>Ga0081455_10004082_pt1 | contig 16532 bp, 9 predicted proteins | sample TabmetS3T2R1_FD_70207 | JGI IMG/M metagenome (GOLD analysis project Ga0081455, IMG submission 70207) | Tabebuia heterophylla rhizosphere microbial communities from the University of Puerto Rico - S3T2R1 | ecosystem: Host-associated > Plants > Roots > Rhizosphere ... | reverse complement strand
CGATCGACGATGCCTTTCGGGTTGATCGCCAGCACAGTCGGCTGTTCATGACCATCCTCAAACACCCCCAGGCCTCCCGTGCCTTGCGTGCCATGCATGAAGTCGGGGTGCTGAGCGCGTACCTGCCCGAATTTGAGCCGATTACCGGCCTGGTGCACCATGATCTCTACCATAAATATACGGTCGACGAGCATACCTTGCGGGCTGTGGAGTACCTCGACGAGTTGCCCGAGACCCCCGAAAAAGAGCTGCGCGAGTTCGCCAAGCTGTTCCAGAGCCTGCCCAATCCTGAGGTGTTGCGGCTCGCCTTGGTCTATCACGATGTGGGCAAAACCAAAGGCGTCGAGCATGTCGAGGAGAGTGCCGAATTGTTCCACGCTGCCGCCCCTCGCCTGGGGCTCAGCGAAAAAAGCGCCGACCAGGTAGAGTTGCTGGTGAAAAACCATCTGTTAATGAACCATCTGGCCCAGCGCCGTGATATCACCGACCCCAAGATCGTGGCGGATTTCGCGGAGACCGTCCGCAACGTGGAGAACCTCAAACTCCTGTGTATCCTTACCTATGCCGACACGCGGGCGGTGGGGCCGGATATTTGGACGGTGTGGAAGGGGGCGCTGCTGTGGGAACTCTATATGCGCACCTATAAGCACTTCACCCAGGAAGATGAGGTCGTGGTCACGGGCGAGGCCCTCATCGAACAGGTGAAGGGCGAAGTGATGTCAGGATTATCCGGGCGCATCCCGGAGACCACTGTCGATGCGTTCTTCAAAGCCATGCCATACAAATACATTGTGTCGACACCGGCCGAGACCATCGTGCAACATATCCAATTGGTGGAGAGTTTGCAGGGCGGTGCGCTAGCCACGAAGCATACACATCATCTGGACCTGGGGTTTTCCGAATTGATGGTCTGTACGCCCAGCAAGGCCGGCAATTTTGCCAAGATCGCCGGGACGCTGGCGGCCAATCAGCTCAACATTTTGGGCGCGCAAATTTACACCCACAATGATGGGCTGGCCCTCGATACGTTGCAGATCGAAAGCCTCGAGAAGAAGCCGATCTTGGACGAACGCCTGTGGCAGCGCTTGAATGAAGAACTCCTGGCGGTCTTAGCCGAAGGGCGAGAGGTCACCTATCGCCCGGGACGAACGATTTTCGCCAGGAAAGAGCGGGCAGTGCCGGTCACCACCGTCATCGAGGTCAATAATCGCATCTCCGACATGTATACGGTCATCGATGTGACGACCCAGGACCGCTTGGGCTTGCTGTATCTGATCACAACGACGCTGTTTGAGATCGGGATTAATATTCACCTGGCCAAGGTCTCCACCGAGGCGACGCGGGCCATCGACGTGTTCTACGTGACCGATCTGATGGGTGAAAAGATCGTCGACGAACGCGCCATCGAAGATATCCGCAGCCAACTGCACAGCGTGCTGGACGTTGATGCGCAGTGAGTGGTGGGTCGGACACGAGTCCCCAAGGGAACCGGGGCTGACGCGCCACGATGCGGCGTCGCGGGCGATGTGATCGCTGACCGTAGATCTCGAGCATTGCATGCTAGATTTGTTCTGTGGTATGTTTGGGCGACGACTTTTGCGAAACTTACCTCTGGATTGCATGCCAATGGAGAAGGTGGACCGCCACTTGCGTCAGTTGACCTGTCGAGGAGTCTCGGATCACCATGGGGATATTTACGCCTGGAGCCGGACTTCATGGAGGTATGTAAAGCAGCTTGGCTGAGATACTGAGCAAAGAGATCGAGCTGGAAGATACCACCCAACTCCCACAAATCTTCGGCATTAACGACGCGCATCTGAGACTCATCGGCAAAGGGCTGCACGTCCGCCTCCAGGCGCGCGAGCGCGGGCTCAGCATTCAGGGCGCCCCCGATGCCGTGGGCAAGGCCGAGCAACTGTTGCAGGAGTTATGTGAGCTCATGGCCACCGGCTATGTTATTGACTCGCATGACTTGCGTTTGATGCTCCGCCTCTATGAAAGCTCGCCGCATCCTGACGTTCGTCATATCTTTTCCGATCGCATCCCCGTCCCGTCCCGTCGGCGTTATGTGTCACCCAAGACCGAAGGGCAGAAATTCTATGTGGATGCGATCCGCCACCATGATATCGTCTTTGCGATCGGCCCAGCAGGCACTGGCAAAACATACCTGGCGATGGCCATGGCGGTCTCGAGCCTATTTCAGAAGGAGATCGAACGCATCATTCTGGTGCGTCCGGCTGTCGAAGCGGGTGAGAAGCTCGGGTTTCTACCAGGCGACCTGCAAGAGAAGGTCAACCCCTATCTGCGGCCGCTGTATGACGCGCTGTATGATACGATGGAGTTTGAACGGGCACAAAAGTTGATGGAGCGCGGCACTATCGAAATCGCCCCACTAGCCTATATGCGCGGTCGAACCCTGAACGATTCGTTCATTATTCTGGATGAGGCGCAGAACACGACCTCTGAGCAGATGAAGATGTTCCTCACGCGTCTGGGATATAATTCCAAAGCGGTGATTACGGGTGATGTCACCCAGGTGGATCTCGCCCCGGGCAAGGTCTCGGGATTGGTCGAGGTGCAAGACGTCCTGCGCGGTATCGAGGGTATTCGCTTCGTATACTTTACCGAGCGGGACGTCGTCCGCCACGAACTGGTCCAGCAGATCATTCGCGCCTATGAGACCTTTCAGCCAAGGGCTGAGCGTCGTGGTGAGGGCCACGGAGGGGGAATGCCGGCCGATGGAACGGGAACGTAAGGGACGAGCACGGCCAGAACGGGGCGTGCGGCCGCTGTTGACGAAGCTTGGTGTGGTTACCGTGTCGAAGTCGGGGGGGATGAAGATCGCCTGGCGCGAGATTGGGATCACCGCGTTGCTGGTGGCGACATTGACTATCTTGTTGTTGCCGCGCATGCAGTTGCAGACGCGGACCTTAGCGATTGGTGACATCGCCCCCGCCGACATTAAAGCCCATGCCGATTTCCTGCTCGAAGATGAGGTATCGGCCCAGAAGAAGCGTCAAGAGGCGGAAGATCGTGTGTTGCCACTCTACGATTTCGACCCGCAAGCTATCGAGGTCATTAACCAGCGTTTGAACTGGGCGATGCAGACCATCGATGCCGCCTATCAGGCTCGTCCCCCAGAGCTCTCAGGGACCCTTCAAGATGGGCGCTCAGTCCCTCCCTCACCCGAAGAGGCGGCACGCGTCCAGGGCTTGTCGGGCGTCGAGACGGCGATGAGTCGGGAGTTGATCACGACGAGTCCCTTCTTCGCTGAGCGTGAGCAAGAGTTCCGCCGGATTCTCGGCGTTGAGTTGGGCGCGGAAACGCTTGCGGCGCTCCGTCAACTGCAGTATACGCCTCGACTGCGCCAGGGCATTATCGATGCGTTAGCCGCGGTGATGCAGCGGGGCGTTGTCAGCGATCACGATCTTTTTGTGGGACATCGGGAGCGGGGGATTGTGTTCCGTGATGTCCGCACCGAGCAGGAACTCGTCATCCCGGATACCAGCATGGTCTTGGAGATGGGCGAGGCCGCAGCGGCCTTGACCGCCACCGTGTTAGCCGCGGACTCCCCCTATCCCCTTGAGCTGCAACCGGTCATCGCCAACATCGCCCGGAGGCTGCTGCAGCCGAACTTGACGTTCAACAAGAAAGAGACTGAGGAGCGCAAAAAAAAGGCGGTAGAGGCGATCAAACCGGTGTTCTTCCAGGTCAAGCGTGGCGAAATGATCATCCGTGAAGGGGAACGGGTCCGCGAAGAGCATATTCCCAGACTCCGCGCGCTGGCCTCGGGGAAACGGAGCGGCGACCCGGTTTCAGCGGTGGCAGGCACGACGATCTTCGTCGCTGTCGTGGTCATGTTTGGGTTGCTCTACTTACGTCAAATGCGGTCGCGCGTGTCGTGGGATTCGCAATCGTTGCTGCTATTGGCGGTCCTGCTGGTGGGCAATATCCTGGGTGTGCGGGTGTTCATGGTGGTCGCCCAAGCGTTGGTCGAAAGTTTCCCGGTCATGGAGAGCGGGGTCCTCCTGTATGCACTGCCGGTGACCGTGGGCGGCATTCTCGTGGCGATCTTCTTTGACTTCTCGGTGGGAGTGTTGTTCGCTCTGATGACCAGTTTGCTGATTGGCATCCTGTCGCGCGACAACCTAGCGATGGCAGCGCTGACGTTGGTGGGCAATTTGGTCGCTACCTTCCGCGTGCAGCAGTATCGGCAGCGCTCATGCATTCTGGTGACCGGGCTGTTCATCGGTCTGGCCAATATTCTGACGCTCATGGCCTTCGGCTTGATGAGTGCTAACCTCTTCGCCTGGCCACGGGCCCATGAGGCGTTGTGTGGTCTGCTGGGGGGACTGTTGGCAGCGGTGGTCGTCTCGGCGGTGCTGCCGCTATTAGAGTCGATCTTCAAATGCACCACAGACATTAAGCTCCTGGAGTTGGCCAGCCTGAATCATCCGCTGTTACGGCAACTGATCATGCAGGCGCCGGGCACCTATCATCACAGCATGCTGGTGGGCACCTTGGCCGAGGCCGCGGCTGAGGCCATCGGCGCCAACGCCCTGCTGGCACGCGTCGGCAGCTATTACCACGACATCGGCAAGATGCTGACGCCGGAGTACTTCGTGGAGAACCAGGCGGGTCGTGGCAATAAACACGATCGCCTGTCCCCGAGTATGAGTGCCTTGATCATCACGGCCCATGTCAAGGACGGTATCAAACTCGCCAAAGAATATAAACTGCCGCAGCGCATCATCGACATGATACCCCAGCACCATGGCACCAACCTCATTTCCTATTTTTACAATAAGGCGAAAGAGCAGGAAGATCCTGCCGTGCAGCAGGTCCACGAAGAGGACTATCGTTATCCCGGCCCCAAGCCGCAGACGCGTGAGGCGGCGATCGTGATGCTAGCCGACAAAGTCGAAGCGGCATCACGCGTGCTGGCGGAACCGACGTCACAGCGCATCACCGGGCTGGTGCAGCGCATTACGAGCAGTATCTTCATGGATGGCCAGCTCGATGAATGCGACCTGACGCTGCGCGATTTACAAAAGATCAGCGATGCTTTCGGGCGCACCCTGATCGCCATCTACCACCACCGTGTCGAATACCCATCGGTCGAATCGGAAGAAGTCAAGCGTCGTACGCGAAGCACGAATGGCCATCAGTTGTCGGAACCAACAAAAGATCATCCCGACCGACACCCGGATGCTGCGAAAGACGCTGCTGAGGCTGCTCGCGGCCCTCGAATGTCAGAGCTGTGATCTGGGTGTACTCATCATCGATGATGCCAGGATGCGCCGGCTGAACGCCCGCTATCGGGGTATCGATCGTCCCACCGATGTACTGGCCTTTGCCATGCGTGACGGGCTCTTTGCTGACCTTCACCCGCAGGTGTTGGGGGATGTGGTGCTCTCCGCCGAGACCGCTCTCCGCCAGGCACGTGCCCGTCGCCACTCCCTCACCGCAGAGTTGACGCGCCTGCTCATCCATGGTACGCTGCACCTACTCGGTTACGACCATGAAGTCTCCCCCGCTGATGCTAGGCTGATGCGCGCCAAAGAACGGGAACTGTGGAGGCTGGTCAAGCCTTTGGTGAACGTTCCTCGCAAACGCCAGCCTTCAGGCTCCGATCGTAGATGCCCCTGAACCGTGCGGAGCTCCGACCATCGTTGACGCCCTCGCGCTGATGTCGGCTCAGGCAGTGAGGGTGGACGCAGATGCCCAGAGCTGTATGGCTTGCTGACCCTGTCGTGTTTGCTGCAAACGGCCGTGCCTGAGCGTGCCGCTATTCCCGCCGACGAGAGGCTGGAGGACCTATGGCGCTCATCGTCTTCGTGCTCGGGGCAATCGTCGGCATGGCGGTGTTGATCTTTGCGTTTGAGAACCAGGAACCGGTGGCGCTGCGCTATCTGTATTCCTGGCAAACGCCGCCGACCCCTCTGTTTGCGATCATCATGGTCGCCGTGGGAGCTGGGTTCGTGATCGCCAGCTTGTTTGGCCTGGCGGCATACCTGCGTGAGCGCAAGATTATCCGCCAGCAGCGCCGCACGATCGCCGAGTTACAAGCGGAGTTGCGCACCCTACGCACCCTTCCCCTTGACGTTCCCTCAGAAACCGGGGGTGGCCTGCACAGTTCTGACAAACCTGCGCCAGCCACTGGTGAGCTGCCACGGCGATGAATGCCTGGGGGAGCCTGTCGCAGGAATTCGCCTCGCCGTTGGTTCTCATCCTGGCCGGGGTTTTGGTGGGCGTGGCAATCCTCCTGGTGGCGCGGCGTCGTCGCGTTCCTGAGGCGTTGACCTCGCAGCCGTTCGAGCGCGGCTTCGACCTGCTGCTCGAGGCGCGCTGGCAGGACGCAGCCGAGGTATTGAAAGCAGCGGTCAAAACCGATCCGAACCGAACCTTGGAATATTTTGCGCTCGGCAAATTGTTTCGGCAACAGGGGCAACCAGGGCGGGCAGCGCGGCTGTTCGAGCAGATCAGAGCCCGTCCCGGCCTCGACCGCAGCATGGGCATCATGGCCCAGTACGAATTAGCCCTGTCCTACCGTGCTCTGGGGTGGTATGAATCAGCTGTCGAGCTGCTTGAACACGTGCTCGTGGCCGATCCAGCCCGCGCCGAAGCCCGGCAAGAACTCCGGCGCATGCATGAGGACAGGGGGCTCTGGGAGAAGGCAGCGGCGCTCGAGATGCTACGCCTGAAGTGGGGTGAAACCCAGGACCATCGGACGCTGGCGGCGTTGCTGACGCAGCAGGGCAAAGTCGCCTGGGCAGCGGATCAGCTGCATGATAGCGCCGCGCACTTGCGTTCCGCGCTGGCGCTTGACCGTGACTGCACTGAAGCGGCGATCTACCTTGGCCGCGTTCTGCTGCGACAAGGAAAATTGTCGCAAGCCTTCCGCATCTGGGATGAGCTGGCGAAGGCCAGGCCGGAATGGCTGTTTCTGGCCTTCCGGGATATGCAGGTGGCCTTTCGGCAGCTGAACAACGATGCGGGATGGGAGAGCTTCCTGCGCACCTTTACGGAGCGTCATCCCGGTGATCCCATAGGCCATCTCGCCCTGGCCGAATGGTATGCTTCGCGTGGCCAAACCCAGGAGGCCATCCACTGCCTGCGTCAGGTCATGGATCTCGACCCCGTCTGTCGGGAGGCGCATTTGGGCCTGCTGTCTCTCTGTCGTGAGCAAGGCGTCTCCAGTGAGGTGCTTGATAGCTATGAGCGACTTGCCCAACATTCCACCTGGCCCTCTAGTGGCCGCTTCCGTTGCCGTAGCTGCGGTCACGTGGCTTATGAGCCGTGCTGGCGCTGTCCGGCATGTCGCGTGTGGGCCACTCCTGAGCGTCTCATCCCACAGCCGGGCGTGATGCCGGTGACGGCAGGGGAAATCATCTCGCCACTCAGTCATGCGACTATCGACGCCCCCGCCCCGGTTAGGGTGACGCGTGATGCGCCCGTTCACCCCACATCAGAGCGATGAATTGGAGCCTCCTCGATGGCCGCTGATACCCCGGTGATGCAACAGTATCGGCAACTGAAACAGCAATATCCCGACGCCATTCTCCTGTTCCGGATGGGCGATTTCTATGAGATGTTCTTCGAGGATGCCTGGTTAGCGGCGCCAATCCTCGAGATCGCGTTGACGGCACGCGATAAGTCACACCCTCATCCTGTCCCTATGTGCGGCGTGCCCTACCATGCGGTCGACAGTTATATCGAGCGTCTGCTCAAACGCGGCCTGAAAGTAGCGATCTGCGAGCAATTGGAGGACCCTAAGGCCGCCACGGGGCTGGTCAAACGCGACGTCGTACGGGTGGTGACACCAGGTGCCATCATGCAGTCGACGGCGCTGATCGGCAACGAGAACAATTTCCTCGCCGGGTTATGCGGAGCGCACGAGGGGTTGGGGTTGGCATTGGTCGATGTGTCAACCGGCGAGTTCAAGCTCACCGAGTTCACCGGCGAACAGGCCAACCGCAGAGTGGCTGACGAACTGCAGCGGCTGCTGCCACGGGAACTGCTCATACCGACCTCTTGGGGCGTCCAGGCGGCGGCTTTGCCTGGCCTTGAGGTCCCACCATGGCAGGTCACACCCCGTGACGATTGGCGATTTGACGCCGAACTTGCCTACCAGCGCCTGACACAACACTTCGGCACGCATTCGCTGGAAGGTTTTGGGTGCGAGGCAGCGACCTTAGCGGTGACGGCGGCTGGCGTGGTCCTTGAGTATCTGCAGGAGACGCAGCGCGCTGCCTTGACCCATATCCAGGGATTGTCCCGCTACTATGTCGATGATTTTATGGCCCTGGATGCCACTACCCAGCGCCACCTTGAGTTGGTGCGCAGCGCGGTGGACGCAACGCGGGATGGCACGGTACTTGACCTCCTGGATCAGACGGTGACCGCGATGGGGGGGCGTCTACTCCGACGCTGGCTCCTCGAGCCATTGCTGCAGGTGGATGCCATTCGGCAACGACAGGCCGCAGTGGCGGCGCTGGTGGTAGGCTGGATGGTGCGTGAGGAGGCGCGCGAGCTTCTGAAAGAGGTTGCCGATATCGAGCGCATCGTCGGGCGGGTGAACCTGGGGTTGGCTTCCCCGCGCGACCTGTGGGCCCTCCGGCAGTCGCTGCAGTCCCTACCCCGTTTGGTCGAGGTAATCACGGCGCTGAATGCCGATGCTTTGCAGCCGTATGTGAACGACTGGGAGACGCTGACAGATGTCTACGATGATCTGGCCCGTGCCTTGAGCGACGATGCGGCGCATGCCACGCAGGTGGGTGATGTCTTTCAGCCTGGCTACCATGCCGAACTGGATGAACTGCGGCAACTGCGTACCGATAGTCGAGGATTTTTAGCCGCCCTCGAGGCGAAAGAACGCGAACGGACGGGCATCTCAGGGCTACGACTGCACTACAATCGGGTCTTCGGCTACTATATCGAAATCTCCAAGCGGGCCCTGCATCTGGTCCCCCCCGAGTATGAACGCCGTCAGACCTTAGTCAACGCCGAACGTTTTATCACGGCCGAGCTGAAAGTGCACGAGGAGCGCATCCTCGGAGCCGAAGAACGTATCGCGGCGTTGGCACAGGAGCTGTTTCAGGCATTGCAAGCCAATGTAGCGCGGGAAACACGACGCCTGCAGGCGATAGCCCGGACGATCGCCGCGCTGGATGTCGTGATGAGCTTTGCCGCCGTGGCGCAGCGCCACGGCTATACGCGTCCAGAGATGGGTGCAGGCGAGGTGATCGACATTAAGGCCGGGCGCCATCCGATCCTGGAACGGAGCGGCGAAGGGAAGGGCTTTATCCCCAACGATACCTACCTCGATCGATCGGAGCAGCGAGTCCTGATCCTCACCGGGCCGAACATGGCCGGCAAATCGACCTACCTGCGTCAGGTAGCGCTGATCGTGTTGCTGGCGCAGATCGGCAGCTTTGTGCCAGCCGAGCGGGCGCGCATTGGGGTGGTGGATCGCATCTTCACGCGAATCGGGGCGCAAGATTACCTGCAGCGGGGCCATAGCACCTTCATGGTCGAGATGCACGAAACCGCCAATATCCTGCATAACGCTACGTCGCACAGCCTGTTGATCCTGGATGAAATCGGGCGTGGTACCAGTACCTACGATGGGCTAAGCATCGCCTGGGCGGTTATCGAACATATCACCTGCGCCGTCCGCGCCCGCACCCTATGTGCCACGCACTACCACGAACTGGCCGAATTGGAGGTACTGCATAGCGGCGTGAAGAACTACCATGTGGCGGTGCGAGAAACCCCTGACGGCATCGCGTTTCTCCGGGTGCTTTTGCCAGGGAGCGTGAACCGTAGCTATGGCATTCAGGTGGCGCGTCTGGCGGGGTTGCCCATCGCTGTCGTCGAACGTGCGATGCAGGTGCTGGACCAGTTAACGAAGCAGGGCACGACCCCCACACGTGGGAAGCGTCGCAACAGCATACATGCTGTGCCGGAGCCTAGCGCGCAGTTGTCGCTGTTTGAAATGCCGGGGCATCCGATCCTCGACCAACTGAGGAGTCTCGATATCACCCGATTGACTCCCATCGAGGCTCTGACCACCCTGCATCGATGGCAGGAGATGATCAACAGTCCTGAGTCCTGAGTCGCGAACAAGTGAGCTATCCTATCTTTTCCTCAGCACTTCGCACTCAGAACTCAGCGCTTGAAAGGAGAGATATATGAAAGTTCTTGTGACCGGTGGTGCGGGATTCATCGGCTCGCATGTGACCGACCGGCTCATCGACGCCGGGGTAGAAGTCGTGGTGCTGGACAACCTTGCCTCGGGAAGGCGCGAATCAATACACCCACGGGCACGCCTGTGTGAGGCGGACATCTGCGGGGAAAGCATCCGCACACTCCTGGAACAGGAGCACTTCGATTGCATCGATCATCATGCGGCGCAGATGAATGTCCGGCGCTCGGTCGATGATCCGGTCTTCGACGCCCACGTGAACATTCTCGGCTCGTTGAATCTCCTGCAGGCGGCGGTGGCGACCGGCGTCAAGAAATTCGTCTTCGCCTCGACGGGCGGCGCGATCTACGGCGAGCAGCTTACCTTCCCAGCCGATGAAACGCACCAGACCAGCCCGATGAGTCCCTATGGCGTCGCGAAGTTAGCGGTGGAGAAGTATCTCGCCTTCTATGAAGTGGTCTACGGCCTGCCCTATACCGTGCTGCGCTATGCCAATGTCTATGGCCCCCGGCAGGATCCCCATGGAGAAGCCGGTGTGGTGGCAATCTTCAGCCAACGCCTGCTGGCGCATGAAGCGGCGATGATCAATGGCGATGGGGAACAAACACGCGACTTTGTCTATGTGGAGGATGTGGTACGGGCGAACGTGCTGGCTGTGACTACCGATCTGCGCGGCACGTACAATGTCGGCACCGGGATCGAGACCTCGGTGAACGTCCTGTACGCCTATGTGGCCAAGCATGCCTGCTCCACGCAGGTTCCCCATCATGGACCACCAAAGGCTGGCGAGCAGCATCGCAGTGTCCTCGACAGTCGCAAGCTCCAGGCCGCTACCAACTGGACGCCAACCGTCTTATTGGACGAGGGGTTACAGCGTACGGTAGCCTTCTTCGCCAAGTCAGCGTTGCGGCGAAAAACCACTTGATTTGACACCGGGCATTATGTATGTTACACGCCAGAAAAATCTGGCTAGTGGCGCCTCCCGCGCGATTCCTGGCGCGGGGGAGAGGAGAGCAAGGGGCGGTGTGAGCCCCGGCTCATAGCGTAGGCCAGCTTCGCCAAGAGGTGAAACGCGGCTCCACCAGGGAAAGCAGGCGCGTGGCAGTACCTGACCCAGACCGCCGTAGACCGAGGTTTGGGAGAGCGGAGTCACGATGATCCGCATTCTCCTCCGCTGTTTCAGCGTCCTCCTTCCCAGCTGGGCGATGCTGGTGGCACCTGCTTGGGGGCAGCCGCAGCGGCCGCGTTTGCATGAGTTGGTGCTGACGCACACAGACCATGAGGTGCTCCTGCACATCGACTTACAGGGGGGATTTCAGCAAGAGATCCTGGAGGCCATCGCAACTGGTATCCCGATCACAGTCACCTATCACATGAGGTTATATCGCAACCGGGGTTTGTGGTTCGATGAAGAGGTCCTCTCGAAAACCATTAAACATATTGTGAAATACGACGCCTTGAAAAAGGAGTACCGCATCAGTGAGATCAATGGGTTATTCTCCAGCATCAAGGTGACCAAACACGAGCCCACCATGGTACGCTGGATGAGCGCCATTGAGGGGCAGCCGCTGATCCCTTTTCATCTCCTGCAACCGGGCGAAGAGTATTATGTGAAGGCGATGGCTGATTTGAAGGCGGTGAAGTCACCCTTTCCTCTCAGTCACATTCCGTTTCTCGCCAGTCTTTGGGATACGGGAACTCCCTGGACCGCGTCGAGTCCTTTCACCATTGACTCCCCTCCCTCACAACGTTAGGGATCCGTGGCCTGCAAGCAGCCCCCACGCCTCAGGAGGTGCGGTGTGTTGAGATGTGTATCATGATCATGCCTCTGCTGCAAGTACCCGGCATGCCTGTAGGGACCTTTCATGCGCTATGCCAGTGATCAACCACGCATTGATGGGACAGCGCCGACCCCCGAGGAGCAGCATCGCCGCCGCCTGCGGAATTTTTGGACCTTCCTAGGCGTGACGTGCTTGCTCATCGTGCTGACCGGGGCGGAATTATATGTCCAGGGCCTCCACCGCGTCCTGCCCCTGGCCAACAATATTGTGATATTCGCCATCGTCAATCTTAACATTATCTTATTGCTAGCATTAGTGCTCTTGGTCCTGCGCAACCTGGTCAAGCTATACTATGAGCGGCGCGGCAAGATCATCGGGTCGCGGTTCCGGACGAAATTGGTCATCGCGTTTTTCGGTCTGTCCCTGACCCCATGTGTGCTCTTGGTGCTGGTGGCGAGTGGCCTGATCACCAAAAGCTTCAACAACTGGTTTAATGTGAGTATCGAGCGTTCGCTGGAAGATTCGCTGGAAGTGTCTCGCAATTACTACCGCCTGATCGAGCAGGATGCGCTGCACTTCGGCGAGCAACTCCGCACAGTTCTTCTGGGGAAGGATCTGATCCGGAACGACCGAGTGCCGGCGCTGGCAAAGTTTTTAGAGGAGAAGCGCCGGGAGTATCAATTGAGCGCGCTCCAGGTCTTCGGCGCCAACCTGCAAGAACTGGCCGCTGCCGGGGGGCAAGGCGCGGGCGAACGGCTGACCACTGCCCAGGTCGACCTGCTCCGCCGACGTGCGACCGATGCGAGTACGGAAATCCAATCCGCCGGCAGGGGAGAGGTAATTCGCGGCATTGTGCCCATCGTGGCACAGGGAGGTGGGGCGCCCCTGGCCTGGATTGTGCTGACGTACCATGTGCCGGAGAGCCTGGTGGCCAAGATGGGGGACATCGCCGAGGCTTTTGAGCAATACAAACAGTTGAAAATCCTCAAGGCGCCGATCAAGACCAGCTATCTCATCACGCTCCTGATGGTGGCGTTGCTGGTGATCTTTTGCGCCATTTGGTTTGGCCTCTATCTGGCGAAAGGTATTACGGTGCCCATTCAACATCTGGTTGAAGGGACACGGGCGGTGGCAGATGGCAACCTGGATTTCCGCGTCACCGCCACCAGCGACGATGAAATAGGTTGGCTCGTCCACTCCTTTAACCAGATGACCGACGATTTGCGCACCAGCAAGATGGCGCTTGAAGGGGCCAATGCGGAGCTCAAGGAGAGTAATCAGGAACTGGAGGCGCGCCGCAACTACATGGCAACAGTCCTCGAAAATGTGGCGGCGGGAGTGCTATCACTCGACAAGCACGGCCGGGTGTCGACGATGAATCGCTCGGCCCAGGTGATGCTCGGCATCGACGCCCGGGCGGCACTTGGGCGGGTGTATCGGCATGTGTTCAGCGCGGCCCATCTGGATTCCGTGCGCGGGCTCATGAAACGCATGGCGAGCAGCCGCCGTGAGAGCATCGCCGACCAAATTCAGTTGCTCGTGGGGGGCCGCGTGTTGATCCTTCTGGTGAACATCTCCTTGCTCCGAGACAGCGATAGCCACTACCTCGGGATGGTCTTGGTGTTCGATGATTTGACCGAATTGATACGAGTGCAGAAACTCGCGGCCTGGCGTGATGTAGCCCAGGGGATCGCGCATGAAATCAAGAACCCCTTGACCCCTATCCAGCTCTCGGCGCAGCGGTTACGGCGGAAGTATCGCGAGCACTCAGGCGATTTCGATGAGGTGTTCGACGAATGTACCCATACGATTATCACCCAGGTAGAAGGCCTCAAGGGGTTGCTCGACGAGTTTTCGGCGTTTGCGCGCATGCCAGAGTCGAATCCGACCCCGACGGAGTTGCAGCCACTCATGGAGGAAGTGCTACAATTATATCGCGGAGCTCACCGTGACATCGAGCTGACGTTGTCCTGTGATCCTGCAGTCGCCAAGGTCAATGTGGATGGGGAGCAGATGAAGCGGGCGCTGATCAACTTGGTGGAAAACGCTATCGAGGCTATGAATGGCCAGGGGCGAGTGGACATCATCACGAGTCTCGATGGCCGTCAGCAGCGCGTGTGCATTGAAGTGCGTGACACCGGGGCGGGGATTCCGCCGCAGGTGCGCGACAAGCTGTTCTTGCCCTATTTTACAACGAAAAAGGGGGGATCAGGCTTGGGGCTCGCGCTTGTCAATCGCATCGTCGCCGACCACGGCGGGCGCATCTCCGTCCGGGATAACACCCCGCGAGGCAGCATCTTCGCGATCGAGCTACCGGTAGTGTGAGGGACATCGAGGAAAGGACAAGCATGGCCAAGGGGCGTATTCTGATCGTCGATGACGAAGCCAGTATCGTGCGCTCACTGGAAGGGATTTTGGCGGACGAAGGGTTTGACGTGGTCCAGGCCCGCGATGGTGAGGCCGCGCTCGCACTCCTCCAAGCGCAATCCTGCGATCTCGTGCTGCTCGACCTGTGGATGCCGGGGATCGATGGGATTCAGACGTTGCAGCGCCTGAAGGCCATGCAGACCACTGTGTGTATCATCGTCATGTCGGGACATGGCAATATCGAGACCGCCGTCAAAGCCACCAAGCTGGGGGCCTTCGATTATCTGGAAAAACCGTTGTCGCTGGATAATGTGCTGAGCTCGGTCAATGCCGCCTTTGATCATCTCTGGAAGACCCGCGATCATCACTGGGTAGAAGTGGTGCGGGCTGCCGTGGAGCCTCTCATTGGGGTCAGCGGTGCACTGCAAGAGCTGCGCACCCAGGTCGACGCGGCGACGCAGCACGACACACCGCTGTTGATCGTCGGTGAGCCGGGGAGCGGCAAAGAATTTCTGGCTCGGCTGCTGCACCAGCGGCAGTATCCCCGAGGTCCGTTTGTGCGGCTCTACTGCGCTGCCGTATCCGACCAAGAGTTAAAGCAGGTATTCGGTGACAGGGATAGCCTGTCCACGCTCCTGCGGGACATGGATGACACCGATCTCGACCACGACACCGAGGCGGGAACGCTGTATCTGGATGGACTGGAAAGGCTTTCGACGCCAGTGCTGCACGCCTTTACCAGGCTCATGAGCGCCTCTGGGCCCCAGGCTTGGCGCGGCGGGGCACCGCTGCGGATGCGCGTCATGGCGGCGACGCTCCCGAGCGCCTGGCGGGATTCCGGGATCGGGGTGCTGCCGGCCGAGCTGCATGGGGTGTTTGCCACTTCGACCCTGATGACGATCCCTCTGCGCCACCGTGTTGAGGATATTCCACTGCTGGCGGAGTATTACTTGCGCAGCTCGGCGCGCAAATATGGCTCGATTCCCAAGGCATTGCACCCTGAGGCGCTACAGGCGTTGATGGGGTACGATTGGCCCGGCAATGTGAACGAGCTGAAGGCGACGCTGGAGCGCGTCGTGCTGACGACGCCGAGGGGGATCATCGGAGTGGAACATCTCCCGCATCACGTGATCGAACCGGCTGGGACTTCAGGCAACGTGGCTTCTGGGGCACCCTATGCGTCGTTGAAAGAGGCTAGGAGGGCGTGGGAGCGCCAGTATCTGGTCGAGCAGCTGCGCAAGTATCACTGGAATGTTGCGCACACGGCGCAAGCGCTGCAGCTGAACGAACGCAGCCTGCAACGCCGACTACAGGTGTTGGGGCTCAGGGGAAGCGAGCCTCCTAGCCGTTCAACGAGGCCGCAACGGACGTTGCAGCGGAGCGTCGTGATCCATGGCCAGGGCCTCCAATCTGGCGTCAAGACCGGCATGATTCTCTCGCCACTGCCGACGAATAGTGGCATCCTGTTCGGCGACATCGCGACTGGGGAAACCGTCCCGGCCGCGGCGGCGCATGTGGAGTCGACGGGCTATGCGACGACCCTGCGCCGTGGCTTGGTCACGGCACGAACCGTCGAACACATCATGGCGGCGCTGCATATGTACCGCCTGACCAACGTTCTGGTGAAGATCGGTGGTGAGGTACCGTTTATGGACGGCTCGGCGCGAGATTTCTGCCAACTGATCGAAGCGGCGGGGGTAGAGGAGCAGGCGGCCGAAGCTCCACTGTTGAAGATTTGTGAGCGGCACGTGTGGGGACAGGAGGAGCCGGACGAGAAACATTTCGTCATCGAGCCCGCCTCACGCCTCACCATCACGTACCATCTGCAATACCCACCGCCGATCGGACGCCAGCAGTATACCTTTGTGGCGGATAGTCCGGAGCACTTCAAAGCCACGATCGCACCCGCACGCACCTTCGGTTTCGTCAAAGAGATCGAACACTTGCATGCGCTTGGTATGGCCAACGGCGGGCGCCTGACGAACGTCATCTTGGTGGACGAGTCACGGATCATCAACACCGAGTTGCGATTTCCTGATGAGTTCGTCCGGCATAAGGTCCTCGACCTCCTGGGCGATCTGTATTTAACTGGCAAGTTCGTGCAGGGCAAGATCACCGCGTATCTGACCGGGCATACCGAGAATCTGGCGCTGGTCAAATTCCTCCTGGCATTGTCG
>Ga0081455_10004081_pt1 | contig 16534 bp, 18 predicted proteins | sample TabmetS3T2R1_FD_70207 | JGI IMG/M metagenome (GOLD analysis project Ga0081455, IMG submission 70207) | Tabebuia heterophylla rhizosphere microbial communities from the University of Puerto Rico - S3T2R1 | ecosystem: Host-associated > Plants > Roots > Rhizosphere ... | reverse complement strand
CGGACCCCACCACCCCCGACCCCACCCCACCCGGGACACCCGCCCCACCGGGGACACCCGCCCCACCGGGGACACCCGCCCCACCGGGGACACCCGCCCCACCGGGGACACCCGGCGCACCCGCCGCGGCCGGCGGACCACGGGTGGCTGGCGGGTCGGCGGTGGCTGGGGAATCCGGGGCAGCTGATGGCTCCGGGCCGGCGGTGGCTGGCGCGCCCGGGGTGGTCGGTGATCCCGAGCTGGCTGGCGGACCCGGGGTGGCTGGGGAGTCCGGGGCGGCTGATGGCTCCGGGTCGGCGGTGGCTGGCGTGCCCGGCGTGGTTGGCGCGCCCGGGGTGGCCGGTGGTCCCGGGTCGGCCGGCGCGGCCGGGGATGGCGGGGTTTCGGGGCGGCGGGTTGTGGGGTTGGCGGTGCCGGCGCTGGGGGTGCTGGCGGCCGAGCCGCTGTACGTGCTGGTGGACACGGCTGTGCTGGGGCACCTGGGGGCGGTGGCGCTCGCGGCGCTGGGCGTGGGCGGAGTGTTGCTGTCCCAGGTCGCGGTGCAGGGGAACTTCCTCGCGTACGGGACGACCGGCCGGGCGGCGCGCTGGTACGGGGCCGGCAACCGGGCGGCGGCCGTCGGCGAGGGCGTACAGGCGTCGTGGTTGGCGGTGGCGCTCGGCCTGCTGGTGGTCGCGCTCGGGCAGGCGCTGGCCGGCCCGGCCACCCGGCTGGTCGCGGGCGGCCCGGGTGAGGTGCAGGCCGGCGCCGAGCAGTGGCTGCGCATCGCGGTCTGCGGCGCACCGTTCATCCTGCTCAGCGTCGCCGGCAACGGCTGGATGCGGGGCGTACAGGAAACCGGTCGGCCGCTGCGGTACGTACTCGCCGCGAACGCGCTGTCCGCCGTCCTCAACCCGATCCTGGTCTACCCGGCCGGCCTCGGCCTGCCCGGATCCGCGGTCGCCAATGTGGCCGCCCAGGTCTTCGGCGCCGCCCTGTTCGTCCGTGCCCTGCGGCACGAGCGGGCCGGCACCGGGCCGCGCTGGGACGTGCTGCGCGCCCAGCTCATCGTGGCCCGCGACCTGGTCGCCCGTACGCTCGGCATGCAGGTCTGCTTCCTGGCCGCGGCCGGCGTCGCGGCCCGCATCGGCACCGCCCAGATCGGCGCGCACCAGATCGCCCTGCAGCTGTGGACCTTCCTCGCCCTGGCCATGGACGCGTACGCGATCGCCGCGCAGGCACTGGTCGGCGGCGCCCTCGGGGCCGGCGCACCGGAGCTCGCCAAGCGGGTCGCCTGGCAGGTCGTCCGGTACGGCGCGGTGACCGGCGCCCTGTTCGCGGTCGGCCTGCTCGCCGGCTGGTACGCGATCCCGGCACTGTTCACCACCGACCCGGCGGTACTCGCGCAGGCGCATGTCGCCTGGCCGTGGTTCGTCGCGATGCAACCGGTCGGCGGGGTGGTGTTCGCCCTCGACGGGGTACTGATCGGCGCCGGGGACGTGCGCTTCCTGCGGACCACGACGGTCGCGGCCGGCTTACTCGGCTTCCTGCCGGTCACCCTCCTCGCCGCCGCGTACGACCTGGGCCTCGGCGGGATCTGGGCCGGGCTGACGCTGTTCATCGCGATCCGGCTGGTCGCGGTCACGCTGCGGACCCGGCACGGCGGGTGGGCGGTCACCGGCACCGACATCGGCACGCGGCGCGTCGCTAAATCAGGAGCGCCGACCACGGCCGGCGGCGAAGAATCGGGAGCCGGAGCGGTGGAGGGGGCAGGATGAGCGAGTACTGGTGGGATCCGGCGCCGCTGGCCGAGGTCGTCGCGGTGTTCGCCGGCTTCCCGGGTCGCTGGTGGATCGCCGGCGGGTACGCGATGGAGTTGGCCGCCGGGCGGGCGTACCGGGAGCATGGCGACATCGACGTGTTGCTGCTGCGCCGCGACCAGCTGGCCGCGCACCGGGTGCTGCCCGGCTGGGACCTGTGGGCCGCCGACCCGCCGGGCACGCTGCGCCCGTGGCCGGCCGGCGAGGTGCTGCCTCGGCACGTCCACGACATCTGGTGCCGGGAGCGGTCCGACGGGCCGTGGCGCGTGCAGTTGATGCTGGACGAGGCCGACGGGACCGACTGGGTGTCCCGCCGCGACCCCGCGGTCCGCCGGCCGATCGCGGACCTCGGGCGTACCGATGCCGCCGGCGTCCCGTACCTGCGGCCGGAGATCCAGCTCTACTACAAGGCGCGCGCCCGCCGGCCCAAGGACGAGCAGGACTTCGCCACCGTCGCGCCACTCCTCGACGCCCCGGCCCGCGGCTGGCTGGCGACCCGGCTGCCCGCCGGCCACCCCTGGCGCACCGAACTCGAGGCCGTCGCATGAGCGCGGGGGACACAGCGTGAGCGGGCTGGTTCTGGTGGACAAGCCGGCGGGGTGGACCTCGCACGACGTGGTCGGGCGGATGCGCCGGCTGGCGGGGACCCGGCGGGTGGGGCACGCCGGCACTCTCGACCCGATGGCCACCGGTGTCCTCATCCTCGGCGTGGAGCGGGCCACCAAGCTGCTCGGCCACCTCGCCCTGCACGACAAGGACTACCAGGCCACGGTACGCCTGGGGCAGGCGACGATCACCGACGACGCCGAGGGCGAGATCACCGCCAGCGTGAGCGCCGCGCACCTGTCCGAGGACGCCGTCCGCAAGGCCCTCGCCGACCTCACCGGCGAGATCGATCAGGTCCCTTCGGCGGTCTCCGCCATCAAGATCAACGGCCAGCGCTCGTACGCCCGGGTGCGCGCGGGCGAATCGGTCACCCTGCCGCCGCGCCGGGTCACCATCGCCCGGCTGGTCGCCACCGACATACGCCCGGCAGCCGACACCCTCGACCTCGACATCGAGGTCACCTGCTCCTCCGGCACCTACATCCGCGCCATCGCCCGCGACCTGGGCACCGCCCTCGGCGTGGGCGGCCACCTCACCGCCCTGCGCCGTACCAGGATCGGCGGGTACGGCATCGCCGCCTGCCACACCCTCGAACAGCTGGCCGACCTCCCCACCCCGGTCACGGTCCCCCTCGACCAGGCGGTCGCCATGGGCTTCCCCCGCCGCGACCTGGACGCCGACCAGGCCCGCACCCTCGCCCACGGCCGCCGCCTCCCGGCAGCCGGCATCACCGGCGTCTACGGCGCCTTCGCCCCGGACGGCACCGCCATCGCCCTCCTCGAGGAGACCGGCCACACCGCCCGCCCCGTAGTAGTACTCCGCCCCGCCTGACGCCAAGCCGCCCAGGCCCGGCGCAGCGCCCACGGCAACGCGGGTACGGGGCCGGGGTCGACGATCGCACGGTCCACCGGGGCCGGCACCGGCTCGTGACCAACGCCGAGATGCCTCCGCGGTGCGCGGCAGAACCCGGGCGTTGATCGGCGGGTTCAGCTGCCGCCCTGGCCGCGGTGGTCCAGGGAGCGCTGGAGGGCTTGGGCGGCCTCTTCGCGGACGCTCGCGGTGGTTGCGGCGTCGGCGTGGCTGCGCGGATCGGTCGCGGGCTGGGCTGTGTCGGGCATGGTGCGGTCCTCCGTGTGCGGGCTGCTTCTAGGGGTACCCACCGCGCCGGCAACAGCCAGGGTGGATGTGCGTACCCCTTCAGGCGAAACGGCGGTGACTGGACGTCACCAAACGGGACCGGCCATGGCGGAACTCCGCGGCGGGCTGCCGTCCCTGACGGGCCCGCTGAACCAGGACCCGCTCAGAACCCGCCGCGGCAGCGAATAAGAACCCGCACCACGCGCATGACCGACCCAGGTTACCCCCGCACCGGCCAGCCGGGGCACCCGGAATATTCGCGCGGACGCCCATGGCAGCATGAACCCGTGCAGCGCTGGCGCGGTCTCGACAACACCCCCTACGGCTGGGGGCGTTGCGTGCTGACCATCGGCGTGTTCGACGGCGTCCACCGCGGCCACCAGCAGATGGTCAACCGGACGGTCCGCCGCGCCCGCGACAGCGGCCTGCCCAGCGCCGTGGTCACCTTCGACCCGCACCCGGCCGAGGTGGTACGCCCGGGCAGCCACCCCCCGATGCTCACCACGATCCGCCGCAAGGCCGAGCTGCTGGCCGACCTCGGCGTCGACGCGCTGTGCGTGGTCCCGTTCACGTTGGAGGTCAGCCGCCTGACCCCCGCCCAGTTCGTGCACGACGCGCTGGTCGAGCACCTGCACGCGGCCGCCGTGGTGGTCGGCGCCAACTTCCGGTTCGGTCACAAGGCGGCCGGCGACTTCGACACCCTCCGGGAGCTGGGCGCCAACTTCGGCTTCGCCGCCGAGGCGGTCCCGCTGCTGGCCGACGACGACCTGGCCATCTCCTCCACCTACGTACGGTCCTGCGTCGAGGCGGGCGACGTGACCGCCGCGGCGCACGCACTGGGCCGCGACCACCGGGTCGAGGGCCTGGTCGTGCGCGGCGACATGCGCGGCGGCTCGCAGCTCGGCTTCCCCACCGCCAACCTGCGCCCCGAGCCGTACTCGGCGATACCCGCCGACGGGGTGTACGCGGGCCGGCTGATCTGGCGCGGCGCGGCCCGGGTGGCCGCGATCAGCGTCGGCACCAACCCGACCTTCGAGGGCAGGGAGCGCCGCGTCGAGGCGTACGTGCTGGACTTCGACGGCGACCTGTACGGCGAGGAGGTGGGCGTCGACTTCCACCAGCGGCTGCGCGGCCAGGAGCGCTACGACGACATCGACGCCCTGATCGCTCAGATCAAGGCCGATGTGGAGCAGACGCGGCGGGTCATGGGTTGAGCCGGACGGCGGGGCAATTGGCGGCGTAGAGTCGCGGACTGTTATCGTCGGGTGAACGTCGGCCCCGGCCGGCGGTGTGCAGCCTGCCTCCGTGGCTCCGACCGGAGGCCACACCCCGAGTTCTGAAGGAGACCTGTGGCGCTCGCCAGCGACACCAAGAAGACCATCATGACGGAGTACGCGACCGTCGAGAACGACACCGGTTCTCCGGAGGTCCAGGTCGCGATGCTGACCGAGCGCATCCGCGGTCTGACCGAGCACCTGCGTACGCACAAGCACGACCACCACAGCCGGCGCGGGCTGCTGCTGCTGGTCGGCCGCCGCCGTCGCCTCCTGCAGTATCTGGCGAAGACCGACATCAACCGCTACCGGACGCTCATCGAGCGCCTCGGCCTGCGGCGGTAATACGCACGGCAGGGGAGTGGCCGCCGGCCGCTCCCCTGATGCCATCTCAGAGCACCAGACTGACGACAACCGCGCGAACCCGCGCGGCACATCAGCCGAGCCGATCCGCTCCGCCGGTACCTGGGAGATTCGCCCGCCGGCCGGTCCTCGGTAGTGGCCCCCGCAGCAGTCGTTGCGAGCGCTTCGATCGAAGACCGGTACCGCGCGAACGACGTCCTCCCTCCTGGCCCGAGCCACGGCACGGCTAAAGAGGAGAGGAAACTGTCCGTGACGGACACAGACGGCACCGCGAGCGCGGTCGCCACGATCGACAACGGCACCTACGGCACCCGGCAGATCCGGTTCGAGACCGGGCGGTTGGCCAAGCAGGCCGCCGGTTCGGCCGTTGTCACCCTGGACGACGACACCATGCTGCTGTCGGCCACCACCGCGGCCAAGTCGCCGCGCGACGCCATCGACTTCTTCCCGCTCACCGTGGACGTCGAGGAGCGGATGTACTCGATCGGCCGCATCCCCGGCTCGTTCTTCCGCCGCGAGGGCCGGCCGAGCGAGGAGGCCATCCTCACCTGCCGGCTGACCGACCGCCCGCTGCGCCCGAGCTTCGTCAAGGGCCTGCGCAACGAGGTCCAGGTCGTGGTGACGGTCCTGTCCCTGGACCCCAAGGACATGTACGACGTGGTCGCGATCAACGCCGCGTCCGCCTCCACCCAGCTCGCCGGCCTGCCGTTCTCCGGCCCGATCGGCGCGACCCGGGTGGTGCTGCTGGACGGCCAGTGGGTCGCCTTCCCGACCCACGAGCAGGCCGAGAAGGCCACCTTCGACATGGTCTGCGCCGGCCGCATCGTCGGTGACGACATCGCGATCATGATGGTCGAGGCCGAGGCCACCGAGCACGCGATCGCCCTGGTGGCCGGCGGCGCGACCGCCCCCACCGAGGAGGTCGTGGCGCAGGGCCTGGAGGCGGCCAAGCCGTTCATCCGGGCGCTGTGCGTGGCCCAGCAGGAGCTGGCCGCCGCGGCCGCCAAGCCCACCGGCGAGTTCCCGGTCTTCATCGACTACGGCGAGGACGTGTACGCCGAGGTCGAGGCGGCCGTCGGCGACGAGCTGGCCGCCGCGATGAGCATCGCCGGCAAGCTGGAGCGCGAGGCCGAGCTGGACCGGGTGAAGGCGACCACCGCCGAGCGGGTCGCGGAGAAGTTCGAGGGCCGCGAGAAGGAGGTCTCCGCCGCGTTCCGGGCGCTGACCAAGAAGCTGGTCCGGCAGCGGATCGTGCGCGACAAGGTGCGCATCGACGGCCGCGGCCTGACCGACATCCGGCAGCTGTCCGCCGAGGTCGAGGTGCTGCCCCGGACGCACGGCAGCGCGCTGTTCGAGCGGGGCGAGACCCAGATCCTGGGCGTGACCACGCTGAACATGCTGGCGCTGGAGCAGAAGCTGGACACGCTCTCGCCGAACCGCACCAAGCGCTACATGCACAACTACAACTTCCCGCCGTACTCGACCGGTGAGACGGGCCGGGTCGGCTCGCCCAAGCGCCGCGAGATCGGGCACGGCGCGCTGGCCGAGCGGGCGCTGATCCCGGTGCTGCCCAGCCGCGAGGAGTTCCCGTACGCGATCCGCCAGGTCTCCGAGGCGCTGGGCTCCAACGGCTCGACGTCCATGGGCTCGGTGTGCGCCTCCACCATGTCGCTGCTGAACGCGGGCGTACCGCTGCGGGCGCCGGTGGCCGGCATCGCGATGGGCCTGGTCTCCGACACCGTCGAGGGCAAGACCGAGTACGTCGCGCTGACCGACATCCTCGGCGCCGAGGACGCCTACGGCGACATGGACTTCAAGGTCGCCGGTACGAAGGACTTCGTGACCGCGCTGCAGCTGGACACCAAGCTGGACGGCATCCCCTCCGAGGTGCTGGCGCAGGCGCTCACCCAGGCCAAGGACGCCCGGCTGCACATCCTGGATGTGATGCTGGAGGCCATCGCCGAGCCGGACGAGATGTCGCCGTACGCGCCGCGGGTGACCACCATCAAGATCCCGGTGGACAAGATCGGCGCGGTGATCGGGCCGAAGGGCCAGGTCATCAACGGCATCCAGGACGAGACCGGCGCCGAGATCACCATCGAGGACGACGGCACGATCTACGTGGGCGCCGCGGACGGCCCGTCCGCGCAGGCGGCGGTGGACCGGATCAACGCGATCGCCAACCCGCAGATGCCGCAGGTCGGCGAGCGCTACCTCGGCACCGTGGTGAAGACCGCGCCGTTCGGGGCGTTCGTCTCGCTGCTGCCGGGCAAGGACGGCCTGGTGCACATCAGCAAGCTGGGCGGCGGCAAGCGGGTCAACAAGACCGAGGACGTGGTGAACGTCGGCGACAAGCTCCAGGTGGAGATCGCCGAGATCGACGCCCGCGGCAAGATCAGCCTGACGCTGGTCAAGGACGACGCCGCGGCGGAGGCCCCGGCTCCGGCCGAGGTCGCCGCGGCCACCGCGACCGAAGAGTGACGCAGGGTCGAGTCCCGGCCGCCGCGCTGCAGCGGCCGGGCAGCACCCGGGTCCTGGTCGACGCGCCGGACGGCGCGATCAGGCGTACCGTCCTGCCGGGCGGCCTGCGGATCGTCACCGAGGCGATGCCGGGCGTACGGTCCGCCGCGTTCGGCATCTGGGTCGGGGTCGGCTCGCGCGATGAGGTGCCGAGCCTGGCCGGCGCCTCGCACTACCTGGAGCACCTGCTGTTCAAGGGCACCGACACCCGCTCGGCCCTGGACATCGCGGCGGCCATGGACGCGGTCGGTGGTGAGCTGAACGCCTTCACCACCAAGGAGAACACCTGCTACTACGCGCACGTGCTGGACGAGGACCTGGCGCTGGCCATCGACCTGGTCTGCGACGTGGTGCTGAACGCGACCATCGCACCGTCCGATGTGGACAATGAGCGCGGCGTCATCCTGGAAGAGATCGCGATGCGCGACGACGACCCGGGCGACTACGTGCACGACATGTTCGCCGAGGCCGTCTTCGGCGACCACCCGCTGGGCCGGTCGGTGCTGGGCTCGGTGGACTCCATCGAGTCGATCGGCCGCAACCAGGTCGCCGGCTACTGGAAGCGCCGCTACAAGCTGCCCACGATGGTGGTCTCGGCGGCCGGCCGGGTCGAGCACCGCACGGTCGTACGGCTGGTGAAGAAGGCGTTCGGCGACGCGCTGGCCGGATCCCAGGCGCCCGCCGCGCCGCGGACCGGGTCGGGGCTGCCGCGCCGGACCGCCCGCCAGGTGGCCACGCTGCACCGGCCCACCGAGCAGGCGCACCTGGTGCTCGGCGGCACCGGGCTGCCCCGTACCGACCCGCGCCGGTTCGCGCTGGCGGTGCTGAACAACGCCCTCGGCGGCGGCATGAGTTCCCGGCTGTTCCAGGAGATCCGGGAGAAGCGCGGCCTGGCGTACTCGGTGTATTCCTTCACCTCGCAGTACGCCGGCGCCGGCTCGTTCGGCGTGTACGCGGGCGTACAGCCGAACAAGGTGCGGGACGCGATCGGCATCACCCAGGACGTACTCGCCGAGGTGGCCGAGCGTGGCCTCACCGACGCCGAGGTGGCGCGCGGCAAGGGCCAGGTCAAGGGCGGCCTGGTGCTGGGCCTGGAGGACGCCGGGAGCCGGATGAGCCGGATCGGCAAGGCCGAACTGGTGTACGGCGAGGTGCTGTGCGTTGACGACCTCCTTGCCGAGGTCGAGGCGGTGACCCCGGACCAGATCCGGGAGCTGGCCGCCGATCTGCTGTGCCGGCCGCGGTGCCTGTCTGTCATCGGGCCGTTCGACGAGGACGACTTCGACGGGGCGGTGTGACCGGTGACCGTTGCTGACCCGATCCGGGTGGGCATCCTCGGTGCGCGTGGCCGGATGGGCACCGAGGTGGCGCGGGCGGTGCAGGAGGCCGACGACCTGGAGGTCGTGGCCATGGTGGATGCGGGGGACTGGCTGTTCTCCGTCTCCGACGCCGACGCGCAGGTGATCGTGGACTTCACCCACCCCGGTGTGGTGATGGACAACATCCGGTGGGCCATCGACAACGGGATCCACTGCGTGGTGGGCACCTCGGGCTTCACCCCGGAGCGGCTGGACACGCTGCGGGAGTGGAGCACCGAGCGGCCGGACCTCGGCATCCTGGTGGTGCCGAACTTCGCCATCGGCGCGGTGCTGTCGATGCGGTTCGCCGAGCTGGCGGCCCGCTTCTACGAGTCGGTGGAGATCATCGAGCTGCACCACGCCAACAAGGTCGACGCACCGTCGGGTACGGCGACGCGGACCGCGGAGCTGGTTACCCGGGCGCGGGCCGACGCCGGGCTGGGCGCACCGCCGGACGCGACCACGACGGCGGTCGACGGGGCGCGCGGGGCGGAGCTGTCCGGGGTACGGGTGCACTCGATCCGGCTGTCCGGGCTGGTGGCGCACCAGGAGGTGCTGTTCGGCGCGCCGGGGGAGACGCTGACGATCCGGCACGACTCGCTGGACCGCGCCTCCTTCATGCCGGGCGTGCTGCTCGCGGTCCGCTCGGTGGCCGCCCGGCCGGGTGTCACGGTCGGCCTGGAATCGCTGCTCGACCTCTAACCTTTGCCGCATCTGCGGCGCTAGACTTCACCGCGTGACGCAACTGCGGATCAGTGAGGTGGCCGAGCTGCTCGGTGTCTCCGACGACACCGTGCGGCGCTGGGCCGATGCCGGGAAGCTGCCCACGGTCCGCGCGGACTCGGGGCGGCTCGCGGTCGAGGGCCGGGCGCTGGCCGAGTTCGTGCAGGCGCAGTTCGCCGAGGCGCGCGACACCGGCGGCGGCCAGTCGGCCCGCAACCACCTGCGCGGCATCGTCACCGGCGTACGCCGGGACGAGGTGATGGCCCAGGTGGACATGCAGTGCGGGCCGTACCGGGTGGTTTCGCTGATGAGCCGGGAGGCGGCCGACGAGCTCGGCCTGGAGCCCGGCGTGGTCGCCGTCGCCGTGATCAAGTCGACGAACGTGGTCGTGCAGGTGGAGGGCGAACGATGAGGGCCGTCAAATTGCTGGCCGCCGGTGTGCTTGCGCTTGGCGCGCTGGCCGGGTGCGGCGACAACAACAATCCGGGTACGCCCGCGGGGTCGGCGTCGACCAGCAGCGCGAGTACGCCGCAGGTGAGCGGGGACCTCACGGTCTTCGCCGCGGCGTCGCTGACCGAGGTGTTCACCACACTGGGGCAGCAGTTCGACGAGGCGCACGGTACGAAGACGACCTTCAGCTTCGCCGGCAGTTCGGCGCTGGCCACCCAGATCACCAACGGCGCGCCGGCCGACGTGTTCGCCTCGGCCTCGCCCGCGACGATGGAGACGGTGACCAAGGCCGGTGAGGCGAGCAACCCGACCACGTTCGTCTCCAACGTGCTGGAGATCGCGGTGCCGCCGGACAACCCGGCGCACATCGCCTCCCTCGCCGACCTGGCCAAGACCGGGGTGAAGGTGGCCCTGTGCGCCAAGGACGTGCCGTGCGGTGCCGCCGCGGAGAAGCTGCTCACCGCCGACAAGATCACCGTCAACCCGGTGACCCGGGAGAGCGACGTGAAGGCCGCGCTGTCCAAGGTGCAGCTCGGCGAGGTGGACGCGGCGCTGGTCTACAAGACCGATGTGAAGGCGTCCGCCGGCAAGGTCACCGGCATCGAGATCCCGGACGCGAGCAAGGCCGTCAACAAGTACCCGATCGTCGCGCTCACCCACGCCAGGAACCCGGGCGCGGCGGCCGCCTTCGTCGCGTACGTACTCTCTGACGATGGTCGCAAGGCGCTGGAAGATGCGGGGTTCACCCTCGTCTAGCCTGGCGCGGTCCCGGCGCGGCGGCCCCGGCATGCCGGTGGTGCTGTGGCTGCCGGCCGGGCTCGGGCTGGTGTTCCTGGTCCTGCCGCTGGCGGCGCTGCTGGTCCGGGCGCCGTGGAGCACGCTGCCGGACCAGTTGCGCAGCCCGGTCGTACGCCAGGCGCTCGCGCTGTCGGTGCTGACGGCCTCCGCGGCCACGGCGCTGTGCCTGCTGGTCGGCGTACCGCTGGCGTGGGCGCTGGCCCGGGCCACCTTCCGCGGCCAGCGGGTGGTGCGCGCGCTGATCACCGTGCCGCTGGTACTGCCGCCGGTGGTCGGCGGTGTCGCCCTGCTGCTGGCACTGGGCCGGCGTGGCGTGGTCGGCCGGTACCTGGACCAGTGGTTCGGCCTCACCATCCCGTTCACCACGACCGCGGTGGTGCTGGCCGAGGCGTTCGTGGCCATGCCGTTCCTGGTGCTCGCCGTCGAGGGGGCGCTGCGTGGGATGGACCAGCGGTACGAGGAGGCCGCGGCGACGCTCGGCGCGTCCCGGTGGCTGACCTTCCGGCGGGTCACGCTGCCGCTGGTGGCGCCCGGGGTGGTGGCCGGCGCGGTGCTGTGCTGGACCCGGGCGCTGGGCGAGTTCGGCGCGACCATTACCTTCGCCGGCAGCCTGCAGGGCAGGACCGAGACGATCCCGATCGCGGTGTACCAGACCGTCGAGCGCGGCGACACGCTGGCCGCCGCGGCGATCAGCCTGGTGCTGATCGCCGTCTCGCTGACCGTACTCATCGCGCTGCGCGGCCGGTGGGTCGGCGGGCTGGCCTCCTGACCCGCATGGACGGCATCGACGACGGGGGGCCGGGCGGCGCGCTGGCCGCGGACGTCACGGTCCAGGTCGGTACGTTCGAGGCGTCGGCGAGCCTGGCGGTCGAACCCGGCGAGGTGCTGGCCGTGGTCGGGCCGAACGGCGCCGGCAAGACCACGGTGCTGCGCGCGCTGGCCGGGCTGGTGCCGCTGCGGTCCGGGCGGGTCACGCTCGGCGACTCGGTGCTGGAGGACCGTGCGGCCGGGGTGTGGACGCCGCCGGAGCGCCGGCCGGTCGGGTACGTGTTCGCCGACCACCGGCTGTTCCCGCACCTGTCCGCGCTGGAGAACGCCGCCTTCGGGCTGCGCGCCCGGGGCCTGCGCCGGGACGCGGCACGGGCGGAGGCGGCGCACTGGCTGGACCGGCTGGGCGTGGCCGCGCACGCGGGGCAGCGTCCGGGCAAGCTGTCCAGCGGGCAGCAGCAGCGGGGGTCGCTGGCCCGCGCGCTGGCGCCCCGGCCGCGGCTGCTGCTGCTGGACGAGCCGCTGTCCGCGCTGGACGCCGGCACCCGCACGGCGCTGCGCGGCGAGCTGCGCCGGCTGGTCGGCGAGTACGACGGCTGCTGCCTGGCCGTCACCCACGACCCGCTGGACGCGCTGGTGCTGGCCGACCGGATCGCGGTCATGGACGGCGGCGCGGTGGTGCAGACCGGCACCCCGGCCGAGATCGCCCGTCACCCGCGCACCGAGCACGTGGCCCGCCTGGTCGGCCTCAACCTCTACCGCGGCCACGGCACGGCCGGCAGCGCGGTCGCCCTCGCCGGCGGCATCACCCTGGCCGTCGCCGCCCCCGTACACGGCGAGGTCTTCGCCGCCTTCCCGCCCACTGCCGTCGCCGTCCACCGCACCCGCCCGGACGGCAGCCCGCGCAACACCTGGCCGGCCACGGTCACCGAGATCGAGCCGTACGGCGGCACCTTCCGCGTCCGCCTCGCCGGCCGCCCCGACTGCGCCGCCGACGTCACCGCCGCCGCGGTCGCCGACCTCGACCTGGTCCCCGGCCGCGAAGTCTGGGCCGCCGTCAAAGCCACCGAAATAGCCGTCTACCCGGCCTGAGGGATTTCGCAGTGCCAGGCGGTGCCGTCGAAGGCGACGGTGGCGGGGGTGTCGAAGGCGGCGGCGGTGGCGGCGGCGGATGCGGCGCGGATGGCGGTCTGCTCGGTGTCGGTGGCCAGGATGCCCAACTGTCTGATGTGGACGGTGTGGCCGGTGGTGTCGACGCCGGCGGCCTGGAGGGCGGCGAGTGCGCCGGCGGCGCCGGCGAGGGCGGCGGTGACCTCGGCGGCGTACCCGGGCGGGTGGACCGATTCGGGGTCGCCGAGGGGTACCGACCACAGGACGCCGGGGTCGCCGGGGACCGTTTCGACCTGGATCTGGGCGAACCAGCCGCGCCCGGCCGCCTGCCGCATCAACCGGTAACTGCCGACACTCACGGGCTCAGTCCATTCTGGAACAGGTGGAAGACGTCGCTGCTGAAGAAGTGCTCGGGGCCGAAGTTGCCGGTCAGCCGCCGGATGTGGTCGTACCCGTGTGCGGCGCCCATGTCCAGGATCTCGTTCGCCGCGTCGTCGCCGATCGCGGCCAGGTCGACCGAGCGCAGCCGGGCCAGGTCCTCCACGTCGATGGTGTGCTCCAGGATCTGCAGGCCGTCGGCGCCGCGGGCGGCGCGTAAGGCCTGGTACGCCTCGGCCTGGCCGCGCGTCTCCCAGGTGTAGAGGCCGGGGCCGAAGATGTCGCGCAGCGAGCCGTGGGTGAAGCCGGACGGCCACGGTTCGCCGCCGTGTTCCATCAGCCGCGCGACGTCCTCGGCGCCCTGCACGCTGAAGAACGTCTGGTACGGCGCCAGGCCGAGCGGGTCGATCGCGCTGCCGGGGTGCGCCGGGTAGCCGTACGGGTCGGGCCCGCCGGCCAGGCCCAGCGGGTCGGGGCTGTGGTAGCGGCCGACCTCCGGGTCGTAGTAGCGCATCGTGTTGTAGTGCAGGCCGCTTTCGGCGTCGGCGTACTGGCCGGGGAAGCGCAGCGGGCAGGCGACCGGACCGTCCACTGTGGACTCACCGCGCAGCGTGCCGGTACGCCGCCAGGCCAGCGAGCCGTCCGGCGCGACCAGTTCGGTGGGCGTGCCGACCGGATCGGTCACGACGGCGTGGAACCGGCCCGCGCCGCGCTGGCCGACCACCTGGAACGTGCCGGGCCGCCAGTCCCAGGTGGTCACCTGCCCGCCGCGGTCCTCCTCGGCCAGCGTCGGGCCGTCCCAGGCGAACTCGACCCGCTCGCCGGCCGGCCCCTCCTTGGCGATGCGCCGGCCGAACGGGTCGTACCGGTACTGCCAGCGCCCGCCCTCGGGTGTGGTCACGCTTGCCAGCCGGTCCTCGGCGGACCACTCGAAGCGCCAGGTCAGCTCGGCCCCGGACAGCGTCCGCCGGGTCCGCTCCACCACCCGCCCGCGCTCGTCGTACCCGAACCTGGTCCGCCCCGCCGCCCGCAACGCCAGCCCCGCGTACGCCCAGATCCCGCTCGCCCCGCCCCCGTCCGCCCCGCCCCCGCCCCCGCTCGCGCCGCCTCCGTCCGCGCCGCCTCCGTCCGCGCCGCCTCCGTCCGCGCCGCCCCCGCTCGCCCTGCCCGGGCACTCCGCCGCGTCCGGCACCCCGGCCAGGTCGTACCGGTACCACTCCGACCCGCCCGGCCCGTGCGCCCCGACAACCCGCCCCGCCGCATCCAGCTCGTACGCCCGATCCCCGGCGCCGCCCGCCCGGACCCCGGCGAGCAACCCGTCCGCCCGCCACCCGAACTCCCGCCACAACCCCGCGCCGCCCGGCTCCCCGGTCACGGTCTGGGTGGCGAGGCGGCCGTTGGCGTCGTAGGTCTGGAGGTGCAGGGCGGCCGGCCCGATGCGGCGCGCCACCTCCCGGCCGGCCGGGTCGTAGCCGAAGCGCACCTCGTGCCCGCCCGCGCGCAGGTGCTCGAGCACCCGCAGCACCGAGTTGGTGACGCCGTTGACCACCGGCAGGAAGCACTCCGACACGATCGCGACTCGCACCCGCGCACCGTGTCGCGCGTGCCCGTCGGGGCGGTGACCTGCGCGGGAACAACCCGCCAACACTGCGAGAGTTCACCGCGGGGTCAGGACGCGGATACCCCGCGCCGGGATCATCGGTGAGCATGACGGTCACCACCCGCACTCCCGCCCCCGTGGACCCGGGCCTGCTCTCCCGCGCCCTGGAGGTCGCGGGCCGGCTGGCCAACGACGCCGCCGAGGCCATCGAGGTCGAGTACGACGGCGCCCACGACGGCGAGCTCGCGCGCATCGAAGGCCGCGAGCTGCGGATTGCCGTAGTCCGCGCGTAGACACGAGGCCTCCAGTCGTCGCGTCGGACGGCCGACGCGGACCCCTGTCCTCCCGATGGGACAGCGTGGGGGCGGCCGTGCTTCCTCAAGCGCGGCCGTCCCTGTCACGTCTTCGCGCAGCCTCTGTGCCAAGAGGCGCGCGATCCCCTGTGACGGGCCGATGCGCGCCTACCGTCGCTGTCTGACATCGCACGACGGGAGGACGAGATGGACCGCGAGAAGCTGCGCACGATCGTGGAGGGCATCCCGAAGGGGAAGTGGATGAGCTACGCCGACCTGTGCCTGGCCGCCGGCGGCTTCGCCGACGAGGCGCGCGCAGTGAACCAGCGGCTCATGCAGCTCGAGCCCAGGAACGCGCACCGGGTCCTGCGCGCCGACGGGCGGATCGGCCCGACCGCGCTCGGCGACCCTGCGCGGGTGCGCAAGCTGCTCGAGAAGGACGGCCTGGTCTTCGACGACCGCGGCCGCGTGAGCCAGGACGCGCGCATGCGTCCTGGTGCGCAGTGAGCGGGAGGAGGGCCGGTCTAGGCGAGGACCGGCTCGAGCTCGGCCTCGAGGCGGCGCTTGGGGTAGGCCCCGATGACCTTCTTGGCCTCGGCGCCGTCCTTGAACAGGATCAGCGTCGGGATCGAAAGGACCTGGTACTTCGCGGCGGTCTGCTGGTTCTCGTCGACGTTGAGCTTGACGATGCGGAGGTTGTCGCGCTCCTGCGCGATCTCCTCGAGGACCGGAGCGACGACGCGGCACGGCCCGCACCAAGGCGCCCAGAAGTCGACGAGCACCGGCGTCTCCGACTCGATGACCTCGGCCTGGAAGCTGGCGTCCGTGACCTCGATGATGTTGTCTGCCATTTGCCTCTCCGTTGGGTTCCGTGCTGGCGTCTCAACCAGCACTATACAAAGTGTAGTGAGGTGTCTCGACGGCGGGCCGGAGCGTTACTCGGCCGAAGGCCGAGCAAGCGGAGTCGCCAAGCGACTCCCTTACACGACCGGGGAGGCCAGGCGCAGCAGCTGCGGCCAGACGAAGAGCTCGACGTTCGCGGCTACCAGCAGCAGCGGCACCGCGATCGCCGTCGTGGCGCCCGTCGCGGCGAGGAGATCCTCCCAGGCCCCGCGGCGGCTGGCGATCATCCACGCCGCGAGCGGGAGGAAGAGCGCGAAGAGCTCGGGGAGCGCGTGCGGCAGCAGGGTGAGCATGAGCACGCCGCGAGGGATGTCGAACTGGGTGGCGAGCGTCGACGCGCCGCTGCCCAGCACGTAGGCCTGGGTCGCCAGCGAGAACGCGGTCGCGCCGGCGACGAACGCGATGGCGGCGGGCCCGGCCTTCTCGTGGACGGTGCGCCCCCAGCCCGAGTGGG
>Ga0081455_10004080_pt1 | contig 16534 bp, 13 predicted proteins | sample TabmetS3T2R1_FD_70207 | JGI IMG/M metagenome (GOLD analysis project Ga0081455, IMG submission 70207) | Tabebuia heterophylla rhizosphere microbial communities from the University of Puerto Rico - S3T2R1 | ecosystem: Host-associated > Plants > Roots > Rhizosphere ... | reverse complement strand
CGCACCGGCGACACCCGCGCCGGCGGCCCGGGTAGCTAGTCCGCCCGCGAAGCCGCAGGCGCCTGCCGCTCGCCCCGGCGCACCGGTGGCGCAGAAACCCGCAGCGTCCGCGGCCCGACCCGCGGCGCCTGCCGCTGCCCCGCGTCCCGGTGTCCCGGCTGCAAAGGCGCCGCTGCCGGCCGCGCCCGCGCGTCCTGCGCCTCCGCCCGCCGCCGCGCGTCCCGCGGCACCGCCGCCGAAACCCGCCGCTCCCGCGAAGCCCATGGCTCCTGCCGCCAAGGCGCCGGCCGCGAAAGCGCCGCCCGCCGGACCGCCGCGTTCGACGAGCGATTCGGATTCGATCGCGTTCGAGATCTCCGACATCGATCCGAAGGCACTGCTCAAGTCGCCGGCCCGTCCCGGTACGCCGGAGCCGAAGCGTCCCGAGCTGCGCGTCGTCCAGACCGACCGACTGCCGAAGCTCGAGCTCGCGCTCGAGGGCGATCCCGCACCGGAACTGATTCCCGAAGAAGAAGCCCCGCCGGCCGCGGTGGAAGACGCGTCGATCGAGCTCGGCGACGAATCCGTCGAGGTGACGAGCGACGACCCCACGGCCGAAGTCGAGGCGCTCGCCGATCCCGACAACGATATGAACGTCGCGCCGGAATTCCTCGACGAGGAACCCCAGGCCGCCGGCGCCGGTCCCGGCCAGTTCGACTTCTACGGACAGATCTTCGAGCTGCACGTGCAGCAGCTCGTGAAGCTCAAGGGTTCGGGCGGCACCAAGCGCTATGAAGTGCTGGTGCGCGATGCACACGCGGACAATGAATTCGGCGTCGCGCCCGAGCGCGTGCTCCAGGACGTGCACGACCCGAGCGCCAATTCGGATCTCGATCGCATCGTGTTCGAGCATCTCGCGATCTGGCTCGCCGCGAACCGCGCGGCCTGGGAAACCGACCCCGCGACGTTCTCCGTGAACGTCGGCATGGGCACGATCGCGGATCCCAAATTCCCGAGCTTCGTCGCGACGACGCTCAAGAACCACAAGGTGCCCGCGAAGACCGTGGGTTTCGAGATCACCGAGAAGTCCTGCGTCGAGCAGGTACGCGACGTCGACATGTTCGTGCAGGCCTGCGAGAAGATCGGCTGCCACGTCGTGCTCGACGACTTCACGATGCACCACAACGCGCTGCGGTGGTTAGGGTCGTCGGCCCTCAAGTTCCTCAAGCTCGACCCCAAGATGACGGCCGTCGCGATGAAGGAGCGCGTTCCGCAGGCGCTGGTCGTCGCGATCACCCAGGCCTGCAAGGTCCTCGGCCTGTCGTGCGTCGCCAAGCGCGTCGACACGCCTGCCGTGCGCGACTGGCTTTCGGCCGTGGGCCTCGATTACGCCCAGGGATTCCTGCTCGACCAGCCGCGTTCGCTGGTTTCGCTCGTCGCCGACGGCGCGAAAAAATAGCGCCCAGCCGACGGCCGCCCGCGCCAGGGCGTTGGTGAGCCACGGCCCGCCATCGTACTGTTGCGGCAATGCGCGCCCGCGATCCCCTCCGTTACAACCGCAACACCCTGTTCTGGGTGTTGCAGACCGGCGGCTGGCTCGCCTACGCGGTCACGCAATATCTCGGCGCCTTCATCTACGAAAAGATGACGGGGTACTTCTACATCGTCGCGTTGGCGGCGGTGAGCTTCTTCCTCTTCAGTCTCGAGCTGCGATACATCTACCGGCGGCTCTGGTCGCGCTCGCCCGGCGTGATCGTCGCGTGGGCGCTCGTCTGCTGCTACGTGTTCGCGCTGCTGTCGCGCGTGATCATCAACGGCTCCGGAATGCTGATCTTCGACGAATGGTCGGAGATGCACAGCGTCTGGGAGATCTTCGGCGCGACGATGTCGTCGATGTACCTGCTGGTGTGCTGGTCGGCCATCTACTTCGGCGTGAAGTACTACGAATCGCTGCAACAGCAGCGCGAGGCGACGATGCGCGCGGCCTCGCTCGCGCAGGAGGCGCAGCTCAAGATGCTGCGCTATCAGCTGAATCCGCATTTCCTGTTCAACACGCTGAACGCGATCTCGACGCTGATCCTCGACAACGAGAATCGCACCGCGAACCAGACCGTCATGCGATTGTCGGAGTTCCTGCGGTACACGCTCGACCAGGACCCGATGAAGAAGGTCACGTTGCGCCAGGAAATCGAAGCGATGAATCTCTACCTGACTACCGAGAAGCTGCGATTCGGCGAGCGTCTGAAGCTCGAATACGCGATCGAGGACCCGGCGCTCAACGCGCTCGTGCCGAGCCTGCTGCTGCAGCCGCTCATCGAGAACGCGGTCAAGTACGCCGTCTCGCCCTCCGAGAAAGGCGGCACGATCCGCGTCGAGGGCCGCACGCGGGGCTCGATGCTCGAGCTCGCCGTGACGGACGACGGGCCCGGCCTGCGGGTCAAGCCTGCAAACGGCGCCGCACCGACCCCGGGGCGCGGCGTCGGCCTGCGCAACACCCGTGAGCGCCTCGCCGTGCTCTATGACGACCGGCACCGGTTCGCGACCCTCGACAACAAGCCGGGCCTGCGCATCGAGCTCGGCCTGCCCCTCGAGCTGGCGGAAACCTGATGAACTCGCCCCGGAAATTACGCACCTTGCTGGTCGACGACGAGGCGCTGTCGCGGCGCGGCCTCGAGCTGCGCCTGCGGGTCGCGGCCGACATCGAGATCGTCGGGCAGTGCAGCAACGGCCGCGAGGCCCTCGCGGCGATCCGCAACCTGCGGCCCGACCTCGTGTTCCTCGACATCCAGATGCCGGGACTCTCGGGGTTCGACGTGCTCGCGGAATTGCAGCCCCACGAGCTGCCGATGATCGTGTTCGTCACCGCCTACGACCGTTTCGCGGTCCAGGCCTTCGAGGCGCGCGCGATCGACTACGTGCTCAAACCGGTCGACGACGCGCGGCTCGCCGCCACGCTCACGCACGTGCGCGAGCTCGTCGAGCAGCGCACGGCCGTCGCGGAGCGCAACCAGCTCGTGAACCTGCTCGCGGAGCTCCGCGGCAGCGGCGAGATCGAATCCGCCGAGAGCGCGGAACCGCCGCAGTCGCCCGCCTGGCTGCCGATCCGCAACGGCCGCGAGACGGTGCGCGTGCCCGTGCAGCAGATCGAATGGGTGGACGCCGCGGGCGACTACCTCTGCATCCACGCGAACGGCAACACGCACATCCTGCGCGCGACGATGCGCGAGATGGAGAACCTGCTCGATCCGCGCCTGTTCCAGCGCGTGCATCGATCGACGATCGTGAACCTCACGCGCGTGAAGTCGTTGCGCGCGCACATGAACGGCGAATATTTCCTGCGGCTGGAAGGCGGCCAGGAATTGAAGCTGTCGCGCACGTATCGCGACAAGGTCGAATATTTCCTCAAGCGCCCGCGGGCGCACTGAGTAGCTAGCGCGCCTTCGCGGGCGGGCAGCAGGCCGCGCACCCCTCGCCGCAGTTCACGTGCGCCGGCGCCGGCAGCGAGTCGGCGGGCAGGCACGTGAGCTCGTCTCCCACCCAGAGCACCACCTGCATCGGCAGCGGCGCACAGGGCGCGGATGGAGACTCCTCCTCGTCGGGCCGATCGCGTTGCACGCAACCCTGCATCACAGGAACTGCACCGCGACCGCCTGGCCGGGCTCGAGTCGCTCGCCGCCGCGCACGATGACGCGATCGCCGGCGCGCAGCGTGCCGTCGATCTGCACGTTGTTGGCCTGGCCGGGGCCGATGTTGACCGCGACTCGCTCGGCCGTGTTGTCCTCGCGCACGCGCATCACGTAGCTCTCGCCCTGCCGCAGGATGACGGCGTCGCGCGGGACCATGATCACCGAGCGCAGGCTGCGCGGCGCGATCTCGACGCGCACCGGAGCGCCGACGCGCCAGTCGCGTTCCACGAGAGCGATGCGCAGCTCGACGAGCCGCGAGCGGGCGTCGCCCACGGGAATGACGGCGCGCACCTTGCCCGTGCCGTGCCGCTCGCCGTCGATGAGGTTCACGACTGCGCCCGCGATGTCCGCGTCGGCCGTACCGAGCGGCGCACGCGCCACGACTTCGAGCTCGCGGTCGTTCACGAGCCGCAGCAACGGCGCGCCGCCCGCGACGAATTCGCCGGACTGCTGCAGCCGCTCGGCGACGATGCCGGGAAACGGCGCGCGCACCGTCGCGCGCGACAGGTCGAGACGCGCGCGATCGCGCGCGACACGCGCCTGCTCGACTTCCTGCTCGGCCATGCGCTCGCGCGACAATGCTTCATCGAGCTGGCTCTGCGAGACGACGCTCTGTCCAAGCGTCTGCAGGCGCGTGCGCTGCGTCGTGAGCAGCTGGAGCTGCGCGTCGAGTCGCTTCACGGCGGCTTCGTTGTCGCGCAGCGCGAGCGCGAGACGCTCGGGATCGAGGCGCGCGACGGGCTCGCCGCGCTTCACGAGCGTTCCCGGCTCCGCGATCCACGCGAGCGTGCCGCCGACTTCGCTCGAGATGCGCGCGTCGTTGCGGCTGACTACCGCGCCCGTGGCCGTGAGGTTCGCGCCGAGCTTCTCGGCACGCGCGGTCGTCACGACGACGGGAACGGGCGCGGGTGCGTCGGCCGCCCGGGCGGCATCGGCCATGACGATGCAGGCGGCGATGGACATGCAGAGTGCGATCCGTTTCATGTGGCTTCCATGGCAAGTGCCTCTGCTGCGGGCTCGGTCGCGGGTTTCTCGATGAGCCGCAGCAGCGTGGGTAAGAGCACGAGAGTGAACACGGAGTTCAACGCCATGCCGCCGACGAGCACGGTGCCGAGTCCGCGATACAACACGCTTCCCGGACCCGGGACGAGCACCATCGGCACCATGCCGAACAAGGTCGTCATCGTCGTCAGCATGATCGGACGTGTGCGCGTCGCGAGAGCGGACTCGACCGCGGCACGTACGGGTGCCCCCGCGCGGATTTCGTTGCGCGCCTGGTCGACGAGCAGGATCGCGTTGTTCACGACGAGTCCCATGAGCACGACGAAGCCCACCATCGTGAGCAGGTCCAGTGTCTGCGGCGTGAACAGTCGCAGCAGCACGAGCGCGAGCACGCCGCCGAAGCTCGCGAGCGGAATCGTGAGGATCACGTAGATGCTGTCCTTGACGGACCGGAACAGCGCGGCCAGCAACAGGAAGAGCGCGATCAACGCGAAACCCAGGTTCTGACCCATGTTGACGAGCGCGTCGCGCAGGCTGCCCGCGTTGCCCTCGTAGTGCACGGCGCCGTCGGCCGGAAGCTCGGCGCGGATCGTGGGCTCCACGTCGCGCTTCAGCTGTTCGACGGCCTCGCCGAGCGACAGCTCGGGCGGCGGGACGACGTTGAGACCCACGGTGCGATGTCCGTCGACGCGGCGCAGGCCGCCCGCGCCCACCGTGGAATCCACACGCACCAGCTCGCCGAGCGGCATCACGTTGCCCGCGGGAGTGGCGACGGGAGTCGCGGAGAGCGCTTCCGGCGAGTCCCAGGTGCTGCCGCGCAGGATCATGTCGAGGCGGCGTTCGCCGTCGAAGTATTCGCCGACGAACATGCCGTCGCCGAGCGCGCGGACCACGCCGCCGATGTCGCCGCGCGTCCAGCCGATTTCGTTGAGCCGCCGGTCGTCGGGCTCGAGACGCAGCTCGGGCTCCGCGAGCTCGAGACCCTGGAACGCCTGGACCTGCGCGCCCGGCATCTTCTCCTGGATGAGCTTCTCCGCGTGGCGCGCGGCCGCGAGTAGTTTGTCGAGATCGGTCGACTGCAGCTGGAAATCGATGTTGCGACCGTCACCGAACCCGCCGAACAGGTTGCCCTGCGAGGCGAACGACTGCGTGTCGGGGAATCCGACGAGGGCCTCGTCGTTGATGAGCCGGTTGAGGTCGTCGATCTTGTCGGGGTCGAGCGGGCGCACGCCGATGTTCGTGCCGAACGGACCGGCCAGCACGTAGTAGTTCTTGAGCTTCGGCTCCTTCTCGCCCGCCATGTACGGTGCGAGGCGCTTCGCGAACGGCTCTACGAACTCGCGCTCGATCGTGTCGATGTTCGTCCCGGGCGGTGGCTGGATGAACCCGTCGATGGCATCGCGCTTGACGGGCGGCAGGTAGTCGAGCGGCGGCAGCAATGCCCAGGTGAGCACGATGGGCGCGACGAACAGCACGGCGACTGTCGCCCAGCGTCGGGAATTCGAATCCGTCCACGCGACGATCCAGCGCGCGATCGCCTCGTACTTCTCGTTCGAGCCCTTGTGGACCTTCTCGGTGTCGAGCCAGCGCGCGGCGGCCAGCGGCAGCGCCGTCACCGCGACGATGAGCGAGGCGATGACCGCGATGGAGATCGTGAGCGCAAGATCGGCGAACAGCTGCGAGACCGAATCGCGCATGAACACGATGGGCAGGAAGACGATGACCGCGGTCACGGTGGACGCGAGCAGGGCCGGCCACACCTGGCGTGCGCCCGCGAGCGTCGCGTCCACTCTCGAGAGTCCCTTTTCCCGCTGCTGCGCGATGGCCTCGAGCATGACGATCGCGGTGTCGAGCGCCTGCCCGACGCCGAATGCGAGTCCCGCGAGCGAGATCACGTTGAGCGTGCGTCCGAAGACGTACAGCATCACGAGCGTCACGGTGAGGCAGATCGGGATCGAGAGGCCGACGAGCAGCGTCGCGCGCTTGTCGCGGATGAAATACCAGAGCACGAGCACCGCGAGCACGACACCGCTGAACAGATTGCCCGTGACCATGCTGATGGCCTGGTCGATGAATACGGAAGGATCGAACGACTGCGCGATCGACAGGCCCATCTTCTTGAGCTCGTTCTCGCGCATCGATTCGATTTCTTTCTTGACCGCGGTCAGCGTCTCGAGAACGTTGGCGTCGTTCTCCTTCATGATCTGGATGCCGATCGCCGGGTTGCCGTTCTGCAGCGCGAGGCTCGTCCGATCGCCGCGGCGCACGTCGATCTTCGCGACATCTCCGAGCCGCACGGGCCGGCCGTCGCGCCACTCGAGCACGAGGTCCGCAAATTGCTCCACCTGGTAGCGGCCCGCGAAGCGCACCGTGTATTGGCGGCGACCGATGTCGACGAAGCCGCCGGACACGTCGTCGGCACCCCCGACGACCTGCGCGATGCGCGGGATCTGGATCCCGAGGTCGGCTGCCTTGACCGGGTCGAAGACGATCTGCAATTCCTCGTCCGCTCCAAAATTGACGCGCACGTTCGCGACGCCGGGGACCGTCTCGATGCGATTGCGGAACAGCTCCTCGATCTGGCGGCGGTAGTTGTCGATCGGTCCGGGCGTGCCGGGTAGCAGTTGCACGAAGAACCAGGACAGCGTGTTGTTCGGCCCGGCGCCACCGTCGGCGCCGAGCGAGATCTGCGGGGCCTGCGCGTCCCGGGGCAGGGGCGGCAGCTGGTTCATGCGGCTGATGACCTCGAGCATCGTCGACTGCATGTCGGTGCCGACCGCGAACTGCAAGTTGAGGAAGGCGCTGCCCTGGTTGGCGAACGCGTTGAGCGACTGCATCCCGCGCAGGCCCTGCAGCGCGCGCTCCTGCGGCTCGATGATCTCGGATTCGATCTCGGCGGGTGCTGCGGCGCGCCAGGTCGTGAAGATCGAGATGACGGGCTCGTCCACGTTCGGGAAGAGCTGGATCGGTAGTTTGAACAGCGCGAATACGCCGAGCAGCCCGACCATGAGGATGCCGACGAGCACGCCGGCCGGATTCCGCAGCGAGATTTCCGTGAGGTTCATGACCGCGCCGCCCTCGGCGCCAGGACGAGGCGCCGCTCCCGGATTGGACCGGGTCGGTGCCCCGGCCGTTGTTCGCTTCGGCGCGGGGCGCGGTCAGTTCATCGATCGGTTCGCCGCAGCCGACGGCGCTACCAGGTGTAGCGCACCCGATAGCGGACCACCGCTTCACCGTCCTTGGGCACCTTCACGGGAAAACTGATCGTGCGGGCGTCGTCTTTCGTGAAGTTGTGCGACTTCTTGACGACGGACCACGTGCTCCAGCGATAGAGGTTCTCCTTCACGACCACGTCGACGGGCAGCGGCTTGTGGTTGCGCACCTTGATCTCGAACTCCTCTTCCATCCAGCGCGCCTTCGTGTCGGCCGTGAAGTCGACCTGCCGCCGTTCGCCCACGACGTCGAACGCGGAGCCGAGCTTCACGCGCACGTTCTCGTCTTTCGGCGTGTGATCGATCGCGTCCTCGCCGATGAATTCGAGGCTGCCGTCCGCCTTGTCGAGCTGCGAAACGCGCAGGCGCCCCGCGGGCAGCGGCACGCCGAGGCCGAACTGCTTGTCGTTCCTGAACTCGAGGTAGACGTCCACCTTCTTGTTCATCTCGAGACCCATGTTCCGGTCGGTGTACGGGCTCGGCGAGTAGTAAGGATTCACTGCGCCGTAATAGAGCAGCAGCTTCTTCGCGGGGATCTGCTTCGCCTGGTCGAACAGCTCGATCTGCTTGGTCGAGTTGTTCGGCAGGGTGGTCGGGCGGCCGAGCGTGTAGAGATGGAACTCGAAGAAGTCCTTCTGCGTGAAGCCATCTTTCATGGCGGGCGCAGCCGCGGCCGACATGAGCATTTCGCGGCGCGTGTCGTTGGCCATTTCGACCGGCGCCCGATGCACGTCGCCCGCGACGAGCTTGAGCTTGGCCTCGGGATACGTGGCGCCCGACTGGTTGATGATGCTCACCCACGCGGACAGGTCCAGCAGGCCGCTGTTCGCGTCGGCACCCTCGTTGAAAATGAGGTTGTAGTCCGCCCACCAGGTGATGCCGCCCGTTTGATAGGTGACGCGCGTCTTCTGCGATCCGCCCGCGGGCGACTGCACGTCCCAGACGAGCGTCGGCCGCGTGTTGAGGCCGCCCGGAAGATCGGGGAAGCGCACCGCGGAATACGCGGGCAGCGAGTAGATGGAGCCGTCGTTGCCCTTGAGCACGATGCCGTCGGTCGCCGAGAGCAACGTGCCCGTGATCGGCGTCACGGTGTTGCCGGCGCTCTTGTCCACGGTGATCTGCCGGTCGATGAACTTGAGCAGCAGCTTCTGCGTGCTCACGAGATCGAACTGGAAGTTCTGCTCCAGCACGCGCGTCGCTGGATCGGACAGCGACGCGAACGTGACCGTGGTCGGGTCGATGAGCGCGGCGACGTCGGTGAAGGAAATCTGCGAGCGACCCTGGTTGATCTTCATGTCGCGGTCGTCGCGCACGAGTGCGTAGCCCGGCACTGCCATCGCGTTCGGCGTGCCCTGCCCGGGAATCGGCCGGTAGTACTCGGCGGGAATGCCGCCCGGACGCGCCGAGCTGTAGATGGTGATGGCGACATTCGAATCGGCGGCTGCGGCGGCACCGATGCACAGCAGCGAAGTGGCGGCCGCGAGCGCGGGACGTGGAATATTCATGCGGGAGTCGACCTCGTTGACGTTGACAGGAGCACTAACGGCGGACGCGCGGAGCGCGGTCTAAGCATTACACCTGGATCAAACTGCGAACCACGTCGCAACCTGCCCGGGAACCGGTACCCGGAATGTGAAGCCGCGCAGCGGCTTCCGGACATAAGAATCGCAGCATAGACGGGTGCGAGCGTGTAGGTCCCACGGCCCGATTGGCTTGTCACAGCCCGAATGGCGGCTGGCCTACCTGCGTCGCATGCGCGCGAGCGGCGACGGCCGCAGCGCCGGAGCCCGAATGAACCTGCGGAATCTCGAACACCGATGGAAGCTGCGAGTCGTCTCGAATCCTCTGGCGTGAACAGGACCCCGGGGGGCCCGTCCGGAAACGGCGGCCCTGCGCCCGCAATGGATCGCGAATTCATCATCAAGAATCAGATCGTCGAGCGTTACCTCGCCGGCCGTCTGCCTCCCAAGGGCGTTACCGATTTCGAAAAGCTCGTCCGCTCGCGGCCGGAGATCATCGAGGAGCTCGGCCTCGCGGACAAGGTGAATGCGGGTCTGCGCCTGTTGGACGCGGCGGGCATCGCGGAACCTTGGGCCGAGAAGCCGAAAAAGATCTGGGAGAACCCGTTCGTCACGTTCGGCGCGGCGGGGCTCGCCATCGTGGCGCTCGTCGCGTGCGCGGTGCTCGCCACGCAGGTGTCTTCGCGCGACCGGTCGATCGCGAAGCTCAAGCAGGACGTCGCCGACCGGCCGATTTCGCCCTCGACGCACAAGCGCACGGTGTTCGTCGCGCCGGCGCGCAACGGTCCGCCGTCCGCGGCGGCCGTCAACATCAATTACGGCGACTTCGCCGAGCTCAAGACCGACATGTCGTGGACACGGTTTGCGATGTTCAAGGTGTCGATCGACCGCGTCGACCAGGGCCGCGTGGCGGTCATCGACGGTCTCACGAAGGATTCCAACGGGCACGTGCGCATCTCGCTCAACGCGGGCGCGTTCGGTCCCGGCGACTACCTCATCGAGCTCGACGGCCTCAACATGCGGCGCGAGAGCATTCCCGTCGCCTGGATCCGCGTCGCGGTCGCACGCTGATCGCGTCCCGGCTCACGGGCGCACCACCACCTTGTCGATGATCCGCGGCGCGCTCGCATGCGCGTCGTCGGCGATGCTCGTCGGCTCGCCGCCGCGAATGCTGTCGCGCCAGCGGCGCGGCACGCGGTCGATCGCGATCGCATAGACCGTGAGCGCGCCATCGGCGCCGATCCGGAGCCGCAGCCACTCCTTGTAGTCCTGGACGCGTAGCGAGGAGAACGCCTCGTTGCCGTGCCGGCCGAAGAGCCGGATGGAGACGAATAGATAGACACCGAGGATGAACGAGCCGACGGGCCCGCCGAGCGTGAACGTGACGACGCCGGACAACAGCAGCTGCAGCGTGCTGCCATAGGAGAGGCCGAGTGCGTCGCGCGTGAGGCGCAGCGCGAGCCAGCCCACGGCGAACGCGGCCGCAAGATGCAGCAACGCGTGGCACGCGCCGCCCACGATGCGCCAGGTGCGCACGTGCGTGTCGGTGAAGAAGATGAAGCCGCCGACGATCGTCACGAGCCACATGCCGTTGAGCGGATCGCCACGTTGAGCGCGGCGCTCATGGCCGTCGGCAGGTCGATGACGTCCGCAGCGCGCAGTCCGGCCGACGCGAGCCACGCGGACATCGCATACACGAACGCGTACATCCAGCCCGATTTCGGGTTGATGAACGGAAACAGGAAGTTCTTCCACGACAGGCGGCGCGAGGTCTTCGCGTCGGGATACGCAGCACGCTGGACGAAGCCGCTGCGCAGCCTTTCAGTATTCGGTGCGTGGGTCGGGTGCAGGAATGCGCCGCCGCCGCCCGACGTGATCTTCTGCACGCCGGCCGCGTTCTCGTGCCGCTTGTAGTAGTGCTGGTCGCCCGTGAGGAACACGTGCGCCTTGCGCTTGAACACCTGGTCCTCGAGGAAGCGCGTGCTCGCGAGCTCCCCGTAGGTTTCGTGCGCCGGGTAGGCGTCCTCGAGGATCCAGCGCGGCTCCGGAACGCAGAAGATGAGACGCGCGCTCGCATCCATGTGCGCCGCCACTCGCTGGAAATACTGCACCTGCGGCTCGTCGAGCTCGGCGCCGAGCTGCAGGTCGATGGCCATGAGCCACCAGTTCGCGGGTAGTTTGAGCGCGAAGTAGCTGCGCGTCTGGCGCGTCGCGCATCCCGCGAAGCCGCGCTCGGGCCGGCAGAACGTGCGCGAGAACGAGACGAGACTGTCGTACCAGTCGTGGTTGCCCGGGATCGCGAACACATCGGGGCGCGCGCGCCCGGCGAACGCGTGACGATAGGGAGTCTCGGTGCGCACGTCGTACTCGCCGCGCGACGGGTAGGGATACACCTCGTCACCACCGAAGATGAGCACGCGGCCCGGGTGCAGCGTCTCGCTGCCGACCGGGAGATCCGGCGTCGCGATCGCGTCGGCGATGGCGTACGTGGAATTCCAGCCGTCGCCGACGTCGGAGACGTAGTCGAACCAGAAGTCGCCCTGCACGGCGGAGTAATCGAATTCGGCTTGCGGCTGGCTCGCGAGCGCTTCGATGAGGCGCGTGTCGGAGTGACGGCCGAAGACATTCGCGATGGCGACCTGGTAGCCCGAGTGCGCGAGCACCCGCGGGTCGTACCATCCCACCATCGCGCGGCGCTTCGGTGGTTTGGCGGCGCTCATCCCGCGCTCCGCAGCGTGAGCACCGGCGGCTGGTTCACGACCGACCGCGTCGCGAGCCAGCCCGCGACGCACACGAGCAGACCACCGCCCACGAGGCCGTAGAGCCACACGAACGGATCGGGCGTGTACGCGATCTGCAAGACCTTCTTCGCGACGTACACGCCCGCGATCGATGCGCCGGCCGCGGCCAGCGTGCCCGACAGCACGCCGAGCGCCGCGAACTCGGCGAGCAGGCCCTTGAGCACTGTCGAGCGATTCGCCCCCAGCGTTCGCAACATCGCGCTCTCGTAGCGCCGCTCTTCGCGGCTCGCCTGCACGGCCGCGATGAGCACGACGAGACCCGCGAGCAACGTGAACAGGAAGACGCTCTGCACCGCCGCCAGCGCCTTGTCGATGACCGAGCGCACCTGGCGCAGCAGCTCGTCGACGTTGAAGACCGAGACGCTCGGGAACCGGCGCACGAGGTCGGCGATGGTCTTCGGATTGCCCGCGTCCATGTGCGCAGCGGTCATCCACGTGCCCTGCGCGCCTTCGAGCAGGCCCGGCGCGAACATGAGGAAGAAGTTCGGCTGGAAGCTGTCCCACTTCACCTTGCGCACGCCGATGATCGTCGCGCTCTGCGTTTCACCTGCGATGTCGAAGCGCAGCTCGTCGCCGACCTTGAGATGCAGCTCCTGCGCATACTCGGTGGCGACCGAGACGAGAGGCTTGCCGGCATCTTCAGGCGCGAACCAGCGGCCTTCCGTGAGCACGTTGTCCGCGCTCATCTTGTCCGCCCACGTGATGTTCTGGTCGCGCGTCGCGAATTCCTTCGCGCGCGGCGATTCGAACTTCATGCCGTCGATGGACTTGCCGTTGATGTGCGTCATGCGCGCACGAACCATCGGCAGTGCGCGCGTACGCTGCGCGCCGCGATCGGCGAGGAATTTCGCGAAGTTCTCGTGCTCGTCGGGCGGGATGTTGATAAAGAAGAAGTTCGGTGTGTCCGCCGGCAGGCTCTTGCGCCAGTCGTTGAGGAGATCGTTGCGGACCACGGCGAGCAGCAGCAGCATCATGATGCCGTGTGCGAACGCCGTGAGCTGCACGACGCTCTCCGTGCGGCGGCGGCCGAGGTTGGCGATGCCGTAGCGCCAGGAAACGCCAACCCCGCCGCGTAGCCGGGTAGTCAGCCACACCAGCAGCCAGCCCGCGGTCGCGACGACGAGCACGAAGACCGCGATGCCGATGACGAACGCGATGAAGATCGGCAGATCGCGCAGCACCCACCAGATGAGGAACCCGATCGCGAGCACGGCCGGGCCGAAGGCGAGGATCACGAGCGGCGCCGGTGGGCCGACGTCGCGGCGCAGGACGCGCAGCGCGGGCGTGCGTGACAGTTGCAGCAGCGGCGGCAGCGCGAAACCCGCGAGCACCGCGATGGCCGTGAGAAAGCCGATGCCGAGCGGCGCGAGACCGGGCGGCGGCAGGTCGCCCTTGAGCAGGCCCTGGAGCGCCACGACGAGCCAGGCCTGCGCGCCGAAGCCGAGCAGCGAGCCCAGGATCGCCGCGACGAAACCGACGAATACGAGCTGCGTCAGCGATACGGTGAGCGTGAACGCCCGCGTCGCACCCAGCGTTTTCATGAGCGCGACGGCATCGAGATGGCGCTGCACGTAGCGGCGCGCGGCCATGGCGACCGCGATCGCGCAGAGCAACACCGCGACGAGGCTCGCGAGGCTCAGGAACCGGCCCGCCCGATCGATGGCCGTCTTGATCTGTGGCGCCGTCTCGTCGACGTCGAGCAGCCGTTCCGACTCCGTCTTGTGGGCCTTGAGCCATTCTTCGAAGGACTCGATTTCGCCGCGCGGTCCGGCGAAGAGCTGCGCCTTCGTGAGGCGGCTGCCGGGCTGGATGAGTTGCGTCGCGGCGATGTCGTCCTCGTTCATGAGCAGGCTCGGCGCGAGGTCGACGAAGGTCGCGCCCTGGTCAGGACGGCTGATGAGGATCCGGGCAACGCGGAACTTGCCGGCGCCGATAGCCAACTCGGTGCCGATGGTCGCGCCGAGCGCCGCGGCGACGCGCGAATCCGGCCACACCTCGCCGCGCGGCGGGTTGCCGTGTGCCTGCTCGCCTTTCGCGAACGGCTCATCGGCGAGCACGAGCTTGCCGCGCAGCGGGTACTCCGCGGAAACGGCGCGCAGCGCGGTGAGCTGGCTCGCGTCGCCGTTGAAGACGACGCTCAGGAGCCCGGTGCTGCGTGCGACCGCCAGCCCGCGCCGCTTCGCTTCGGCGGCCGCCGCCTCGTCGAATGACTGCGGGGATTCGAGCCGCAGGTCTGCGGCGAGCACTTCGCCGGCCTGGTTGTCGACCGCGATGCCGATGCGGTCCACGAGGAAGCCGACGCCCGTCAGCGCGGCGACCGCGACCGTGATCGCGAGAACGAGCACGCCGAGCTCGCCCGACTTCCACTCGCGCGCAAGCGTGCGCAGCGCGATGGCGAGCGCGTTCATGCCGCGGACTTCACGCGAGCTTCCCACTGTCCATCTGGACCATGCGGGCGCAGCGCGCGGCGACATTGCGGTCGTGGGTGACGAGCACGAGCGTCGTGTGCGACTGGGCGTTGAGATCGAACAGCAGCTGGACGATGCGCTCGCCCGTGTGCGTGTCGAGGTTGCCCGTCGGTTCGTCGGCGAACAGCACCGCCGGACGCGTGACGAAAGCGCGCGCAATCGCGACGCGCTGCTGCTCGCCGCCCGAGAGCTGGCGCGGGTAGTGACCGGTCCGCGCAGCGAGACCGACGCGCCCGAGCGTCTCGAGGGCGGCGGCGCGCGCGTCGCGCCGGCCCGCGAGCTCGAGCGGCAACATCACGTTTTCGAGGGCCGTGAGCGAGGGCACGAGATGGAACGACTGGAATACGAAGCCGACGCGCTCGGCGCGCAGTCGGGCGCGGCCATCCTCGTCGAGCTGCGTCAAGTCGGCGCCGGCCAGCGAGATGCGTCCGGAAGTAGGCGTATCGAGGCCCGCAAGCAACGCGAGCAGTGTCGACTTGCCCGCCCCGGATGCTCCGACGATGGCAACCGATTCACCCGCCCCAATGTCCAACGAAACGTCGTCGACGATGGTCAGCATCCCTTCGGGACTGGTAACCTTTTTTGTGAGGTTTTCGGCTTTGAGTACGCTCATCAGGCTGTTTCGAATCGCGTTGATCTGGTCGTTCGCGAGTGCCGCCATCGCCGCGGACCCGCCCCAGAGAGCCATCGTCGTGCTCGGCGACAGCCTGAGTGCGGGTTACGGCGTGAAGATCCAGGAAGGTTGGGTCAACTTGCTGTCGGAGCGCCTCGCGACCAGAGGGTACGGGTACCGCGTGGTCAACGCCAGTGTGAGCGGTGAGACCACGCAGGGCGGCCTCGCGCGGCTGCCGCGCGCGCTCGAGACTCACAAACCCGCGATCGTCATAGTCGAGCTCGGCGGCAACGACGGATTGCGCGGTCTGCCGCTCGCAACGAGCCGGGACAATCTGCGGCGCATCGTCGAGCTCGCGATCGCCGCGAAAGCCCGCGTCGTACTCGTGGGCATGGTCATACCGCCTAACTACGGACCGAAATACGGGCAGCAGTTTCGCGACATGTATGCCGATCTCGCGCGACGCCATCCCGTCGCATTCGTGCCGTTTCTGCTCGACAAGGTGGCGCTCGATCCCGCGCTCATGCAGGCCGACGGCATCCACGCGAATGCCAAGGGTCAGCCGCAGATGCTCGAGAACGTCTGGCCAAGGCTCGAGCCGCTGCTAGTTGCCCCGCGCAAACCGTAAAGGGTAGCCTCCGAGTCAGGGATCAGAGGGGTCGACGTGGAAAAGCATTGGCTGAAGGCGTATCCGCCCGGTGTCCGCGCGGAGATCGACGTCAACGAGTACCCCTCGCTCAAGGAGCTCATCGAGCGCGGGCTTGCCGTGCATGCCGTTCGCGACGCGTACGTGCAGATGGGCAAGGCGTTGACGTATGCGGACCTCGACGTGCGCTCCGCGCAATTCGGTGCGTTCTTGCAGACGAGCTGCGGGCTCAAGAAAGGCGATCGCGTCGCCGTGATGATGCCCAACACGCTGCAGTACCCCATCGCCGTCATCGGCGCGCTGCGGGCGGGGTTCACCGTCGTGAATACCAACCCGCTCTACACTGCTCGCGAGCTCGAGCATCAGCTCAACGATTCCGGCGCCACCGTCATCGTGATCGTCGAGAATTTCGCGCATGTGCTGACCGAGGTGATTGCGCACACGCCGATCAAGCATGTCGTTCTCACGAGCGTCGGCGAGATGCTCGGGTTTCCCAAGGGGCAGATCGTCGACTTCGTCGTGCGTCACAAGCGCAAACAGGTGAAGCCGTACAATCTCCCCGGAGCCAAGCGCTTCAAGCAGGCGCTGAGCGAGGGTTCGCGCGTGC
>Ga0081455_10004079_pt1 | contig 16536 bp, 14 predicted proteins | sample TabmetS3T2R1_FD_70207 | JGI IMG/M metagenome (GOLD analysis project Ga0081455, IMG submission 70207) | Tabebuia heterophylla rhizosphere microbial communities from the University of Puerto Rico - S3T2R1 | ecosystem: Host-associated > Plants > Roots > Rhizosphere ... | reverse complement strand
ACCGCCAGCTTGCCGGTCCATATGGTCGTCAGTATGGCCTCTATGTTCGCCCACCCTTCATGAAGGGCACCAGGAGCCAGGGCCATCAGTCCGAAAAGGGACCGGCTGAGGAATATCGCGAAGGCCTCGCGGCTCTGGATCGAACCTGCAGGGCGAAGTTCGGCGGCAAGGCGTTCGCCGAGCTATCGGACCCCGACAAGGATACGGTCCTGAAAGGACTGGAGAGTGGTGAGCTGTCGCCCGATGGGGCGGATGGCAAGGCGTTCCTCGCCATGGTGATCAAGGACGTCCAGATGGGGTTTTTCGCTGACCCTATCTATGGAGGCAATCGCGACATGGTCGCCTGGAAAATGATCGGCTACCCCGGATCCCGCTACAATTACCTGGATTGGGTCAGTCGTCACAACGAGCGCTTTCCGCTGCCGCCAGTCAGCATGACCGGCCGGGCGGAATGGACACCGCAAACGCGCTGAGGACGGCTTCATGGCGAAGAGACTCCCGAAGAAGGACGTGGTGATCATCGGGCTTGGATGGACGGGGACCATCATGGCCAACGAGCTCACTGACGAAGGACTCGAAGTGATCGCCATCGAGCGCGGGCCGTGGCGCGACGCGCCGACGGATTTTCCACCAAGCTATATGCAGGATGAACTCCGATATCGCGTGCGTCACGAACTCTTCCTCAGGCCGGAGCAGCTTACGTTCAGCTTCCGCAACAGGATTGGCCAGACCGCCTTGCCGATCCGGAGCTGGGGCGCCTTCATGCCGCCAAACGGCGTCGGCGGTGGCGGCGTGCACTGGAATGGCGAAATGTGGAGATTTCTGCCTTCCGACTTCGTGCTGAAGACCCATCTCACCGAGCGCTACGGTGCTTCATTCCTGCCCGAAGACATGACGATCCAGGACTGGGGCGTCACTTACGACGAGCTCGAACCTTTCTACGATCGTTTCGAATACATCTGCGGTACGTCCGGAACGGCCGGCAATCTTCGCGGCAAGATCATGGAAGGCGGTAATCCCTTCGAAGGTCCGCGCTCCCGGCCCTACCCGACGCCGGCACAGGCGCAGCCCTTCAGTCACACGCTGTTCGGCAAGGCTGCACGCGATCTCGGCTACAAGCCGTTCCCTCAGCCGTCCGGCAATCTCTCGCAGGCCTACACGAATCCGCTCGGGCTCCAGATGGGCCCTTGCACCTATTGCGGCTTCTGCGAATGGTTCGGATGCAGCAACTACTCCAAAGCAAGTCCGCAGACCACGATCCTTCCCTATCTCGTTCGCAAACCCAACTTCACCGCGCGCGACAACTCGGAAGTGACCAGAATCAACGTCGACAAATCCGGAACCCGCGCAACGGGCGTGACCTTCATCGACTCGAGCGGCGTCGAATGGGAGCAGCCAGCCGACCTCGTCGTCCTGGCGGCCTATGCGATGTTCAACGTGCAGCTTCTGCTGCATTCGAAGATCGGCAGACCATACGATCCAGTCGCTAACTCAGGCGTCGTCGGCCGCAACTACACGCATCAGACGGTATCGACCGTGAACGGCTTCTTCGACAGCAAGAAGTACAACTTCAACCCGTTCATCGGGTCGGGCTCGATCGGCATGTGCGTCGATGAATTGAACGGCGATAATTTCGACCACGGACCACACGGCTTTGTCGGCGGCGGCTATATGGGCCAGGTACAAACCGGCGCTCGTCCGATCGAAAGCACGCTCGTCCCGCCCGGCACCCCGAAGTGGGGCGCGGCCTGGAAGACGGCAGTCAGGGAGAACTACCTCTCGACGGTGAAGCCCGGTGCGGGCGTCCATGGCAGCTTCTACTCCTACCGTGACATCTATCTCGACCTCGATCCAGCCTACTCGGATCGCTTCGGCCGGCCGCTGATGCGGATCACGATGGATCTGAAGGAGAACGAGCTCAAACAGAACAAATTTCTAACGGACAAATTCGCCGAGATCATCAAGCCCATGGGCGCGGACAAGCTCGCCGTCCTGTATCGGACGGCGCCTTACGACATCTCGACTTACCAGACGACGCATCTCAACGGCGGGGCGGTCATGGGTGCCGACCCTGCGACAAGCGTGCTCAACCGATATCTGCAGAGCTGGGACGTTTCGAACCTGTTCGTGCTGGGCGCCAGCGCCTTCCCGCAAAACCCCGGTTACAACCCGACGCTGACGGTGGGCGCGCTCGCATACTGGGCAGCGACGGCAATCCGCGACAAGTATTTGAAAAATCCCGGGAGACTGGTGGATGCGTAGCAACAGCCGGTACTTTTTCGCGGGCGTCGGCATTGCTTTGTTCCTGGCCGGATCGGCTGCTGCCGGCGACTCGGATCCGCAGGAGTTCACGCAGATCGAGCGCGGACGCTATCTTGCGATACTGTCCGACTGCGCGAGTTGCCACACCGTACCGGGCAGCAACCAGCCATTTGCCGGCGGGCGCGCGATCGAAACGCCGTTCGGCAGTATCGTGGCGCCGAACATCACGCCAGACCCCGAGACGGGAATCGGAGGCTGGAGCGATGACGATTTCGACGCGGCCATCCGCAAAGGCCTGCGACGGAATGGCTCGCGGCTCTATCCGGCGATGCCTTACACCGCGTACACGAAGATGTCGCGCGACGATGTCCAGGCGATCCGGGCTTACCTCAACACGGTGACGCCAGTCCACAACGATGTCGTCGCAAATACCTTGCCGTTCCCATTCAACATCCGCGCATCGCTGCGAGTGTGGAACGCGCTGTATTTCATCGAGGGCGACTACAAGCCTGACGCCCGGAAATCCGCCGCATGGAATCGCGGCGCATACCTCGTGGACGGTCCCGGCCATTGCGGCGCCTGCCACACACCCAAGACGCTTCTGGGAGGTGACAGGACTGACCAGTATCTGCGCGGTGGTTTCCTGCAGGGATGGTCGGCGCCTGACATCACCGGAGATACCCGCGTTGGCGTCGGTGACTGGTCGGTGGAGGACCTCGTTGCTTACCTCAAAACCGGTCACAACCGCGTGTCGGCCGCAACCGGCCCGATGGCCGAAGTCGTGACCCTCTCGACGGAGCAGATGACGAACTCCGATTTGAACGCCATTGCGGCGTACCTGAAGTCCCTGCCCGGCAAGCAAGACCATCCGCAAGCGCTGCCAAAAGAGAATCCCGCGATGGTCGCCGGCGCTGCAATCTACCGCGATCAGTGTTCGGCCTGTCACGGCCTCGACGGCAAAGGCGTCGCCAAACTTTTCCCGTCGATCGCGGACTCCCCGATGGTGAAGTCCGACGATCCCACGACGTCGATACGCATCGTGGTGCGGGGCGCCCGAAGCGTCGGGACGCGGGCGGAGCCGACGGCGCCCGGCATGCCGTCCTACGGCCGCCAACTCGATGACACGCAGATCGCGGCCGTCCTCACCTACATGCGTAACAGCTGGGGCGCCGCCGCGGCGCCAGTCGGGGCAGACGACGTGGCGCGTGTGCGTTCCGATGCGGCATTGCGGCCGGATTGAATGGCACACATATCTTAGCTGGTCGTGTCGGCGGAACGATTGGATTGCAATGGCCGCTCGCGTTGATCCTGAGAAGTCGCCGACATGGCAGAAATGGCGGTGAACGACGGCGACCTGAGAATGGCGTGGCTGCCTGAGTTTCGCGCCGCGCGTTCCCGCCGCTGCCAGGGGTTGCTCCGATGATGAAGCCGGGCGTCATTGTTCCAGAGGACCAGCCTTTTACCCTTGCGAACTCATCGCCCGGGCGGCTGCAGAAACGGCTTGCCCTTGCTGTCGTTCTCGTCTTCCTGAGCGCCCTTTTCATCATGGCAGGCGAGCTATCGAGCATCCAGTGGAGTCGGGTGAATGCCTTCGTTCCGGCCTACGGCACGGCGATCTTCGTGAATGACTTGATCACCTCGGTTCTGCTCTTCAACCAGTTTGCCATCCTGCGTTCGCGTGCCCTCCTCGCAATCTCGACCGGATATCTCTTCACGGCGCTTATGGTGATCCCTTGGATGCTAACCTTTCCGGGGGCATTCACACCGAATGGCCTGCTTGGCGCGGGGCTGCAGAGCGCGAACTGGCTCTATATCTTTCGGTACGCAGGTTTTCCCACATTCGTCATCGCGTATGCCCTCTTGAAGGATACTGGCCTGCCCCGGCGTTTGTGGGAAGGTTCGGTAGGCACGACGATTCTTTCGAGTGTTGTGCTTACGTTAGCCCTCGTGGGCGCAGCGACAGTTCTCGTCACAACGGGTGATGCATACTCGCCGCGCCTCTCAATCGATCCGATTCATTTTTCGTCCCTCGCCCTCTATGTCACCAGCAGTCTAATCCTGTGGAACGTACTTGCGCTCACGTTGCTCTGGATGCGCCATCGTTCGGTGCTCGACCTGTGGCTGATGGTGGTCGTTTGCGCGTATGCAATTGAGATCTACATGATCTCGTTTCCCGGCATGGCCCGGTTCAGCGCCGGCTGGTATGTCGGCCGAGTCTTCGGATTCGTATCCAGCATTCTTGTACTCTTTGTTCTGCTGCATGAGATAGCGACGCTTTACGCGCAACTGCTACGCGCGGTCCTGGCGCAACGTCGCGAACGTGAGGCGCGGCTGATGACCGGTGATGCGGTGTCAGCCTCCATTGTTCACGAAGTCAAACAGCCATTGACGGCGATCATAGCCAGTGCGAATGCAGGGTTGAATTGGCTTGATCGTGTCGAGCCTGAACTCGATAACGCCAGGAAGGCGTTGCGACGCATCGTGACTACCGGGCACCGCGCGGACGCCATGGTCGAAAATATTCGGGCGCACTTCAGGATCGGAGCGCGGACGCGCACCTCGCTTGATATCGACGACGTGATCCGGGAAGCACTGGCCGTCGTTCGCGACAAACTGCAGTCGCATCGAATCGTCGTTCAAGCGGAACTTGGCAAAGGGCTACCCCGGATAAGCGGCGAACAGATCCAGCTCCAGCAAGTGCTGGTGAATTTGATTACGAACGCAATTGACTCCATGGCCACAATGCATGGGGAGCGGGTGCTGTCCATAAGGACTGAGGTTGATCGCTCCGGATACGTCAAGGTATCGGTGGGAGACACCGGAAAAGGCCTCGAGTCGGGCTTCGGGGACCGAATTTTCAGTCCAATGTTCACGACCAAAACGGATGGCATGGGCATGGGGCTATCGATCTGCCGGTCGATTATCGAGACGCATGAAGGCCGACTGTGGGCGACGGCCGAAGAGGGCCACGGCGCCATTTTTCGCTTCACGGTGCCCGTAGATCCAGGCACCCCATCCTGGCCGGACTGACATCATCCGCATCTCCAGGAGTGATGGTCAATCTCAATGGCATCCGGAGAGCCGAGCGGGCACTAGCAGCGGCGGCAGATAGTCAGCTTCCTGTCGAACACCCTGTCCAGATCACGCTGCGCCGCGTTGAAGCTGTCGATCCTTCTCTGGACATCATCATCCTCGGCTGAACCTGGCGCGAAGCTCCGTCCCCGAGGCTGCACGCGCACGGGCTCAGACGCTTCGCCTCGGCCATCGGACGGCACTCGCAAATCTTCGGTGACCGCAGCGCCTGACACCAGCGTCAACGCGAACAACAGCGCACCTGGAAACAATGATTTCATGGTGACCTCTCCGATTTCGCCGGGATCATCGTTTGCCGGTCAGCCTGGCTCCGGCAAGGGCAACCCAATGCGTGAGCGGCATAGCTCCGCTCGGCTAGGCCGGGCATCAAGCGGGCCGCGGCGCCGGCACGCCAGTCGCGGACAGCATCTCAGGCGCCATTTCGGCTTTCCTGTTGAAAACCGACATTCTCACAACGTCCTGCTTCAGCAGATAAATCGAAACAGCAAGGAGAACGATGTCCTTCATCAGGAACGGCACCGGACCGGCCATCGCAGGGAAGCCTGCCGCCGGATCCCAACCACCCGGAATGAACGGGATGATCGTGATGGTCGTCAGGAATGTGCCGGTCGAGCCAAGGGCGCCGATAATTCCGAATCTCTTGTCCCAGAATCCCGCATACAAGAGAGCGAACATCGTCCAGTCCGATAGGCCCAGGAACCGGGTAGCCCCGCGCACGCCGAAAGCCGGATACAGCCAAGAGATGAACGGACTGCTGCTGATGAAAGGCACCAATGTCTCCGCCGCGTATTGGTGCCACTTCGTGTAGCCAAAGAACGCGAAGATGATCACCATGGAGGCGCGCAGCATGCGGTATTCGACCTCTTCGCTGAGAAGGCCGAGGCCAGCCATGATCTTCGCAAGACCTCCGATCAGATGATTCGTCGTGCCGCTGCGCATCGCCCTCACGACATCTTGCCTGAGCAAGTAGAACGACACGGCAAGAAGCACGACATCCTTCATGAGAAAGGGCATGTTGCCGGTCATCGCCGGAAAGCCGCCGGCGACCTCATCCCACGCGTTCGGCATGAATGGAATGATGGTGACGGTCGCCACGAATGTACCGCATGACCCAAGAGCACCAAGGACTCCGGCTGTCCTGCTCCAAAATCCAAGAAACAGAAGCAGACAAATCGACCACTCCATGACGCCCAGGAACCAGCTGGCTCCGCGAATGCCGAAAACGGGATACATCCAGGAGATCAGGGGTCCGTTGCTGATATAGGGGATCAGGACCTGCGCTTCGTACTCAAACCATTTCTGGTATCCGAACAGCAGGAATACGATCACCATTGACGCGCGGATCAGGTGATAATCCAGATCCATCTTGAGAAGTCCGGATTTGCTCAGTGCGGTCGTGAGAAGGTTCATCATTGTCGCCTCGCTGTCAGCTACCGGCCATCACCGGACTCTCATGCGGACCGCGATAGAAATTCGCGGATCGTCGCTGCGATTTCGTCGCAATGGGTCTCAAGCGCAAAGTGACCCGTGTCGAGCAAGCGGACTTGCGCGCCTGGAATGTCACGCTTGAACGCCGTCGCTCCTGCTGGCAGGAAGAACGGGTCATGCTTGCCCCATGCCGCAAGAAACGGCGGCCTGTATTTGCGGAAATAGGCCTGAAAGTCGGGATACATCGCGACGTTGCTCTTGTAGTCGCCAAAGAGGTCCAACTGGACCTCGTCGGCGCCAGGCCTCGCCAAATAGAAGTTGTCGAGTGAATACCCATCCGGGGATACTTGGGTGGGGTCGGACACCCCGTGAGTGTATTGCCAGATCGTCGTCGCGGGGGCGAGGAAGAGTCGGAGCGCGTTGCGATTGGCCAGCGAGGGATCCTGCCAATAGGCGCGAATGGGATTCCAACCGTCGCTCAACCCCTCCTCGTAGGCGTTGCCGTTCTGCGAAATGATTGCGGTGATGCGCTCGGGATGGCGAACCGCCAGCCGAAAGCCGGTCGGCGCACCATAGTCAAAGACGTAGATTGCGAATCGAGCGAGCCCGATCACCTCGGTGAAACGCTCGATGACATCAGCCAGTCTGGCGAAGGTGTAGGAAAATGCATCGCGAGGCGGCATGTCGGATTGGCCGAAACCGGGCAGGTCCGGCGCGATGAGGCGAAAGCGATCCGACAAGGCCGGAATCAATTCGCGAAACATATGGCCGGCACTTGGGAATCCGTGAAGCAGCAGCAGTGCTGTCGCATCAACCGGCCCTGCCTCGCGGTAGAATACCCCTAGCCCGTCGACGTCGGCCTTCCGGTAACGAATGCTTGCCATGAGCGGTTCCCGCTTGCTTGGGTGCAGTAACTTTTGGATTGCCGTCAGGCAGGTTACTGCCTGGAGCGCGTGCTCCAGTCAGGTCTCGTGCGTGACTGTATTTTCTTTCGTGAGTTGGACTGGTTTGGTTACACCGCCCGCGCCGACTCCAGCAGTTTTCTCGCCTGCCCAACACGCCGGCTAACGGGAAATGCGGAAGCCGGATTTGCCAACGAGCGGGCGAATGCCGAACTGCCTGCCGATATGACCGGCGATGCGGGACTTGCCCGCATATGCGAACCATGGAGTCGGCGAACATCCCAATCTGATGCGACGCCCCGTCCCGGCATCAAGGTGACAGGAATGTCTTGAGGATCCCCGTGGTCTCCGTGGGGTTCTCTTCAGGAAAGAAGTGACCTCCCTTCACGGCCTGCCCTTGCACATTGTCAGCCCACTTCCGCCAAATTCCCAACGCGCCACCATCCTGTTCGTAGAAGGTATCGAGCGGTCCGCCGGCGGCCCACAGATGCAGCATCGGGCAGGTGATGCGACGGGATGCCTCCCTATCCTTCTTGTCATGCTCTATGTCCAGGGTCGCGGCGGCGCGATACTCCTCGCAGATCGCGTGTACGCGCGCGGGATCGCGATACGTTTCCGTGTACTCGGCTCTCACATCGGGGCCGAAAGAACCCTGGCCAAACGGATTGTCGAACACCGCGCCCGGAGCACCCAGCAGGTACTTTTCGGGAAGCGGCGCCTTCTGCGAGAGTAGAACCCATGGCCAATAGGTCATGGCGAACCTTGCATCGGCATGGCCCCATCCCTCCGAAATCGGAATGACGTCAAAAACTGCGAGACGCTGCACCCGCTCCGGATGATCAAGCGCAAGGCGGTAGGAGACGCGGCCACCACGATCGTGTCCGACGAGATCGAATTTGGAAAATCCGAGCTTGTCCATCACCGTTACAAGTTCGTTCGCCATCGCCCGCTTTGAATAGGGGTAATGATCCTCGGCGGTAGCCGGAATACCGCTGCGGCCGTAGCCGCGGAGATCAGCGCAAATCACCGTGTGGTCGCTCGCGAGCTGCGGCGCCATGTGACGCCACATCAGGCTGGTGCGGGGAAAGCCGTGCACCATGAGCAGCGGGGATCCCTTTCCGTAGCGTCTGATGAAAATCGTGTTGCTATCGGTCTTGACCTCCATCGTCTCAAAATGGCCGGAGGCAGCCGATGGGGCCTTGCCGGCAGGCTGAGCGCCGGCCCGTCGCGAGAGCAGCGCCGATGATAGAGCCGCGCTGGACGCTGCGGTAACTGCGCGGAGCAAGATGCGACGTTCGAAACCTGTCTTGTCTGTCATCTCTCACGACCTCCTTGAGATGATTGCCAAAGGGGAACTCGCGGAACGTATGGCCGGTGCTTGGGAACCAGCGAAAATAGCGGCAGCATCGTCACATCGACCGAACCCGCCTTGCAGATGATCGGCACCGGCGGTTCATTTCACGCCGCCGTCCCGTTATCAAAAACGCACGACGTCGCGTCTCGAACTCGGCGGTAGTAACTTGCGGCATAAGATCTGGCAGGTTACGGTATTCCTGTGTGCGGCGGCTCCGGATCATGATTTTCACGTGACTGCTTTCGTGGATTGGATTGGTTTGGTTACAGAGCGCGCCGACCCCGCCAGGAAATTTCTCGCGAGCCCATCGCGGGTTCACTGACGGAATATGCGGATGCCGAGTGTGCCAACTGTGGGCACTCACATCTTCAGACCGGGAAGCACGATAAAAGCTGTCGGTGAGAGCGTCTCGCGATGGGACTTGAGCACGAAGCACCGGAAATAGAGTTGATCGCCAAAGCGTTGCAGGCAATCTCCAGGGAGATCAGCTACGAAGGCTTGGCTAGGGCTCTCCTCGAAGCCGCGCTCGGCTGTTCCGGGGCTACTCGCGGCGCTGTTCTGCTAAGCCAACAAGGCGAACTGCTCGCCAAAGCCGATGCGAGCTTTGCGCGCGAGAAGACAAAATTCTGTGCCTCACAGCCCGCAGCTCACGAATTCCGGCTGTCGGCAGATCTCAGCGAAAGGGTGCTGGCGCGCCAGGAAACCGTCGTCAGACAAAATAGCCGGAAAGCGTCCCCGCTCATCGATGTCATGGAGTGCTCGCCGGGACCGAACATAACCCAACTATGTGTGCCCCTGATTCACCAAGAGCGAACGATTGGCATCCTCTACCTCGAGTCAGAACGCGAGGAGACATTCGCGCCAAGGCTTGTCTCAGTGATGTCGATGCTGGCTTCTCAGGCCGCCGCTTCGTTTGAATCGGCCCAGCTCTTCGAGGCCCTCCGCGAGACCAACATGTGGATGGTCAAGGGTCAGCAGATCGGCCGCATGGGCAGCTATCGGTGGAACACGCGGACCCTGCTCTCGCGGGCGTCTCGCGAATGCTACCGCATCTTCGATATCGATCTGGAGATAAATCCGGTACCGTTCGAGGTATTCAAGAGCCGCGTGCATCCGGACGACGTCCCCGCCCTGGAGCAGGCACTCGCAACGGCCATTAGCAATCAATCCGCATTCAGCCATGAGTACAGAGTTGTCCACAGAGACGGCACGACGCTGGACGTGGTCGCTGTCGGACAATTCGATCCCGGCCCGACCGGCGATCTTGAGTTGGAGGGCATCATCTCCGACATGACGGAGCGAAAGGCGGCAGAACAAGCGCTCATGGACGCACGCAGCGAGCTTGCGCGAGCCATGCGGCTCGCATCTCTTGGCGAGCTCGCGGGCTCCATTGTTCACGAGATCAATCAGCCGTTGACCGGAATCATGGCAAGCGCGGAAGCCTGCCTCCGCTGGCTCGCACGGAACCCCGCCGAGCCTGGCGAAGCCCGCAAATCCGCCATGCGCGTCATCGAACAGGGACGCAGGGCAAGCGACGTCGTCAGCGGCCTCCGATCGCTGGTGCGCAACGCGCAGCTCCGAGTTTCCGCCGTTCCGATCAATGACGCCATCGAGGAGATTCTTTTTCTTTCGAAGAGGGACGTTGAACGCGCCGGCGTCACGCTGAGCTCCGACCTCGACAGGTCAATACCGGACGTCGAGGGGGATTTCGTGCAGCTTCAACAGGTCATCCTCAACCTCGTGCGCAATGCAATCGATGCCATGGCCGGCGTCAGGGCAAGAGCTCGCGTTCTGACTGTCTCCTCAAAGGCCGCCGACGGCCACGTCTACGTAGCCATCTCTGACACTGGTATCGGTATCGAGCCGGCGAGCAGGGAACGGCTCTTCGATGCGCTCTATACGACGAAGGCCGAGGGCCTGGGCCTGGGTCTATCGATCTGCCGCAAGATCATTTCTGTCCATGGAGGACGTCTATGGGTGACGGAAAACACGACCTATGGAGTGACATTTGCTTTCACCATCCCGCTTCGCCAATCCGCCCAGATGTCGGGGAGCGACTGAGAATGGTCCCGTCGGCTTCTGTTTACGTCGTCGACGACGACAAGGCGGTTCGTGAGTCGCTTGGAGACCTGCTCCGCTCGCTGGACTATGAAGTCACGCTCTATGGATCCGCCCTGGAGTTTCTCAGGGTCGAACTGCCTGATGTTCCCGCATGTCTGGTGCTCGACGTTCGGCTGCCGGGCACGAGCGGATTGGAGCTCCAGGAATATCTGACAGGCATCAACGTCCGGCTGCCTGTCATTTTGATGAGCGCCCATGGCGACATTCCCATGTCGGTGAAGGGCATGAAGGCCGGTGCGGTCGACTTCCTCACCAAACCGATCCGGGATCAAGATCTGATTGACGCCGTTGCCACGGCGATTCGAATGGACCAGGACCAGCGACGCGAGAACACGCAAATCGCCCAGTTGCGCGAACGATATGCACTCCTGACGCCTCGCGAACGGCAAGTGATGGCGCTGGTGGCATCAGGGCTCATGAACAAGCACGTCGCGGACGAATTGTCGATCAGCGAAGTCACCGTGAAGATGCACCGCGGAAGTTTGATGCGAAAAATGCAGGCCAGATCAGTAGCGACGCTTGCTCGCATAGCAGAGGCCCTCGGCATCCAGAGGTGAGCCGGGATCGATCACCTCGGTCGGGCCGGTCACCATCGAAGCCGCCAGTTGCTGCATCACGAACCCATACCAAGGTATGGGCCGAGACATCATAACCGAGAGATTGTGACCGTGCGTCATCGAACGCAAGGTTCGAGTGCGCCTTGCGCTGCCGCCAGCATTAGGCGAGTTCAGCCTTTCGGGGAGATGAGCATGCACAACCATTCGCGGTTGAACGGCGACCCTCCTTGCCTCGAATGCCAAACGATCAGCCGCCCGCCCTCTCTGGTGACGGCGCGTTCGTCGACGGCGTTTTCCGGTGTCTTGCACGCTTTGCAAAGTCAACTTCCGTGACCAGCCCGCTGATCTCGATCATCGATGACGACGAAGCGTTGTGCTCGTCCCTCGTGGATCTGCTGCGCTCAGTTGGTTATCGCGCCGAACAGCATAATTCGGCGGAGGCGTTCCTGGCGTCACCGAACCCGTCCCGTGTCGACTGCATCCTCGCTGACATTCATATGCCCGGCATGAGTGGACTCGACCTGCTGCGAAGACTCCACGAGCGGGGCATCATGACACCCGTAATCCTCATCACGGCCCTGCCCGACAAGCATCTCGACGATGAAGCGACCGCGCTCGGGGCGCAATGTCTTCTCAGAAAACCATTTGAAACAAACTTGCTGCTCGATTGCGTCGAGAGGAGTCTCCAATGAGCGCCCTGCACGATAACGCCATCGATCCCTCAAGTTTCGGCTCACCGCCGTGCGACCGAAGTGGTTCTCGGAGACCCTCGCCGCCCGTTCCTTCGATTCGTCCATGGCAAGCGGGCCGAACCGAGAATTGGCAAATACGTTCGCAGCGATGGGGCTGTCTCATGGCCACCGCGCAAGCCGGCGACGGCCGCGCTTACGAGCAATTGCTCCGGGAATTGGACGCGTGGCTGCGTCGCTTCTACGCGCGTCGGCTTCCCGGCCCCGCAGCCGATGATGCGAGGCAGGATGCGCTTCTTGCGATTCATGCCAATCGGCACACCTACGCACCGTCGCGGGCCTTCGGGGCCTGGGTCGCGGCTATCGCACGTTATAAATGGATCGACCGCGTTCGAGAGGCATCTCGATTTGCCGCACTGGCGCTCGAGGACGACATACCGGTCGAAGATCATGGGGAACTTGCGATAAGCGCCGCGGCGGTAGACGATCTCCTCAGCCGGTTGAAGCCCGCCCAAGCCAGCGTGATCCGCCTCGTGAAACTGAAGGGTCTCAGCATCGCTTGCGCATCTGGTGCAACCGGCCAGTCCGTGGCGCTCGTCAAGGTGAACATCCATCGCGGCCTGAAGAAGCTGGCTGCATTGGCTGCCTGTGACATCGTCGCCGCAGCGAACGTCCGTCAATCCTTCGAAGCTTCGGCAGCTAAGTCGCTCGAGGCATCTTCGAAGGCGAAGCAGCCCACATCACGCAGAAAGATCGCCGGCGCACACATCGTACAAGGCAGCTGATGCTTCGCTACCCGCATGGCGCACAAATGCGCCTTGCCGTGATTGAGGCGGTGTTCCGGCCCAGTGAGAACAGTTGAAAGCCCGTCGGCGACGAAAGGCAGGACGAATGAATGGATCAAGGAAAATCGCCGATGTCGTTCTGGTTCACGCTGCCTGGGCGGACGGCTCCTGTTGGGCACGTGTTATCGGTCCATTGCAATCCAGAGGACTAAGGGTCCTCGCTGCTCCAATCCCGCTGACGTCACTTTCAGACGATGTCGCTGCACTTGAGCGTTCTCTGGAGCGGACCGATGGGCCGATCGTGCTGGTGGCGCATGCCTATTCCGGGGCTGTGACGGGGGCGAGCATCAACGAAAGGGTTCAATCCCTGGTCTTCATTACGGGCCTGACGCCGGACGAAGGCGAGACCGTCGGCGAGGTGTTCTATCGCGAGAAGCCGCACCCGGAGGCACCTCAACTGGCTCCCGACAAGCATGGTTTCATCTGGATGCCCGACGATCGATTTGGCACCGCCTTTTGCCAGAACGCTTCCACCGAGCAGGCTGCGCTCCTGGCAGCGACGCAGCGTCCCATTGCCCTCGCATGCATCCAGGAAAGGGTGCCAAAGCCGATCTGGAAGGCAAAGCCCTCCTGGTATCTCGTCGCGCAGGAAGATCGGATGATCAATCCGGCTACCCAGCAGTTCCTGGCGCGGCGCATGGGTGCCCGGATCAGGTCGGAAAAGATCGACCATACGCCGATGGTCACCGCACCAGAACTCGTCGTCGAATTCATCCTGCAGGCTGTAACCAGTTTGGCCAAGGCGCCGAACACCTAGAGGTACGGTGCGGTACTGCATCAGAGGGTTCAAAGCCGTTCACCAGCCAAGGCGCGAACCGTTCAGTGCACAGCCGACGAACGAACAGGAGAAACCGATATGACCGATGACGTCGTGAACCCGGTGGGCCGCCGCAAGCTGCTTGCGGGGCTTGGCATTGCCGCCATTGGCGCCGCGGCCGCAACTCCTGGACGCGCTGCGCTTGCAGAGGAGGAGAGGACCAAAATGGACACTGCAGTGCCATCGATATGCGTCTTCGACGTCAACGAAACGCTGCTCGACATCGAGTTCATCGCGCCATTGTTTCAGCGACTGTTTGGCGATCGGAACGTTATGCGGGAGTGGTTCGGACAGCTCGTCCTCTATTCGGGGGCAATAACCTTGTCCGGGCCATACACGACCTTCTTCACGTTGGGCCAGGGTGTGCTGAAAATGCTGGGCGCGATCCACAAAGTGTCGATTGCCGAAGCGGACGTCGATGAGTTGAGAACACGAATGCTGACGATGCCGGCGCATGCCGATGTGCCGGCAGGGCTCAAGCAACTAAGGGACGCAGGGTTCCGTCTGGTGACATGCACCAATTCGCCACCCGATCCGCAAGCGAGCCCGCTGAAGCACGCCGGCATCGATGGCTGGTTCGAAAGGTCGTTCAGCGTCGACCGCGTTCGTCGCTTCAAACCTGCGCTGCAGGTGTACCACATGGTCGCCGAGGAATTGAATGTACCGCCGTCCGCAATGTGCATGGTGGCGGCGCATGTATGGGACACGATTGGCGCACAAAGCGTTGGCTGCTCAGGAGCGCTCATTGCGAGACCCGGCAATGCTCCGCTGCCTGTGCATGGGTTGCCCCAGCCACAGGTTGTCGCGCCGGATCTGCCGGCCGTCGCCAGCCAGATGATCAGGCTCTGGCGCTGATCGGCAGGCCGTGCCCGCGTTGGAGAACGACGCGGCCCCGCAATGGACCAGCCGAGACCGCTGGGCCGCATAACCGTTGAAGTGGCTTCTTCGCAGTTATTGATGGATAGCGTGTCACGGCGTAGGATGGCTGCATGTTTGCCGGCCTTCCGGAACGCCTGTGACAGCCACGCGCCCACCACCGTTTTTTATTGCCGATAACAGGGGACTGGATTTCCTGAACTCCATTGCGGTTCCGATAGATACCAAGGTGGAGTGGCTGTCTTCGGGGGAGGATCTGCTCGCGTGGATGAAGCAAGCCGGTTTGGTGCCAGACAACGCGTTGAACGCGTTCCGGAAAGGCGCCCTTCCCGGTGAACTCGATGCCATTGCAGCGCAGGCGCGTGCACTTCGGGATTGGTTCAAGCCGTTTGTCTACAGGCATATGGGCAGACCAATCGAACCGAACGCAGTGCGCCAACTCGACGCCCTCAATCAACTGCTCGCGCGCGACGACGAGTTCGGTCAGATAGCGGTGCGCGATCGGCACCGCCGGCAGGAGCATGACGATGCCGGCGTTGTTTCCGGCCTGACCTGGCGCCGGCAGCGCCGCTGGCAATCGCCCGAGGCGCTGCTCCTCCCTCTGGCCCGATCGCTTGCCGACCTCGTCTGCACCGAAGACTTCACCTACGTGAAGGCGTGCGAGGGCCCGGAATGCACGCTCCTCTTCGTCGATCGAACGCGGGGCCGCGGGCGCCGGTGGTGCAGCATGGCGGTCTGCGGGAATCGCGCAAAGCAGGCCGCACACCGAAAACGCAGCCAGCAAGTAAGAAGGCGTCCGAAATAATTGCCATTTGCTGATATGAGCACCAAGGTCCTAGCGGACATCCCCTCCCCTCCACCCGGTTGATTTCATTACGCTTTGACTGCCTTGGACCGAGAGCGGCCCGGTTCATTAATTGCCCAGGAGAAGCGCCGCCCGGCAGGAAGCGAGGCGAGCTTGCCACAGTCCAAGAGCGATTTTAGTTGTCCACAGGGGAGCGCAACGCCATCAGCTTGAATAGGTCCCCAGCCGCGGACTAGGCTTTGTGGCCTAGCTTGAGGCATCAGCCGATGATTAAAGAGCGTGTCGCACCGAACGATCCCATGCCCCTCTTTCTTTCGGGTCCAGTCGCAGAGACTGAGCGATCGGGAGTCAGGAAGTTTGTCTCGTCGGGAGTCTTCAGGAAAGCCGCTTTGGTTATTGCAGCCGTAGCGATCGTGTTCGCGGTCGTATCGGTTGGGAATGCAATCCTCTTTGCGAGCGTCACGGCTTCCCAGGTCAGCCCGCCGGCGCCTCTGGACGGCAGCAGCCCTTCCATGCCTGCGATTCAATCAACCGCCAGCGCTGAGGCCGAGCCGGGGAGCCAACTGGGCGATGAACTGGCAGCCGCTATCAAATCCGCTCGTGAGAATAGGGCCGAAGCCGATCGGGCAAGAGCCGAAGCTTTGTTCAATCAGTTCCAGACCTGGGCGGCTGAGGAAGATGCTCAAGCGCCGCCCGGGCCCCAACAGCCGGTCCAGGAAGTCCGAACAGATATTGTGCAATCCCCGCCTTTACCCAAGCGGCGGCCGACCCAGGTCGCGCACACCGC
>Ga0081455_10004078_pt1 | contig 16538 bp, 17 predicted proteins | sample TabmetS3T2R1_FD_70207 | JGI IMG/M metagenome (GOLD analysis project Ga0081455, IMG submission 70207) | Tabebuia heterophylla rhizosphere microbial communities from the University of Puerto Rico - S3T2R1 | ecosystem: Host-associated > Plants > Roots > Rhizosphere ... | reverse complement strand
GCAGGCCCGCCCCGCCGAGCGGCTCGAGGTCGATGCGCTCGAAGTTCTCGGTCATCGCCAGGACCTCCCGGATCTGGTCCTTGTCGGCGGCCTCGAGCGAGGCGTCGATGGCCTCCTGGCTGGACCAGATCTCGGTGACCCAGATCGCGTTCGGGTCGTCGACGGCGCGGTTGATGACGTACAGCTCGCAGCCGGGAACATCGCGCAGCCCTTCGGCGACCTGCAGCAGGCGCTCGGCGAGCGCGTCGGCCTGGCCGGGCTTCGCCGTGGCCTTGGCGTAGCGTCCGATTCGGCTCATGCGCCGGATCTCAGCACGGCCTGGGCGGCATTGCGGCCCGGGATCCCGCTGACGCCGCCGCCGCGGCGCGCGCCGGCGCCGCACAGAAGCAGGCCCGGGTCGTCGGTCTCGACGCCCCAGGTCCCGACCTCCTCCTCGCGCTCCGCGAACGGCCAGGACAGGTCGCGGTGGAAGATGTTGCCGCCCGGCAGGCCGAGCTCGGACTCGAGGTCCGACGGCGTGCGCGCCTCGATGCACGGGCGCCCTTCGGGATCGACCCATGTGCAGTCGAGGATGGGCTCGGCAAGCACGCTGTCGAGCGACGCGAGCGTGGCCTCCAGGGCGCGCTCGCGGGTGCCGTCGGGGTCGCCGGCGAACAGTCGCGCCGGCAGCTGCAGGGCAAAGCAGGTCAGCGTTTGCGCGCCGGCGTCGCGCAGCTCGGGGCCGAGAATGCTCGGATCCGTGAGCGAGTGGCAGTAGACCTCGCATGGGATCGGCTCGGGCAGCTCGCCCGCGGCGGCGCGCCCACGGGCCGCCTCAAGCTGCGCGTAGCCCTCGTTGACGTGGAACGTGCCGGCGAAGGCGTCCTCCGGCGAGACGGCGGGATCTCGCAGGCGGGGGAGCCGCGAGAGGAGGAAGTTGACCTTGAGCTGCGCCCCCTCAGGCGCCGGGTCCGGCGAGCTGCCGCGCAGGCGATCGAGCACCGCGGGTGCGACGTTGGCCAGCACGTGCTCAGCGGTGGCGATGCGTTCGCCGCCGGCAGCGTCAGCGAACCGCACGGCGCCGGGCTCGACCGCGGTCGCCTCGGCGCCGCAACGTAGCTCGGCTCCCGCCGCCAGGGCCGCATCGCGCAGCGCGTCGGTCACGACCCCCATGCCGCCGATCGGGACGTCCCAGGTGCCCAGCACGTGGTACAGGAAGCAGCGGTTCTGTCGCAGGTCGGTGTCGTGGGCGCCGGCGAAGGTCCCGATCAGCGCGTCGGTGAGCGCGATCCCGCGCAGGGTGTCGTCGTGCAGGCAGTCCTCGATCAGCTCGCCGATCGGGCGCTCGACGAGCGCCTCCCAGGCGTCGTCGTCGCCGACGCGCTCGCGTAGGTCGTCGGCGGAGAGCAGCGGCTCGGTGAGCGTGGGGAAGACGGCGCGGGCGACCTTGCGGCAGGTCGCGTACAGGCGCTTCCAGCCTGCGCCGGGAGGCGGCGCGCCCGGCGCGTGGAAGGCAATGCGCCGCCGGCGTAGCTCGATCTGCAGCCCGAGCTCCTCGACGATCGTGCGAGGCAGCAGGCTGACGAGGTAGGCGTAGCGCGACAGGCGGGCGTCGACGCCGGGCCACGGGCGCTCTGACACCGCCGCGCCACCGACGTGGTCGCGGCGCTCGAGCACGAGCACCGACCGGCCGGCGCGCGCGAGGTAAGCGGCGGCGACGAGGCCGTTGTGGCCGCCGCCGACGATCACGGCGTCGTGTCTGGAATCGGGCCCCATCGGTCTGGCAGCCTACGGCCGATGGCCAATTGGAGCGACGTCGAGGCACAGGCCCCGGAGCTCGCCACGCTCGCGCGCGGCTACTTCGACGCATTCACCCACAAGACGCTCGCGACCCTGCGCCGCGACGGCTCGCCGCGCATCAGCGGCACCGAGACGGAGTTCACCGACGGCGAGCTGTGGATCGGCAGCATGTGGCGCGCGGTGAAGGCGCTCGACCTGCAGCGCGATCCTCGTTTCGCGCTGCACAGCGGGTCGCCGGACCCGTCGGGGTGGACCGGCGATGCCAAGGTCGCGGGTCGCATGGAGGAGGTGACCGAGCCCGGGGCGACGTCGCACCGCTTCCGGGCCGACATCACGGAGCTCGTCGTCGTCCGGCTCGGCGAGCCCGCCAACCACATCGTCATCGAGTCCTGGCACGAGGGCCGCGGGCTCTCAAGCCTCCGCCGGGATTAGTCGGCGAACAGGTACTTGTGGATGGCGACGAGGCCGTCGACGTCGTGGACGTCGCCGTCGAGCTGCGGGACGACGGTCGGGTCGTCCTCGCCGGTCTCCTTGCGCAGGTGCTCGATCGCGGCGTGGTCGCGCTCGGCCAGCGTGCGCTCCTCGGCGTAGGCGCGGGCGACCTTGCCCGCGAGCTTGGCGTCGCCGAGCGCGGCGGCGAGCGCGTCGACGTCGGCCTCCGGCGGTCCGCCGTCCAGCGGGGGCACGCGGTTGACGACCAGGCCGCCGAACGGCATGCCCGCGTCGCGCAGCTTGCCGGCGAAGAAGATCGCCTCCTCGACGGGCTCGTGCTCGGGCGAGGTGATGACGATGAACGTCGTCTGCTCGTCGGAGAGCAGCGCCTTGACGCCGGCGGCGCGCTCCTTGAAGCCCTCGATGAGGCCGCCGAGCGAGCGGAAGAAGACGCCGAGGTCGTTGAGCAGGTCGACGCCCGTGAGGCGGTTCAGCAGCGAGAAGACCACGCTCGTGCCGCGCCCGACAACCTTCGCCGCAAGCCCGGTTGGCGCGAGGAACATCTTCAGCGCGCGGCCCTCCAGGAAGCCGGTGAGGCGGTCGGGCGCGTCGAGAAAGTCCAGCGCGTTGCGCGAGGGCGGCGTGTCGAGGACGAGCACGTCGTAGAGGCCGGACCGGTCGAGCTCGTACAGCTTGGCCACCGCGGTGAACTCCTGCGAACCCGCGACCGCGCCCGACAGCTGCTGGTAGATCCGGTTGGAGAGCACCTCGTCGCGCGCGGCCTCGTCGGGTGCGAGGCGGCCGATGAGCTCGTCGAAGGTGCGCTTGGGGTCGAGCATCATCGCCCACAGCTCGCCGCGCACGTCGATGCCGTGGCCGGCCAGCCGATCCGGGTCGACGAGGTGCGGCTCGTTGCCGAGCTCGTCGACGCCGAGCGCGTCGGCGAGCCGCCGCGCCGGGTCGATCGTGACGACGGCGACCCGCGCGCCCTCGGCGGCGAGACCCATCGCCAGCGCCGCCGACGTCGTCGTCTTGCCGACGCCGCCCGAGCCCGCGCAGATGACGATCCGCTTGTCCTGCAGGCGGGCCCTCACAGGACGCGCTCCAGCTCGCGAGCAAGGCGGCCGAGGCAGTCGCCGTTGAAGACGAAGGGCAGCGTCGCGACGGGCGCGCGCGCCCCACGGCGCAGGCGCTGCAGCTGCGTGCGCTGGGTGCCGGCGCGGGCATGCGCGTGGCGGGCCGCGACGACCTCGGGCGAGTCACCTGCCGCGGCAAGCGCGCGCCCGTCGCCGGCGCTGAAGCGCTGGGGCAGCATGCCGTTGGCGATGACCAGCCCGACCTCGAGGCCGACCTCGGCGCGCAGCGCGTCCTGAAGCGCAAGCGTCTCGTTGACCGGCATCTCCTCGGGGCGGGCCACCGCGACGACGCCGGTGCGCGCCGGATCGGAGACCATCGCGTCGATCGTACGACCCTGGCGCGCGATGCGGCCCACCCGCGCGACCTGCGCGAACGTGCGCGGCGCGCTGAGCACGGCGACGCCGTGGCCGGTGGCCGGGGCGTCGAGCACGACGAGGTCGTAGCGCTGCGCGCCCGGGGTGCGGCGGTGGTCCTGGGTGAGCTCCCAGACCTTGCCGACCGTGAGCAGCTCGCGCATGCCGGGCGTCGCCGCCGCGAGATAGGTGAACGTCCGGCTCGATGCGATCACGTCGGCCAGCCCGGGCGGCAGCTGATCGGTGAGGTAGAGCTCCATCGCGCGCTCGGGGTCGATGGAGACGTGGTGCAGGCCCGGCGAGACCTCCTCCTCCTGGATGCCCTCGCCGCCAACGCGGGTGCCGGAGGCGGACCCCGCGTTGGGCGTCATCATCCGCGAAACGTCGTCGCGGCGCGAGACCTCGGCCACGATCGTGCGCAGGCCGCGCCGCGCGGCGACCATCCCGATTGCCGCGGCGACCGTCGTCTTGCCGACCCCGCCCTTGCCGGTGACCACGACCAGGTCGCGATCCAGGAGGCTCAGACCTCGCCCTCCCAGTAGTCGTCGGCCAGTTCGAGGCGGACGAGGACGCTGCCCAGCCACGCCTTCCGCGAGGCCGGGTAGTAGACGATCTCGTCCGGGCGCCGCGTGCCGTACACGAGGTAGGTGACGCCCTCGGTGCCGCCGCGCAGCGCGTGCGCGAGCTTCGGGCGGCTCGGCCCGGGGCGCGCGACGCAATGGCCTGGACGCAGCGTGTGCTCCTCGACCTGCTCGCCCTGGTTGTCGAAGAGCAGCAGGTCGGCGGTCCCCTCGAGGATCACGAAGAGCTCGTGCTCGGCGCCGTGCCAGTGCGGCGGGCAGCTCCACTTGCCCGCGTCCATCACCGCGTGGTTGAGACCGCTGCGCTCCGAGCCCGCCGCCAGCCCCAGCCCGCGCGAGCTGTCGGCGAACTTGCCCTTGTCCATGATCTCGGGCTGCACGTCGTCGAGCGCGACGATGCACGGCGGGCGCGGCGTCGCATCGGGCACCTCGAGCGGGCCGGCCGCCGCATCGCGCTCGATCGGGTCGGCCGCCGACGCCTCGAGTACGACCGCGCCGCGGCGGATCAGGCCCGCGCGCGGCATGCGCACGAGCGGTGGCGCATGGTTCTCGCCGTACGCGAGCACCGACAGCCCGTCCGGGCCGGCGATGAACGTGTGCAGCGGCCCGCCGGCGAGGCAGACGATCGTGTCGCCCGGGCCGATCTCGTGCGCGGCGCCGTCGAGCCACGCGAGGCCCGACCCGCTGAGGACGAAGAAGATCTCCTCCTCGGACTCGTGTACGTGCACCGGGCCCGGGCGGCAGCCGGGATCGATGTCGAAGCGCGCTACGCCGACCACGCTCGCGCCCGCCGCGGCGCCGAGCCGGCGGACCCAGGCGCGAATGTCGCCGGCATCGCGGCGCACGCGCTCGACGTCGTCCCAATGGGCAATCGTCATATCTCACCGTCCCAGTAGCCGAGGCGCTCGACGCGGAAGATCGCGTTGATCCCGCGCAGCGAGACCTTGCCGGAGCGCGGGTAGTACGCGATGTCGTTCGGCTCGCAGGTCCCGTACGCGAGGACGGTGAGCGGCTCCGGGCCGGCGCGGAAGGCATGCGCGACGCCGGTGCCGGGCGGCCGCGCCACGATGCTGCCGGCGCGCACCGGGTGCTCGTCGTCGCCGAGCAGCAGCGTCCCCTCGCCGTCCAGGACGACGAAGAGCTCCTCCTCGGCCGAGTGGCAGTGCGGCGGGTAGGCGAGTGAAGCGGGCTCGATGACCAGCACGCCCAGGCCGCTGGCCGTCGCGGCGAGCGCGCCGCCGTACTCGTGGCGCGTGCGCACGACGTCGCCGTCGTTGGCCCGGCGCAGGATCGTGCCGTCGCGGCCGACGATCGTCGGCGGGCGCGCGGACTCGGGCGCCGGGACGTCGAGCGGGCCGGCCGCGTCCTCCGCGGCGAACGGGTCGGGGCCGTCGTGGGGAAGCCAATGCGGGCCGTTCCACCACGCCTGGGCGCGCGGCAGCCAGGTCAGGCCGGTGGGGGAGCCGGTGCCGAACGCCAGGACGTCGAGTCCGTCGCCCGCGCCGATGATCGTGTGCGGCTCGGCGCCCGCGCGATGCAGGATGCAGTCGTCCGCGCCGACGGCGTAGGTGCGGCCGTCCTGCCAGCTCAGCCCCTCGCCGTCGAGGACGTAGAACAGCTCCTCCTCGTCGGCGTGCACGTGCACGGGCATCGCCCGCTCGCCGGGCGCCAGCCGGTAGCGGCTGAGGCCGACGGTCGCCGCGCCCGCGGCGCGGCCGAGGCGCCACCGGGTGCCGCGCAGGTTCTCGCCCTCGATCGCGATCGGCGCGACGTCGTCCCAGTGGATCGGCGTCACTCCTCGCCGTCCCACACGTCGACGCGCTCGACACGGAACGTCGCCCGCAGGCCCGGGATCGAGAGCTTGCCGGACCGGGGGTAGAGGCGGATGTCGCCGGGCTCGCGCGTGCCGTAGCAGAGCAGCGTGAGGCCCTCGTCGCCGGCGCGGAAGCTATGCGAGACGCCGGTCCCGGGCGGGCGCGCGACGACGCTGCCGGCGCGGACCGGCTGTTCGTCGTCATCGAGCAGCAGCGTGCCCTCGCCGTCGAGCACGACGAAGACCTCCTCCTCGCTCGAGTGGCAGTGCGGCATCGACGAGAGCTTGCCCGGGAGCACCGTCGCGTGCTTCAGACCGGTGCGCTGCGAGCCCACCGCCCGGCCGAGGTCGCGGCGCACGGCGCCGACGTCGCCGCGGCCGAAGTCCAACGCCTCCACGTCGCCGATGTTCGCGACCGAACCCGGGCGCGCGGGCTCGGGCTCGGGGATCTCGAGCGGCCCGGCGGCGGCCTCGCGCGCCCACGGGTGGTCGCCCGGATCGAGCTCGGTCCACGTGCGGCCGACCCAAGCAACGCCCGCGCGCGGGAGCGGCCCGGTCTCGGCCGTGAAGATCTGCCCGAACGCGAGCACCTCCAGCCCGCTGGGGCCCGCGATGAGCGTATGGGCAGCGCCGTGCGGCCGGTGCAACAGGCAGTCGCCGGCCGCCACGCGGTAGGTGCGGCCGTCCTGCCAGCTCAGCCCGTCCCCGGCGAGCACGTAGAAGAGCTCTTCCTCCGCGCTGTGCTTGTGGACCGGCGTCGAGCGCCCGCCCGGCGGCAGGTCGATGCGGTTCGCGCCGACCCCTGTGGCGCCCGCCGCGCGCCCCAGCCTGCGCCACGTCCCGCGCAGCTCGCCGACGTTCGTTGTCACGCCGTCGACGTCGTCCCAGTGGATGACCATCCGGCGGCGATGCTAGTCATCCCGCACGCGTGAAGGATTCGCCCACGGCCGGGCGAATACGGCGCTGGTATGGAGAGCGCACCCCAAAAGCAGAAGGTCATCGCCTTTGCGAACCAGAAAGGCGGCGTCGCAAAGACGACGACGGCTCTGAATCTGGCCGTGGCCTTCTCGGAGAAGGGCTTCCGCGCCCTGTGCGTCGACATGGACCCGCAGGGCAACCTGACGATGTCGCAGGGGATCGACCCCGACACGCTCGAGACGTCGATGTACGACGTGCTCGTGCACCACGTCTCGATTCGCGAGGTGATCCGCAAGCGCGAGATCGACGTCGCCTGCGCGTCGATCGACCTCGCCGGCGCCGAGATCGCGATGAGCACGATGATCGGGCGCGAGCGCTCGCTGGAGAAGGCGCTCAGGCCGGTCGTCGACGACTACGACTTCGTGTGTATCGACACACCGCCCAGCCTCGGCCTGTTGACCATCAACGCGCTCACGGCCGCCGACAAGGTCATCGTGCCGGTCCAGTGCGAGTACCTGTCGATGCGCGGGCTCATCCAGCTCCAGAACACGCTTCACATGATTCGCGAGAACCTGAACCCCGACGTGGAGATCGAGGGCATCCTGCCCACGCTGATGGACACGCGGACGGTTCATGCCAAGGAGGCGATCGAGATCCTCGAAGAGAACTTCGGGGACCGCGTCTTCGCCTCGCGCATCAAGAAGACTGTCCGTTTTGCGGAAGCGCCCGTGAAGGGCATGTCGGTGCTGAAGTACGATCCGGACGGGATCGCCGCACAGTCCTATCGCGATCTCGCGAAGGAGGTTCTCGCCAATGGCCAGCGGTAAGCGCGCGAGCATGAGGGAGGGGCCGCTCGCGGACCTGTTCCGCAAGACGGACCGAGCGCCCGAACCGACCGAGGAGCCCGCCGGCCAAGCCGACGAGCGTCAGGTCCCCGGGCCCGCGACCCCTGCCGCGCGCGAGCGCCGCGCGCCGGAGCCGCCGCGCGCGCCGGAGCCGCCACCGCATCCGCGCGAGACCGGCTATCCGCATCCGGCGCTCGGCACGCCCAAGGAGGCGCCGCCCGAGCCCGAGCCGCGCGTGCCCACGCCGACCGAGCGCCTGCGCCACGCCTTCACGACCGACATCCCGGACGACGTCATGCAACGCGCTCCGCGCGAGGCGGCGCCGGCCGAGGACCGCGATCCCTACGCGCGCGTGGCCGACGAGCCCGAGCCGTGGGGCACCGCCAAGGCCGCCGGGCAGCCGGTCCTGCGGGTCGTCGGCGTCGGCGGCGCGGGTGTCAACGCGGTCAACCGCATGGTCGAGGCGCAGGTCGAGGGCGTCGAGTTCCTCGCCATCAACACCGACCTGCAGTCCCTGCAGCAGTCGACCGCCGACATCACGCTGCACATCGGCCCGAACGTCACCCGTGGGCTGGGCGCCGGCTCGAACCCCGACCTCGGCCGCCAGGCGGCGATGGAGGAGTACGACCGGATCAAGGCCCTCTTCAAGGGCTCGGACATGATCTTCATCGCGGCGGGCGCGGGCGGCGGGACCGGCACGGGGGCGGCGCCGATCATCGCGCGCATCGCCCGCGAGGTCGGCGCGCTGACCGTGGGCATCGTGACCAAGCCGTTCGGCTTCGAGGGCTCCAAGCGCGCGTCGGCCGCCGACATGGGCATCCAGGCGCTCGCCGACGAGGTCGACACCCTCATCGTCGTGCCGAACAACAAGCTGCTCAGCGTGCTCGACAAGCAGACCTCGATGGTCGACGCGTTCCGCGTCGCCGACGATGTCCTGCGTCAGGGCGTCCAGGGCGTCAGCGATCTCGTGACGCTGCCGGGGCTCATCAACCTCGACTTCGCCGACGTGCGCACGATCATGTCCGAGGCCGGCAACGCGCTGCTGGGCATCGGCATGGGCCACGGCGAGGACCGCGCGGTCGACGCGGCGCGCGCGGCCACGGAGTCGCCGCTGCTCGAGACCTCGATGGAGGGCGCGCGCAAGATCCTGCTCTCGATCACCGGCGGGCCCGACCTGTCGCTCTGGGAGATCAACGAGGCCGCGAAGGCGGTCAGCGAAGCGGCGCACCCCGACGCGAACATCATCTTCGGCGCGATGGTCGACGAGAAGCTCGCGTCCGAGGTGTGGGTCACCGTCGTCGCGACCGGCTACACCGAGGACCGCCCGCGCCCGGTGCGGCGCGACTTCGAGGAGCCGCGCGGCGAGGTGCGCATCGAGCGGCGCACGCGGTCGGGCTCGGGGCGGCAGAGCGGGCTCGGCGTCAACGAGATGGACGTGCCCGAGTTCATCCCTCGGGGGTGAGTACGCTCCCGGTGTAGTGAGCCGGGCAGCCGAGGAGTCGAATCGCAGGATGCTCCGCGCTCGCGACGCGATGGATCGCGCGTACGCGCAGCCGCTGGACATCCCCGCGCTGGCGCGCATTGCGCACGTCTCCGAGGCGCACTTCATCCGCACGTTCCGGGCCGCGTTCGGCGAGACGCCGCACCGGTACCTGCAGCGCCGCCGCGTCGAGCGGGCGATGTTCCTGCTCGTCCAGACCGACCGCAGCGTGACCGAGATCTGCTTCGACGTCGGCTTCGCGAGCCTCGGGACGTTCAGCCGGACGTTCAGCTCGATCGTCGGCGAGTCGCCGAGCTTCTATCGGGCGCGGGCGCACCGCCCCATCGACGTGCCGAACTGCTTCGCGATGGCGTGGACCCGACCGAGCACTTTCAGAGAAGCGCCGGTGGGCGCTGTCGACTAGCTTCGTCTCATGCTCACCATCACCCACTCGTCGATCTTCGTGCTCGACCAGGATGAGGCGCTCGACTTCTACGTCGGCAAGCTCGGGTTCGAGGTGGCCGCCGACTTCGACCTGGGCTTCATGCGCTGGCTGACCATCAGCGCGCCCGGCGACCCCAGCCGACAGGTCCTGCTCGAGAGGCCGGGGCCGCCGTCGACCGACGACGCGACCGCCGAGCAGATCCGCGAGCTCGTGACGAAGGGCGCGACGGGGTTCACGCTCGGGTTGGAGACCGACGATCTCCACAAGATGTACGAGGAGCTCAAGGCCAAGGGCGTCGAGTTCACCGACGAGCCGACCGAGCGCTTCTACGGCATCGACTGCGGCTTCCGCGACCCGTTCGGCAACCACATCAGGCTCGTGCAGCCCGTCGAGGGCCCGGTCGAGCCGCCCGACCCGGCCCACCTCGCGGGCTGACCGGCGAGCGCTACGAGCTGCCGCCGGCGCGCCTGGCGCGCTGGCTCGACCGCTGGGCGGACGCGCATGCCCCGGTCGCGCGAACCGTGATCGGCGAGCGCGAAGTGATCTTCGTGGGGGCCGAGGGCTCGCGGGTGGCGTGTGACCCGCCGTTCCCGCCGCTCGCCCGCGCCGCCGGCGACCTCGACGGCTACCAGCCCGGGCCGCTGCTCGAGCATGTCGAGCGGGAGCGCATCGTCGGCGTCCTGCTCGTGCGCCTCGGCGGCCACGCCGTCGGCGTGTTCGAGGGCGAACGGCTGGCCGCGTCGAAGGTCGGGAGCCGGCTCGTCCACGGCCGCCACCGCAAGGGTGGATCGAGCTCGGGCCGCTTCGCGCGGCGGCGAGCCGGGCAGGCGCGCGTCGCGCTGCAGGCGGCGGCCGACGTCGCCGCGCGCGTGCTCCTGCCGTGGGAGGAGCGGCTCGAGGCCGTCGTCCTGGGCGGAGATCGCCGCGCGCTCGACGAGGTCCTCGACGACCAGCGCCTGCAGCCGCTGCGGCCGCTGCTCACCGGGCGCGTCTTCGACGTGCCCGACCCCCGCCTCAACGTCCTGCGCGCGATGCCCGAGCGGTTCACGGCGACGGTCGTGCGCCCCTCTGGCACGATCAGCGCGTGAGCGACCGAGGGATCGTTGCCGCCGGGCATCCGCTGAGCGCCGAGGCGGGCGCCAGCGTGCTGCGCGAGGGCGGCAACGCGGTCGACGCCGCGGTCGCGGCGGTGCTCGCCTCGTGGGTCGCGGAGCCGCTGCTCACCGGGCCGGGCGCCGGCGGCTTCATGCTTGTCGCGGGCGCCGGGGAGGAGCCGACGCTGCTGGACTTCTTCGTCGAGGCGCCCGGCCGCGGCGCGGACGAGGGCAGCCGCGCCGACCTCGTGCCCGCGGAGGTCTCGTTCGGCGACGCCGTGCAGATCTTCAACTGCGGCGCCGCCTCGTGCGGGACGTACGGGTCCCCTGCGGGGCTCGCGGCCGCCCTGGACCGCTGGGGCTCGGTCGACGCCGCGGCGCTCGCGGCGCCGGCCGCCGCGCTGGCCCGCGCGGGCGTTGCGCTCAACGAGGCACAGGCCTACGTGTCGCAGATCCTCGAGCCGATCCTTGTCACCACCGAGGAGTCGCGGCGGGACTTCGCGCCCGGCGGCCGCGCCCTGCGCGAGGGCGAGGTGTTCCGCTCCGACGAGCTGGCCGAGGCGATCGAGCGCTTCGGCGCCGACGGCGCGGCGCCGTTCTACACCGGCGACCTCGCCGACGCCGTCGTCGACTGGCTCCAGGAGCGGGGCGGGCAGGTCACGCGCGCCGACCTCGCCGCCTACGAAGCCGTCGAGCGCGCACCCGTTCGTGCCACCTACCGCCGCCGCGACGTCCTCACCAACCCGCCGCCGTCGGCCGGTGGCACGCTACTCGCGCTGGCGATGGCGCGGCTCGGCGAGCGCAGCGACGGGCCGCCCAGCGCGGTCGACGTGGTCGCGGTCATGGAGGAGACCCAGGAGCTGCGCACGCCCGAGTTTGCGGCGGGCCTCACCGAGCCGGGGTTCGCCGAGCGCCTGCTGGCTGCGCGCCTCGGCTCGACGACGCACGTCGCGGTGCTCGACGCCGACGGCCGCGCGTGCTCGGTGACGTGCACGAACGGCGAAGGGTCGGGGATCGTCGTGCCCGGGACCGGGATCCACGTCAACAACGTCATGGGCGAAGGCGACCTCAACCCGCTCGGCTTCTTCGCGTTCGAGCCGGGGCGGCGGATGCCCTCGATGATGGCCCCGACCGTCGTGCTCGCGCCGGACGGCTCGGTCGAGCTCGTGCTCGGCAGCGCCGGCTCGAACCGCATTCGCTCGGCGATCCTGCAGGTGATCGTGGGCGTCGTCGACCACGGGCTGCGCGCACATGAGGCGGTGCTCGCGCCGCGGGTCCACTTCGAGGAAGGGCTCGTCTACGTCGAGCCCGGCGCCGACGCCGACGCGCTGCGCCACGCCGGCCGCCAGCTCGTCGCGTTCCGCGCGCGCAACCTGTTCTTCGGCGGCGTGCAGGCCGTCGAGCGCGACCGCGCGACCGGCGAGCTGTCGGGCGCGGGCGACCCGCGCCGCGGCGGCGCGGCGGTGGCCGCGTGAGGGCGGCGCTGGCGCTGGTACTCGCCGCGCTCGCGCTGGGTGGTTGCGGCAGCGAGTCGCAGGACCTCTTCGTCGTCAACCGCACCGGCGCGATCCCGGGCGCGCAGCTCTCGCTGCGCGTCACCGACGACGGCCGCGCGTCGTGCAACGACAAGCCGCTCGTCGACATCTCGAGCGCGCAGCTCATCGACGCCCGCAACGCCCAGCGCGACCTGAAGGACCCCGCCGAGGCGCACATGCGCCTGGCGCCCGGGCCGGAGCCGGTGCTGTCGTACCGGGTGCGCACGGAGGACGGCGTCGTGAGCTGGAGCGACGATTCGCCGCGCCAGCCGCCCGTGCTCTTCGACCTGGCGAAGCTCACGCGCGATGTCGCCAGGGGCCGTTGCCACCTGGCCCGTTAGCCTCGTGCCAATGGACGAGCTGCTCGAACGCCTCGCCGAGGTATCCGACCTCGAGCGCACCGCCGTGGTTCTGGGCTGGGATCACGAGGTGGTCATGCCCCCCGCCGGCGCCGAGTCGCGGGGCGAGCTGCGCGCGACGATCGAGCGTCTGGCCCACGAGCGCTTCACCGACGACGGCGTCGGCGAGCTGCTCGACGCCGCGCAGCCGCGCGACGAGCTCGAGCGCGACGTCGTACGCATGGTCCGGCGCGACTTCGACAAGGCCCGGCGCGTTCCCGGCGAGCTCGTCGCCGAGCTCGCGCGGACCGCGGTCGCCGCGCGCACGGCGTGGCTCGACGCGCGCGCCCGCGACGACTTCGCGGTCTTCGCGCCGCTGCTCGAACGCAACCTCGAGCTGCGCCGCCGCTACAGCGCCTGCTTCCCCGACGCCGACGATCCGTACGACCCGCTGCTCGACGACTACGAGCCGGGGCTGAGCACAGCCGAGCTGCGCGATGCGCTCGCGCGGCTGCGCGACGGGCTCGTCCCGCTGGTGGCGCGTGCGCCCGAGATCGACGACGCCGTCGTGCGCGGGCCGTTCGCCGAGGCCAACCAGCGCGCGCTCGTGCGCACGGTGCTGCGGGCGGTGGGCGTCGACGACGAGTCCTGGCGCCTCGACGACGCGGTCCACCCGTTCCAGGCCACGCCCGGCGTCGGCGACATCCGCATCACCACGCGCTACGACGAGGGCGACCTCGACTCCCTGTACTCCGCCCTGCACGAGTTCGGGCACGGCCTCTACGAGCACCAGGTCGATCCCGCGCTCGCGCGCACTCTCCTGGCCGGCGGGGCGTCGAGCGCGTGGCACGAGTCGCAGAGCCGGCTGTGGGAGAACATGGTCGGGCGCTCGCCGGGCTTCTGGCGCTGGTGCTTCCCGCACGCGCAGGCGGCGCTGCCCGGGCGCTTCGACGACACCACGTGGCAGGAGGTCCAGCGGGCCGTCAACGCGGTGCGCCCCAGCCTCATTCGCGTGAGCGCCGACGAGGTGACCTACGGGCTGCACATCGTGCTGCGTTTCGAGTTCGAGCTCGAGCTGCTCGAAGGCGATCTCGCGGTCGCCGACCTCCCGGCGGCGTGGAACGAGCGGATGCGCGACTACGTCGGCGTCGAGGTGCCCGACGACGTGCGCGGCGTGCTGCAGGACGTCCACTGGGCCGAGGGCATCTTCGGCTACTTCCCGACCTACGCACTCGGCAACGTCATCGCCGGCCAGCTCTGGGAGCGGATCAGCGCCGAGCTGCCGGGCCTCGACGAGCGCTTCGCGGCCGGCGACTTCGCGCCGCTAGGCGAATGGCTCGGCGAGCACGTCCACCGCTACGGCCGGCGGCTGATGCCCACCGAGCTGCTCGAGCGCGTCGTCGGCGGGCCCCTCGACCCGGGCCCGTACCTCGCGTACCTCGAGGCCAAGCTCGAACCATCAGCGCCGCTGATGTCCTGACCCAGGAACCGTTGTTTGCGCTGATGCCGGGCCGCTGCGACGCTGCCGGGCGATGACCCGTCGTACATGGATGTTGATGGCGGGCGCGGCCGCGGTGTGGGGCGCGTCGTACATGTTCATCAAGGTCGCGCTCGATGACTTCAGCGAGGGCGCGATCGTCTGCATCCGCACCGCGCTCGGCGCCGCGGTGCTGCTTGCGCTGGCGTCGCGGTGGGGTGTCCTCTCGCACCTGCGCGGCCGCAGGCTCTGGCTGGTGCCGACGGCGCTGCTGCAGGTCGGCGTCCCCTTCCTGCTCATCACGTTCGGCGAGAACGACATCGACTCGCAGCTCGCGGGGATCCTCGTGTCGGGCGCGCCGATCTTCACCGCCCTGCTCGCGATGCGCTTCGACCACGCCGAGCGCTCGAGCGGCTGGGGCGCGGTGGGCATCGGCGTCGGGATGCTCGGGGTCGTGCTGCTGTTCGGTCTGGACCTCACGGGCAGCGGCGACCAGGTGCTGGGCGGGCTGATGGTCCTGCTGGCCGCCTTCTGCTACGCGGCGGGCGCGCTGCTGAACAAGCACAAGCTGCACGGCCTGCCGCCCGTCGCCGTCGCCGGCGGGCAGATGGCGATCGTCTCGGTCCTCACGCTGCCGCTGCTCGTCGCGGCGCCTCCGGACCATGCGCCGGCGCTCGACGCCGTCGCGTCGCTCGTCGCGCTGGGCGCCGCCGGCACGGGCATCGCCTTCCTGTGGTTCTACACACTGCTCTCGGAGCTCGGCCCGGCGCGCGCGTCGATCATCTCCTACATCGCGCCCGGCTTCAGCGTCGTCTACGGCGTCGTGCTGCTCGGCGAGCCGTTCAGCGTCGCGGCGGTCGGGGGCCTCGTGCTCATCCTGGCCGGGTCGTGGCTGGCGGTGCAGCGCCGCCTGCCCGGGTGGGCGTCTAGGAGAAGCGAACCTTCCCGTTCGACCGCGCCCGCTCCTGCGCGCGCTCGATGAAGTCCAGGCGCTTGCTCGCCGCGCGGAACAGCCGCGTGACGAGCCGCAGCCGCGCGTTCTCGGAGCGCAGGTCGAGCAGGCCCTGCTTGGCGTCGAGCCCGAAGTCGACGGTCGCCGCCATCTCGTAGGCGGTCATCGCGGTCAACTCGTCCGAGTCGGGTAGGCGGTCGGTCGCCTGCTCGACGAGCGCGCCGTAGGCCTCGTGGGCCGCCGCGATCGCCTTTGAATCGGGGTCCTCGGTCTTGTCGACGAGGAACTCGACGGTGCCCGCGGGATAGGCGAGGTCGTGGCGCTCGTCGACGACGCGGAACGGGCGCGTGCCGCGCGTGAGGATGTTCATGCGCCCGTCGTCCATGCGCTCGAGGACCTCGGTGATCTCCATCGCGCAGCCGACCGGCCGCTGTACGCCCTCGTCGTCCGCCCACACGATCCCGAACTCTCCGCCGTTGTCCAGGCACTCGCCGATCATCGTGCGGTAGCGCTCCTCGAAGATGTGCAGCGGCACGAGCTCGTGCGGGAGGGCGACGGTGCCGAGCGGGAAGAGCGGGAAGTCGCGCAGGACACGGTCGGCCATTGGCTGAGTGTAAGCAGCAGTCGATCGCGAGCCGTCCGCCGCGCCGGGTTGCATCCATGGCGATGGAGGAGCTCGACGACTACGAGCGCCGCTTCCGTCGCGCGGGGCTGCCGCTGCTCATCGAGGGGTGGTCGGCGCGCGAGGACGCGTTGCCGCGCGCGTTCCCGCTGCTGGCGATCGTCTTCGTCGGCGAGCTGCTCGGCGCGCTGAACCTCTCGTGGTCGCCGCTCGCGAACCTGGGGGCGTTCGCCGCCGGGCTCGGGCTCATGCTCGGCGCGGTGGTGCTGACGAACCTGCTTCGTGGGCGCCCGGCCACCGCGCTGCCGCGCGACCTCGGCGCGCCCGAGCTCGCCGTCGTCATCGTGCTCCCGGCGCTGCTGCCGCTGCTGTTCGGCGGCCAGCTCACGAGCGCGATCGTGACCGCGGGGGCGAACGTCGTGCTCGTCGCGCTCGCCGCGTTCGGGTTCGGCTTCGGCCTCTTCGCCATCGTGACGTGGGCGCTGCGCCGCGTCGCGGGGCAGCTCGCGTCCTCGCTGCTGCTGCTCGCCCGCGCGGTGCCGCTGCTCATGCTCTTCGCCGTCGTCCTCTTCCTCACCACCGAGATGTGGCAGACGTTCGCCGGGCTCGACGACGCCTCGCTCATCGGCGTGGCCGGCCTGCTCGTCGCCGTCGGGACGCTGTTCCTGCTCGTGCGGCTGCCGCGCGAGGTGCGCGCGCTCGAGCGCGAGGCGGGCACCGGGCCGCCGCTCTCCCCC
>Ga0081455_10004077_pt1 | contig 16544 bp, 8 predicted proteins | sample TabmetS3T2R1_FD_70207 | JGI IMG/M metagenome (GOLD analysis project Ga0081455, IMG submission 70207) | Tabebuia heterophylla rhizosphere microbial communities from the University of Puerto Rico - S3T2R1 | ecosystem: Host-associated > Plants > Roots > Rhizosphere ... | reverse complement strand
CCTCGAAGGTACCCACTGCCAGGACCCACAGCGCGACCGCGAGCCCGACCGAAACAGCGAACACCCGCTTGGAGGTGAGCAACAGCCCTAGGCCCGTCGCGAACCCGAACAGGAAGCAGGCCACCGCCGTGGTCGCGAGGGTGCGCGGCCACCGGGGTGCCCAGGTGGGAATGAGCCACCAGACCAGGTCGCGGGTGCCTCGCCGGCTGAGCTGTGTGGCCAGGTAGCGGAGCGCCAGTTCGGCCCGGGCCAGCGGGTAGCGCGGCGCCGGCTGCCCCGGTCGTGGCGCGTACGCGGCCGGGAGCACGCGGTCGAGCAGGTGGCCCTCCACGTCAGCCCGATCCGCGGTGGCCAGGGCGAGCAGGGCAGTCAGGTCATCACCGGCGCGATAGGTGTCGCGGACCAGGCTGAGCATCAGCGGTGTGGACAGTGCCGCGACCACGGGTCCGTCCAGGTTGTCGCGCAGGTGGTCGAGAAGGCTGTCCCAGCGGGCCGGCGCCGGGCCGTCCAGCGCACGTTCGAGGTACGTCGCCGCGCTCAGGTGGTCGATGGGGTGCAGCTCCAGCGCGGCCGCATCGACCAGGTAGCCGGCCGCCGCGACCAGTTCGGTGGTACGTGTGAGCAGGACGACCCGCACCCGCGCCTGGTCACTCAACGCCCGCAGCGCCACCGGTTGCAGCGTCGGGCTCATCTCGTCCAGGCCATCCAGCACGACCGATACGCGACCTCCGGCCAGCAGGCCGGCCGCGACCCGCCGGCCCGTCCGGCCGGCGAACAGCGACGGGTAGGTGCCGGCCAACCTGCCGATCAGCCAGTTCTCGAACGGTTCGGCAACCGGATCCCAACCATGCAGGGTGAACAGCACCGGCACCGGCACCCGATCCCTGTTCGGCGCACCGACCCCCTCCCGGTGTGCCAGGGCGTCCAGCACCAGCAGCACCGCCGCCCCGGACTTCCCCGCACCCGGCTCGCCGACCACCACCAGCCGCCCCGAACCCAGGCCCGCGTACACCGCATGCAGATCCGCCCGGCCGCCGCCGGCACGCAGCGCCGACTCGGTCACCGCCGAGGTCCCCGGCACCGGGCCGAACCGCCTGCTGGTCACCGCCGCATGAACCGGTCCGGCTACGGGAAGCCCCGTCAGCGACCACCGCACCGGCACCGGCGCCGGGCTGACCAACCGCCGGTCGGCGGCCGCGCGCGACCACTGATCGGCCACCGCTGATGCCAACGCGTCCGCGACCGCTACCGCCTCCGGCGACTCGGGCCGGCGGATCAGCGGTACCAGCGACGGCGCTGCCACGACCGCCGCGGCCCAGGTCGCCCACAGGCTCCCCTTGTCGTGGTACCGCAGTATCAACACCACTGCGGCAGCCGAACACGCCGCCAGCACCCCGACCACCCACATCCGCTGACGTCGTCCCCTCACAAGCCACAGATCCTCCCCGACCGGCCGCCACCGCACCGGCGAGTCCACGGACGGCAACCCCAATGGGCGTACACGGGTGCGGCCCCCGGGGAGGGGTTTCCCGGGGGCCGCGTGGTGGTGGGTCTCCTTCAGTGACCGGTGGTTTGTTGGGGTTCCTTCGGAGCGGGGAGTGGTGCGCCGCCGGTGGAGCTGTAGTTGCCCGGTGACTGGGGTGCTGGGCCGCCGACACGCTTGGCCAGGTCCCACAGGTCCTTGCCGGCCTTGACCGCGGCGCTGATCTGGTCGTCGGTCCAGCCGAGGAAGAAGCCGATCGTGGCGTAGATCCCCGACAGCGGGCTCTTGCGGACCGCTTCGCCGGTGTCGTAGAGCTGGTTCCCCTTCAGGTCGGCGTTGGCACTCTCCTCGTCCGGGTAGGTCAGGCCGTTGCCGGCCATGACCGGGCCGGTGGGCTTGGGCTGATCGCCCGGCTCCTTGGCCTGGTGGCCGCCCGGACCCTGCTCGTAGCAGTCGGTGGAGGTGCAGTCGGTGTCTGTCGCGGTGTCGGTGCCGCACGCACCGGGCTGGCAGTCGGCGCCCTCGGTCATGGGGCCCTCGCTGGAGTCCGGCTCGGCGACGCCGCCGAGGGCCGGCTGGCCCTCCTTGTAGCGCTGCGCCGTCCGCCGCTCGTACTCCCGCTCGGCCGCCTGCTGCGCCTCCATCGCGTGCTGGATGGCCTCCTTCTTCTCGATCTCGTGGATGGTGACGTCGCGGTCGTGGTCGTACCGCCGCTCACCCCGCTGGATCTCCCGGTCGTCGAAGCCGTCGACGCCGGCCTGGCCCTCGTTCCAGAACGCCTCGTCGTCCTGGGCCCACCCCAGCATCAGGTCCAGCGCCGGGCTCCAGTCGCCGCCGGCACCCTGCAGGTCCTCGGGGCAGCCGAAGCACTCAAGGAACCCGCCCGGGTCGGTCCCGCGCAGCGGGTTGTTCGACACGTAGGTGTACCGGTTCCACGCCTGGCTGGCGTTGGCACCGTCCACGTGCGGGTCCGGGGTGAGGAAGCGGCCCAGCTCCGGGTCGTAGACCCGGCCGCCCATGTCGACCAGACCGAGGTCGCGGTCGTCGTCGTGGCCGGTGTAACCCTGGTCCACTGTGGACGGTTGTAGCTTGGTGGTGTACCCGTCGTTGCCGTCCAGCAGGTCAGGGCTGCGCGGCGCGCCGTACGCGTCGTACCCGCGGCTCTCCTGCACCGCCGCGTGCAGCTTCGGGCTGCCCACGTTCGCGGTGACCAGGTTGGTGGAGCCGAGCCGGTCCTGGTGCTGGTACAGCGTGCGCCCGGCGGTGACCGCGCCACCGTCCGACAGCTTCACCAGGGTGGCCACGACCCGGCCCTCGGCCCGCACCAGCAGGCGGTGTTCGGTGCGGTCGCCGTTCTGGTGCCGCTCATACACCTGTGGCAGGTACGTCGTGGTGCCGCCGGCCACCTGCCTGCGGGCCCGCGTGCCGTCCGGGTAGTAGCCGAACTGCGCCACCACCTCGCCGCTGGACCTGGCGATCCGGGCCGGCAGGTCGAAGGTGTTGTAGAGCACCGAGCCGTCCGGGCGGGCGGTCTGGTTGCCCACCGCGTCGTAGCCGAAGGCGCGCGAGCCGAAGATCCCGCCGGTCACCGAGGTGACCAGCGCCGGGCGCTGCGGGTCGTAGGCGTACGTGCCGCGCCGGGTGCTGCTGGCGATGTTCCCCAGCTTGTCGTAGGACCACGAATCGGTGTCGACAGTGGGCAACGGCTGCGGCGGGGGCGGTGGCGGGTCCACAGTGGAGGTTGCCGTCAGCTCGGTGCAGCCGCCGGGCGGGCACGGGTTCGGGTACTGCACCTTCGCCGAGATCACCCGGTTCAGCGCGTCGTAGTCGAACACCTCGCTGCGCTGCTCGATGCCCTGCTCCACGTGCGTACGCCGGCCCAGGTTGCCCTGGTCGTCGTACCCGTAGTCCTCGGCCATCAGCAGCACGTTCGGGGTGGAGTCGGCGGTGGAGGTGCGGTGCGCGATGGAGATCGCCGCCCCGTTCCACTTGTACGAGCGGGTGGTGCCGACGCCGTCGCCGGTCTCCTCCCGCACCAGCCGGTCCTGCCCGTCGGTGGCCTGCGCGGTCCACAGCGTCGCCGCCTCGGCCGCCGGCTCCAGCACCTTCACCCGCTGCAGGCGGCCGTTGGTGCCGGTGTACTCGTACCCGACCTTCACCCCCGCGCCCTGCCCGGGCAGCGCCGGGTAGCGCATCGCGGTGACCCGGCCGAAGGTGTCCCGGTCGGTCTGCACCGCAAGGGTTTCGGTGCCCAGCCGGTAGGTCTGCGACCTGGGCCGGTTGAACTGGTCGTAGCCGTAGGCGATCCCGCTCTGCGTGCCGCCGGCCGCGGTGTCGATCAGCGAGGACGCGACCAGCAGCCCCTGGTGCCCCTCGCTGTCGTAGTCGTAGGTGGCGCTGCTCAGGCTGATCCCGCCCTTGGTGACGGTACGGCCCACCTGCCGGCCGATCGGGTCGTAGTCGATCCGGGTCTCCCGGCCGGTCGCGTCGCGGCTGGTCAGCAGCTCACCGAAACCGTTGTAGGCGTTGAGGGTGTTGCCCCGCGCCGGGTCGGTCGAGGTGAGCACCGCGCCGAGGTCGTCGTAGCCGAAGGTGCTGCGGCTGGCGTCGATCCCTTCCACCTGCGTGGACAGCAGCTCGCCGAACGGCCCCGGCTGGTACACCCGGCGGGTCTGCGCCGCGCTATCCAGACCGTCCACAATGGACACGGCCTGGCCGCGGTGGTCCAGCGTGGAGCGGCTGCGGTTGCCGCGCGCGTCGGTGTGCGTGACGTCGAGCCCGGTGTAGGCGTAGCTCTGCGTGGCGTTCTGCGGGTCGGTCGAGGTCAGCAGCCGGCCCGCGGCGTCGTAGTCGTAGCTGCTGCGCTCCACAGTGGACGCGCCCACCGGGTGGTAGGTGGACAGCTCGCCCAGCCAGCCTTCGGCGCGGTAGCCGAGGGTGCGCTCACGCAGCGCGCCGTCCATGCCGGCGAACCGCTCCACGACGGTACGCCCGGCCCGGTCGGTCACCACCTGGTGCCGCGCCCCGGTGCCGTCGGTCGACTCCATCCGCACCAGGTATTCCGCACCGCGCAGCTCCAGCGAGTAGGCGAGGGTGGTCTGCGCCCCGCTGGGCAGCGTCGTGCGCACCGGGCGGCCGAGGGAGTCGACGGTGTAGTCGGTGCGCAGCCCGTTGGCGTCCACGGACACCTTCAGCTCACCCGAGACCGGGTCGTAGCCGGTGCGGGTCAGGTGCCCCGCCGCGTTCAGCGTCGCGTGCGGGTAGCCGTACGGGTCGTAGCGGGTGGTCTCCTCCCGCACCTCCCCGCTGGCCGGGTCGGTACGGCTGACCCGCTCCACCGCCCCGGTCGCGTCGTAGCCGTAGTCGGTGACCAGCACCCGCCCGGGGCTGGCCTGGCTGGCGTACCGCTTCTCCTGCGCCACCAGCGTGTTGGCGGCAAGGTAGGTGTAGTCGACGGTACGGGTGGCGGCGTACCACTGCCCGGTCGTGCCGTCCTGCACCTGGTCCTTGGTGACCACCCGGGCCGGCCGGCGCACCAGCCACTCCCCCGCGTCGATGGCGTAGGAGCTGACCACGTCGGTACGGCTGGCGCCGTTCCCGGTGGACTCGGTGACCTGGCTGCCCGGGTTGCCGAAGCCGTCCATGCCGGTGACGGTGTCCACCGTGCTCCGGACCGGCTGCGGGTTGGTGCCGTCCAGAGTGGACGGTGTCCACGAACCGAGGCAGCCCGCGCACGGGATGGTCAGGTCGTAGCCCCGGGTCTCGGTGCGGGTCAGGTAGCTGAAGAAGTTGCCGTTGGGTACGGTCGCCTGCTCGGCCCAGCCGAGGTTGGTGCGGGTCAGGGTGGCGTGGTCGTCGGCCAGCAGCTGTGCCTGCCAGCGCTCCACCGGGCGCGGGTCGCGGCCGGGCACGGTGTTGGAGTAGAAGGTGCGGTCGAAGCTCGGCCGCGCGCCCGGCGCCGCCGTGGTGGTCACCTTCCGCTCGCCGAAGCCCAGGAACGTGCGGGCCTTCTTGTCGATCCGCCCGCCGCGGTAGAAGTAGTTCGAGACCGACTCGTCGTCCGAGCCGACCACGCCGGAGTCCCTCCACACCTGCTTCACCACGTACATCGAGCCGACCAGGCAGCTCACGAACGGGTTGCGCGGGCAGGCGCCGCGCGAGTAGACGTTCGGGTCGGTGATCGGCGCGAACCGGACGGTGAGGGTGGCCGGCAGGTCGCCGACCGTGCCCTGCGGGATCGCGTCGCCCTCGTACACCTGGAACAGCAGGTCCGGCTTGGGGCCGACCTCCTGGCCGCTGGGCAGCGCGGTGCCGCCGCGGTGGGTGTACAGCACGAGGTTGTTCTGGCCGCCCTCCCGGTTGACGGTGAGCACGTCGTCCAGCCCGTCGCCGTTGGCGTCCACGACCCGCATTCCCTGCCGCAGCAGGACATCCAGCGGCTGTGGCAGGAGGCTGATGCTGCTCGCCGACAGCGTGTACGTCGGCTTGCCGGCGCCGTCGGTGCCGATCCGGACCAGGTCCAGCCCGACGTACAGGCCGGAGCCGGCATCGCGCCGCGGCACCAGCAGGTCGTGCCTGCCGTCGCCGTCGAAGTCGATGACCTCGGCGCCCTTGAGCGCGTCCTTGTAGACGCTGAGCCCGGTGGTCGACTGCGGCGCGAAGCCGTTGCCGGTGTTCATCCGGACCTTCAGCTCGGTGGTACCAGAGCCGGACACGCCGCTGGTGGTGATCAGGTCGCTGAGCCCGTCGCCGTTGACGTCGAGCACCTTGGCGGTGACGCCGTTGAAGATGCCGGCGTCCAGGCCGTGCTGCACCGGGTCGTTCGGGTGCACGAAGTCGTGCCCGCGCACGGTGCCGTGGTCGTTGTAGATCAGTTCGTCGCGGCCGTCGCCGTTGATGTCGAGGACGAACACGGCGCTCGGCGCGATGCCGGCCAGGAACGCCAGCGGTTGCTGGGCGGTGAAGGCCGCCTCGTCGTGCGGCGGGTCGTCGTCGATGGTGGCGCTGAGCTGCCCGGTGCGGGTGCGCAGCGCCCACATGAAGTCGCCGTCCTCGCCGCCCAGCGGGTCGCGGTACTCCAGCACGTCCTGGTAGCCGTCGCCGTTGACGTCGCCCAGCAGCGCGCCCGCGGTCTGGTTGCCGGCGGTCACCTGGTTGAACCCGCCGACGAAGTTGGTCGTCGCCGGCACGTAGTGGAACCCGGACCGGGACAGGATCGGCCCCCAGGTGTTGATCTGCGCCTCGCGGGGCAGCAGGTCGACCATGCCGTCCAGGTCGTAGTCGATCGGGTACGCCGTGGCCGCGCGGTTGTAGCCGTTGAACGCGCCGTCGCGGACCGTACGGTAGGAGCCGCCCTCGGCGTGCAGGTACTTCCAGATCCGCGGCTCGGTGCCCGGCGGCGCCTGGCCCTCCGGCCAGACCAGGTCGGTACGCCCGTCGCCGTTGAAGTCGCCGGTGATCAGCTGGCTGTCCACTGTGGACGGCACCAGCAGCCGGCCGTCGGCGGAGGTCTGCGCGATGGGGTTGAAGAAGCCCTGGTCGCCGGGCAGCCAGGTCAGGACCGTGGGCCGCCGGCACTCGGCCGGTACGCTGCCGCACTCGGTGATCGAGGACAGCTTGCTCGCCTTGGTCGGCCCGCCGTTGTCGTAGCCGAAGGTGTAGCCGCGGGAGCGCTGCTCGCCGGCCGGGGTGGCCAGCAGTTCGGTGATGGCGCTCAGCCGCCGGGTCAGCTCGTGCCGCACGCCGTACCGGAAGCCGGTCCGCTTGTCCGGGCGGATCTGGTAGTCGAAGCGGATGATCCGGTCCAGCGCGGTCGCGGTGCTGCCGTACAGGATGGAGCTGAGGACCCGCTCGACCTCGGAGTTGTCGCTGCCGCCGGCCACGAACCTGCTGTAGTTGTAGGTGATCGCGTTGCCGGAGCGGTCGCGGGTGCGCACGATCGGCCAGCCGAGGTTGACGTACCCGCTGCCGCGCAGGACCTGGACGGCCTGGCTGAGCTGCCCGCCCTCGGGCCGGGTGCCGTAGTCCTGCACCTGGCCGTCGGCGGTCCACACGGTGAAGCCGGCCGGCCCACCCGGGGTGTTGCCGGGGCGGAAGGAGCGGACCCGCACGTGGCTGTCCGGCCGGGTGCGGTATTCGGTGCCGTCCGCGCCGTAACCGCCGCTGACGGCGAACAACTGCTGGCCGTTCAGGCAGAAGCGGTCGCTGTCCTCCAGCCGTACGCCCTCGGCGGTGCCGTTGTCGGCGACGGTCTTGTCGCAGCGGCTGATCTGCGACAGGCCGGACAGGGTGAAGCCGACACCGGCCACCCCGTTCGCGGCGTCGCTGGAGTAGCGCAGGGACAGCGACGGTTGCAGGCCGCCGCGGCCGGGCAGCACCGCCAGCGGCACCTCGTACTGCGCCGCGCCGCTGTCGCTCACGCTGAACCGGCCGCGCGTGCCGCCCATCGGCACGGTGCCGGCGGAGGCGGTGGCGGTCGGGTTGGCCACCGCGGCCTGGTTGTAGTCGGGCAGCGGCAGGTCCCCCACCGCCGCGCCGGCCGGGGCGGCACCGGCCAGTATCGCGATGGCCTGGATCACCGCCAGGATCTGCGCGACCGCCAGCCCACCGGCCAGCGCGCGCAGTGCTTGTCGTCGACGTACGCCGATCATTCCGCTCGTTCCCCCCAAGGAATCGTCAGGAGTCCCGAGCGTGCGGTGCGGCACCGCGGCGCGGCTATCGGGCGGCTACCTCAGATTCGTACCCGGGGTACCTCAGAGCGGGTCAGTTGCTTGTCAAATTGTGGTCAGCGGTGGCCGCGGCGGGCCGATATCCGGCATTGTTCGGGGACGTGGGAGCAAAGGCCTTTGTTTCGTACGCCCAGGACCACGCCGCGCAGGTCGAATTGGTGCGGCGGTTCGCCGGACTGCTCCGCGCGCACGGTGTCGAGGTGGGGCTCGACCTGGACGCGGCGGCCGTGCCGCGGGACTGGCCGCTGTGGATGCGCGACCAGTTGGCCAGGGCCGACTTCGTGCTGGTGATCGCCTCGGCGGCGTACAAGCGGCGGGCCGAGGGCGGTGAGGCGCCGGGTGTCGGGCTCGGCGCGAGCTGGGAGGGCGCCCTGATCAGGGAGTACGTGTACGCCGACCGGGCGCGGGCGCTGGCCAGGGTGCTGCCGGTGGTGCTGCCCGGCTGGTCGCGCGCGGACATCCCGGACTGGCTCGGACCGAACACGCGCACCCATTACGCGGTCAGCGAACTCACCGCCGCCGGCGCCGCGCCGCTGCTGGCGTACCTGACCGGCGGCCCGCATCCGGTCACGCCCGCGGCACCGGCGGCCTCCACCTCTTACCGGTCGATGGCCGACCAATACCACATCGGTGGCGATTACGTGGCCGGTGACAAGAATGGCGGCGACAACATTATCGGCGGTGCCAAGCACGTACACGTGTACAGATCGGAATGAGGAAACCCGGCATGGACAATGGCAGGTGGTCGGCCGCCGCGGCGACGATCGCACCGAACGACAGTTACGTCGGCGCCCGGATGCTGTTCCGCCGGCCGGACCAGGTCGAGCACGCGATGGCCGACACCGTCGACCAGGTGACCGCGCGGGCCATCCTGCGCCGCCTGCGCAACACGTTCCTGCTCGTCGCGGCGGTCAGCCTGATCCGCGGGCTGTCCGGGAGCGGGTTCAGCGGGGGCGGCAGCGACCCGTCGGATCCGAGCGCCGGCCCGGGCGGGGGCGACGCCGCGACGGTCATCCTGGTCTGCTGCCTGGTGTACGCGCTGATCGTGCTGCTGGTGCCGATGCGGGACACGCTGAGCGAGTGGGACATCGTGGTCGACGGCCGCGCGGACCTGGCCGAGTCGGCGTACGCGACGGTGGCCGAGGAGTTGCGGCAGACCCACCAGATCCCGGCCACGATCTCGCCCCGGCGCAAGCTGGTCCGGATGCCGCAGCCCGGGATCCGCAACTTCCTCCAGGTGCGGCTGGGCAAGTACCAGGTGTACGTGTCGGTGTTCGCCTTCGGCCGCGACCTGTACCTCGGCTGGTCGCTGAGCCGCCGGGACATCCCGCTGCTGTTCCTGCTGCGGTACGCCGCGACCAAGTTCGGCGGCGACCCGGGGCTGTCCCGGCTGATCGACATCGAGCCGGTGAAGGCGCTGCGCGAGGTCGTCCACACCGCGGTGCGTACCGGCATCGAGGCCGCGGCCGTCGGGCGGCAGTTGAGCGTCGACGCGGTCTTCGGCCAGCCGGTCGTCATCGAGGACCACACCCCGCCGCCCGGCTCGATGGCGACCGGGTCCGCGGCGGGGCCGGCCGCGGCACTGCCCACCAGATGAGCGGGGTCCTGCTGGCCGCCGCCGAGGGCGGCCAGCACCTGGCCTGGGTCGGGGTGGAGGTGGCGGCCGCCACCGACCTGACCCGCCTGTCCGGGTACGCCGAGCTGCCGGAGCGCCAGCGGGTGGCGCAGGCGCACCAGGCGGATTCGGCCTACCTGGAGCGGCTGTCCCGCCTCCCGCACGGCACCGTCCTCGACTACCGCTGGGTGGGCGGCACCGGTACGCCCGGCAGCGCGGCCGGAGCCGGCGGGCCTGGCGCGGCCGGCGGGGGTGGCGCACCCGGCGCGGCCGGTGGTGGCGCACCCGGCGCGGCCGGTGGTGGCGGACCCGGCGCGGCGGGTGGGCCGCGGCTGGCGGTGTTGGCGCGGGTGGCGGCGGCGAGTGCTGAGGCGGCGCGGGAGGCCGCGCTGGCGGTGCGGGAGCAGGTGGGGCGGCTGCCGGAGCACGTGCAGGGTGCCGCGGTGACCGACGCCGACGCGCTGCACGACTGGCTGTGGCCGGCCGAGCTGGGGTGGGTCGCCGACGTGCGCCGGCGGCCGGCGACCGGCCAGCCCCGGCGGCCGGACGCGCACACCGGCCGGTACGTGCTCGTACGCCCCTGCGGCTGGCATCCCGAGCGCTGGGAGCCGCTGCTCGGCGCGCTGGCCCGGCACCCGGGGCGGGTGCTGCTCTCGGTCGGCCTGCAACCCTTCGACGTACCGCCGCAGCTGGTCGAACTGCTGCGCTACGAGGCGGCACAGTACGCCCGGCTGGCCCGCGAGGTGACCCTGGCCGGCGCGGGGCTGGCCGGCCGCACCACCCTGGCCGGCGAGCCGTTCGCGCAGCAGGCCGCGCCGCTGTACGCGCAGGCCGCGCTGCGCTACACCGGCACGGCGTTCCGGCTGCGCGTCACCCTGGCCGCCGACGGCCCGCTGGCGCCGGACCTGGTGCACGCCCTGCTGGACGCGCTGGCCACCGACCAGCTCGACGGGCCGGAGGACATCGAGGCAACCCCGCAGCACGGGCGGGACCACGCGGGCGCGACGTGGTTGCTGCGGGGTCTGGGCGTACCGGCGGCCTGCGCCGACCAGGTGTTGCTGCTGGCCACGCTCGCCGACGCGCAGGAGGCCGCGGCGTACTGCCCGCTGCCCGCGGCGGCCGGCGGCCGCAGCGCGCTGCCGGTGCGCGACCCGGCCCCGCAGCGGCTGGCCGGCGGCCTGCGCGTCCTCGGCGACTACGTGGCCGGCGACAAGCACGGCGGCGACAACCTGTTCGGCGGCGACAAGCACGTGTACGGCGCGCGGTAACACCATCGGACTGTCCGACCACGTACCGGGTGTAATGCCGGTACGGAGGAGGCCAGCCTGTGGGCAGCAGCAGCGCGGACGGCACGGCGGCGATCCGGCGCAGCGGCCGGGATCCGGCCGCGTTCGAGGCGTTCTACCGGCGGTACGCCGCCGAGGTGGGCCGTTTCATCGCGCGCCGGGTGGACGACCCGCACACCGTCGCCGACCTGACCGCCGAGGTGTTCCTGCGGGTCATCGACGCGGCGGAGGGGTACCGCGGCGGGCCGGGCGGGCCGCGCGGCTGGTTGTTCGGCATCGCCGGCAACGTGGTCGCCAGCCACTGGCGGGACGCCGAGCGTCGGCAGCGCCGGGAGGTACGCATCGCCGGGCACCGCCTGCTGGACGGCGCCGAACTGCTCCGCATCGAGGAGCGGATCGACGCGGCCCGGCAGCTCGCGGCCATGTCGCCGGGCCTGGCCGCGCTGCCGGAGGGTGAGCGCGCGGTGCTGGAGCTGGTCGGCTACGACGGGCTCAGCCTCGCCGAGGCCGCCGCGGCGCTCGGCATCCGCCCCGGCACCGCCCGGGTTCGCCTGCACCGCGCCCGCCGCGCCGTCCGCGCCGCCACCGCCGTACCGGCGCCGCAACCGATCGAGGAGCCGTCATGAACAGGACCGTCGAACCGCTCACGCCGTACGAGGAGCGGCTGCTGGCCGAGCTGACCGCGGTGGTGGCCGGCCGCGCCGAACCGGCGGCGGTGACCGCGCACCGCCGCCCGCACCGCCGCCGGCTGGTCTGGCTGGGCGCCACCGGCACCGCCGCGGCGGGCGTGGCGACCGCCGTGACCGCCGGTCTGGTCGGCGGTACGACTGTCGTACCGGCGTACGCGGTGGAGCGGGACGGCAACAGCGTCGGCATCACGATCCACGACCCGAGCCGGCTCGCCGGCCTGGACCGCGACCTGACCGGTGTCGGCGTCCCGGCGGCGCTCGTCCCGGTCTCCGCCACCTGCACCGAGCCGCAACCGCGCCCGGACACCGGGTCGCCGGAGCGGGAGTTCATGATCACCCTGTCCAAGGACGGCGGCATCAAGGTCGTCCTGTACGGCGCCGACTCCCTCGGGCCGGGGCAGCGCCTCTACTTCGGCGAGATCTCCACCACGCCGCGAGGGATGCAGCTGGAGATCAGCGACCAGCCGCGGACCTGCTTCCCGCTGCCCCCGGCCCAGCGCTGAAGGTCAGGCCACGGCGAAGCGGCGGCGCAGGCACTCCGCAGACGGGACGAAGTAGTAGGAGCCGGTGAGCGGGCGCGAGTAGCGGGTGAGCGCGTCCCGTACGCCGCTGGTGATGCCGGCCATGCTCTTCAGCATCGCGTCGAAGCGGGACTGCACGGCGCAGAAGCCGACGAACATGGTGCCGTGGTCGGTGACGGTGCCGAAGGGCATGTTCCGCCGGAAGATGTCGCCGAACAGCGCCTGGTCGGTGCTCACCACGTGCGAGTTCGGCGTCCGCTGGCGGAATTCGACGCTGTCCGGCTTGGTCCGTCCGATGACCTGTTCCTGCTCGGCGATCGACAGCGCCTCCCACGAGCACACGTCGTGGGTCCACTTCTGCAGCAGCAGCACGCTGCCGCCCGCCCCGGGCTGACCCTCCGGGATCAGGGCCACCTGCGGCGCGTCGATCAGGCTCGGGTTCTCCGTACCGTCGATGAACCCGGTCAGGTCGCGGTCGTGCTGGTACGGCCAACTGGAGGACTCCTCCACCACCCGGCCGAGCCCCGCCACCGCGGCCATCGCCGAGCGCGCCACGTCGAAGATCACGTCGTAGGCGCTGCCGGAGACCCACAGCACCGCGTCGTGCTGGGTGGCCGGCATGACGTACCCGTCCAGCCCGACCAGGTCCTCGTTGAACCCGCTCACCTCCGGCGGCGCGTCGTCGGGCGCGGCGACCTGCCACAGTTCGGGGCGGAACCCGGCGACCAGGTTGACCCCGCCCATGGTGGTGCGCGGCTCGCGCAGCCCGGACAGCGCGGCAACCAGGCCGAGCCGGTCGGCCTCGGTGTTCGCGTCGAACTCCAGGTACGCGTGCGAGGCGGTGCCCAGCGCGAATATCCCGGCCTGATGTGTGGTCATGCCGCCGATGTTCGCACGCGCGGCCGTACGGGTTGCCGATTGCTGTCCCGCGACCGCCGCGCTGCCAGGCGAATCCGCCGACTCTGTTAAGTGCACGCGGCTTCGTGCAGGTGCCGGTACGCCGGCACGCCGAGCAGGTCCCGGTGCGTGCCGAGGTGCGCGGTGCCGCCGTCGAGCAGCAGGATGCGGTCGGCGCGGGCGGCGGAGGCCAGCCGGTGCGCGATCACCACCAGCGTGCCGGGCCGCGCCGCGAAGGCGCGCTCGACCGCCTCCTCGGTGGCCGGGTCGAGGTGGCAGGTCGCCTCGTCCAGCAGCACGATCGGCGCCGGGGACAGGTACGCCCGGGTGACCGCGATCAGTTGCCGCTCGCCCGCGGACAGGGTCGCGGGGGGGAGCTGGGCGCCGTACCCGCCGAGCTTTCGGACCAGGCCGGCGAGGGGCAGCGCGGCCGCCTCCGGCAGGCGGTGCGGCGGGATGTCGGGGTAGGTCAGGTTCTCGGCGAGCGTGCCGGCGAAGACGTAGGCCTCCTGCGGTACGAGTACGCGGTCGGCGGCGCGCAGCGGTGTCTGTCCGATGTGGACGGTGCCGCGTTGGGGTTCGGTCAGGCCGGCCAGCAGGTTGGCGAGGGTGGACTTGCCGGCGCCGCTGGGGCCGATGACGGCGAGGTGTTCGCCGGGGTCGAGGTGCAGGTAGAAGTCGGTGAGGATCGGTTCGGCGCCCGGGCCGTACCGGAAGTGGATCCCGCTGGCGCGCAGCGGTCCGGAGGCTGGTTGCCCGGATGCTGGTTGCCCGGCCGGTGGGGGCGGTGCCGGGTCGGTGGCGCCGGCCGCGGCCAGCCGGCGCAGGATGACGGCCAGCCGCAGGCCGGCGGCGCCGATGCCGTGCACGAAGGTGCGCAGGGCGGGGTGCAGCGCGCCGGTCACGTACGCCAGCGCGCCGACCAGTTCGCCGATGGTGGTGCCGCGCCGGAGCAGGGCCGGCGCGGCAAGCAGGATCAGCACGACCGGCAACTCGCCGCCGAGGGCGAGGATCCCGGTACGGGCCAGGGTGCCGCGGGCGACCGCGCGGGCGGCGGCCACCTGCGCGCGGGTGCCCTCGCCCACCGCGGCGGCGTACCGCGCCTCCACCCCGCAGGCGGCGATGTCGCGCGTACCGGTGGCGACCGTGCCGGCCAGCGCGGCGAACCGCTCGTCGGCCAGCAGCAGGGCGTGCTGGCGCCGGTTCAGGGCGGGCAGCAGGGCGAGGAAGGCGGCCACCGAGGCGGCGACCGGCACGGTGGCCAGCAGCGCGAGGGCCGGCGACAGCGACAGCAGGCCGAGCAGCGCGGCGGCGCTCACGCAGGCGAACTGGCCGACGATCATCAGCAGCCCGGCCGACACGTCCCGCACCGCGCTGACCTGGGTGGTGAGCCGGGCGACCGCGGCGGTGTCGGGGGCGCCGCGGCCGGCGGTGGCGCGGCGCAGCGTGCCGGTCACCACCGCGCGCAGCACGTGGTCCCGGGTCGGCTCCACCGCGGCGCCCAGGTGCCGGAAGGCGGTCACGGTGCCGACCGCGCCGACCCCGGCGAGGCCGGCGAGCGCGGCCAGCCACGCCAGGCCCGTACCGGGGTGGCCGGCGAGGAAACCGCGGTCCACGGCCAGCGCCAGCACCCGGCCGGTGCAGAAGGCGGGTACGGCCTGCGCGGCGGTGCACGCCGCGAGCAGCAGCAGGGCGCGGCGCTGCCGGCGCAGCGGGGTCAGGATCAATGTCCACTGTGTACTCACACCGGCACCCCGGTGCGCTCGGTGAACAGTTCGCGGTAGGCCGGGTCGGCGGTGAGGACGGCGTGCGGGCCGAGCGCGCGGATGCGGCCGCCGTCCAGCCAGGCCACGGTGTCGGCCGCCGCGGCGGTGGCGGCGCGGTGCGTGGTGACCAGCCTGGTCCGGCCGGCCAGCGTGCGCCGCAGCCGCGCCTCGGTGATGGTGTCCACACTGGACAGTGCGTCGTCCAGGATGAGCAGCCGGGGATCGGTGGCCAGCGCGCGGGCGATGCCGACCCGCTGCGCCTCGCCGCCGGACAGCGGCGCCTGGCCCATCCCGGTGCCGTACCCGGCCGGCATCCGCCGGATCACCCCGTCCACCTGGGCGTCCCGCGCCGCGGCCGCGGTGTCCACAGTGGACCGGCCGAGCCCGATCGCGTCGTCCAGGGTCTCGCCGAGCAGCACCGGCCGCTCGAACGCGACGCCCACCGCGGCCCGCAGGTCGGCCGCCCCGATCGCGGGAAGCGGTACGCCGTCGAGCAGGACGCCGCCGCGGTCGGGACTGGCCAGCCGGGCGGCCAGCGCCGCCAGCAGCGACTTGCCCGCGCCGGAGGCGCCCACGACGGCCACGCACGCCCCGCCCGGCACGACCAGGTCCAGGCCGGCCAGCACCGGCACCCCGCCCACCGCCACGTGCACGCCGCGGAACTCCAGCCGCCCCTCCCCCGCCGGCAACGCGACCGACCCGACGGCAGGCACTGGTTCGTCCATCACCTCCAGCAGCCGCGCCGCGGAGGCGCGGGCCTGGGCCAGGCGGGCCAGCGGGCCGGCCTGGTCCAGGAATCCCAGCGCCAGCGACAGGTACGCGCCCGCGGCGACCAGTTGGCCCAGGCTCAGCCAGCCCGCACCCACGCCCCAGCCGGCCACCGCCAGCACGGCGACCTGCACCAGCGGCGCCAGCAGCAGCGCCCAGCCGGCCAGCCGCCCGTGGTTGGCCCACAGCGCGAGGCCGGCCCGGTGCAGCCGGGGCAGCGGGCGCAGCACCCGCTCCACCTCGACCGCGGCGCTGCCGTACGCGGCAATGGTGCGGCTGCCCGCCAGCGCGTCGACCAACCCGGCGGCGATCTCGCCCTGCGCGTCCTGGTAGTCGCGGGCCAGCGCCGCGGTACGCCGCACGAACAGCCGCAGCAGCACCAGCCCGGCCGGCAGGCCCAGCAGAAACGCCAGCGCCAGCCGGACATCCAGCAGCGCCAGCGCGACCAGCCCGGCCGCGGCGGCAAGCGTGGTCCCCACCGACTGGGCGACGGCCACGCTGCCGCCGCCCGCCTCGGCGGTGTCGGAGACCGCCCGCGCCACCAGATCCCCGGCCGCGAACCGCCGCGTGCCGGGCACGCCGAGGGTGAGCACCCGACCCAGCAGCGCCCGCCGCAGGGTCGCCGCCGCGCCGGCCGTGCAGTACTGGTCGACCAGCCGTACCAGCCCGTCGGTGAGGGCGGCCAGGGTGACCGCGGCGCCGACCAGCGCGACCGCACCGCCGGCCGGCTCCCCGGCGCGGACCGCGTCCACCGCCCGGGCCAGCGCGGACGGCGCGGTGACCGCGGCCGC
>Ga0081455_10003568_pt1 | contig 16545 bp, 17 predicted proteins | sample TabmetS3T2R1_FD_70207 | JGI IMG/M metagenome (GOLD analysis project Ga0081455, IMG submission 70207) | Tabebuia heterophylla rhizosphere microbial communities from the University of Puerto Rico - S3T2R1 | ecosystem: Host-associated > Plants > Roots > Rhizosphere ... | reverse complement strand
CAGCCGGATGCGCTTTGGATTGATCTTATTCCTTAGCCACTTCCGCCTCCTCGAGTAGGCCCGTCAGTCGCGTGGAGGCGAGGGCCAGCCCGGTGCTAGACTCGGCGCGGGTCGGGACCCTCGGCTTCCCCCAACAAAGGAGACTCGTCATGGCCCGCATTCCGATCGCTCCGCCCGGCATGAAGGATCAGCGGCCGCGCTACACGCTCGGCTGGCGCGTGGGCAACCACATCTACGTCGCGGGTCAGCTGCCGTTCGACAAGGATGGCAATCTCATCGGCAAGGGCGACATCAAGGCGCAGACGCGCCGCATCTTCGAGCAGATCAAGATGATCGTGGAGGCGGGCGGCGGCAAGATGGACGACGTGGTGAAGGTCACCGTCTTCGTCACCGACGTCCGGTATCGCGAGCCGTACGGCGAGGTGCGCTCGGAGTTCTTCGGGCCCAATCCGCCCGCCAGCACGCTCGTGCAGATCGGAAACCTCGCGATCCCCGACGCGCTCATCGAGATCGAGGCCGTCGCGGCGCTCGACGGCTGAGGGCGCCCACCATGTCCAAGACGATGAACGACAGTCGGATCGCGCCGGTGTTCCAGATCCTGGCCGAGGACATCCACGCCCTCGGCGTGCGCACCGTGTTCGGGCTCATGAGCGACGACACGGCGGTCTTCGCGGTCACGCTCGACGGGCTCGGCGTCAAGTTCGTCGGCGCGCGGCACGAGAACAACGCCATTGCCATGGCCGAGGGCTACGCCTATGCCACCGGCGAGCTGGGCGTGGCCATCATCGGTCGTGGGCCGGCGACGGCCAACGGGCTCCACGCCGCCGTGGCGGCCAGCCGCATGGGCTCGCGCGTGCTGGTGATCTACGGCGACGCCGCCGTCGGGGGCGGCGCCGTCAACGGCATCGGCCCCGACTACAAGGGCTTCAACGCGCAGGCCGTCCTGGGGGCCGCCGGACTCACCTGCTTCACGGCCGCCAGCGCGGCGACCGCGCGCCAGACCCTGGCCGACGCGGTGGCCGCCGCCAGTCGTGGAGCGCTGGCGGCGCTGCTCCTGCCCACCAACGTCCAGATGGCGAACGTGGAAGTCTGGGGACCCACCGCCGCGCGGCTCATCCCGGCCGGCGAGCCGGCGGCCGCGCGCCAGCAGTCCATCGACTCCGCCGCGGCGCTCCTTCACCGGAGCCGGCGTCCCGTCATCGTGGCCGGCCTCGGCGCGCATCGAGCGGGGGCGAAGGAGGCGTTGCAAACCCTGGCGGAGAAGATCGGCGCCCTGCTGATGACCTCGGCCCGCGGCAAGGACATGTTCCACGGCCATCCGTACAACCTGGGCATTCTCGGATCGTTCTCCCACACGATGGGACGGCGCATGATGGACCAGGCCGATTGCGTGCTGGTGTTCGGCGCCGGGCTCAACTTCCTCACCATGAGCTTCGGGGCCTCCGTGCCTGCGGTCCCCATCATCCAGGTCGACACCGTGCGAGCCCACATCGGACGGTGGACCACGGCGGACGTGGCGGTCGTGGGCGACGCCCGGCGGGTGGCCGAGCAGCTGCTGGCCGCGCTGCCCGCCCGGCGCAGCTCCGAGAAGCCCTTTCACACTGCCGAGAGCCTGGCCACCATCGCCGGCTTCGACATCGCCCGGGACTTCGAGGCGGCACACACCCCCCGCACCGTGGATCCCCGGGCGCTAGGGGTCGAGCTTGACCGGCTGTTGCCCCGGGAGCGCAACATCGTCTACGACGCGGGAAACTTCCTCGGCATCCTGCCCTACCTCACCGTGCCCACGCCCGGCCATCTGAAGATGACGAGCGAGTTCGCGTCGATCGGGCTCGGCTTCGGCACGGCGCTGGGGGTGGCGAAGGGACGCCCGCGTGTCCCCACCGTGCTGGTGATCGGGGACGGCGGCTTTCTCATGACGATGAGCGAGCTGGAGACGGTGAGCCGGGAAGACATCCCGCTGATCATCGTGCTGATGAACGACTGCGCGTACGGGGCCGAGCTGCACTTCCTGGCCCTGCGCAAGCTCCCCGTCGGCAAGTCGGTGTTTCCGGACGTGGAGTTCGCGGCGGTGGCGGAGGCGTTCGGGTTTCAGGCGTACACGATCCGCAGCCTGGACGACCTGCGCGCGCTCGGACCGGTGCTGGGCAAGCCGGACGGCCCCATCCTGCTGGACTGCAAGGTCAACGCGGACATCGCCGCGCCCTTCATGGGCGAGTTCGCCGAGTTCGAAGCGCGACAGCACGGCTGATCACGAGGGCCGGCCGCTAGGCGACTCGGCCATCGCGGCCGCGGCGATCTCGTAGGAGCGCAGGCGGGCCGGCTGATCGTAGATGTGCGACACGACCATCAGCTCGTCGGCCTGCGTGCGCTCCACGAACTCGCGCATCTCCGCGGCCACGGCGCCCGGCGCGCCGACGAACGACACGCGCGACCGCCGGAGCGGATCGCCCGCATCGCGCAGGTCGCGCTCCCACTCCTTCGATGGCGGCGGCAGCTGGATCGGCCGGCCGGAGCGGAGGGCGGCGAACGACTGGCGCCCCGACGAGGCCAGGAACCGCGCCTCGTCGTCGGTGTCCGCCGCCACCACGTTCACCCCCAGCATCACGTACGGCGCGGCCAGCTGGGCCGATGGCTGGAAGCGCTCCCGATAGATCCCGATCGCGTCGAAGAGCATCGCGGGCGCGAAGTGCGAGGCGAACGCGAACGGCAGGCCCAGCGCCGCGGCCACCTGGGCGCCGAACGTGCTGGATCCGAGAATCCAGATGGGTACCCGAAGGCCGGCGCCCGGCACCGCGTGCACGACCTGGCCCGGTTGCGGGTCAGCCAGGAACTCCATCACCTCGAGCACGTCGTTGGGGAAATTGTTGGGATCGACGTGCAGCGTGCGCCGCAAGGCGAACGCGGCGGCCTGGTCCGTGCCCGGGGCCCGCCCCAGGCCGAGATCGATGCGGCCGGGGAACAGCGCCTCCAGCGTGCCAAACTGCTCGGCCACCTGCAGCGGCGCGTGGTTCGGCAGCATGATGCCCCCGGCGCCGATCCGGATGCGCGAGGTGCCCGCCCCCACGTGGCCGATGAGCACGGAGGTGGCCGCGCTGCCGATCCCGGGCATGTTGTGATGCTCGGCCAGCCAGAACCGCCGGTAGCCCAGCTGCTCCGCGTGCTGCGCCAGCTGCAGCGAGTGCCGGAAGGCCTCCGTCGGCTTGCCGCCCTGAAGGATGGGAGCGAGATCGAGAACCGACAGTATCAATCGGCGGCCCCGAGCATCGCAGGCCCTTCAGCACGCAAGCCCGCATTTTCCGGGCCGTAGACGTAACTTCCGGCGCTGAGCCTCCCCTTCTCCGCCTCCTCCATCGTCGGACCCCCCCTTCCACGGGCTTGCAAGAGTTTAGTCACGCTCCGGCTGCTCCACCAGAGCGGTCTCGCGGCTCCTCACACAGCAGGGTGTGGCACTCGGCTGTACAGACACGCCCTGATTGAGGAGAATGGCCGCGTGGAGAAACCTGGCTCTGTCGCGGGGGCTCGTGAGCCATCATTCACCGCGATGTGGCACGCTTGGCTACGGTACACGCACGCCACAGATCACCCCTCACCGATCTACTCTGACACGCGCAGCGTGCAGCTGGTCCCCGAACCGGCGCTTGCGCGCGTGCGCTCGGCCATGGCTGGTCTCTCGCGGGAGGCCGCCAACGCGTTCATCCTCATGACCGTCACCCGCTGCCGTGTGTTCACCGACCGTCTCCTCCCCGCACACGAGAGAGGTGTGCGCCAGCTCGTCATCCTGGGAGCCGGCCTGGATGTCACCGGATTCGGGCTGCCCGCGTGGGCCGACCAGTGGCGGACGTTCGAAGTAGATACACCAGAGACACAGACCTGGAAGCGGCAGCAGATCGCCGCGACCGGTTGGGACGTTCCGCCGAATCTGATCTTCGCCCCCTGCGACTTCGAGCGGCAAGGTCTGCTGAGTGCGCTCGCCGCCGCCAGATTCGACACGCGCATGCCCGCGGTGGTGTCGCTTTTCGGAGTGATCCTCTATCTCAGCGCCGATGCCACAAAGCAGACGCTGGCCGAACTGGCGACCCTCGCACCCGGCTCCGAGCTCACGTTCTCCTACTGCTCGCCGGCCGACCAGGCGGACTCGGTTGTCCAGGAGCTCATGAGCAAGTCCACCCCGGTCGTCGACGAAACGGGGGAGAGCTTTGTCGGCTACTATCGCGTATCGGAGATGGAAAGCCTCGTGCGGGCTGCCGGGTTCAGGGGCGCGCTGCACTATCCTATCGAGGAGCTGAACGCACGCTACTTCCCTGCGAGGCCTGATGGACTGCGTCTCCGACCGATTGAGCGGCTGCTCACCGCCCTCTGCTGAGGGGGCAGGGCGCACCTTTCGACGACACTCCTTCGCACCCTTTGGCCTCACGTCACCTCGTCAACCCGGAAAGAACACGGAAACCCGGAGGTGCCACGCAATGACTCGTGATCGGACTCCAGTTCCTGACGCGCGCCGCCGGCCCGTCTACCCTGTCGAGATGCCCGACGCGATTGAGGCCGAAATCGACACGCAGAGTCGGCGTCCCTTTCGGTGCACCCTCGCGAAGCATCTTATAGACGACGGCGCGCTCCGCCTGCGCTGACGTCAGCTCCCGGTCCAGCACCGCGTGCACGTGTCACTACTGGCGGTCTCGCTCGGCGATGCCTGCACCGCGCCCAAGTGCGACCCCAATGACACGACGTGGGTCGTTACTCCTCGCGGGCCCGGTCGCGCCATTGCTCCCGTGCCATTAGCGTCTTTGCTACAGTCGGCTAACGCCCATGGTGACCTCAATGCTCGCGGTGTCGGCGATCGTCCCGTCGCTCCTGCTGGTGTGGTACTTCCATTGGCGCGACCTGTATCCCGAACCCGGACGAGTCATCTGGACCACCTTTGGACTCGGGGTCGCGACGGTGCCGGCCGTCTTGCTCGTGGCGCTGCCGTTCTCTTTGCTCCTGGCCTCGATCCAGATCCCCAGCGCGCATCTGGCTGGCTTCCTGACGGCGTTCCTCACGGCCGCCATTCCCGAAGAGTTCTTCAAGCTTCTGGTCTTGCGAGGGTACTGCGCACGCCATCCCGACTTCAATGAGCCTATGGACGGTGTCGTCTACGGCGCCGTCGCTTCGCTCGGATTCGCGACCCTGGAGAATGTCCTCTACGTGACAGCCGGCGGTTTCGCGGACGCGGTGGCGCGGGCTCTCACGGCGGTGCCGGCGCACGCATTCTTGGGATCCATCATGGGCTACTACGTGGGCCGCGCGACGTTCCACGCGACCGAGCGGACGCGAGCACACGTCATGGCGTACTTCGTCCCGATGGTCCTGCACGGACTCTACGACTACCCGGGCCTCACCGCCCTCGAGCTGGAATCGCGGAACCTCCCGCCTGAACACGGTCTGGTGTTTCTCACCCTTGGCGTGTTCGTGACGCTCTGCGCCTGCGCAGTCCGCAGCACGCGCCGAGCACGTGCTGATCAGATGGCCGCCCCCGTACGAGCGGAGGTCCGGCCCGCCACTCCCGCGCTCGCTGTACCGGCCGGCGGGCTGCGTCACGGCCACCGCAGGATCGGCGGCACAGTGCTGCTCCTTCTCGGCATCGCCTTGGCAACCGGCGGGGGCCTGATCGCGCTGGGCGTCGTCGCGGCAATGACCTCTGAACAGCTGCCTTCTCACGAACCAGTCCGGACCTTCGTTGGCTCCGCCGTCATCGGCGGCCTGGTCCTCCTCATCGGACTGGTGCTCTTCGCCCTCGGGATCCGATCGCTGAACCGCTCTAGCCCTAGCGTGCTCGGGCCGCCCCGGCCCTGCTTACGGTAGCGTCAGCTCCTTCGCTGCGTGACCTTTGGGACGGTCGTGTGAGGTCGTCGGGCTGTGTCCGCAAGTATTTTATGCGTCGTGTGCAGGCAGACCCATGGCGCGATTAGGGCGGCCTGGAGCGAGCTCGGCCTAAGCTCCCTTCTATGAACTTCTCGGCCATCACCGCTTTGTGATTCGCGTGGATCGTGATCGGCGTCGGCGTACTCCTACCGAGACCCCGTTTGGCGGCGGCTATACAGCACGATCCTGCTGATGCGAAGACCAGAAGGGGTGCCCTCGGCCGCCAGAGCGGAAGTGTTGATGGTGCGGTAGCTTTTGACGCGCACAAGAACGAAGAAGGCGTGATCTGGGATCCTCGATCTGCCCTCGTCTTTCCTCGTTCGTGACCACGGCGTTACCACGGAGGCCGTTCTCGGGGAAGTCGCCTGAAGCACGAAGCCCCCGGAACCTTTCAGTTCCGAGGGCCCGCGGTGGTTGCGGGGGCTGGATTTGAACCAGCGACCATTGGGTTATGAGGGGACATTCGGTCGTCGTAGCAACCAAGACGAACCGAATCAAACCAATGACGAAAGAACTTTAGCTAACCGCTTCGTCGGGGCCCTTTGGCCCATTTCGGGCGCCCTGCTTCATAGTCGGTTCATAGGCTTCGATAGGCCCGCTCGCCCTGCGCATGCCTCGTTATCCTCCTCTCGCACGCGCACGCATCGATTCGCTCCGAGTAGGCCCGAGTGTTGCTCGGCCGATGTGTTGCCCACGCCGATGTGCGCTGAGATGGCGAGAAGCAGTGCAGAAGGCCCGACCGCCGTTGGTCCATTCTGATGGCCGTCTTCGCGCGATGTCGCGGGCCGCCTCTCTACTGACCGTCGACATGGCTGCGACGACGCGTTCCTCCGCGCCAATGAGCGCGAGAACGGTTCCCGCGCACAGGCCGCAACGGCCTAGGAACCCGACGCCGTCGACTCGCGCACCGATTATCAGTCCCACGGGGGAATCAGTATTATGTGACCGTGAATCTTTATCATTGGAGCCGTCTTGAACTCAGGCACGTCGTGGCGCTGCAGACCGTCGTCGAGGCAGGCTCCTTCTGGTCGGCGGCGGATCGCCTTGATACCTCGCAATCCGCCTTGAGTCAACAAATCGCGGCCCTCGAGCACGTCGTCGGTGCGCGGCTCATCGAGCGCTCACGAGGGCGGCGGTCCATCGCCCTGACCGAAGCCGGTGAGATCTTTCTACGACACGCCGCCGCGATCGTCGCCCGCCTCAGCGCTGCTCATACGGACTTCACCGCTCTCGCAAAAGGCGCGGCAGGCACGTTGCGCGTCGGCACCTTCGAGAGCTCGGGGACGAAAATCCTCCCTTTGCTCTTGAGGGCCTTCCGCAGGGCGTGGCCGAAAGTCGAGATCCGCCTGACAGAAGCCGCCAAGGATGACCAACTGCTCTCGCTGGTCGAGCGGGGCGAACTGGACGTATCGTTCGCCATCTTCCCGTTACCAGGCGGGCCGTTCGAGGCCGTCGAATTGATGCGGGATCCCTACGTACTCCTCGTCCCTGCCGACTCGCCGCTCGCGGCACGGGCCGCCCCGCCAACGCTCGAGCAGATCCAACGGCTCCCGTTGGTCAGTCACCCCGGGGGCCGGAGTGTCGATCAGGTTGAGGCCCACCTGCGGAGTCGTGGCATTGCAATGAAGATCACCTTTCGCGCGAACTACAACGGCACGGTGCAAGGGCTCGTGGCCGCTGGCGAGGGAGCGGCCCTCGCGCCAGCCCTTACGGTCGATGGCAAGGACCCGAGGGTGAGATTACTCGGCCCGATCCGAGGCGTGCCACCGCGGATCATCGCAATCGCGTGGCATCGCGACCGCTACCGCTCCCCTGCAGCCCGCGCCTTCGTTGAAATAGCGCAGCAAGTGTGCGCACAGCTGAGTCGCCCAGCGCCCGCTATCCCTTCGCGACAATCTCTGCGGCGACCTCCCAGGAGGCCATCAGGGAGGACGGAGCGGGGACGCTGAACCTGGCCTGGGTGCGAAAGTAGCCGCCAGTCCGCGAGTCGCCAGCCGCGCGTGCCTCATGTTCGGCTCGTTCAATAATTGCTGTAACGAATATTTTTGATCGGTGGGTCTTGTTGAGTCCGCGGTCACCGGGGGACTACGATCATCGATGCGGGTGTCGTGATATCCGAGGCAAGGAGCGCGCACGATGAAGCTTCCGACGAGCACGAAGAAATCGAGTCGCGAGCCCAATAGCGTTGCCGAGTGGCTGGAACTTGACAAGACATACCGGATCAAGGGCCGCTACGACATTTCGCAGGTGCTGGTTCGCGGCGAAGGCGTCCGCGTCTGGGATGCCGATGGTAAGGCCTACCTTGACTTCGAATCAGGCCAAGTGTGCGTCTCCACCGGACACTGCCATCCCGCCTACACCAAGGCGATCACCGATCAGGCAGCGAAGCTTGTTCAGACGGGGTCCGGCTATACCGATCCGCCACGAATTCTGTTAGCAAAGAAGCTGGCGGAAATCATGCCGCCGGGCCTCGAGCGTTCGTACTTTGCGTGCACCGGTTCGGAAGCCACCGAAGCGGCACTGCGAGTTGCGAAGATCTACACGGCGCGCACCGAGATCGTGTCGCTGGTGCGTGGATACCATGGCATGACGCATGGCAGCCTCGCGGTCACGGGCTTGGGCGGCAAATTCAAGGGCGTCCCGGGCAGCGGCTTGCCCGGTGTCATACACGTGCCGGCGCCATATGCCTATCGCAATCCCTTCAGGGAAGACGGCTCGGACATGAGCTTCTTCCGACAGGCCGTGGAAATTGTCAATTGGACGTCGACAGGGACGCCCGCCGCTTTCATTCTTGAAGTCATCATGAGTGTTGGCGGCATGATCGTGCCGTCACGGGAGTACGTACGCGCCGCCCGTGACTGGTGCTCGGAGAATGGCGTACTCATGATTGTCGACGAGGCGCAGTCGGGCGTCGGGCGCACCGGACGATGGTTCGCAGTGGAGCATTTCGGCGTTGTCCCTGACATCATCACGACATCGAAGAGTCTCGGGGGTGGTATTCCGCTATCGGGCGTAACAACCACCCACCAGATTGCCGACCGGGTTCAAGAGCTCGGCTACCATCAGTCGTCGTCCCACACTGATGATCCGTTTCTTTGCGCCGTTGGCCTGGCGAACATCGAGATCATCGAGGACGAGAACCTCGTCGAGAATGCCGCTGTCCAGGGCGACTACCTCAAGCGGGCATTCGAAGACATGAAGCAACGCCACGAGATCGTCGGCGACGTCCGCGGCATTGGCCTCATGCTTGGCATCGAGATCGTGTCGGACAAGCTGAGCAAGACGTCGTCACCCCTACACGCATCTGCGATCAGCCAATATTGTCGCGATCATGGGCTGCTGCTCGGACATCGGCCTACCGGAGCCGTGAGCGGCAACATCATCAGGATTCTGCCCCCGCTGGTTCTCAGCAAGAGCGAGGCAGATGAGGCGCTGTCCATCATCGACGCCGCGATCGTCTACGCTCAGGAAACCGTGCACGCCCCTGCCGGCAAAGGCACTGGTTGGATGTAACGTCGTAATGGCCGCGACCGGAGAAACGACACTGCTTCCGACCCTACCGGGCAACTACTACGGTGACGACGGGATCTATGCGCTCGAGCAGGAACGGATCTTCGCTCGTCAATGGCTTTGCACCGCGCGGGCTTCCGATCTCGAGCTCCAGGGAGCTTCGAGACGTTTGAGGCCGCTGGCGAGGGCATCATCCTGGTGCGCGGGGACGACCAGGCCGTACGCGCGTTCCTGAACGTCTGTCGGCACCGTGGTTCCTGGCTCTGCCGGGCGGAGCGTGGCCGCGTGACGCGAACGCTCCAGTGCCCCTACCACGCCTGGAGCTACTCGCTGGACGGGCGGCTGACCGGTGCGCCGAACATGCGGGATATGCCGGACTTCGACCCGATCGAGCGCGGCCTCATACCGGCGCCGGTCCGTCAGTGGCTGGGTTACGTTTGGATATGCCTCGCCGCTTCGCCTCCTGACTTCGAGGAGTCTGTCGTCAAGCAGGTCACTGACCGGTTCGGCGATCCAGCCATGATCGATCGCTACGAACTCGATCGTCTGGTCGTGGGTCGCCGGATCGACTACAACGTACGAGCCAATTGGAAGCTCATCGTCGAGAACTACATGGAGTGCTACCACTGCTCCACCCTGCATCCTGAGTTCGTCGCCGTGCTCCCGGAGTACCGTCGCGGCTACTCAGCAGTGAACAAGGTCGGCTATGGTCCAAGCTTTGGCGAGGGAATCAAAGGCTTCACGTTCGACGGCCGGCCGGGTCTGGATCCGCTGCCAGGGCTGGACGGCGGGATGCTGCGTCGCTATTACGGGATCATGGTGCTGCCGCAGGTGATGATCAACCTCACCCCTGATCACGCCATCTTGCACCAGTTCTTTCCCGTCGGCCCGGATCGGACGCTGGTGCGGTGCGACTGGCTCTTTGATGCCAGGGCTATTGCGGACGGCCGTGACCTGGAGGCGTCAATCGAGCTCTTCCGCCGCGTCAATGACCAGGACTTCGCGGCAGTTGAAGCCTGTCAGCCCGCCATGCGGTCACGCGGGTACCGCGAAGGCGGTGTGTATGTACCGGCGGAGCACCACATCGCGAAGTTCAATCGCTGGGCGCGCGAACGGATCTCTGAGCCCGAGTGAACCGTATGCTGAGGAAGAACGATCCCACACCCGTCGTGGTCGAGAAGTGGCTCACAGATTTCGAGCAGGCCCTCGCCGCGCCCAACGACGCGGGCTTGCGAGCCCTGTTCCGGCCGGATTGCCATTGGCGCGACGTGCTGGCGCTGACCTGGACGATCCAGACGCTCGGCGGCCGCGACACAGTGGTGAGCGCGCTGAAGCAGTGGGCGGCCCGTGCCCGGCCGAAGGGCTTCCGGATCGCTGAGAACCGTACCCCGCCACGCCGGGTGACGCGCGTAGGCACTGACACGATCGAAGCGCTCCTTGCGTTTGAGACCGACGGCGGATGGTGCGACGGCGTGGTGCGGCTCACCGAAGACGGCGGCGCGCCACAGGCCTGGACGCTCCTCACCTCGCTCGACCAGATCAAGGGCCATGAGGAGCAGTTCGGACGTACGCGGCGTCAGGACAAAGTGTACTCGCGCGACTTCCGCGGTCCGAACTGGCTCGATCAGCGCAAGGCATCCGTCGAATATGCCGACCGCGATCCGGCGGTGCTGGTGGTCGGCGGCGGGCAGGCCGGACTCTCGATCGCCGCGAGACTCACGCAATTGCAGATCGATACGCTCATCGTGGACCGATGGCCCCGCATCGGCGACAACTGGCGCCGGCGCTATCACGCGCTCGTGCTGCACAATCAGACGCACGTCAATCATTTGCCGTACATGCCGTTCCCACCCACCTGGCCGAATTACATCCCCAAGGACAAGATCGCGACTTGGTTCGAGGCTTACGTCGACAGCCAGGAACTCAACTACTGGACCGGCACGGACTTCGAAGGCGCCTCCTACGACGAAGCCCAGGGACGCTGGACGATCACACTCCCGCACGCCGACGGGACCATGAGGCAGCTGCGCCCCCGCCATGTGGTCATGGCCACAGGCGCGAGCGGCATCCCGGTTCTTCCCGATATTCCGACCCTGAAGAACTTCCGCGGCACCGTCATCCACTCGAGCCAGTACGAGGACGGCGAGGCCTGGAAGGGCAAGTCGGCGCTCGTGATTGGCACTGGCAACAGCGGCCATGACATCGCGCAGGACCTGCATTCGGCAGGCGCCAACACGACGCTGGTGCAGCGCGGCTCCACCATGGTTGTCCAGGTCGAGCCCGGCGCGCAGCTGCCCTACACGCTCTACGACGAGGGCCCGCCACTGGAAGACTGCGACCTGATCACCGTGTCGGTCCCGCTCGCGCTTGCGAAGAAGAGCCACATCGCAATGACCGAGCAGGCGAAGAAACTCGACCAGTTGCTGCTCGACGGACTAGCGCGACGCGGCTTCAGGCTCGATTTCGGGGACGACCGCGCAGGTTGGCAGTTCAAGTACCTGACACGAGGCGGCGGCTATTACTTCAACGTCGGCTGCTCCGACCTGATCGTCACGGGCGAGATCGGCCTGATCCAGTTTTCCGACATCGCGGAGTTCGTCGCCGACGGTGCTAGGCTGCGCGATGGCAACGTACTGAAGGCCGACCTCATCGTGCTCGCGACCGGCTACAAAGGGCAGGAGGCGCTGATGCGGAAGCTGTTCGGCGACGCCGTTGCGACGCGCGTGGGATCGATCTGGGGCTTCGGCGACGGACAGGAGTTGCGAAACATGTTCGTGCGCACGCCGCAGCCAGGGCTGTGGTTTATCGCGGGCAGCTTCGCGCAATGCCGAATCTATTCGAAGTATCTCGCGCTACAGATCAAGGCCAGCGAGGAGGGCCTCCTGCCGGCAGACTAGGGCGATGGCGGGCTGCGAACTTGTCAGAGAGCCTTGCCCTTCGCCGGCTGTCCCTTCAAGAGGAATGTCTTCGGAAACTCACCGTCACCACAGATCTTGAACGATCCGAAGTCCTTGTACCACGGGCCGTCCGGCGCCTCCGGCTCGGACTCACGCCAGAGCTTCAACTTGTAGAGATCATCGGCGGTGATCTGACGAGCGGCGACGCGGTCGAAGAGATGCTGGCGGAGACTCGGTGGAAGATCGGTCCACCGAATCTTGGGCATCAGCTGCCGAACGTCATACGCGCCAGTTCTTCCTTCAAGCGCTCACGCTCGGAGGGGTCGGACGATTCGGTGAGTCGACTGACGAGCGCGAGAAACCGTTCCTTCTCGGCCTCCTTGGACTGGAGGCCAGCCTCGATCAAGTCAACGAGCACACGATTCGCGCTTGTCTTCCGCGTCTTCGCCAACGTGCGGACACGCTTGGCGATACCGGCCGGGATCGAGACGCTCTGACGGACTGTTCGCTCTGCCTCAGCCATAACCGTAGGCTACACCATCATGCACCAGTCTGCACCGGGGACATCTCCGGCACTGGATCATTGGGTCGTTGAGCCAACGCGCGGACGGAACCCAAGGCGCCGCCGCAAACTCGCGTCACCGGCTCGATTTTCGGGTGCCCATCGTGACCTATGAAGTGGCAGACAGAGAAGCCGTTTCGTGGCGATCGCGAAAAGGCCCGCCAAAGCGCGATTCCGTTCTGGAGAGACGACCGTCACGCGACGCCTCCGCGCGCCGAACGGTCGAAATCTTTCATAGTCGAGCGAGACACCAAAGGGGCCGATTGTCATCGGCCCCTTTGATTTCGACAACTTGATGGTTGCGGGGGCTGGATTTGAACCAGCGACCTTTGGGTTATGAGCCCAACGAGCTACCGGGCTGCTCCACCCCGCGGTGACGGACGTAATGTACCCGACACGCTAGACGGCGTCAACCACTGCGATGAGCCGGTGCGATGCGACCGGGTGGCCCGCCCTCAGAGCCGGCTAGGTCCGGCGGCCTGCGGCGGCGACGTCGGGAACGCCCGCATCCCGGGCTGCTCCTGGGCCAGCAGGGCGCGCAGCTTCTCTCGCTGGTCGGCGCTCAGCACCGCTCGGCCGCGCTCGATGGTGCGCACCCGCGCCAGCCGCAGGTCGGCGCGCCGCTTCTCGACCGTGCGGATCTTGCCTTCGACCGCGCTCATGTCGACCGGCTCGGCGGCCAGCAGCTGGCGCAGGTCCATCTCGGCCACTCGCAGGTCGGCCTCGGCCCGGATCGCCTCCTTCTGGAAGTCGGTCCGCAGCCGCTCCAGCGACTGCGCCTGCGCGGCCGAGAGGCCGAGCTCGTCCCGGTGGCTCAGCATGATGCTGATCAAGGGCCGCGGGACGTCCGGGACCGTGAAGTGCTCGCGGACCTGACTGCTCAGGCCCTGGAACTGCTCGACCAGCTCGCCCAGGCTGCGGGTCATCTCCTCGTGCATGACGGGCACGACGGCGCCGCCGGCGAGGCGGTCGCCGGCAACAGCGCCGGCGGCGGACGCGAGCAGGATCAGAGCGCTAGCGATGGTGATGCGGCGTGTCTGGCTCATGGCTTCCCTCCATGGTCGACTTCCCCGCCTAGCATCGCACACGAATCACGCGTCTGCCTGGGATCGGCGTATACTCCCCGCCATGCAATTCCAACTGCGCAAGATCGGCCACGTCGTGCTCAACGTCACCGACCTCGAGCGGGCCGAGGCCTTCTACACCCGCGTGCTCGGCCTGGAAGTCAGCGATCGCTATCCCGACTCGATGGTGCCGGGCGGGATGCTCTTTCTGCGCTTCAGTCCCGACCACCACGGCATCGCGCTGGTCGGTGGCGCCACGAAGAGCGAGCACACTAGCCTGAATCACTTCGCGTTCGAGGTCGGCTCGCTCGACGAGGTCTTCCGCGCGCGGGCGTGGCTGCGCGAGCAGGGCGTGCCGATCCACTTCGAAGGCCGGCGCCGGGCCGGCTGTCAGATCGCCATCGAGTTCAAGGATCCCGACGGCAACAACCTCGAGATCTACTGGAACATCGACCAGGTCGGGACCGAAGGCGTGGTGCGGGCGGCCGGCGACTGGCGCCCCGCGAAGTCGCTGGAGGAGGCGGTCGCGAATCCGGTGAAGGGGCAGACGCTGCCGAAACGGGGGTAGACCGCCTCTCACCCCGAGGATACCGCGATGCGATCCCATGCGGATCCCCGCTCCCGTTGCGAGGCGGTGCGCGACGAGCTGCCGCGCTGGCTGCCGTCCACGGAGACGATCTTCTTCGGACCGGAGCTCGCGGAGGGTAACGATCCCCCGGTCGCCCGCCTGCGCGCACGCGGCGCGCACTTCTTCTGGGTGGCCGTCCCGCTCGGCGGCGCGCAGTTCTGGGACGCGCACGTCGGGCTCGTCGTCGACCAGACGACCCTCGCGGGCACGGTCGGCATTCATCGCGGCCGTGGCTCGGAGGCGGCGCTCCGGCTCTTCGCCCACCTCGACCCGGTGTTCCAGGCGCACCGGCTCGCGCACTACATCTCGGAAGCGGCCGACGAGGAGCAGTGGATCGGCACGCCGCGCGATCTCTCCACGTCCTCGGGCGTGGCCCAGGCCTGCCGCGAATTCGCCGCGATCCTCAGCGCCGCGCGCGGGCGGCTCGCCTGAGGCGTTCACGCCGCGATGGGCCTGGCGCGCGCTCGGGCACGCGCTCGGCGTCGAGCCGGCCCCGGAGTCGGCGTCGCCTCCATCGATCTCGTGCCCTTTCGAGTCGTGCCTGCGGCAGGTGACGCTCTGGTGCCCACCCGTACGTGAAGCCCGGAGATTCTGATCGGAGCACGACGCAGTTTCCGCTTGACAGCTTCCCGCGACGGCGATCATTGACCGGCGGCAGCACCCCGCAGATGCCGGTCCTCGCGTGCGTCCGACCGTTTTGCCGCGATCTCAGCATTCAGGTCACCGAAAATCATTCGGCGTGCGTCGGTCGCTCCAGGGTCGGCCTTCCAGGCATCGTGAACATCGCGGTGTAGAGTCGCATCAGCCGAAGGAGGGCATGTCATGCCGACATCATTCGCGCTACTCGAAACGCACCCCCGCGTCCGCGCGCTGGAGCGCCTCGGCGACCAGATCGCCGAGCTGTCCGCTCACCTCGACGCCGCCACCACCCGCCTGCTCGCCCTCATCCGCGACTTCGACGCCCGCGGCGGGTGGAACACCGGCTTCCGCTCGTGCGCGGAATGGCTCAGCTGGCGCGTGGGGCTCGACCTCGGCGCCGCTCGCGAGCGGGTCCGCGTGGCCCGCGCGCTCGCCACGCTGCCCCAGCTCGCGGAGGCCTTGGCCCGAGGGGAGCTCTCCTACGCCAAGGTGCGCGCCCTGACCCGCGTGGCGACCCCCGAGACCGAGGCCCGGCTCCTGAAAGTCGCCCGCGTGGGGACCGCCGCGCACGTGGAGCGCATCGTCCGCGCCTGGCGCGGGGTGGACCGGCGGGCCGAGGCCCGGGAGGCCGCCCGGCAGCACGCGAATCGGGGCCTTCACGTGACCCATGACGACGACGGCACCGTGGTCATCCGCGGCCGGCTGACCCCGGAGGCCGGGGCCCTGCTGGTACGCGCCCTCGACGCCGCCCGCGAGACCCTGTATCAGCGGGCCCCTCGGGGCGACGCGACCGCGCCAGCCGATCCCGCCACCCCCACCCGAGCGCAGCAGCAGGCCGATGCGCTGGTCCTGCTGGCGGAGAGCGCGCTGCACCAGAAGCTGGACCCGGGCGCCCCCGGCGAGCGGTACCAGGTGGTGGTCCACGTCGACGCCGCCGTGCTGGAGGACCCGGCCCACGAGGGGCAAACGGCCTTGGAAGGCGGGATAAGAATTTCCGCGGAAATGTCCCGCCGCCTCGCCTGCGATGCCAGCCGCGTGGTGATGCGGCACGATCCGGAGGGCCGGGTGGTGGAGGTCGGCGCGCGGACACGCACGATTCCCCCCGCCTTTCGGCGGGCGCTCTCTCATCGCGATCGGACGTGTCGCTTCCCGGGCTGCCGGGGCCAGATCCGCGAAGGGCACCACGTGCAGCACTGGGCGCGCGGCGGCCCGACCACGCTGTCGAACCTGGTCTCGCTCTGCCGGCGGCATCATCGGGCGGTCCACGAGGAGGGCTACCAGGTCGCGCGCAATGCGGAGGGCGAATTCCAGTTCAGGCGACCGGATGGCGACGAGCTCCCC
>Ga0081455_10004076_pt1 | contig 16547 bp, 8 predicted proteins | sample TabmetS3T2R1_FD_70207 | JGI IMG/M metagenome (GOLD analysis project Ga0081455, IMG submission 70207) | Tabebuia heterophylla rhizosphere microbial communities from the University of Puerto Rico - S3T2R1 | ecosystem: Host-associated > Plants > Roots > Rhizosphere ... | reverse complement strand
GATGGCCGCGAAGTTCAGCGCCGCGCTCGCGCCAAAGTTGAAAGACGAGCGGACGACTGAATTAGAGCGCAAGGCGGCCCTGGCGGAGGTGGCGCTAAGCTTCGGATTGACGCCCGAAGAGGCCGACCGCGCGATCAGCGAATGGGGCAAGAAGGCTTTCGATCCTTACGACAAAGGGGTGATTGCGCTTTATCGGCAGAATTACCTGGAAGCCACGACGCGGCTGTCAAGATCATACGAGGTGCGCAAAATTGGCTATGAGAAAGCGCTGGCCGAAATGGTGGAAGTCTCGTTTTCTTTAGGCCAGTCACTTTACGGACAAGGCAGGTACAGCGAAGCGGCGGAGAAATTTCGAGAGGCCAACGCCCTTCGGAATGATGATCTAAATATCATCGTCCATTTGGGAATTGCCCTGGTTCAAGCCGGACATTACACTGAAGCCGAGCCGCACTTAAATCGCGCCCTGGCCATACGTGAGAAGGCCCTCGGCCCCAATCATCGTGATACCGCTACAAGTCTCAACAATCTGGCGGAACTCTACCGCGCGCAATGCAGGTACGCCGAGGCCGAGCCCCTCTTCAAACGCGCCCTGGCCGTTCGCGAGAAAGCATTCGGCGCCGATTATCCGGATGTCGCCGTCAGCCTCAACAGTCTGGCATACCTCTACGAATCGCAAGGCAGGTACGCCGATGCCGAACCGCTCTACAAACGCGCCCTGGCAATCCGTGAGAAAGCCTTCGGCGCTGACCACCCGGTCACCGCCATCAGCCTCAACAGTCTGGCATACCTCTACGATTCACAGGGCAAGTACGCGGCGGCCGATCCTCTTTATAAACGCGCTCTGGCCATCCGCGAGAAAGCGTTCGGCGCCGAGCATCCGGACACCGCCTCGAGCCTCAACAATCTGGCGGCGCTCTACTACTCACAAGGCAAGTACGCGGAGGCCGAACCGCTCTACAAACGCGCTCTGGCCATCCGCGAGAAAGCCCTCGGCGCTGACCATCCGGATACCGCCGGAAGCCTCACCGCTCTGGGGGTACTCTACGGTGTACAAGGCAGGTACGCCGAGGCCGGGCCGCTCTTCAAACGAGCTCTGTCCATTACTGAGAAAGCCCTCGGCGCCGATCATCCGGATACCGCTATCGGCTTCAATAGTCTGGCGGGACTATACGAATTGCAAGGCAAGTACGCGGAAGCGGAGTTGCTCTACAAACGCGCCCTGGCTATCAAGGTGAAAACCCTAGGCGCCGATCATCCGTCAACCGCTGTAAGCCTTAATGATCTGGCTGGACTCTACGAATCACAAGAAAAATACGCCGAGGCCGAGCCGCTTTACAAACGCGCCCTGGCCGTCTTCGAGAAATCGCTCGGCGCCGATCATCCGGATACCGCCAGAAGCCTCAGCAATCTGGCGGGAGTCTACGAATCACAAGGCAAGTACGCAGAGGCCGAGCCGCTTTACAAACGCGCCCTGGCCGTCAGTGAGAAAGTCCTCGGCGCCGATCATCCGGATACCGCCGTAAAACTCAACAATCTGGCATACCTCTACAAATCGCAGGGCAGGAACGCCGAGGCCGAGCCGCTCTTCAAACGCGCCCTGGCAATTTGGGAGAAAACGCTTGGCGCCGCGCATCCTGACGTGGCCACCGTTTTGGAGAACTACGCTGAACTGTTGCGAAAAATGAACCGTCAGGCCGAGGCTGTAAAATTGGAAGCTCGCGCGAAAGACATCTATGCAAAGGCTGCCAGTAAGTGATCTCACATCTCGCGGCTCTTGATCGGCGCTCCGAGCGCGGGGGCAAGGGGCGCCTGTGACAATTCTGGAGGGCCCTGCATCGGGGCCAGTGTCTAAACGTGCTTGACTCCGCCCTCGCGCCTCGCTTTCAGCGTTACCAATATGCTCCCCAGCAGGAGGTAATCGCCATGCGCCCTCTCATCCGCTCATTCAGCCTCGCTTGTCTTGCGGCGCTCGTCGCCATCACTGCGCAAGCCGAGACTGGAATCTTGTGGGTCAAAGTCCTGAACCTCAAAAATACTCCCGTCCATAAGGTCAGCGTCGGCACGGAGGGCCCAGGCTCGTCCGCGTTCACCGATGACCGCGGCCTGGCCAGGATCAGACTCGCTCCGCAAACGAGGCCCGGAACCTGGGTCACGTTGGAAGTGTCGAGCGGCAATTACGCTTTCGTCTCGCCGTGGAACCGCAACGTCCTGATTCCGCCTTTCGAGAACGAGTCGGAGAACTTCGTCACGGTCTACCTGACGGCCAGAGGCGACCGTGAGGCTTTGGAGAGCGGCAAGTTCGCCGTGGCGTTGGCCGCAAAGTTCAACGCCACGCTCGCGCCCAAGTTGAAAGATGAGCGTACGACGGAAGAGGAGCGCAAGGCGGCTCTGGCGGAGGTAGCGCGGAGCTTCGGACTGACGCCCGAGGAGGCCGACCGCGCGATCAGCGAATGGGGCAAGAAAGCTGTCGATCCTTACGACAAAGGCGTAATCGCTCTATATCAGCAAAATTACCCGGAAGCGACGGAGCAACTATCCAGCTCATACGAGATGCGCAAATCAGCCTTCGAGAAAGCGCTGGCAGAAATGGTGGAAGTCACTTTTTCCTTAGGCCAGTCGCTCTACGGACAAGGCAGGTACCGTGAAGCGGTGGAGAAGTTTCAAGCGGCCAATGCCCTGCGAAACGATGACGCCGATATCATCAATTATCTTGGAATCGCTCTTACTCAAGCCGGACATTACAATGAAGCTGAGCCATACTTAAGCCGCGCTCTGGCCATCTGCGAGAAATCGCTCGGCGCTGACCATCCAAATACGGCCACAAGCCTCAACAGTCTGGCGCTACTTTACGAATCACAAGGCAAGTACGCCGAAGCCGAGCCCCTCTTCAAACGCGCACTGGTCATCCGCGAGAAATCCCTCGGCGCTGATCATCCTCATACTGCAACAAGCCTCAACAATCTGGCATTACTCTATGCCTCACAAAGCAAGTACGCGGAGGCCGAGCCCCTCTACAAACGCGCCCTCACGATCTTGGAGAAAATCCACGGCGCTGATCATCCATCTACCGCCACAAACCTTGCCAATCTGGCGGCGCTCTACTACTCGCAAGGCAAGTACGCGGAGGCCGAGCCGCTCTTCAGACACGCCCTGGCCATTCGCGAGAAAGCCCTCGGCGCTGAACATCCATCCACCGCCACAAACCTCGACAATCTGGCGGCGCTCTACGACTCACAAGGCAAGTACGCCGAGGCCGAACCCCTCTATAAACGCGCTCTCGCCGTCCGCGAGAAAGCCCTCGGCGCTGACCATCCATCTACCGCCACAAGCCTCGACAATCTGGCAGAACTCTACCGATCACAAGGCAGGTACGCGGAGGCCGAGCCGCTCGTGAAACGCGCTCTGGCCATCCGCGAAAAATCCCTCGGCGCTGACCATCCATCTACCGCCACAAGCCTCAACAATCTGGCAGGATTCTACGAATCACAAGGCAAGTACGCGGAGGCCGAGCCGCTTTTCAAACGCGCTCTGGCTATCAGGGAGAAAGCCCTCGGCGTTGATCATCCGGATACCGCCACAAGTCTCAATAATCTGGCAGGACTCCACTTCTCACAAGGCAGGTACGCGGAGGCCGAGCCGCTCGTGAAACGCGCTCTGGCTATACGTGAGAAATCCCTCGGCGCTGATCATCCGTCTACCGCTACAAGCCTCAATAATCTGGCGGAACTCTACCGATCACAAGGCAGGTACGCTGAGGCCGAGCCGCTTTTCAAACGCGCCTTGGCAATCGCCGAGGAGACGCTCGGCGCTGAACATCCTAACGTCGCCACTGTTTTGGAGAACTATGTCAAATTGTTGCGAAAAATGAATCGTGAGGCTGAGGCTATAAAATTGGAATCTCGCGCGAAAGAGATCCGCGCGAAGACCGACAAGAAGTGATTCAGGCAAATGACATGCGATTCAGTCGGCTGGTGGATGCCATCCTGCGGCGACCCACACGCGGCGGGATGGGACCACCTATTCATTGCTGAGACGCAACGCCAGAACTGTCGCCCTTCCCACAGGCGTTTGGCCAATAATCTCAGTTCCGTCAGCGCTCCAGGCGATATGAAACGTTATCTCACCACTCTTCTTAGCAGCCCGGCAACGAGACACAGATCAGCCCAGCGTGTCATTCATTACTTTCGCCGTCTGCTCTTCCCTGAACTTCCGCAATTTCTCGCGCAGTTCAGGCCTTGAGTTCGCCAGTATCGCCACGGCCAGCAGGGCCGCGTTGATTGCGCCCGCCTTGCCGATGGCCAGCGTACCGACAGGAATCCCGCCCGGCATCTGCGCGATCGAGAGCAGAGAATCCATCCCCTTTAGCGCGTGGCTCTCGACCGGCACGCCGAGCACGGGGATCAAGGTTTGCGCCGCGACCATACCGGGCAGATGCGCGGCGCCGCCCGCCCCTGCGATGATCACCTCGACGCCGCGCGACTCCGCCGCCGCCGCGAATTCGGCCATCAGCCCGGGCGTACGGTGAGCCGAAATGATGCGGCATTCATGCGGCACATCGAATCGCGTCAGGATTTCGTCGGCGTGGCGCATCGTCTCCCAATCAGATTTGCTGCCCATGATTACTGCGACCAACGGTTCTTCCCGAATACCCATCGTTTGGGACCTCATTGTCATCCGCGTTCTATTGATGCGTTCTTTGCTACAGGAGCCAATTGCTAATCCCGTATACACGGTTGAAAGCCGATCTAAATAGAATCGGCGTAAACAGCATCATCACATTATCGCTTTTGCGGCGGCGGAAGCAAAAAAGGCGGGTGGACAAAATTCTGCTTGCGCGGACGACCTACGAGTCAGTACCGCGAGCGGTAGCGAGATAAACCAGGCCAAGCAACATTTGGACACCGGCACAGTACCGCGCGCGTAAGCAATCGGCCGTCCCATCGGTCAGCCGATTGCTTACGCGCGCGGTACTGTGCCGATCTTGCGTGGCTCGATTCAGGTTCCATCTACAAGTCCTTTGCGAAATCCTCGCTCGCTACCGCTCGCGGTACTGACTCGTCCTCACGGGTGGAAAAATTCTACTTGTTCGGATGAAACCCTGGTGTGCATATACGGCCTGCGCATTTAGGCGTCGTCGAATACGACGTGGAAAGCCACACCGCGGCCCGTGTGTCAGCAACAGTCGCAACGCCGGGAAAGCGCTCATTCGACCGCAGACAAAGAACCGTAATGGCGCCACAAACGGCCGAAGCCAGTCACGGCGCGTACACCCCAGCCCTCCCGCATAATCACCCCGTTGAGAAGGACAGTGAGTCGAGATCGTCGTTAGGTTCACCGCTATGGAATGGCCGCACAATCAAATCAAGCAGCTTCCGAGGCCTGCGCAGGCAGTGGCGTTTCTGACACGCAGCCGCCGCTCCCTGATTGCGCTCGCGTCGCTGATCGCAATCGCAGCTCTGATCGTCGGGTGGACGGTCAAGCGCCGGGCCGACCGTGAATTCGAAGCGGCCCGCGCGTTGTCTGAGGGGCGGGCCTTCGCGCCGTTCGAGAAGGATGCGATGCGGGCGTTCGACGGGGATGAAGTCAAATTGATTCAAAGCAGCCGCGCCACTCGCGGCCTGGCGCAATTCAACGGCTCGGTCTTCGCAGCGACCGACGGCGGATTGGTTGAGTTCGACGAGGAGGGGAAAATCAAACGGCGCTACACCACGCTCGACGGTCTTCCGGAGAGCGATCTGACCTCGGTCGCCGTCTTCAACTCCAAACTCTTCATCGGTTCTAGCTCGCAAGGATTGATCGTCTTCGACGGGAAACGATTTGAACGTTACCGCTGGACCGATCGCGACGCGCAGGCTGTGACCGTCCTGCTGGAAGATCGTGGGCGATTGTTGATAGGAACGTTCGCGGGCGGACTGCTCGAATTTGATGGCGGGCGATTCAGGGAAATCAAAATCAGCGCCGCGAGCGGTAGCGAGCGAAGTCCAATCAATGGGCCGACAGATCAGGTCACGCCCGCTACCGCTCACGGCGCTGACCCCAGCGGAACCGGATCCGAACAAGAGGGGCAAAGACGTCTGGCCGGAATCACTCGTCTGATCGCCGACGGCGCGAGGCTTTTCGTGGGGACTTTCGCCGACGGGCTATGGGTCAACGACTCAGACCGCTGGACGCATTTCACGGTCGCCGACGGATTGCCGTCAAACCGCGTCGTCGGAATCGTGGCCGACGGCGATCAATTGATCGCCGCTACGGATTTCGGCCTGGCCGTCGGCGACGCCGACTCTTCGCAAAGGCGTTTTCAGACGATTGCGACTCTGCCCGAGCTTTCAAGCGCGATTCTATGGGGGGGCCAGATTTTGCTCTGCAAAGACGACGGCGAGATTTTCCGGCTGAGTTTGGAATCAGTACCGCGTGCGGTAACGAAAGTGACCGGATCAGGCGCCTCGTCGGCGGCGCCACGCGCGGTACTGGTCTCTCCCGTGGACTGGAAGCGTCCCGAAAGCCTTTCGTCCTGCCAACTGGCCTCCTTCGTAAAAGGCAAGAAGCCAATGGGGGAAACGCTCGTGTTGATGAGCGGCGAAGGGATGTGGCGTCTTGGTTGGCAGGACGAAAGGCTTTCGGGAGCGCCACGGGTTTCTCGATTTGGAGAAACGCCGAATCTCAGCCCGGGCGGGTTGAAGAGCAATGTGATCTCGGCGCTCGCCTTCGACGATCTGGGGCGTCTGTGGGCTGGCAGCTTCAGAGACGGCATTGATGTCATCGCGCCCGACGGCTTTTTGGATGGCCGGCGTGTTACACATCTCGAATCGGAGACCATACGCGAAATCAACTCGCTGGTCTGGGACGGGAGGGCGCGGCGAATGCTCACCGGCGCCGCGCAAGGATTGATCAGCTTCGACGGGTCGTTCGGATCAGAGCGGCTGAGCAGGGCGGATGGATTGCTCAGCAATTCGGTCTTGGGCGCCGCCGTGATTCAAGGCGGGGACCGACAGGCCATGGCGCTCGCCACGAGCCGCGGCCTTTCTCTCGGCGATGCGAAGCGGTTTTATGGCCTGACCACTGTCCAGGGGTTGCCGGACAACGGCGTTTCCTCAGTCCTCAGCCATCGTGAATTCATCTACGCGGGAACGCGAGGAGGGCTTGCGCAGATCGCCGGAGGGCGCGTCGTCCGGGTCTTCAAGGATTCGAACTCCAAACTGTCGCACAACTGGGTGACGGCGCTCTGCGCGGTCGGCCCTCGACTGTTCGTCGGCTCATACGGCGGCGGAGTCTTTGAACTGACTGCGGCGGGAGAGTTGATCAGCTTCGCCTCGGAGTCGGGCCGCCAGATGGTCAATCAGAACGCGATGGCGAGCGACGGCGAGCGGTTGTACGTCGGCGCGCTCGACGGCGCGTGGGTGTTGGACCTGCGCTCGCAAAAATGGACGCGGCTGAAAGATGAACTGCCGTCGAGCGTCGTGTTGAGCGTGGCGGTTGACGACCGGCGCGTCTATTTCGGATCGACGGGCGGAATAGCGCGAGTCGAGAAAGCCTATTTGGAAAAAAGATTCGGAAAGATGAAGACGTAGATGATGAGAAGGAAGAGCAGAATCCCCAACGTGACCGCCGTCATAAACAGGAGCTCGTTCAACGACCAGTTGGGCGCGAAAGGCTCGTACGAGTCGATCTTCTCTTCGATTCGAGCGAGTTGGTCGAGCAAATCTGAGATCTCGGCCCGCTGCTTTGCGATGCGCTCGGCCGCCTCCGGGCTCGACTCCAAACGCTCGATCGCGTCGAGATCGGCGCTGAGTTTGCTTAACCTCTTGCGCAGACTCTCCGCCTCTCGCCGCCATTTGTTCAACTCGCGTTTACTGACGCTCACTCTCGAAGCTCCTGCGGAAAAGGGTACCGCGATTTTCATTCTTTCAGGAGGCGCCAAATGAATAACACGAGACACCATCAAAGTCTACGATTGATTGTTTGCGCGCTGGCCGGCGTTTCGCTCGCTTTCGCGGCCCTTTTGCGTCATACCAACGCTCAATCAGGCGCGCTCATCCCGATCTCGGTCAAGAACGAGCCAGACTCTTCGATCCTTTCGCTTCAGGTGATGAAGGTCGACGTGGAGATCGACAACCAGCACGCTCGGGTCAAGGTCTTGCAGATTTTCGACAGTCACAGGGATCAGGTTCTGGAAGGCAAGTACCTGTTCGCGCTGCCGTCGCAATCTTCTATAGCCGATTTCGCCGTGTGGGACGGCGATCTGCGATTGCCCGGAGTGATTCTGGAGAAGCGCCGCGCCGATCAAATCTATTCCGAGATCAAAAACCAGGAGATCGATCCGGGTTTGCTCCAACAGGACGACGAGCATGGCGGGACTTCCGCGTTCTCGGCCAAGGTCTTCCCCATCCCGGCTTACGGCTCGAAGCGCGTAGAGCTGGAGTACACCGAGACGCTGCCGGTCGGAAACCTGACCTCGCATTTCAGCTTCCCGCTGAGGCCATCCTTCGGCCCGCCTCAGCGCGTCGGGGAGTTGCAGATCAACGTGCAAGCGCTTAGCGACTCCCCGATCTCTCCTCTCAACTTTCATTCGACCGCCTACGAGATGAAGGCGGTCAAGACTGGGCCGAACGAGCAGCAATACGAATTCAGCGCGCGAAACGTCGAATTGAAGGAGGACCTCAGCTTCGATTACACGATCAACCTCCCTCAGAGCGCGCTCTCGTGGATCGCTCACCGCGCGCCCGAACGGATCACGGCTTACGACCTGCGCGATCCCGCGCTGGCCGCGACCGAGCCTAACGGCTATTTCCAGGCTAGCGCGATCTTCAACGAGCGATTCAGCGCCGCGAGCGGCGCCGAGCGCCCGCCGCGCAACGTCCTGCTCATGCTCGACACGTCGCTCTCGATGAGCGGCGAGAAGCTCTCGCGCGCAGTCGAAGCGATTGATTTCTTCCTGCACAGTCTGCAACCGCGGGATCAATTCAACCTGATCCTCTTCAACGATCACGTCGAGCCGCTCGCGCCGACACCGTCGCCCGCGACCGCTGAGAATGTCGAACGCGCGCTCGGCTTCGTCAAAAGCTCGACGCTCGGCGGCGGGACCGATTTGAATCAGGCTCTGTTGAAGGCCATCGAGCTTGCCGGCGCCTTCCCGCCGGGCGAACGCAGCGTCGCGCTGATCTCCGACGCCAACCCGACCTTAAAGACGGTCAGCGTCAAACGCATCGCCCAGGCTTTCGATCAAGCGAATGCTTCCGACGCGCGGCCTAAGACAAGGCTCTTCGCCCTCGCCGTCGGCGCCGACGCCAACCGGTCATTGCTTGAAGAACTGACGCGCAAATGTAAAGGCTATTTCGCCGAGGCCCGCGAGACCGAAGACATTTCGACCAAACTCAAGATCGTCTTATCGCGGATCGGGAGTCCGAGCATTGACGGATTGCAATTCGTCGCGTCCGACCCGAAAAACTTTTTTCACGTCTACGCGCTGCAATCGCCGAACGGCTTCGACGGCTCCAGCGCGGCCTTCGTGGGACGCTACAAAAAGCCTTCGCCGAATGTGGAAGTGAAAGTCGAAGGCGGGGCGGGCGACAAGAAGGTCGTCGTGTCGCGCCAGGTCTCGTTGCCCGAACTCGAAGCGGCTCATGATCATTTGCCGCGATTGTGGGCGCGCGCGCGCGTCGACGCGCTGATCCACGAGATGGACCTCAACGGCGAGCGCGAAGATTACATTTCGGAGATCATCCGGTTGTCGCAAAAATACAGGTTCGTCACGCCCTACACGGCCTTCCTCGCGGCCCCCCGCTCGCTGCTGCGACCGCGCGTGATCCAGCCCGGCGACCCCGTGATCCGCGTCAAGACCGACCCTTCTATCAAGTCAGTTTTCGCCGTGCTGCCGTTCGGCGAAACTCTGCCGCTGAAATACCTCGCGGGCGAAGGCGTCTGGGAGGTTAGATTCTTCGCGCCCGCGTGGATGCCCGACGGGACTTACCGCTGCCGCCTGCTGATGACCGACAAGCAGGGCGCCGGCTACCAGGAAGAAAAGAGCTTCGTCGTCGATAGCCGCGCTCCCAAACTCGGCCTCGTCGCGCAATCGCAGACCGTTCGCGCGGGCGATGAACTGTTAGTGCGCGTGAGCGCCGACCGCGACGCAATGCGAATCGTGGCCAAGATGTATGGCGCCGCGCCCGTCCAGCTCGCTTGGTCCGAAAAAGAGAAAGTAAATGTCGGGCGCTTGCGTGTGCCCGCCGGATTGGCTTCGGGTCAATACACGCTGACAGTTTCGGCTGAAGACTTCGCCCACAACCAGTCGAGCGTTGAGGCTCAGATTTCAGTGGTTGGTCGTTAGCCTCTGGATATCGCTAAAAATGCACTGCTGAGTTTGCCGCCGCAGGCGGCGCCCTTGGCCTACGTATGAGGGAGGTTCGCTATGAAATATAGATTGAAATTCGGCGATGTTTTCGCGCTTGCTGCGCTCATCTCGTGTCTGTCTCTGGCCACAATTGCGTGCCAGGACGTGGGGCCCGGCGCGCAATTGGAGTTAGCCGGACAAGATGACAAGAAAATTGAGCTACCTTCCGGCGCTGTGATTATTGAGGAACAGCCTCTGGAATCGAAAAGCCATCCGGACAGGGCGCTGATCCTCTGGATGGTAAATCCTACGAAGAATCCTTCGGGCGCCCAGAAGGATCCGGAGGCTCCTTATATGTGCCCGGATGAAACGAGAGGGAGTTATTACCGTGGGCCTACCAGAGTATCTCTGCTCAATACAAGGACTCGAACCGTCATCAACACGGTTGAAATAAAGGGCGGATATTTTCAGGACGTGGAGAGACTTGAGGACAAGGCGGACAGCTTCGCTATCCCATACGCGATCCGTAAAGGTTACTACTATCACGTAGAAGCCGAGGGCGATGCGCCGGAGGGGGTGGAAATGAAAGCTCGTGTAATGTGGCTGAAAGACTACAACGGAGACGGCAAGGCCCTGGAGTTCGCTCTGTTTGACTCCACATATTGCAGGGGACTGTTGACCACTTTGATAGGTTATAGCGAATTGCAAGATAGAGTAATTCAGTATCCGATTCATCTCGAAGTTGAAGGCCATGAGGGGCATGAGACTAAGTTATTGAGCTGGTGCGATTACTTATTTAGTGAAAAGCCGACATCGCAAGGTCACTGGAAATACGAGGTAGACTACAGAGGCAGAGGAGGCTCACTCGGTAAATATGAGATCAGGTACGACTTTCGATATGAAGTGTTTGTGGGCGCGTTGGTTTGGACTGCGGGTGAGCGCGAAACACCTTAGATTGAAGATTGGAAAGGCGCTCGTGGCTGCGAAGATCGCTTCGGATTTAACTTTGGCGATTCCGGCGCAGAATCGCGCAGTCACAGTCACTTGAAGTGACGCCTATCTGATTTACGTAAAGGAGGTTCAAGTTATATGAAAAGAGTGGCGGCCGTACTTTCAGTTATCGTCATCGCGGCGTCGGCGTTTGCCAAACCAGATGATAAGGCTCTCGTACCTCCCTCTTACGCCAAAATCGATAAACGAGATAACAAGATACCTAGATTGCAATCCGACGCGGTAATCGTTGAGGAACAATCCCTTGAATCGGGAGGCCATCGCGATAGTTCGTTGATCCTATTTAGCAATGATGCATGCAACGAAGCGCAATCCACTTTGATAGGCTATAGCTAACGGCGAGATAGCTTAATGGCGTCAATCAACGTCTTTGCTCAAGGCGACAGTTCCGGCACGAGCCTGATCAAAACCGCCGATGGCGTTTTGTGGGTGGAGAATGGCGAGAATGCCCGCTTCATTCTTGAGATCAAAGGCGCCGACATTCGCCCAATGCAACAATATCCGTTCCTGAGCGTTGATGGACGCCCAATGCAGGTTCATGTCGCAAAACCGGCAAGGCTTCACTACCCAATGATTCAAATAAGCAATGACCAACAGATGGCAAATCTGATAAAGCCAGACACTGGCCAAAAGGCTTTTACAGCATAAGAGGGGAACCAAATGATTCACAACAAGCCGCCTATCGGAAAAACTATTGCGCCTGCGGTGATCATTTCGGTTTTGTGTTTGGCGGTTGTCACGCCGCATCGCGCAATCGAAACCGCGGCCGCAAAGACGGCGACTGAAGAGCGCGCCGAGCGGATAGAAGCCGCCCTGTTCACTCGCGCGGAGTTTTTCAGCGTCCAGGCCATCATTCCGTATCCGACCGTCGAAGCCCGCGCGCGATTGGCCGAAGTCCGAAAGTTATATCCGCAGGATTCCGAGATCGAGCTGAAGCTGGCCGAGCTTGACGAAAAGCTGGGCGACGAGGAGCAGGCGCGCGCAGAGATGCGGCGCTACGCCGAGCTTGAGAAGAACAACTTGCCGGCGCTTGAAAGGCTCGCCAACTTCTACCGTCGCCGAGCGCGGTTCGCCGATGAGGCCGCCGCGCGGGAGCGAATGATCGCCGCCGCCCCACGGGACGAACGCGCTCCGATATTGCGCGAGTTGATCGAGGTGGCGCGCCGCCACCGGTTGGAGAAATACCAGCGCCCCGATTTCTTCCGCCGCCTGATCGCTTCTGACCCGGCCTCGTTCGAGGTCGTCAAAGAGTTCATCGATCATCTGATCGAGAAGAAGGATTTCAACGAAGCGTTGGGCGCGCTGCGCCAGCACAAGCCCTCTTTCCCCGACGAGAAAAATTACTTCCTCGAGAGGGAGGTTGACGTTCTCCTTAAACTCAAACGGGGCGGCGAGGCCGAAGCTCTCTACGTCCGTTCCTTCGATCCGTTCTGGAGCGACGAAAAGTCGGAACGCTTCTACCACGAGTTTCTGAGCGAGCGCGACCGGCTGCGCGCTTACGGCCGCGAGTTGAAAGAAGCTCTCCGCCGCAACCCGGCGAACCTCGACGCCTCCGTCAGGCTCTTCCATTACCGGCATTATGATTACGCCGAGAACGACGAGACCGCGTCGGACATCTTCACACGGCTCGAACAGGCTCGCGCCTCGCGCGGCGTGAAATGGACCGCCGATGAGCTTGCGACGATTTCGCGGCTGTTAATCGCCGACGGAAAGGTCGATCAGGCCTCGCGGTTTCTCTACACGCTCAATCAGCAGGGCGGATTGCGGCGCGGCGGCGAGTTGCGCGCGAAAGTCCTCTACGAGCTGTTCCGCATGTCGTTCAACGCCGGAACAGACCGCACGCCTATGACCGCCGGCGATCTGAAATTTTACGAGGACGTGGCGAAGGCCGACCCGCATCCGGGCGTTCTCGGCGGCGTGCTGTCGTTAGTTCTGGCCGATTCGAATCCTCAAAGCGAATTCGAACTTGAACAAGAGGCCGCGGTCGGACATTTCAACGTCGCCGCCGCCTACCGTTTGTTCAACGCCTACAAGCAGGAGTATCCGACTTCGCCTGAACTGGCGCAGATGTACCTCGACCTGGTCCGGCGTTACTCGATCACTAGCGAGGCGAATGTGGCGGCCGGACTCCTGGCCGAATTCGAGAAGAGATACGGCGACGCGCCGCAATACGCCGAGGTCGCGTTGAAGCTGGCGGATTGTTACATCAATTACGGCCGATACGCCGAAGAGCGCGCATTGTATCAACGCGCGATGGATCATCTGGGCAAGCGCCGCAGTAAAAACAAACCGCTGATCCCCGCCTGGGAATCCGGCGGCATTGATGAATTGACCTCGCATCGACCGACGACGATCACGTACCCGCCGAGCGGCGACGAAACAGGCGCGAAAGATGAGGAAGCGGGATATTCGAGCGTGACGCGGTTCAGCGCGGTCCCGTTGAAGCTCAGGAAGAATGCGGATGAAGACGGCGTCAGTTATGCGTTCGTGCTGTCGCGCTATGTGGCCTCGCTGGCGCGAGAAAATCGCACGGCCGAGATACTGGCGCTCTATTCGGGCGAGATCAACAAATATCCCGACGAGCAGGGGCTTTACGAGCAGAGGTTGCAATGGTTGGGCCAAACGAACCTGGTCGAAGAACAGTTGCGCGTCTATCAGGATGCGATCAATCGATTCAAGACCAACCTCTGGACCGACCGTTTGGCGCGGTGGTATCTGCGGCGCGAACGCAAGAGCGAGTTCGAGCGGCTTTCGCGCGATCTGATCGAAAAGATGAACGACGGCGAGATCGAGACCTGGTTCGCCAAGTTTGTTAATTCGGGCGCGGGCTCCAATGCCCCGGAGTTTGAAGCCAAACTTTACCTGGGACTTTACACGCGCGCCCACGAGAGGTTTCCGCACAACCTGAACTTCGTCGAAGGGCTGCTCAATCATTACGCCGCGCGCAACCGCCGGGACGATTGGCGGCGGTTGATGGCCGAATACTACTTCGAGTCGAAGTCGATCCGCGATCGCTTCCTGCCCTATCTGTCGAAAGAAGGGAAGCTGCGCGAATACGCCGAGGCGGCGAAGAAAGTGGCGACTGAAGTCGCCACTAAGAAGGGGATGGCGACTGAAGTCGCTACCACGGCTACCTCGAAGGAGGCGCTCGCTTACAAGCTGTTTCGCGCGGACGCGGCCGCGTGGCTGTGCGACTACGAAGAGGCCGTCGTCGCTTACCGCGACCTCGACCAACTATATCCGAACACGCCTGAGTTCGCCGATCGGCTCCTGGCCTTCACTCGCTCGTTCGGGCAGAAAGATCGACGGTCGTTGGAAGAGGCCGCGAAGATCGGGCGAGCGATGGCCGACTCCCGTCCTGCGTCAGAAGTTTACCGCACGCAGGCAGGAGAGATTTACGCCGAGCTCGGCGATTACAAACGCGCGAGCCGCGAATGGGAGCGACTGATCCCGCTCAGGCAGGGCGACGAAGAGATATATCTGGACACGGCCACAGTCTACTGGGACTACTTTCAATACGACGACGCGCTGCGCACGCTGGCCTCGATGCGCCGCCGTATGAACGACCAAACGCTCTACGCCTTTCAGACGGCGGCGCTGCTCGAAGCCAAACACCGGACGGACGAGGCGATCGGCGAATACGTCAAAGCGCTCAACGAAGATTGCGACGATTACTGGCGCGCGCGGCGGCGTTTGAAGACTCTTTATGCGCGTGAGGGCGTTCCCCGAGCGTTGCGCGCGGCGTTCGGGCGCGAGCTGGGCCGGACGAAAGACCGCGAAGCGCTGACGCTCGGCTACGTCGAATTGCTCAAGAGTCTGGATAAATGGAAAGAAGCGGCGACGGCCCTCCGCCGCGAGGTGGCGCGCAGTCGTTCACAGGATTTTCTCGACCGAGCCCGCGACCAATTCAGAGAAAACGGAGACGCCTTGGGAGAACTGGCGACGCTCCGCCGCCTCGTCGTGGCCGCAAAGAACATGCGTTTTGCGATCTCCTATCAATTGCAGTTGGCCGAAAGAGCGGCGGCCAAAGGGCGGAAGGACGAAGCCTCGGCGGCGCTCGCGCGCCTGATCAAAAAATATCCGACCAATTACGGCGTGTTGACCGAAACCGCCGATTTCAATTGGCGAATGGGGAGGCGCGATCAGGCGATCGGGCTATTGACGCAGGCTTCGCGGCGCAGCCGGGGCCGTTTCCATTACATCTTCGCGCGCAAGTTGGCCGCGCGCCAGATCGAACGCGGCCAACTTGCGGCGGCTGAAACCGGGCTCAAGAAACTTTACGACGAAAACCCGCTTAACCTGGACGTGTTCAAAGAGCTCGCGCGCGTCTACGTCCGCACGTCGCGCCCGGACGCGCTACGCGAGCGCTACCGCGAGACCATTCGCGCGATCAAGAAATCGGACATGGATCGTTTGGAAATCCGCGACCAGATCGAGGATTTGCGCGGGAGCGTGATCGAATCGTTCACGCAGCTCAAGGATTACAAGTCGGCCGTCGAACAGCACATAGAGATCATCAACCGCGATCCCGACGACGAAGAGAAGGTCAAGGCCGCGATCCAGTACGTCAAACGCTACGGCGGCGGCGACACGCTGATCGAGTATTACACGAAGACCTCCGAGCAGGCTTTCAAAGACTATCGCTGGAACCTCGTGCTGGCGCGGATTTACGAAGCGAAAGGCGACTTCGCCAACTCGACGGCCAACCTGCGTAAGGCCATCGTCAATCAGCCGGAAATGATCGAATTGCACGTTGAGCTGGCCGACGTTAGTCTGAAGGCTAAGGATTACAAAACGGCGATTGACGCGCTCGTCCGCGCCTGCGAACTGTCGAACGACGATCAGCAATATTTGCGGCGGCTGGTCGCCGCTTACCGTATGGCCGGGCGCGCGCGCGAAGCCGACGCCGCGCGCGCCAAGCTCCCCGTCGAAAAACCGATGACGAAGACGCTCGCCGAACAATTCGCCGAGGCCTCGGCGCTGCGCGGCAAAGAGCGCGCGAAAGCGATTGAGACTTACCGCAAGGCTTTCGACGCGTGGGCGACGGATTTTTACAAGCGCGATCTCTATGCGCATGAGCTGATCGGTTACGTCGAGGCGCTGCGCGACGAAGAGCCGCTCGATCAAATCCTGCGCCGGTTGTGGGACGTGCGGGCGCGCATCAGGCGTGACGCCGCGGGCAAGGACAATCTGCCGGCGGGCAAGGCCC
>Ga0081455_10004075_pt1 | contig 16549 bp, 15 predicted proteins | sample TabmetS3T2R1_FD_70207 | JGI IMG/M metagenome (GOLD analysis project Ga0081455, IMG submission 70207) | Tabebuia heterophylla rhizosphere microbial communities from the University of Puerto Rico - S3T2R1 | ecosystem: Host-associated > Plants > Roots > Rhizosphere ... | reverse complement strand
GCCGAGTTTCGCCAATCCCGCGGGCGCGGCGTCCGCCAACCCCGCCGCGCCGCCACCACCCCCGGCCGCGCCGTCGCCGGCCTCCGCCAATCCGCCGGCCTCCGCCAATCCGCCGGCCTCCGCCAATCCGCCGGCCTCCGCCAATCCGCCGGCCTCCGCCAATCCGCCGGCCTCCGCCAATCCGCCGGTCTCCGCTGACGCTCCGGCGCCTGCCGGCTCGTGGGGCCCGCCGGCCGGTCACGGTTCCGCGGGCCCCGCGGGGGACTCGGCGTGGGCCTCGCCGTCGTCGCCGCCGCCCGCTGAGGAGACCGCGGGGCGGGCGGCCGGGCCGGTGTGGCCGGCGCCGGAAGGGCAGCCGTACCCCGGCGCGGGGTTCCCGGGGCAGCAGCCGCCCCCGGGCCACCCCGGCGTGCCGGTGCCGGAGGGCGAGCCGTACACCGGCCGGCACCGGGGGATGCCGCTGCCGGGGGAGCGGCCCGCGGGCCCGCAGCTCACCCTCCGCGAGCTGACGAAGGTCAGCGCGCCCGAGGTGCGGTGGGCGGTGCTGGTCGTCGTGGTGCTGGCCCTGCTGGGGTTCGCGGCCGCGGCGGCGTGGTTGCAGCTCGCGCCGCGGCTGCCGTTCGAGGTGGTCAGGCCGGGCGAGGCGCAGCCGACCCAGCCGGAGTACGAGGTGTTCATCGGCGACGACGGCTGGTTCTTCTTCGTTACCCTCCTGATCGGCATCGCCGCCGGCATCCTGGCCTACCTGCCGCGCCGGTCCCGCGGCTGGCTGATGCCGCTGGCGCTGGCCGCGGGCGGGGTGCTCGGCGCGGTGATCGCCTGGCGGACCGGCCAGGCGTTCGCGGCCCGCCCCGGCCGGGAGGAGTTGCAGCAGGTCGGCCACATCGTGCTCTACCCGGTCACCCTGCGCGCGACCGCCGCGCTGATGGCCGAGCCGTTCATCGCCGTCGTCGCCTACGTGGTGATGGCCGCCAGCGCCAAACGCGACGACCTGAACAACCCCTAGTTGAGGTGCTTCGGCGCGGGCAGCTCCGACAACGGAGCCGGGACGAGCCGGAGCGTACGGAGCATCGCGGTCTCGTGCTGGAGCAGGGCCAGGGTGGCCCGCAGCCGGGCGACCGTGCCGGTCTCCTCCAGCAGCGCCTGCCGGTCGTCCAGGGTGAGCAGCGCCGCGGAGGCGACCAGATGGGACAGCGCGGTCGGGTCCTCCGGCATCGGCTGCGGCGTCCCGCGCAGCCCGCGCGCGGCGGCCACCGCCTCCAGGTACGTACCGAACGCCGTGCTCACCGCCCCGGCCAGCCGCTGCGCCTGGTCGACGGTCGGCCCGCCGGCCGGCGCGTCGGCGTCCTCGTCCGGCAGCCACTCCACGGTGCCCACCAGGTACGGCCGGGTCTCGGTGTCCACGCCCAGCAGCCGGAACCGCCGCCGGCCCACGGTCAGCACGTCGTACCGGCCGTCGGCCAGCCGCTTGACCTGGCGCAACTCGGCGCTGCACCCGATCCGGTGCAGGGCGCGCGCGGCGTCCGCGCCGACCTCCCAACCCTGCCGGATCGCCACCACGCCGAACCACTGGTTCTCCGCCTCACCGGCCAGCAGGGCGCGCACCAGCTCCCGGTAACGCTCCTCGAACACGTGCAGCGGCATCAGCACACCCGGGAACAGCACCATCCCGAGTGGGAACAGGGGGAGGCTCTCCACCACGCCCCTGAGCCTACCGAATGCGGTTTGCCGGCCCGTTACCCTTGGCCCATGCTCAGGCGAATCGACCTGCGCGGCGCTCCGCTGGACCCGATCGCGCTGCGCGGAATGCTGCCCCGCGCCCAGCTGGACCTGGAAGCGGCGTTGGAGCGCGTACGCCCGATCTGTACGGCCGTGCGTGAGCGCGGCGCGGTCGCCGTGCGCGAGCTGACCGAGCGCTTCGACGGGGTGCAGTTGGCCACCTCCCGGGTGCCGGCCGAGGCGCTGGAGAAGGCGCTGGACGCGCTCGACCCGGCCGTGCGCGCGGCGCTGGAGGAGGCGATCCGCCGCACCCGGCTGGTGCACGCGGCGCAGCGGCGTACCGAGGAGACCGTGACGGTCCAGCCCGGCACCACGGTCACCGAGCGCTGGGTGCCGGTCCAGCGGGTCGGCATGTACGTCCCGGGCGGCCTGGTCGCCTACCCGAGCAGCGTGGTGATGAACGTCGTACCGGCGCAGGTCGCGGGCGTGGAGTCGATCGCGATCGCCTCCCCGCCGCAGGCCGGCAACGCGGGCCTGCCGCACCCGGTGGTGCTGGCCGCCGCGGCGCTGCTCGGCGTCGCCGAGGTGCACGCGGTCGGCGGCGCGCAGGCGGTGGCCATGTTCGCGTACGGCACCGAAGACTGCGTCCCGGTCGACCTGGTCACCGGCCCCGGCAACGTGTACGTCGCGGCGGCCAAGCGGCTGGTCAAGGGCGTGGTCGGGATCGACTCCGAGGCCGGCCCGACCGAGGTCGCCATCCTCGCCGACCGCACCGCGGACCCGGCGTACGTCGCCGCGGACCTGATCGGCCAGGCCGAGCACGACGAGCTGGCTTCCTGCCTGCTGGTCACCGACGACCTCGGCCTTCTCGACGCCGCGGAGGCCGAGCTGGGCCCGCAGGTCGAGGCCACCCGGCACCGCGCGCGGGTCACCGCGGCGCTGACCGGCCCGCAGTCCGGCGCGGTGCTGGTCGACGACCTGGCCGCGGGCCTGGCCGTGGTCGACCAGTGGGCGCCCGAGCACCTGGAGGTCATCACCGCCGACGCCGGGGCGGTCGCGGCCCGGGTGCGCAACGCGGGCGCGGTCTTCGTCGGCGCGTACGCCCCGGTCAGCCTGGGCGACTACCTGGCCGGCTCCAACCACATCCTGCCCACCGCCGGCACCGCCCGGCACACCGGCGGCCTGTCGGTGCAGTCATTCCTGCGCGGCATCCACGTGGTGGCCTGTACGCGGCAGGCGCTGGCCGACGTGGAGCCGCACATCAGCGCGCTGGGAGAGGCGGAGGATCTGGCCGCGCACGTGGAGTCGGTGCGGATCCGGCTGCGATGAGGCTGGCCGACCTGCCGATCCGGGAGGAGTTGCGCGGCCGCCACCCGTACGGCGCGCCGCAGCTGGACGTACCGGTCCGGCTCAACACCAACGAGAACAGCTACCCGGTCCCGGCCGAGCTGGTCGCCGACATCGAGGCGACCGTACGGGCGCTGGCCGGCGGCCTGAACCGGTACCCGGACCGGGACGCGCTGGCCCTGCGCGCCGACCTCGCCGGCTACCTCGGGCACGGCCTGACCGCGGCGGACACCTGGGCCGCGAACGGGTCGAACGAGGTGTTGCAGCAGCTGTTGCAGGCCTTCGGCGGGTCCGGGCGTACGGCGCTCGGCTTCACCCCGTCGTACTCGATGCACCCGATCATCGCCGCCGGCACCGGCACCGCCTGGGTGGACGGGATGCGGGCCGGCGACTTCACCGTCAGCGCCGACCGGGCCGTGGCGCAGGTGCGCGAGCACGCCCCGGACGTGGTGTTCCTGTGCTCGCCCAACAACCCGACCGGTACGGCGCTGGACCTGGACGTGGTGGCCGCGGTGTGCGGGTGCGCGCCGGGCATGGTGGTGGTGGACGAGGCGTACGCGGAGTTCGCCCGGCCCGGTACGCCCGGCGCGCTGGCGCTGCTGCCCGAGCACCCGCGGCTGGTGGTGACCCGGACGATGTCGAAGGCGTTCGCGATGGCGGGCCTCCGGGTCGGGTACCTGGCCGCGGACCCGGCGGTGGTGGAGGCGCTGCTGCTGGTCCGGTTGCCGTACCATCTGTCGGCGCTGACCCAGGCGGTGGCCCGCGCGGCGCTGCGGCACACCGCGGCGCTGCTGTCCACTGTGGACTCGATCAAGGCGCAGCGGGACCGGATCGTGGCCGCGCTGCCGGCGCTGGGCCTGCGCGCGGTGCCCAGCGACGCGAACTTCGTGTTGTTCGGCACCTTTGCCGACGAGGCCGCCAGCTGGCAGGCCATGCTGGACCGCGGCGTGCTGGTCCGCGACGTCGGCCTGCCCGGCTGGCTGCGGGTCACCGCCGGCACACCGTCCGAAGTGGACGGTTTCCTGGACGCGCTGCGGGAGGTCGCGGGCAATGGCTGAGGGTCGGGTCGGCCGGGTCGAGCGGGAGACCGGCGAGACCTCGGTGCTGGTCGAGATCGGCATCGACGGCACCGGGGTGTCCGATGTGGACACCGGCATTGGTTTCTACGACCACATGCTGGCGCAGCTGGGCAAGCACGGCGGTTTCGACCTGACCGTGCGCACCAAGGGCGACCTGCACATCGACGCGCACCACACCGTGGAGGACACCGCGATCGCGCTGGGGCAGGCGTTCGCGCTGGCGCTGGGGGACAAGGCCGGGCTGCGCCGCTTCGGCGACGCGCTGGTGCCGCTGGACGAGTCGCTGGTGCAGGCGGCGGTGGACCTGTCCGGCCGGCCGTACCTGGTGCACACCGAGCCGGACGGCATGGCGCCGACGATCGGCCCGGTGTACGCGACCACGCTGACCCGGCACGTCTGGGAGTCGTTCACCTACCACGCGCGGATCGCCCTGCACGTACGGGTGCTGGGCGGGCGGGACGCGCACCACATCGTGGAGGCGCAGTTCAAGGCCGTGGCCCGGGCGCTGCGGGACGCGACCGCCTACGACCCCAAGGTGGTCGGGGTGCCCAGCACGAAGGGCGTCCTGTGAAGCCGACAGCGAGTGAGCATCGCAGGCGCGGGTGCTTTTTCCGCGCCGAGGAGCGGAGCGAGCGCGGAGGCGAACAGGTGGGCGCCATGAGTCGGGGTTACCGGCCGCCCGCGCCGCATCCTTCCGGGGCACGGCCGCCGGTCGTACCGGCCAGTGGCCTGCCGGGGCACGTCGCGCTGATCATGGACGGCAACGGGCGGTGGGCCAAGCAGCGCGGGCTGCCCCGGACCAAGGGGCACGAGGCCGGTGAGGCGGCGCTGTTCGACGTGATCGAGGGCGCGCTGGAGGTCGGCGTCCGGTACCTGTCGGCGTACGCGTTCTCGACGGAGAACTGGCGGCGCTCGCCGGACGAGGTGCGGTTCCTGATGGGGTTCAACCGTGCGGTCATCCGGCGGCGGCGGGACGAGCTGCACGCGATGGGCGTACGGGTCCGGTGGTCGGGGCGCCCCGGGCGGCTGTGGAAGAGCGTGATCGACGAGCTGCGCAGCGCCGAGGAGATGACCAGGCGCAACGACGCGCTGACCCTCCAGTTCTGCGTCAACTACGGCGGGCGGGCCGAGCTGGCCGACGCGGTGAGCGCGATCGCCCGGGACGCCCGGGACGGGCGGATCAACCCCGACCGGATCGACGAGCGCACCATCCGCCGCTACCTGTACGCCCCGGAGATCCCCGACGTCGACCTGTTCATCCGCTCCTCCGGCGAGCAGCGGACCAGCAACTTCCTGCTCTGGCAGTCCAGCTACGCCGAGATGGCGTTCATCCCGACGCTGTGGCCGGACTTCGACCGCCGGCACCTGTGGGCGGCCATCGAGTGGTACGCCGACCGCGACCGCCGCTTCGGATCGGCCATCCCGAACCCGGTCCCCGGGACCGGCGTGACACCATCGGCCCGGTGACCGTCACAGCGCCACCGCGGAGCCCGTCCCGTACGCGGGTGGGCTCGACCGCGGTGCTGACCGTGCTGCTGGTGGTGGTGCTGGTTGGGCAGCGGTTCATCGCCGACCGGTTCCAGTCGGCCGCGGTGCAGACCTGGGCGACGGTGTTCGTGGCCGTATGCGTCCAGGCGCTGCCCTTCCTGGTGCTCGGCGTGCTCATCTCGGGCGCCATCGCCGCGTTCGTACCGCCCGCGTTCTTCGCCCGCGTGCTGCCGCGCAACCCGTTCGCGGCGGTGCCGGTCGCGGGCGCGGCGGGCGCGCTGCTGCCCGGCTGCGAATGCGCCTCGGTGCCGGTGGCCGGCGGCCTGATCGCCCGCGGCGTGGCGCCCGCGGCGGCGCTGGCGTTCCTGCTGTCCTCCCCGGCCATCAACCCGGTGGTGCTGGTGGCCACCGCGGTGGCCTTCCCGGGCCGCCCGGAGATGGTGGCGGCCCGGTTCGTCGCCTCGCTGGGCGCGGCCGTCGTCGTGGGCTGGATCTGGGCGCGGGTGGGCCAGGCGGGCTGGCTGAGGGCGCCGCGCCGGCCGGACACCACCGGGCTGAACCGGGCCGAGGCGTTCCGCGCCACCGCGGCGCACGACTTCCTGCAGGCCGGCGGGTTCCTGGTCGTGGGCGGGCTCACCGCGGCCACGCTGAACGTGTTCGTGCCCAAGGGGATCCTGAACGTCGTCGCCCAGCACCAGTGGCTCGCCGTGGGCGCCCTGGCCCTGCTCGCGGTCCTGCTGGCCATCTGCTCCGAGGCGGACGCGTTCGTGGCGGCGAGCCTGTCTCAGTTCTCGCTGACCGCGCGGCTGGCGTTCCTGGTGGTCGGGCCGATGGTCGATGTGAAGCTGATCTCGCTCCAGGCCGGTACGTTCGGCCGCGGGTTCGCGCTGCGGTTCGCGCCGCTGACGTTCGTGGTGGCGGTGGCGTGCGCGGTGGTCGTCGGGTGGTGGCTGCTGTGAACCGGGACACCGGCAACGTCCTGCTGATCCTGGTGGGCGGGGCGATCCTGCGCATCAGCGTCGGCGACACGTTCCTGCGCTACGTCCGCGGCGGGTTGCAGATCCCGCTGCTGCTGGCCGGCGCCACGCTTGTCCTGCTCGGTCTGCTGTCGCTGTGGCGGGAGAATCCGGGCCGCGGCCGGCAGCCCGCCGAGGACGGGCACGGGCACGCCCACGGCAACCGGGTCGCCTGGTTACTGCTGCTGCCGGTCTTCGCGATCTTCCTGATCGCCCCGCCCGCGCTCGGCTCGTACGCCGCCGATCGGTCCACGGTCTCCCGGGTGCCGCCGGCCGCCTCCAACTACCCCCCGCTGCCGGCCGGTGACCCGCTGGCCATGCGGCTGGACGAGTACGAGGCGCGCGCGGTGTGGGACGCCGGCCGCAACATGTCCGACCGGACGTTCAAGCTGATCGGCTTTGTGACCGAGCGGCCCGGCGGCGGCTACTACCTCACCCGCATCGTGATCAGCTGCTGCGCCGCCGACGCCACGGCCGTCCGCATCCAGGTGACCGGCACCGCCGGCTCGTACCGGCCGGACACCTGGATCGAGGTCGTCGGCCACTACGACGGGCTGGACCACTCCCGCGAGAAGGACCTCGGTCCGGTCGCGATCGTCCGCGCCGACTCGGTACGCCAGATCGACCCGCCCCGCGAGCCGTACGAGACCTGATACGAGACCTAGAGCGTGTACTGGCGGACCGTGGCGACCAGCAGCAGGCCGATCACGAGCAGGCGTACGAGGCGGGCGTTGGCGGACAGGATCGGCCAGCTCAGGTAGCACAGCAGGGCGATCAGTGCGGTCAGCACGGCCAGGAACGCGGCGCCGAGCGGGCCGCGGATGAGCAGGCCGGCGACGGTGAGTGCCAGTACGAACACCAGCGGCAGCCAGGTCGGGAAGCGGTTCAGCCGGCTCAGCACGACCGAGGAGCGCTGCTCGACCCGGCGGCGGAACGGCTGCGACATGACGTGCGTCCCTCCCCGGGTACGGTAGGGCCCCATCTTCGCAGGGCCTGGATTCGCAGAACGCGGGGGAACAGCCGCCGGAGGGAGTTGTCAGCGTGCTCGTCGTCACCAGATTCACCGTACGGTCCGCCGACTCGGCGGCCTTCGCCGACCAGGCGGCCGCCGCGCTCGCCGCCCTCGCCGACTGCCCCGGTTACCGGCGGGGCAGCCTGGGGCAGGCCGCGGACGACCCGGCCGGGTGGGTTCTGGTGACCGAATGGGACGGCGTTGGGGCATACCGCCGGGCACTGTCCCGGTACGAGGTGAAGATCACCGCGACGCCCCTGCTGGCCTTGGCACACGACGAACCCAGCGCGTTCGAGGTGCTTCGCGAGGTCAGCCCGGGTGGGGCGGCCGAGGTCCGTACGCCGGACCGGGCGAGCGCGGGCGGCCGGGATGGCTGAGCGGGTGCCCGAGTGGGCAGCCCTTCGCGACGCGCGGTGGCCGGCCTGGTCGGAATTGTCCGACCTGTACGGCATGATGTCGGCAACCGGAGCCGGCCGAGCGGCCGTGTCCGTGCCGGCCCGAGCTGACCAGGAGCGGCGATGAGCATGCCTCCTGGCGGGTCGGTCGAGCAGGCCGCCGACACGGGCCGGATCCGGGGTCGTACGGTGGTGGTGGTTGCCCTGATCGCGATCGTGGCTGTCGCGCTCAGTGTGGCCGCATGGGTTGTGACACGGGGCGGGAGCGATCCCCGGGCGCAGGCTGACAGGTTCCTGTCCGCTGTGGAGGCGGGGGACTTCGGCGCCGCCAGGGGCCTGCTCTGCGAGGATGGCCGCGACGAGTTCGGCGACGTTGCCGAGATGCGGGAGCGGCTTGCCCCGGCGGCGATCACCGGCCACACGCTGGGCGGTGTGACCGATGGCACCTACGAAGGTGACAAGCGCAAGAAGGTCGACGTGAGCCTGCGGCTCGCTGACGGCAGTACTGGACAAGTAATTCTGAGCATGACCAAACAGAGCGGCACATACCTGGTCTGCGGCTTCTGACCCTGCACGACACCGGACGCTGCGAGTGAGGAACGTGGGAGCATGAGTCAACCACCCGGATGGGACCCCAACCAGAACCCGTACGGGCAAGGCGGCCCGGGATACGGTCAGAACCCGCAGTACCCGGGGCAGCAGCCGCCGCCCCCGCAGGGACCGCCGCCCGGCCAGTCGCCGTACGGGCAGCCCTCGGGGCCGCCGTCCGGCGGTTACCCGCAGCAGGGCCCGCCCTCGGGTGGCTACCCGCAGCAGGGCCCGCCGGCCCAGACGCCGCCGCCCCAGACGCCGCCGCCGGGCTACGGCCCGCCGCCGCAGTCGCCGTACGGGCAGCCCCAGTACGAGCAGCCGCAGTACGAGCAGACCCAGCAGATGCCGCCCTACGGCGGCCCGGAGCAGACCCAGCAGATGCCGCCGTACGGCGCGCCCGGCGGGCCCGGGCAGTTCGGCGCCCCGCAGCCGCCGTTCCCCGGCGGCCCGGGTGGGCCCGGCTACCTCGGCCCGCCGATGCCGCCGCCGAAGCGCAGCAACCGCGCGCCGCTGCTGATCATCATCGCGGTCCTGCTGATCGGCGGTCTCACCGCCGGCATCATCGTGCTCACCAACCGCAACAAGGACGACAACAAGCTGGCCGGCGGGCAGAGCACCGGCACCGCGACGCAGTCCTCGGGCGCGCCCACCCTCACCGGGCTGCCCACCGATTCCGACTCGCCGTCCGATTCCGGCAGCCCGTCGGACTCCGACAGCCCGAGCGAGAGTGGTAGCTCCTCCGGCGGGGGCAGCGACAGCGAGGCGCCCAGCGACGCCGACGCGCGGGCGGTGGCGGAAGAGTTCATGAGCGACCTGAAGGACGAGTTCTTCAGCCTGGCGCGGCTGGAGCTGTGCGATGCCGGCCAGAGCAAGTTCACCACCGGGGCCGCGCTGCAGAAGGAGCTCGGCCTGACCACCAAGAAGGTGGCGACCTACACGATCCTTTCGGTCAAGCCGGGTGAGTTCAACGGTGACCCCCGCAAGGAGGTCGACGTGAAGGTCACCTACAGCCCGACCGGCGGGGAAACCCTGACGCTCAGCATCACCCAGGAGCACTCCGAGGCATCGGTCTGCGGTTTCTGACCCGGACCAGCGCACGGCCCGGCGGCACGATGCCGCCGGGCCGTCGCCGTCTGAACGGGGATATCGGGTTCGGGCCGCCGCGCGCGGTTGGGTAGCCTTGGCGCTCCGCACGCAGCGCGTACACGTGTGCGGGATCGAGCGAAAGTTGAACAACCCCCTCGCCGACCGCCAGCCGGATGGAGTGATCGTGCCCGCAGACCGCCTCGACACCATTGTCAGCCTGTCCAAGCGTCGTGGATTCGTCTTTCCCAGCGGCGAGATCTACGGCGGCACGCGGTCGGCGTGGGACTACGGTCCGCTCGGTGTCGAGCTGAAGGAGAACATCCGCCGCCAGTGGTGGCGGTTCATGGTGACCGGCCGCGACGACGTGGTGGGCGTCGACTCCAGCGTCATCCTGCCGCGTGAGGTGTGGGTCGCCTCCGGCCACGTCGACACCTTCAACGACCCGCTCACCGAGTGCCTGTCGTGCCACAAGCGGTTCCGCGCCGACCACCTGGAAGAGGCGTACGAGCGGAAGAAGGGGCGCGCGCCGGAGAGCCTGGCCGATGTGACCTGCCCGAACTGCGGCACCAAGGGCAGCTTCACCGCGACCCGGATGTTCAACGGCCTGCTGCGCACCTACCTCGGCCCGGTCGAGGACGAGTCCGGCCTGCACTACCTGCGGCCGGAGACGGCGCAGGGCATCTTCGTGAACTACAAGAACGTGGAGCAGGCCGCCCGCAAGAAGCCGCCGTTCGGCATCGCGCAGATCGGCAAGAGCTTCCGCAACGAGATCACCCCGGGCAACTTCATCTTCCGTACGCGTGAGTTCGAGCAGATGGAGATGGAGTTCTTCGTCGAGCCGTCCACCGCGGAGCAGTGGCACGAGTACTGGATCGCCGAGCGCATGCGTTTCTACACCGACCTCGGCATCAGCGAGTCGAACCTGCGGCTGTTCGAGCACCCGAAGGAGAAGCTGTCCCACTACTCGACCCGCACCGTCGACATCGAGTACAAGTTCGACTTCGCCGGCACCGAGTGGGGCGAACTGGAGGGCATCGCCAACCGCACCGACTTCGACCTGAAGACGCACAGCGAGCACTCCGGCGTCGACCTGTCGTACTTCGACCAGGACAAGGGCGAGCGCTGGGTCCCGTACGTCATCGAGCCGGCGGCGGGCCTGACCCGGTCGGTGCTGGTGTTCCTGCTGGAGGCGTACGCCGAGGACACCGCGCCGAACGCGAAGGGTGTCGCGGAGAAGCGGACCGTGCTGCGGCTGGACCACCGGCTGGCCCCGGTCAAGGTGGCGGTGCTGCCGCTGTCCCGCAACGCTGACCTGTCGCCGAAGGCGCGCGACCTGGCCGCGGACCTGCGCCGGTCCTGGAACGTCGACTTCGACGACGCCGGCGCGATCGGCCGGCGGTACCGGCGGCAGGACGAGATCGGTACGCCGTACTGCGTGACCGTCGACTTCGACACCCTCACCGACAACGCGGTCACCATCCGCGAGCGGGACTCGATGAAGCAGGAGCGGATCGGCCTGGACCAGGTGCGCGCCTTCCTCGCCGAGAAGCTGATCGGCTGCTGAGCGGGCGGGTTCGCCAACATGTGAAGAACGCATGCGTTACCGCCCGGCCGGTGCGTCGTTGGACATGATGCCGCCGACGGGCACCCTGGTTCGGCGGCCTCGAACTCGCGCCGGCTGTACCGCCACCCGACAGCGGTACGGCCGGCGCGATGCTGTCTGATCCAGGGGATACGCCCACCCCCGTTTGGCCGCGGCCAGGTGACCCGGGGAGGATGGGCATGGCCGCGCCTGGTTTCCGGGTGTGACCAGGCATGTTCGAACCGGGAGCGCTAGGGTCCGCGACAGGGGTCAGTGCCGGCGCCGTGAGCCGAGGGAGTTCCGCAGCTGTGTCCACCAAGTACGTCTACGACTTCGCCGAGGGCAACAGGGACCTGAAGGATCTGCTGGGCGGCAAGGGCGCCAACCTGGCCGAGATGACCAACCTGGGCCTGCCCGTACCGCCCGGATTCACCATCACCACCGAGGCGTGCCAGGCGTACCTGGCCAGCGGTGCCGAGCCGGACAGCCTGCGCGAGGAGGTGTCCGCGCACCTGACCGCGCTGGAGCAGGCGATGGGCCGCACGCTGGGCGACCCCGCCGACCCGCTGCTGGTCAGCGTCCGCTCGGGCGCCAAGTTCTCCATGCCGGGCATGATGGAGACCGTCCTCAACATCGGCCTCAACGACCAGTCCGTACGCGGCCTGGCCCAGCAGGCGGAGGGCAACGAGCGGTTCGCGCAGGACTCCTACCGCCGGCTGATCCAGATGTTCGGCAAGACCGTCCTCGGCATCGAGGGCGAGCACTTCGAGCACGCCATCGACTCGGCCAAGAAGGCCAAGGGCACCACCAATGACCTCGACCTGGATGCCGGTGACCTCGCCACCCTGGTCGAGACGTTCAAGGGCATCATCCGCGAGCACGCCGGCCGGGACTTCCCGCAGGACCCGCGCGAGCAGATGGACCTGGCCGTACGCGCGGTCTTCGAGTCCTGGAACGCGCCGCGCGCCATCCTGTACCGGCGGCAGGAGCGCATCCCGGCCGACCTTGGCACGGCCGTGAACGTGGTCGCCATGGTGTTCGGCAACCTCGGCATGGACTCCGGCACCGGCGTCGCCTTCACCCGCGACCCGGCCAGCGGCGCGCAGGGCATCTACGGCGACTACCTGCAGAACGCGCAGGGCGAGGACGTGGTGGCCGGCATCCGCAACACCATGCCGCTGGCCGAGCTGGAGCGGCTGGACAAGCGCTCGTACGACCAGCTGCTGGAGATCATGTCCACGCTGGAGAAGCACTACCGGGACCTGTGCGACATCGAGTTCACCATCGAGCGCGGGCACCTGTGGATGCTCCAGACCCGGGTGGGCAAGCGGACCGCGGCGGCGGCGTTCGTGATCGCCACCCAGCTGGTGGACGAGAAGCTGATCGACACCGACGAGGCGCTGTCCCGGGTCAGCGGCGCGCAGCTGGCGCAGCTGATGTTCCCGACCTTCGACGAGAAGGCCGAGGCCGAGCAGATCGGCCGCGGCATCGGTGCCTCGCCGGGCGCCGCGGTCGGGCGGGCCGTCTTCGACAGCGCCCGCGCCGCGGAGCAGGCGGCCAACGGCGACCGCGTCATCCTGGTACGCCGGGAGACCAACCCCGACGACCTGCCGGGCATGATCGCCGCGCAGGGCATCCTCACCTCCCGCGGCGGCAAGACCTCGCACGCCGCCGTGGTGGCCCGCGGCATGGGCAAGACCTGCGTGTGCGGCGCCGAGGAGCTGGAGGTGGACCTGCGCGAGCGGAAGTTCACCGCGCCCGGCGGGTACGTGGTCAGCGAGGGCGACATCATCTCCATCGACGGCACCTCCGGCCGGGTGTACGCCGGCGAGGTGCCGGTGCGGCCCAGCCCCGTCGTGCAGTACTTCGAGGGCACCCTGGCCGCCGACGCCGACCCGCTGGTCAACGCCGTACACCGGCTGGTCGCGCACGCCGACAACGTCCGGCAGCTGGGCGTCCGGGCCAACTCCGACAACCCCGAGGACTCCGAGCGGGCCCGCCGGTTCGGCGCCGCCGGCATCGGCCTGTGCCGTACCGAGCACATGTTCCTGGGCGACCGGCGGCAGCTGGTGGAGAAGCTGATCCTGGCCGAGACCGACGCCGACCGGCAGGCGGCGCTGGACGCGCTGGAGCCGCTGCAGCGGGAGGACTTCGTCGGGATCTTCGCGGCCATGGACGGGCTGCCGGTGACCGTGCGGCTGATCGACCCGCCGCTGCACGAGTTCCTGCCCGACCTCACCGAGCTGTCGGTCACGGTGGCGGTGGCCGAGGCGCGCGGGGAGAAGGACGAGGACGCGGTACGCCTGCTGGCCGCGGTGCAGCGGCTGCACGAGCAGAACCCGATGCTCGGGCTGCGCGGCGTACGGCTCGGGCTGGTCGTACCGGGGCTGTTCGGCATGCAGGTCAAGGCGATCGCCGAGGCCGCGGCGCAGCGCAAGGCCGACGGCGGCGACCCGCGGCCGGAGATCATGATCCCGCTGGTCGGCGCGGTGCAGGAGCTGGAGATCATCCGCGAGGAGGCCGAGGCGATCCTGGCCGAGGTGGCGCAGCGGACCGGTCAGGACGTGACGACGCTGATCGGGACGATGATCGAGGTGCCGCGGGCGGCGCTGACCGCCGGGCAGATCGCCGGCGCGGCCGAGTTCTTCAGCTTCGGCACCAACGACCTGACCCAGATGGGCTGGGGGTTCTCCCGCGACGACGTGGAGGCCGCGTTCTTCTCGGCGTACCTGGACAAGGGCATCTTCGGGGTCTCGCCGTTCGAGTCGCTGGACACCGAGGGTGTCGGGCAGCTGGTGCGGATCGCGGTGGAGGAGGGCCGGGCGGCCCGGCCGGGGCTGAAGATCGGCGTGTGCGGCGAGCACGGCGGCGACCCGGACTCGGTGCACTTCTTCCACGAGGCCGGGCTGGACTACGTGTCCTGCTCGCCGTTCCGGGTGCCGGTGGCGCGGCTGGAGGCGGGCCGCGCGGCCAACGACTCGGCGGGTAGTGACAGCCGGTAATCGCTTGGTGTGCTGCCTTCGGCGCGGCGATCGGTCCCGTGGACGGGATTGATCGCCGCGCTGCTTGATCGGGTGTCGGTGGCTCGCGGTACGGTGCCAGGGAGGGAAACGGCGGACGGATGCGAGCGGAGGGAGGTGGCGGTGTTCTCCCGACGCCCCAGGGAGCCCGCCGGAGTGCGGCCGAGCCTTGAGCTGCTGCAGGACGTCCTGGCCGAGTTGGACATCCGCAGCTTCGTCGACGACGAGGGCGATCTTGGCTGCATGTGGGAAGGGTGCCGGATCTACTTCTTCCTGGCCGGGCCGCACCAGGAGATCCTCCGCGTCCAGGCGCTGCTGGACCGGCGCTGCGACATCGTGGACAAGCCGCTGCTGCTGGACATCGCCGATGACTGGAACCGGACCCGGATGTTCGGCAAGGCCTACACCTCGGTCGGCGACGACGGCCGGGTCGGGCTGTGCGCCGAGCACGTCTTCGACTTCGCCGTGCCGGTGCAGCGACCGGTGCTGGTCTCCATGGTCCGCTGGTGGATCGCCTCGTTGCTGAAGTTCGCCGGCTGGGTAGGAGAGCGGGTGTGACCGAGTACGCGATCGAGATCGCCGACGCCGACGACCCGCCCGCGATGCCCCCGCCGGCCCGGCCGCGGCACCTGGTGGCCAAGGTGCTGTGGCGGCTGGGCGTGGCCGCGGTGCTGGCCGGGGCGCTGGTGGTCGGCGGGACCGCGTTCCGGGTGTGGCAGGTGGCGCGCGCCGACGACCGGCCGCATTCCGACGCGATCATCGTGCTGGGGTCGGCGCAGTACAACGGCCGGCCCTCGGCGATCCTGCAGGCCCGCCTCGACCACGCGCTGGCGCTGTACCGGGCGGGCGTGGCGCCCCGGATCGTCACCGTCGGTGGCAACCGGGCCGGCGACCGCTACACCGAGGCCGGGGCCGGCGCGCAGTACCTGCTGGCCAAGGGCGTCCCCGCCGACGCCGTGATCGCGGTCGGCGAGGGTCAGGACACCCTGCAGAGCGTGCGCGCGGTCGCCGCCGTCTTCCACCAGCGCGGCTGGCGTACGGCCGTCCTGGTCACCGACCCCTGGCACGAGCTGCGCACCCGGCGGATGGCCGCCGACGCCGGCATCGAGGCGGTCGGCTCACCCAGCCGTACCGGCCCCGTCGTGCAGACCCGCGAAACCGAACTGCGCTACGTCGTCCGCGAGACCGGCGCCTATCTCTGGTACCGGCTCTTCCACGCCAGCGTCGGCGAGTCTGCCCCACCCGCCGCGTAGACGACTCAGCAGTCGGTGGGGATCTGCTGGCGGTTGTCGGAGTAGGTGTTGTTGGTCCACTTCACGCCTTCGCGGCCGTTGAAGGGGATGGAGTTGGCGCAGTTGTGCGGGCCGTAGGCGAAGGAGCCGCGGACGAACTGGTTGTTGTGGATGTCGATCACGATGCCGCTGCCGGCGGGGGCGTCGGTGGTCCACACGCTGTAGTTGCCGCCGGCGAACAGGTTGTTGTAGGCGGTCAGGCTGGAGCCGGCGCCGGGGTGGTCGGACCAGAAGACGGCGCTGTTGCCCTTGTCGCTGGCGGTGTTGGCGGGGCGGCCGTCGATGGTGTTGTGGATCAGCGTGACGCGGGAGACGTCGCCGGGGCTGTACTGCTGGACCGCGTCGGCGTGCGCCCCGGCGTACATGCAGGTGTGGTCGAGGTAGGAGTCCTGGACCAGCGTGGTGCCGTACGAGGTGCGCAGCAGGTCCTCATCGCCGTGCAGGTGGACGCGGCGCAGGGTGTACCAGCCGGAGTAGTAGACCAGCGGGTAGTCGTTCGGGTTGCCGGCGCCGATGCTGCCCGGGCAGCCGTCCGGGCCGATCTCGGAGTCCTCGATGGTGAGCGAGGTGCCCGAGGTGCTGCGGTAGTCCACCCGGTCGCGGATGCGCGAGTTGCGGACGGTGACGTTGTCGTGGTTGACGATCAGCGTGCCGGTGATGTCCAACCCGGTGACGACCTGGCCGGCGCGGCTGGTCTTGAAGTCGCCGTTGACCACGGTCAGCCTGGTGCCCGCCGGGACGCCGGTGTTGTTCGGGCCGGGCCAGCCGGCGATGTAGTGCTCGTGGCCCGATTCGGTGGTCTTGGTCGCGGCCTTCTTGCTGGCCGACGCGCTCGGCTTGGCGCTGGCCGACGCGCTCGCGGACACCGACGCGCTCGCGCTGGGGAGGGTGCTGCCGGCCGGGGCCGCGCCCGACGCGCCGC
>Ga0081455_10004074_pt1 | contig 16551 bp, 13 predicted proteins | sample TabmetS3T2R1_FD_70207 | JGI IMG/M metagenome (GOLD analysis project Ga0081455, IMG submission 70207) | Tabebuia heterophylla rhizosphere microbial communities from the University of Puerto Rico - S3T2R1 | ecosystem: Host-associated > Plants > Roots > Rhizosphere ... | reverse complement strand
CTGCAAGCTCTCAGCGATGGGCAATGTCAGCGTCGCCGCCATTCGTGACGGCCGCACGCTTTTGCTCGCCGACGGCCGGGAATTGCGGCTGGCCGGGATCGAGGCCGCCGATGCAAGCCGCACGGTACTGGAAGCGCTTGCCGCCGGACAAACGCTACGTCTGGAAAAACTTCGCACGGAAAATGACCGATATGGCCGCGTGGTCGCATTTGCCTATGCGGGCGAAATGGAAACTTCGCTGCAGCAGGCCATGATCGAGCAGGGCCAGGCACGGGTTTCGTCCCGCGTCGGCGACCGAGCCTGCGCCGAGGTCATGCTCGCGGCAGAACGCAAGGCGCGCGCAGCACGCCGTGGGATCTGGGCCGACCCCAATTTCGCCCCTTTACGATCACACGATGCCGCCCGCATTGCGGCTGTTCGGGGTCAGTTTGCCTTGGTGGAAGGCAAGGTCTTGTCGGTGCGGGAAAGCGGCGCCACAATATATTTGAACTTCGGGCGGCGCTGGGCACAGGACTTTAGTGTCACCATTCTCAAGCGCAACCGGCGGGAATTCGCTGCGGCCGGGATCGACCCAGGACGTCTGGAGGGTCAATCGATCCGGGTGCGTGGCTGGGTCGAGCAGCGGGGCGGTCCGGTGATCGAAGCCGTCGCTTCCGAGCAGATCGAATTCGCCGATCGAAAGTGATGTGAGTAGGGCGGCATGGGTGGGGTAAGAACCGGGGTTGCCGGTCGCGCGCGCGAGATCGCCGCCGTTCTGGCATTGTTGCTGCTGACAAGCTGCATCAGCACGACAGACCATCGCCTGGTCGCGCTGCCGGTACCGCAGGCCTCCCCGACGACCGAATCCGAGCCGGCGAACCAACGCGAGCATGCGCGCATTCTCGCTTCCTACGGCGGCGAATATGAAAACGCCCGCTTGCAGGCGATGATCGCCAAAACCGTCGATCGCCTCGTCGCGGCGTCCGAGCGTCCGGACCTGAAATACCAGGTGACCATTCTCAACTCCCCGGCCATTAATGCTTTCGCGCTGCCGAATGGCCGGCTCTACATCACGCGCGGACTGATTGCTCTGGCAAACGACAAAGCAGAACTCGCTTCGGTGCTGTCGCATGAAATGGGCCACGTGATCGCGCGCCACGCCGCAATTCGCGAGGAACAGGCGCGGCAGGTCGCGATCATCAGTCACGTCGTGAATGACGTGCTCAGCGACCCGCAGGTCGGAGCGCTCGCACTCGCCAAGTCCAAGCTCACGCTGGCGGCCTTTTCGCGCGCGCAGGAATTCGAGGCCGACGGCATTGGCGTCGGCATTTCGGCGCGCGCGGGATTCGATCCGTACGGCGCGTCACGCTTCCTGACCGGCATGCAGCGAAATGCCGAACTCAAGGCCGCCGGCGGAGCCGATCCCCGCGCGCTGGATTTTCTATCCAGCCATCCGGCGACACCGGAGCGCGTCAAAAATGCGCTCACGAACGCGCGCCAGTTCACCGGCCCCGGCGCCGGCGAGCGAGACCGCAACGAATATTTCAGCATCATCGATGGAATGGTCTATGGCGAGGATCCCAGCGAAGGTTTCGCGCGCGGCCGGCACTTTCTCCATCCAAAGCTTGGATTCACGTTCGTGGCGCCCCCGGGCTTCACGCTCGACAATACCGCGCAAGCGGTGCTCGGCCTGAAGGAAGGCGGCGGCGAAGCGCTCCGCCTCGACGTGATAAGCGTTCCGGCCGAGCAGACCTTGTCCGACTATCTGAAGTCGGGGTGGATGGAGAACATCGATGCGTCAAGCGTCGAGGAATTTTCTCTCAATGGCTTCCCGGCGGCGAGCGCAACGGCAGGTGGCGGAAACTGGTCGTTCCGTCTGTTCGCTGTGCGTTTTGGCAGCGAAGTCTACCGTTTCATCTTTGCCGCAAAGGCAAGGACGCCGCAGGTCGATCGCGCCTTTCGCGAGTCGATCATGACGTTCCGCCGCATGACGTTGAAGGAAAGCGAACAGGTTAAGCCGCTTCGCCTCAGGGTGGTTACGGTCGGTGAGACCGACACGATGGAAAAACTCGCGCACCGCATGGCGGCGTCCGACCATTCGATCGAGCGCTTCCGCGTGCTCAACGGACTCGGCCCGCACGACCGGCTCAAGCCAGGCGAAAAGGTGAAGATTGCCGTGGAGTGATGTTGGTCGTACGACGGCGCAATTCCGTGGTTGGCTGTAGGGTGGGCTAAGGCGCGCTAGCGCCGAGCCCACCACCAGCCTAACGGCTGACGACAATCGCGAGGTGGCTCTCGTAGGCTGCGCCAAGACGGCTACGTCGAGCGCTTCACCACCCGTTCAAATGCACATGCCGGATTATCGTCGGGCAAAAATTGCAGGCGGAACGTTCTTTTTCACGCTCACCCTGGCGGACCGGTCCAGCGACCTGTTGGTGCGCGAGATCGAACGTCTTCGTCGTGTCTATATTCATGTACGAGAGCACAAGCTGTTCAAAACAGTGGCTATCTGCATTCTGCCGGACCATCTCCACACAATATGGTCTTTACCAGCAGGTGATAGCGACTTTGCGCGGCGATGGAGCTTGATCAAGGCCGGCTTTTCGCGCGGCCTGCCTGCGGCCTCATCCTCTTCGAGCCTAACTCGCAAACGCGAAAAAGGCATCTGGCAACGGCGATATTGGGAACATGCCATTCGCAATAATCATGACCTGGAACAGCATGTCGCATATATCCATTTCAATCCGGTCAAGCATGGGCTCGTGCCGCGCGTTTCGGATTGGCCGCACAGTAGTTTTCATCAGTATGTGAAACGCGGCGACCTGCCGCTGGATTGGGGCGGTGACGTGCGCGACATTCCGGATTCGGTGTTTGGAGAGTAGCTTGCTTCTTCCCTTGGGGCGGCCAAGACGTGAAACCCACTATCGGCCGTTCACAATGCGGACAATCACGTGGTGGGCACGGCGCGTGCCGCCTGCGGCGACCACGCCTTTGCCCACCCTACATTTTCGCCCAACCGCTCAGCTCTCGCCGCCTTCGCAGTTGATGGTGAATTCGCGCGGCACGTCGGGGCCCCAGAGGTAGAACGAATCCTCCGGCTTGTGATCGCCTGACGCCCAACGCTCGTCCTTCGCGATGTAATCGATATCGCAGGAGTACTCCGCGAAGCTGCCCCACGGGTCGCGCACGTAGTGGAAATAGTTCGAGCCAAGGACATGGCGGCCGAGCCCCCACCCCTTGGTCCAGCCCTTGTCGTGCATCCGCATCGCGCCGAGGCCGATATCGTTGATGCTCGCAACATCCCAACTGCAATGGTGGAAACCGGGCGCGATGGATTTCACCAGCGCAAGGAGGTGATGATCGCTGCCGTGAATGCCATGCATAAACGCGACGAGATCGGAGGCGCGGTCGGACAGGCGCAAGCCAAGCGTCCGTTCATAGAAGGCGATCGATTCAGATACGTCGCGCGTGAAAATCAGCACGTGTGAAAGTCGGCGCGGACGCACCGGCGGCGCCTTCTCCCGCGTGGTGGCGCCGGGCACGCCGGCGGGAACGGAAATCCACTGACTTTCCGCTTTGCGGTCCGGCGATACTTTCGGCCCGACCTTCACCTCGATCAGAACGCCCTCGTGATTGCGGAACCAGAAGCCGTTGCTCTCGAAGCCGGGGGGCGGATCGATAAGCTTGATCCCCTGCCCTTCGATGCGAGCCTTGAGCTGCGGCAGGTCCTCGGTGTAGCAGCCGAATGACAAATGATGCAGCGCCTTGGCTTTGCTGGTTTCGACAACCGAGCCCCAGCGATGGTCGTGGCCGAAGGTCTTGATCGCAAGCGCGTTGCCGTCGCGCCGCACGTCGAGGCCGAAATTGGCGTAAAAATCCTGCGCTACTGACGCATCGGGCACCGTCAACACAAACTGGTCGAGCGAATGCACGCCAAGCGCATCGGCTTCGGTGGTCGGCGCAACGTAGCCGCGGATAGCGGTCATGCCTTACTCCCTGTGCCGTCGGAGACGGTTGCAGCGGCATATAGGCCAGGCAAACGTCGCGGGCAACTGCGCGCGGCGCGGCAGAAAGTTCAATCAGTTTGGGTCCCGAAAAGACAGAAGCCCGGCACATGGCCGGGCTTCCGAAACGTGCACCGAGCTTCCTGCGCTCAGGCTGCCTCGTCCTCGACACCTTCGTCGGAACCGCCCTCTTCGGCCGGTTTCGGACCACGGCGAGGACCCTTGGCGAGCGCAGCCTCGATCTCCTTGATCGCCTCGGTTTCAGTGACCCGCTGCACCGCTGCGATCTCACGGGAGAGGCGGTCAAGCGCGGCTTCGTAAAGCTGCCGCTCCGAATAGGACTGCTCCGGCTGGGTCTCCGACCGGTAGAGGTCACGCACGACCTCGGCAATCGCGACGATGTCGCCCGAATTGATCTTGGCTTCGTATTCCTGGGCGCGGCGCGACCACATGGTGCGCTTGATGCGGGCACGGCCCTTCAAGGTCTCGAGGGCGCGCTTGACCAAGGGAGCCTCGGCCAGCTTGCGCATACCGACCGACACGATCTTCGCGGTCGGAACCCTCAAGGTCATCTTGTCCTTGATGAAATTGATGACGAACAGTTCGAGCTTGGCGCCCGCGACTTCCTGTTCCTCGATCGCCACGATCTGACCCACCCCGTGGGCCGGATAGACGATAAACTCGTTGGTCTTAAAGCCTTGTCGTTGAGTAGTCTTCTTATTGGTGGTCATTCCGGGCATGACTCCTTCGCCGGCCCTCTTGCGATTGCCGGCAATCTTGGCTGCGGGAGCCCCGACGCGGACGGCACCGCGTGAGGCGTGGGAGGTCCGCCGCATTGCAGCAGACTTTTTGGGTCTCCGGCTCATGCCGGCGGTACCTTTCTTCGATTTATGACGCGCTTTTCCTGCCACTGCTCACGCGTGGAATTTCACGCCCTCTAAACTGGAAAACGGGGGAACTCAGCCACCGAAAAATAAGGCTCCCGAACGGGGGAGCGCACCGATGGCCACGTCGTTAGTTCCTTTCCATTTTTTACATATATAGCACATTTTTGGGCGGAATCAAAGCCTTATGGCGACGTAGAATGCCAATTTCCGCTCCAAATTCGCACGATTCCGTCGAGTCGGTTAACGTCCTCCACCGCAAAAACCGTGTTCCAAGTCCAAGCGGTATCCCGGTGTGAGGCCTCAGTCGCCGGATCCGGATTCGGGTGAAAAGAACTTCTCGAACTTGCCGGGTTTCCCATCCCACTCCTTGGCGTCAGGCGGAGCGTCTTTTTTGACCGTGATATTCGCCCAGGTCCTGGCGTACTGGGCGTTGAGTTCCAGCCACTTCTCGAGCCCCGGTTCGGTGTCGGGCTTGATCGCCTCGGCAGGGCACTCCGGCTCGCATACGCCACAGTCGATGCATTCATCCGGATGGATCACGAGCATGTTTTCGCCCTCGTAGAAGCAGTCCACGGGACACACCTCCACGCAATCCATGTATTTGCATTTAATACAGTTTTCTACGACGACGTAGGTCATTCGTCACTCCGGCTGGGCCTCGCAAAAACCCGTAACTCAACCGTAGATAAGCCGCAACCGCCGGGGCCTACCAGTTCCAGGCCTACACCATTGCTGCTGCCAGACAGAAGGCCCGGTTGGCGGAATTTCAGGTCAAATCGCGGTAAAGCGCGCGAGCAGCAGGCGGGCCGCCCCGCCTTTCGCAAAAGCCCTCCACCCGCACAACCCTTACGGTCCGATCGAGCGCGAGAGTGACGACGTCGCCGATGCGGACCGGATGGCTGGCCGCCGTTGTGCGCTTGCCGTTCAACCTGACAAAACCGGCCGCCGTCAGCGCAGCCGCGGCGGTTCTCGTCCGTACCATGCGCGCATGCCAAAGCCATTTGTCGATACGTTGGCGCTCTTGCTCCTTGCTCGCGATGCTCAAGACGGGTCTTTGGTGCTCTGCTCCAGCTGCTGCTTGAGTGCAGCAAGCTTTGCAAACGGTGAATTGGGATCCGGCTGCTTGTTTGAAGAACTGCTGCCGAATGGCTTGGCATAGTACTGCTCGCGTTCGGCCCGATCCACGCGCTCGCCGCGGTCGCGGCGTGGCCGTTCGCGGCGCGGACCGCGCTCCTGCCGCTCGGCGCGTTCATCCTGGCGTTCCATGCGCTGCTGGCGCTCGTGACGCTCGTGTCGTTTTTCGCGATCCGGACGTTCGCTGCGCTCGCTGCGCGGGCGACGGGGGCCGCGTGACGGCTGTGTGCTTTCCGGCGCCGTGGATGCCGCTGCCCCTTCCTGCGACGCGGTCGCCGCAACGCCTGGCTCCGGTCCCGGGACTTGCGCTTGCTGCGGCCGGTGCTGGCGGCGCGGCCGATGCGGTCGCCGCTCGAACCGGCCGGCGGGCCGCCACACCTCGATGAAAGCGGGTTCCTCCGCAGGCTTATTCTCGGCGGGCACGCCATCTGCGGGGGGCGCAATACCTGCAGCTTCCGCTGGCGCTGCCGGCTCTTCTGTCGCGAGAGGCACCGGCTCCTGCACCAACGGTGGTGCGTCCGCGGCGGCCAACTCAGGTTGAGGCAACAGCGTTTGCGACGAGGCATCGTTGACCAGAACGGTTCCAGCTGCGGGCTCTGTATCTGGCGCTGCTGTCGGTGGCGCTTCGGGTGACGCGTCCGCGGCTTCGTTGATCGGTACCGTTTGCGCGGCCGCGCTTGGCGAAGCATCGGGCGTAGCGGCAGGAACGGCTGACGGGGCCACCTCGACCGGCTTGGGCTTGCGATCCATGCGATAGCCGAGCGAGCGCAGAATTGAAGCGAAATCCTCGCCTGAAGCGCCCGTGAGAGACGTCATGGCGCCGGTAATCACAAAGCTGCGTGCGTCGAAAAATCCGTCGGGCTTCGGACCGGGCGAACCTTCACGCCAGGACAGCGCCGGCCGGATGAGGTCGGCAAGCCTTTCCAGAATATCGACGCGAACCGCGCGATCGCCGCAGACGCGATAACCGGCAGTTCGATAAAGGGCTTTGGGCGTATCCTTGTCCACGGGGATCGATGTGCGTCCGCTCGCCGCAAGATGCAGCAGGTCGCCGACACCCTTGGCTTCCGGGCTTTCGTACTTGACCGCCCACAACTGCGTTGCGAGCGCGCGCGGCGCCGGCTTGAGCAGTGCCGGCAGGTAGATATGGTACGCGCCGAAGCGCACACCGTACTTGCGCAGGATCGCGCGTGCCGGCTGATCGAGAGCTTTGACTTCCTCGGCCACTTTCTGCCGTTCGAGCACGCCAAGCGATTCCACCAGCTGAAATGCAACACCGCGCGCCATGCCGGTCACATCGTCGGCCGCGGTCAGCGAGAACAGGGGCGCGAGCAATTTCTCGATATGCGTCTTCAGCCAGAGGTCGAGCCTGGTCTGGACCAGCTCGCGCGCCGGGCCGGTGAGATGCTCGTCGGCAATTACGCGCACTCGCGGCCGCAGGGTGTCATCGCCTGGCATCAGTTTGGCCACGAGATCCCCGGTCCAGCGCAATGCGCCGTCGCTCGCCAAAACGATCTGATCGTTGGAAGCCTGCGAAATCTTGGTGGCACGCGCTTCGATTTCGCCAGCCAGAACCTTTTGGGCTGCGGCGTTGAGCGCCTTGGCTTCCGAACCTGCGGCCGCTGCATCGGGAGCGAACATGAATCCGTCGAGCCGACCAATCACGTGACCCTCGACCGTGACTTCGCCAGACTTTCCGATTTCGGTTTCCAGCATCGCCTTTTCTCGAAGCCGTCGCATCAACACGCTTGTGCGACGGTCCACGAAACGCTCGGCCAAACGCTCGTGCAGCGCATCGGATAGTTTATCCTCGACCGCGCGCGTGACACCTTGCCAGTGCTCCGGATCGGCGAGCCAATCCGGTCGATTGGCAACGAATGTCCACGTCCTGACATGCGCGATCCGGTTGGAGAGAGTGTCAATGTCGCCATCGGTTCGGTCGGCATGGGCAACCTGCCGAGCGAACCAATCCGTGGGGATGTTACCCCCTCGCATCAAAAATCCATAGAGGGCCACGACCAGTTCTGCGTGCGTCGCGGGAGCAATTTTTCGATAGTCAGGAACCTGGCAGGCATCCCACAGGCGCGCGATGGAAGCGCGGTCGCGAGCGAGCGAGCGTACATCCTCGTCCCGCGCGGCGTGCTCGAGAACCAGTATGTCCTCGCCGATGGGTGCGCGCGTCAGGCCCTGCTCTCCCGGCACGGCAGCCAGGGACGCCTGCAAAGCGCCGATCGAAGCAAAATCAAGATCGGTATTGCGCCATTGCAGCAGGCGGAGCGGTTCGAAGCTGTGACTTTCCAGCGCCTGCACAAGTTCAAGTTCGAACGGATCGCAGCGTCCGGTCGTGCCAAAGGTGCCGTCACGGGTAGCCCGGCCCGCTCGCCCCGCGATTTGAGCGAGTTCGGCCGGATTGAGCTTTCGAAACTGATAGCCGTCGAACTTTCTGTCGGATGCAAACGCGACATGATCGACGTCGAGATTGAGTCCCATGCCGATCGCATCTGTTGCCACGAGATAATCGACGTCGCCGGACTGGTATAGGGCAACCTGCGCATTCCGGGTTCGGGGCGAGAGGGCACCCAGCACTACCGCCGCACCGCCACGCTGGCGGCGGATCAGTTCAGCGATTGCATAAACCTCGTCCGCCGAAAAAGCGACGATCGCCGATCGCGGCGGCAACCGCGTCAGCTTTTTCTCTCCGGCATAGCTGAGCGTTGACAGCCGCGGCCGGCTCACGATGTGGGCGCCGGGCAACAATTTCTCCACCATCGGCCGGACCGTCGAGGCGCCCAACACCAGGGTCTCCTCGCGGGCGCGGGCGTTGAGCATGCGGTCGGTGAACACGTGGCCCCGTTCGAAATCTGCCCCCAGCTGCACCTCGTCGATGGCCATAAAGGCGATGTCGAGATCGCGTGGCATTGCTTCGACGGTACAGACCCAGAAGCGCGGGTTCGGCGGCTTGATCTTTTCCTCGCCCGTGACCAATGCGACTGCGTCCGTTCCCACCCGGTCGGCGATCTTGTTGTAGACCTCACGCGCAAGCAGCCGCAGCGGCAGTCCGATGACGCCCGACGAATGCGCCAGCATGCGCTCGATAGCGAGATGGGTCTTGCCGGTGTTGGTAGGGCCGAGCACGGCCGTGACGCCGGCGCCGCGCATTCGCGATGCTCGATTGGGCTGCGGGGAAAAACTGATGGGCATACGCCGTCCGGACTGGTGGAAGAGCGCTCAGGCACGCTTCCGAGAGGCTTTCTGTATCACAATGCGATGCTGGAGCATGCGCATGGTTAAGCTTTAGAACGAGTCTGGAACGAATCGCGCCCGAATCGCTGACTCCGGAGCTGTATAGCTTCGTTCACGGCGACATCTGGCGAGCGTCGTCTGCACACCCACAAGATGGAGTAGCAGACCCTTCGTTCAAGTGGCTGCAAGCGGTTCCGAAAGTTAACACAGCGCCGGCACCCCTCTGCTCACGGAGAGTCAAGGGGCTTATTGCGTCTTCGAACCGTTGGCCGAAGCCCCGGCCTGGATTGGAATTGAAACGAATTCCGACGCCTCGACAATTGCCTGGCCGAGCGGTGTCGCCCCTTGCGCCCGAAAAGGAACCAGTACGCGGGTTCCGGCAATCGGCGCGAGCCATACTTCCATATCGCGCTGCTTGGCCAGATATCTGATGGCCGCGCGCGAGGGAATAAAGCCGGCGATCGGTGTGAAGTACGCCGAGCAAACCACCACGGGGCCGGAATAGCCTTTGATCGCCTTCACCCTCTCCATTCGCTTGAAGGCAAACTGCATGTCGTAACGGAGTCTGCCGTCGAAGACTTCCTGCGTTCGCTGACAGGCCTCCGGAACGAGAGGGTCGCCGTTTCCGGGCATGCGCACAAGTGCCGCCGTCATCGGATCAAGAACGCCGCGCTGGGAGGCTTCGGTGATCGGCACACGATTGGGGTCGTTATCGGCGGGCGGATCGACCTTGTACTCCTTCACGTTGCCGTTGGTGATGGTGATGCGTATTGAATCGAACTTCTGGTTGTTGCGTAAGCTCATACTCCCCACGTAGATCGAGGACAGCCGTCCAGCGCTCAGCGTGCCACGTGCGGTGGCGGTGCCTTGGCCACCTGTAAAAGCGCGGAGCAAACCCGACGTCGCGCCGTTGACCGTGGCAGAGTACTGGGTGTCACTCACATCGATGGCCCAGCTGCCGGTCCCGATCGGAATCCCGGCAACTGTCGCTGAGTAGCGCGCTTCGAGGCGTGCCTGAGCAGACGCCGGAACCGACGATGCGGAGATCGCCAGGACCAACATAACTGACGTCAGGAGCAGATTGCTCTCTTGGTGACGCAAGACTTGTTCCTTCCGCGCTCGGCGCCAAATGATTTACAGGGCCGGATACTATCACCCAACCCGGCGAGCGATGGGCGCGCGTGCTCGGAGGCTGGCCGCAAGGTTGACGCCGAACGGCACTTCGTCGGCGCGGATTTAGTCGAATCTGTGTTCGCAGCCGGGGGAAGCACCGTGAAGGCATAGAAAATCCCTTAAAATTCGATTCAATCGCTTGGCTTGACGCCCTTAATCTCGCTCTCTATACGTCCGCTCCATCTCTAAATCCCGGCGTTTGACCGATTTCCGGCACCTGTGGGTGCCCGCGTTTTTGAGGACAGAGCTATGTCACGGCGTTGCGAGCTGACCGGCAAAAAACCCTTGGTCGGCCACAAAGTGAGCCATTCCAACATAAAGACCAAGCGACGGTTTCTGCCGAACCTGCGTAACGTCACGCTGATCTCCGATACATTGGGGCGCAGAATCCGGATGCGTGTATCAGCCAACGCCTTGAAGACCGTCGACCATCGCGGCGGGCTTGATGCATTCCTGCTGAAGGCAAACGACGACGAACTGGCGCCTCGAGTGCTTGAGCTCAAGCGTCAAATCGTGAAAAAGCGCCAGGCCAGCGGCGGCTGACGTTTTATCAAGGCACATTGCTCATGCCCGGCTCTGTGCCGGGCATCCGTGTCTGTGCGGCGCGCACCAAACATCGATAGCCCGGCCAAGCCGTCACGACGGGCCTACTCTCCCACTATCGAAAACTGAAGCAGCAGGTTGCGCTGGATGAAGGAAAAATTGTCATCCGATACCAGCGTGAGAATTGTCTCACCACCGGCAGCACGGTGTGCGGCAATTCCTTCCATGTTGTCGATCTGATGCGCGAGATCGGCCACGATCATCGAATGGCCATCAATCACCGCGCCTTCCTTGATGCTGGCCAGCGGCATGCGGCGGATGCGCATCGCGACGCCACGGACAGGCGAATAGCGACGCTCCAGGACCAAAAGATCGGGTGGAAGGAGCACGCAGTCACTGACCTCGAAATCCTGGGTACGCTTGACGCTGAAGCGGGTGACCTTGTCGCTGCCAAGCACAAATCCCCGCAAATTGCCGGCTTTGTCGAGACTGCGCTCGGTTATCGCAATCAGGTCCCCGGCCAGCAAACCCTGTCGTGGCGCGGCGAGACACTCGAGACCCTTGTTATACGTGAAGGTCTTGAAATCGGGCGGCACCTTGATCGGCTGGCCGCGTGCCAGCAGACCGTCGCGACGATAGTCAAAGCGCACGATCTGTTCGACGCGCTCGATTCCCACGTAAATCACGCCATCACGCTCGGCGAGCGACTCGGCATCGTACCAGCCCCGCGCGGCAAGCGGCTTGCCATCCGGTCCAAGCATCGGTGCTATTTCGGCATCGGCTATGCCCACCGGTCTTCCGTCGCGATAGAGAATCCTCCCGCGCAGCCACGAGCCGCGATCGGTAAGCGCGATGAAATGACTGCCGTCCGCCTCGACGTAGATGCCCGAGAGGCCGCCGAAGGCGGGGTTGTTCGACGCCAGCACAAGGCCGCCGCGGAATTCCAGATCGCCAAAGCGCGTCAGCGAGGGATCGCGATTGTCGAATGAAGTTGTCGGCGTCGCATCAATTTCGATGCGCGTGATCCCTGCCGCATAGCGAGGCGGATCGGCGAACGCGAAAGAGCCGACGGCAATGGCGAGCGCAACAAAAAAAGGCTCGCAACGAGCGTGCGAAAACGTAGAGCGCTCAAGCCACGCGTCTCCGGACGCGCGGCCTCGACCATTCAACGCTACCATGCTCCTCGAACAGTTCGGCGAGCTTTTCTGTCATCGCACCGCCAAGCTCTTCGGCATCGACAATGGTGACCGCGCGGCGATAGTAGCGCGTCACGTCGTGGCCGATGCCGATGGCAATCAGTTCGACCGGAGATCGCGTTTCGATCTCCTCGATCACCCAGCGCAGGTGGCGCTCGAGATAATTTCCCGGATTGACGGAAAGCGTGGAATCGTCAACCGGCGCGCCATCAGAAATCATCATCAGAATCCTGCGCTGCTCGGAACGCCCAAGCAGTCGCTTGTGTGCCCAATCGAGCGCTTCGCCGTCGATGTTCTCCTTCAGCAACCCCTCGCGCATCATCAGGCCAAGATTTTTCCGGGCGCGTCGCCACGGTGCATCCGCCGATTTGTAAATGATATGGCGCAGATCGTTCAGCCGACCAGGATTTGCCGGCTTGCCGGCCGTAAGCCAGTGCTCGCGTGACTGCCCGCCCTTCCATGCCCGCGTGGTGAAGCCGAGAATCTCGACTTTGACTCCGCATCGCTCAAGCGTGCGCGCGAGAATATCGGCGCAGGTTGCGGCGACCGTGATCGGTCTGCCCCGCATCGAGCCGGAGTTGTCGAGCAAGAGCGTCACCACGGTGTCGCGAAACTCCGTGTCTTTCTCGGCCTTGAACGAAAGCGGATGCAAAGGATCGATAATTACGCGGGACAGGCGCGCCGGATCGAGCTGACCTTCTTCGAGATCGAATTCCCAAGACCGGTTCTGCTGGGCCATCAGGCGGCGTTGCAAACGATTGGCAAGGCGCGCCACAACGCCCTGCAGGTGAGAGAGCTGCTTGTCGAGATAGCCTCGAAGGCGATCCAGCTCTTCCTGCTCACAGAGGTCTTCGGCCGCGACAATCTCGTCGAACTTCGCGGTAAAAGCGCGGTAGTCCGGCCCGCGCGGTTCGTTGGCACCAAAATGGCGCGGGCGCTGCGGCTCTCCGGGAGTCTCCGCATCACCAAGGTCGGTGTCCTCCGCGGTATCGGCAGTCGGAGCCTCCACCGCCTCGGCGGCGGCGTCGGGCATATCCTCGGCGGACAGCTGCGTGTCCTCCATGCTCATCCGCTGCATCTCATCGGAATCGGCGGCTTCGCCGTCCTGGCCGGACTCCTGTTTGCGGCGATCCTCCTCGCCTTCGTCTTCTTCCTCGGAGTCGTGGCTGCGATCCTCGCCCATTTCGAGAGCGTCCAGCAGGTCGTGGACGACGTCGCTGTACTGACGCTGATCTTCAACCAGGCCTTCGAGCCGATCGAGATCGCGGCCGGCACGCTCTTCGATGAGCGGACGCCAGAGATCGACAAGTTTTCGCGCCGCAGGCGGCGGAGCCATGCCCGTCAGGCGCTCGCGCACCATCAGCGCCAGCGCATCCTCGATCGGCGCATCCGCGCGCTCGGTGATTTGATCGAACTTGCCGCGATGAAAACGATCGTCAAGCATCGCGGTGAGATTCTGTGCGACGCCGTTCATGCGCCTGGCGCCGATCGCTTCCACGCGCGCCTGCTCCACGGCTTCGAACACAGCCCGGGCCTGTTGGCCGGAAGGCTGCAGCCGGCGATGCAAGGCCTGGTCATGACAGGCAAGACGCAGGGCAAGTGAGTCCGCATGGCCCCGAACTACCGCAGCCTCGGTTTTTCCGAGCTTGCGCGGCGGCTCCGGCAAACGAACTTTCCCGCCCATCAACCCCGGACGCTCGGCAGCGAACGCGACCTCCAATTCCGGTTTGCGCGCCAAGGCGCGCAGGCAACCGGTGACCGCGCGCTTGAAAGGTTCGGTCGGCGATTCTTTAGGCGACGGCTTGATTTTGATGTTGGAGGCCATGGTCGAAGATGTTGATGCTCGTCATTCAGAATCCGACGCTGCGCGTCGTCCGGAATGGCCAGTTATTACGTCAATGCCACATTCACCGATGACTCCGGCAGTTCAACGCCGAAGCAGCGCTGATAGAACTCGGCGACGATCGGTCGCTCAAGCTCGTCACATTTGTTGAGAAAAGTCAGCCGGAAGGCAAAACCGATGTCGTTGAAGATCTCGGCATTCTCCGCCCAGGTAATGACGGTGCGTGGACTCATGACGGTCGAGATGTCGCCGTTCATGAATGCATTGCGCGTGAGATCCGCGACACGCACCATCTTGTTCACGGTATCGCGGCCCTGCTCATTGCGATAATGCTTGGCCTTGGCCAAAACGATTTCCACTTCATTATCGTGCGGCAGATAATTCAGCGTGGTGACGATCGACCAACGGTCCATCTGGCCCTGGTTGATCTGCTGCGTGCCGTGATAGAGCCCCGACGTATCGCCGAGACCCACCGTGTTGGCCGTGGCGAACAGACGAAACGCGGGATGCGGCTTTATCACCTTGCTCTGGTCGAGCAGCGTGAGCCGTCCGGAGGCTTCCAGCACGCGCTGAATGACGAACATCACATCCGGCCTACCGGCATCGTATTCGTCGAAGCAGAGCGCGACGTTGTTTTGCAACGCCCATGGCAGGATGCCTTCGCGGAACTCGGTGACCTGCTGGCCCTCCTTGATCACGATCGCGTCCTTGCCGATGAGATCGATGCGGCTGATATGGCTGTCGAGATTGACACGCACGCACGGCCAATTGAGCCGCGCCGCCACCTGCTCGATATGCGTCGATTTGCCGGTACCATGATAACCGGTCACGATCACACGGCGGTTCTTGGCGAAGCCGGCGAGAATAGCGAGCGTAGTCGGGCGATCGAACCGATAGTCGGAATCAATATCCGGGACGTGCTCATCGGCCTGCGAATAGGCCGGCACTTCCAAATCGCTGTCTATTCCGAAAACCTGCCGGACCGACACCTTCATATCGGGCAGGCCGGCAACTTCCTGCATTGCGGCTGTCATTGATCCTCCGTGGCTCCGGAACTCCGAAGCCCGTGATGCGGTCCGATTCGTACGGTCCGGCTGATGGCGGCAACTTACCAGACGCCGCGGCGTCGAAAAACCCGCCGCAACCCAATGCCACCACCAATTATTTCAATAAGATAGGGGTCGCGAGCCTTGTACGAAAGGCGGGGCTGGGTTGCTTTGGCGAGGCCTCCGGGCCCTCAGCCAAATCCTACTGATTTCAGATAATTGTACGACTGGATGATCTCGACCAGCCGATCCTCTGTCGACCGGTCGCCGCCATTGGCATCGGGATGGTGGCGCTTTACCAATTCCTTGAAACGCATCTTCACCTGCTGCGAAGTGGCGCCGACCTCAAGTCCCAGCGTATCGAGAGCCTTGCGCTCCGCGTTGCGGATCGGTCGGGCTTCCGCGCGTGCCTTCTGTTCGGCCCTGACACCTTCGCCGAACAGGCCGAATGGATCGGCGTGAGTGCCGAAAGCACGCATGTCCGGCCGCATCGTGCCTTTGCCGGTTCCCATCTTCCAGGTGGGGCGGTGGCCGGTCAGCGCGTCCTTCTGGTAGGCCATCACCGCCGCATCGCTCATCCCGGCGAAGAAGTTGTAGGACTGATTGTATTCGCGCACATGGTTCAGGCAGAAACGCCAGTACTCCTTTTCGCGGCCCCGGCCTTTTGGCGCGCGGTGCGTCGCTTTTTCCTTGCAGCCATGCCATTCGCAGCCCGGGCCACCGGTTTTCGGACGGCGATCCTTCTCCGGCTTGACGCGGATACGGTCAAAAAGAGGTGAGTCGAATTTCATGACCGACCATTATGCGCTTTTGCGGGTGACGCCTTCAAGGCTTGATCGTGACAGGCCGAACATGCCGACCATTGACCCGCACCCTGCCCTCTCCTAAGCGGGCAACATGCGAACCGCCGATCTCATCACGAAGAAGTTGACCGAAGCTTTCGCGCCGGAAAGCCTTAAAGTGCTGGACGAATCTCACCAGCACGAAGGCCATGCCGGACACAGGCCGGGCGGGCAAACTCACTACCGCGTCTATATTGTATCGAAAGCTTTCAAAGGAAAGACCCGGCTCGAGCGGCACCGCATGATCAACCAGCTGCTTGCCAGCGAACTCGCGGGCGGGGTTCACGCACTCGCCATCCACGCCGCCGCGCCCGGCGAAGGTGGAGTTTGAATAGCGCCGGTTACCCGGACATCGCGGGCTGCGTTCTGGGGAGCGGCTGAATACGCAACGCGGTGATGCGATTGCGTGCACGCCGCAAGACCCTGAAACGGAAGCCATGAAAAGTGAAGCTTTGCCCTACCTCGGGAATTGAGCGCGCTTCATGGATGACCAGCCCGGCGACAGTCGTCGCCTCGTCGTCGGGCAAATTCCAGTCCATGACCCGATTGAGATCGCGGATAGGAACGGCGCCGTCGACGTTAACCGAACCGTCGGGCTGGCGCCGCACGCCAGGCATGGCGACATCGTGTTCGTCGGTGATGTCTCCAACGATCTCCTCAA
>Ga0081455_10004073_pt1 | contig 16553 bp, 14 predicted proteins | sample TabmetS3T2R1_FD_70207 | JGI IMG/M metagenome (GOLD analysis project Ga0081455, IMG submission 70207) | Tabebuia heterophylla rhizosphere microbial communities from the University of Puerto Rico - S3T2R1 | ecosystem: Host-associated > Plants > Roots > Rhizosphere ... | reverse complement strand
CTACGACTGCGGAGCGCAGGGAACCAAAGAGGCTGCCGTTGCGGCTTGTGTGAACTGTGGGGCGGGCATGTGTGCCGCCCACACCCGAACCGAGGACGAGCAACTCGACCGTCACGGGATCGGCAACCCAATCCACCTAGGCACCACCCGCAAACTCGTCTGCACCGCCTGCGACCGCATCCTCGCCCACCGGGCCCTCCACACCGTCGGCTAACCGGCCGCAGACCACCCACTGCAAGACCGATTCCTCATACGCCATCACGGATCCACACACTCCATCCTCGAGTGGACGCTGAACGTGGCGCCTACCGGCATAGCCGACGCCGGGCTCGAGCAGCTTCGCGTAGCCGCGTGGCTCCGGGTGAGCGGCACTTCGCGGGGCGTCCTAGGCAGAACCGCCCGCCACCGAAAGTCCAGAGCTCCGTGCATGCTTCCTCTCTCGTGTTTCTCGCACGGACACAACCCGACGTACGAGTGTTGACCGTGGTTGACCCGGCCCAGCGTTCCACGATGCAGGTCCCCGTGTTGGATGTCGGACTGCTGGGCTGGCCTGACCGGCAGCCGCCGGCGGCGGAGTCAACGGCTGTATGCGGCGGCCGTGTTCAGTCCCTTCTGGAGTCCGCGTGCTGCTGGCAAGTGACGCAGTAGCGCGTGTGCGGGATGATCTCAAGCCGCTCGAGCGGGATGTTGTTCGAGCAGTGCTGGCAGGTGCCGTAGGTTCCGTCGTCGATCCGCGTCAGCGCCTGTTCGCTGTCGGCAATGAGTCGGTGTATCGCATGCAGTCGGGCTGCTGTGACGGCTTGGTCGTTGTCGGCGAGGCGATGGGCGAGGGAGGCCGAGCGTTCGATGGCCGCCAGGCTGGCCCGCTGGGTGTCTAGCTGCTCTCGCAGGACCCGGCGGAAGCGGCCCGCTGAGCCGGGCCGCGTGGTGGTGGCGGGTCTTCGCCTGGGTGTACGGGCTGTAAGTCGGGGTGAACTCGTCGCGGACACGGTGCTCCTTGTTGGTGTCGGGGAGGGGCTTTCACTTCGTGGCTAGTCGGCTGCCCGGTAACGCAGGATCCCGGCTGCCGCTACGCCATCGGGCAGGGCGGAGCTGGCAACCACGAAGAGGTCGCCGGAGTGCCGAACGGTAGCGATCACGGCTTGTTCGAGCTGCTCGAGTCGGCGCGGCGCCTCGGTGAGCCGGACGACCGCTGACTTGGTATGTGCGGCGCTCCAGTCGAGGGCGTCCGGGCTGAGCAGCAGACTCCGCAGCTGTCGTCGTTCAGCGGCTTTCGCCAACTTTGCAGGAGCCTCGACGGTGCGTCCGGTGCCGGGCAGCTCATAGAAGCGGGCTATGGCGGCGTCGGCTGGGCGACGCAGGACTGGCTCGGCCAGTGACCGGGCCCTGGCATGCAGCTGCTCGATGCTGAGGTCGCCGGGGCTGCCGTCGATGCCGCTGTCCAGCAAAGTTGGATAGGTGTTCACCTGGCGGTAGAGCGATTGCATGCTGCGCACAGCGGCCAACACGAGGGGGCCGTCCTGGTTCCGCAGCACTGGTCGCAACGCGCGGTCGACACCGCGGAAGTGGCGCCGCAGCATCACCTCGCGGCCGACCCCTTCACCGCCGCCGACCCCGTGATACACCGTGCGCGTGCCGGAGCCACCTCGGTCGGCGAGATAGGCGTGCACCCGTGCGGTTCGTTGCGTTGGCGGCGTTTGCCACGCCGACAACGCATAGCCGTCCAGGTTTACCTCTTCGAGGCGGTGTTGGGATCCCTTGAACAGACGGATCTGGTCATGGTTGAGGGTCAGCACGAAGAACACGTCATGGGTGGCGAACACCGGCAGCAAGGGCGCGAGCGTGAATCTGTCTCCCACTACCGCAAGTTCGGGCACGCGATGGGCGATGGCGAAGAGCTGGACCCGTTCGGGGCCGGCAAACACCGCCAGCCCTCGAGCGTTCGCCAGTCGCGACTGGGCCCTATGGATCGCCGCGTCGGCCGCAGTGAGGAGCCGGCCGATCTCGGAGGACCGGACCTCGTCTGCATGTAGTACATTCCCGACCTGGCGAAGGAGGTTCGTGGCGCGGATGCGCGTCCTTGTGTGGCGTGAACCATCTCGCCGACCGATCGGCACGAACAGCGATACGCGCGCGCCTCCCGCACAGCTGGCGAGGTCGGACAAGACTGTCGTGTCGGGGTACACCAGGGAACCCAGCGGGTGAACCTCCGTGCCGGCGTCCAGGTACATCGACTTCTCCACTTTCCGGTTTCTTGGTTGTGCGTCGTTCAGTCCGTCAGCCACCAGTTCTGTGGCGATCGCTGGTGGAAGGACTGATGGCCCACTCGTCGACGACGTCGCGTCGGACATCGGACGGATGGGCGGCGGTGCCAGCGTCCGTAGCCAATGACTGCTGACATCTTCAGCGTCCCTGCTCGGGTCCGGTCTTTTCAGGATCAGCGCCGGATGAGTACATTCAGCTCTAGTTGCCGACCGTCGGCAATCGGGCGCACCGATTCTGGTCTGGTCGAGAACGGAAAGCCTGCCCCGCAGGACGGTCCTTCGCTTGCCTGCGATCGGTATTGGCTAGTGAAATTGCCGCGGCTCGGCAGTCTTAAGCGCGCCGACTCGGCCGATGGCAGGGGTGATGTTCCCGTGCCGCACCCCCGAACGGAAGGAGGACGTTGCGTAGTTCGGTCACCTTGACGGAGCGAGACGAACATGCGACGCACACCAGGCTGGCTGCCATGTGTCCCAGTCCAGCTTCCGAACGGGGCACAGTGGAAGGCAAAGACGGGTTGCGGGCCGAGCCGCTTCACCCAGCGGAATCACTCGCCGCGGTTCATCCCGGGGCCATGGTGCTTCGACCGTGGATCACGACGATGCCGACCACCACGTTGCTTCAGGCCGTGCTAGGCAGCCCTTCAGGTAGTGCTGTCAGCGTTGGAGTTCGTCGAGCGGTACCTGCGGGTCGGCGAGGCGGTGCCGGTCGACGGTGGGGGCAGCCCGTACGAGGTCATGGACCTGGCCCGTCAGGTCCCAAAGGTTGACGTGCATGCCGGCGAGCACCCTGTCGCCGGCAAGCCAGAAGGCGGCGAACTCGCGGCCGTCGACGTCTCCGCGGAAAACAACCTGATCGTAGTGGCCCGGTTCGACGTAGCCGAAGTACTCCATCCCGAGGTCGTACTGGTCGGTGTAGAAGAACGGGACCCGGGCGTAGCTGACGTCTTGTCCGAGCATCGCCTTGGCGGCCGTCACCGACTGATACCGCGCGTTGGCCCAGTGTTCGACCCGGATGTGCTTGTCGAGCAGCGGGTGGAAGGCGTTGGCGACGTCGCCGGCGGCGTAGATGTCGAGGTCGGATGATTGGAGGTGTGCGTCGACCAGGACGCCGTTGTCAACGTCAAGGCCAGCATCGTCGGCGAGCGCACTGTTGGGGGTGATGCCGACTCCGACGATGACCGCCTCGGCCTCGATACGGCTGCCGCCGGCAAGCCGTACGCCGCTCACCTCGCCGTTTCGGCCGGTGATCTCGGCGACCTGGACGCCGCACCGTAGATCCACGCCATGGTCGCGGTGCAGGTTGGCGAACACCTGGGCGGTTTCGCGGCCGAGCACCCGGAGCAGCGGCAGTTCGGCGGCTTCCAGCACAGCTACCTCGACCCCAGCGGTGCGGGCAGCCGCCGCGGTCTCTAAGCCGATCCAGCCGCCCCCGATCACCGCGATCCGAGACACCGACGCGAACGTCTCCCTCAGCCGATCGCTGTCGGCCACTCTGCGCAGATAGAAAACCTGGTCGAGGTCTGATCCCGGAACGGACAGTCGTCGCGGGCTCGACCCGGTGGTCAGCAGGAGCTTGCGGTAGCCGATCCGGCCGCCGTCGGCAAGCGTCACCTCATGCGCCGTCGGATCGATGGCGCTGACCGTGGTGTCCAGCCGCAGGTCGACATCGTGGTCGGCATACCAGCTCGGCGGATGAACGTAGATCCGCTCCCGCTCGGACTTGCCCAGGAGGTACTCCTTCGACAACGGCGGTCGCTTGTACGGTCGCTCGCCCTCATCGCCGACCAGGACAAGCGGACCGTCGAACCCGTCCTTGCGGAGGGTCTCCGCGGCCTTGGCCCCAGCCAGGCTCGCCCCCACGATCAGGTAGGTCGATTCTGCTGTCATGGTCGCTCCTTAGGGTCATGTGCTGATGGGTTGCCTGCTCAGCTCGGATCGTGGTGTAGCCGATAGCGAAGGAAGAGGTAGGGGCCCCGTCGCCGGACGCCGATGAGGTCGGACCACTTGGCCCGGTCCGGCAACAGCTCGATCCCGTCGACCAACCCAGGACGCGAGGTCGCACCCCGGCCGGCGAACAAGGGCGAGGTGGTGAGGAACAGCTCATCGAGCAGGTCGTCGGCGATGAGTTGTCCGAGCACCCGCGGCCCGCCTTCGGTCAGCACGACTCGGTGTCCGCGAGAAGCGACGGCATCGAGGACATCGGCCATGCGCAGCGAAGGTCCGTGGCCGAGCGGAATCACCGTGGAGGTCAGTGGAAGGCGCCCCTCGAGGAGTCGAGCTCCGTCAGTCGTGGTCATGATGAGCGCGCCCGTCACGATTGCCGGATGTTCGGTCGGCACGTCGCCACGTGCGCTGACGACGACCAGCTCCGGCCGTGGGGAGCGGTTCAGGCGGCATCGAAGGTCGGCGAACTCGGCTGCCAATCCTGGATAGACATGCTCGGGCGTCCACTGATGCCGGGGCGTGGCCCGAAGGGTGCCGGCACCGACAAGTACTGCGTCCGCGCAGGCCCGCAGCAGGCCCATGACGAACCGGTCCGCTGGCTCACGGCCACTGATCGCTGAACCGGAGGACGGATGCTCAGGCCCGAGAGCAGTGACGCCGTCGATCGATGCGACGAAGTTCCCGAAGTTCCCGTACACGCACGGCAGGGCGAACCCGAGGTCTCCGCCGTACACCTTCGACAGTGCCGGGGGCAGGGGCAGAGCGGGCAGCCCAGTTGCTTCGTACAGCACCTCAAGCGGCTCGGTGGTACTCCCCACCGGCTGCCGGGCGACCTCACGGACCGCCATACATCACCCTCGCAACCCGCACAGAGCGAAGAACTCGCCCCGCAGGTGTGGATCGCTGTCGTAGTTGCCGCGCCAGTACGTAGTGCGGGTACTCGACTCGATTTCGCGGACACCGCGCATCTGAGTGCACAGGTGGACCGCGTCCAGGTGGACCGCGACGCCATGCGGGGAGAGGATGTCCTCCATGGCATCAGCGAGCTGCTGGCCGATCCGCTCCTGCATCGAGAAGCGGCGCGCGAACAGCCGCACCAGCCTAGTCAGCTTCGATAGACCCAGGATGTGCTCGTGCGCGATGTAGCCGACATGCGCGGTGCCGAAGAACGGCAAGCTGTGGTGCTCGCACAGCGAGAAGAACGGGATCGGGCCTTCCACCACCTGGCTGATCCGACAATCCGGACCGCCGCGACACTCGGTCGGGAACGCCGTGACCAGCTTCTCGTCACCCTCGTAGCCGCTGGTTGCATCGAAGAGTGCGCGGAGAAAGCGGCGCGGCGTGTCGACAGTCGACGGTGATCCGTCGGGCATGCCCAAGGCGCTGAAGATCTCCGCCATGTAGCCCTCGAACCTGGTCCACTGTTCAGAACCGATCTGCCGCCGGTCGACTCTGCCCCACGGCTCCAGATCCAGCAGCGAGTCGCCAATCCCTAGATCGAACGCATCGTCTTGACCATTGCTCGTGTGCTGCGTCGGCTCTCTCACGCGGTCCACCACCTTCTAAAATCAACACTACTTGATGTTAGAGGATCTGCAAGCTTTCCGGCAGCCGTCGTCGACCAAGCAGCCGGTCATCTGGCCGGGCCGTCGAGAGCTCGTGTCGAGGCCGGCAGCGTCGACCTTGGTGGCGATGCAGGTCATGCTGCGTCGCCACCCCTCGCCGACGCGGAATTCGGCCGGCAGGTCGCCTCCTGGCGCCGCCAGGCTGGCTCGGCTCGCCGTTCGTCCTCGCTCGTCCCGCCCCATACCCCGACCAACTCGGGATGTCTGATCGCATAGTCGCAGCAGGCGGCGCGCACCGGGCACCGCGCGCACACCCGCTTGGCAGCTTCATTCTGTCGGGCTCTCGCCTGGCCAATGCCGATCGGGAAGAACAGCTCGGGATCCTCGTTCTGGCACGCCGCTAGCTCCCACCACCGCGCCGCCGGGGCCCGGTTGCCGTGCGAAGCCGGGTTCATCAGGGGTGGGTTGATCACCGTCGCCTCCGCGCACATCACCTTGGCTGGCGCCGGGTCACCTGCATCGCCCACCGCTGCGGACCTTCCTGCAGGTAGACGAAGCCATAGCCGTACGGATCGATGCGATCCATCTGCCGCCACAGTCTGCACAGGTCGTTGCTGGACCGGAGCTCGACGTGTTCGTCGGCTCGTAGGCGTAGCAGTCGCTCCACGATCGCGTCGATGACCTGGTCGGCGGGCAGTGCGTCGAGGTCGATCATCGTGCCCTCGGTGAGCGGATACCACTCGTGTGAGCGGCCGGTTAGGTCGGCGGTCGCGTGCACCGGACAGGGTGCGCTTGCTGCTGCGAGCAGGTCCTCCTCGGCTGAGAAGTGACGCTCCAGCAATGTGAGAAGTCTCCAAGTGGTGGCCGCGATCTGCACTGCAGTCGATTCGGAGTGGCCGCTAGTCGCATCCTCTAGCGCTTGGGTGTTGTGGCGCAGCCTGAGATGGTCACGCCTTAGCCGGTCGAAACCCGATGGGGTCGGATGGGGCGGGAATAACATCCATTCCTCGTCGGCAATCTGTCGTATCAGCTCTGCGCGGACGTAGTCGAGCAGCGCCTGTAGCTCCGTGCGCGGCCATCGGTCTTCGGCGGCGACGGTCAATAGGTCATTGGCACGGGCGGCGACTTGCCCGAGCAGCAACGCGTGCTCCTCGATCAGGGTGTGCGCTGTCCGCGACCAGCGCGGGCGGGTCCAGTGGGTGATCACAGGTCTCACCTCCGGCGGCGTGGCTGGCCGCGTACGGCAGCTCGAGGTGGACGCTGGTGTCGTCGGCTGCGGCGTGGGCACGTTCTCGCCGGCGGGACCTTGTTGAGGGCAATCGCGTGCATGTCTTGGCCGGAGTGTTGGGACGACGCCGCGGGGTTTGTGCCAGCGACAGACTCGATCTGGATTGTGCACATGTCTGCACCGACGGTCTGTTCGCGCCGCCTCACTCCGCGGCATGTGATTCCTGCCGAACTCCGCAGCCTGAGAAGGTGCCGATCACGCCGGGCGATCGCGCTTCTGCGCATGCGGGCTCGTACTGCCGTTTCCCGCCCTGCGGCGCCGGTGGCCGTGGCTGGTCGCTTCCTCATCGAGGGGCCGCCTGCCTCGCCGGCCGTCATCGAGGAGCCATCCTTTGAAGCGATCGGGTGGCGTCCGCGGTGGCGAGCCGTGACAGTGCGAGCGCCGCGACGAGTAGACCGAAGTCGCGCAACGCGATGTCGTAGTAGTCAGGGATGGTGAGGAGGTTGATGATGATGCCCGCGAGCCACGCAGCTACAAGGAGGCCGCCGTACCGCGGCGTCAGCGCGACCGCTATGCCGGCCACGATTTCGACCACACCGACGGCGTACATCGCCTGTTGTGCGGTGCCGGGTACCAGGTCGTTGATCCACGGAGCAAGGTAGTGCGGCCAGTCGGTCAGCACATTGGCGAATTTGTCCAGCCCGAACAGGATCGGAGCGATGGTGAAGACCGTCCGCAGGAGTAGAAACGCCTGCCGTGACGGGTCGATGCCTTCGATCGGGCCGCTGAGGTTGTCGTGGCGAGGAGCGACAGTCATCATCGTCGCCTTTCTGAGCTCTACGCATCGGCTCGGGCGGGATCTCGGTTGTGAGGTCCGGGCTCATGTGTCCTGTCATGCGGCCGGTTCTCTGCGACGACGGCCGCTCTGGACATCAGCTTCCCGCGATCTTGCGAGTCCAACATCGTGCTCGACCGGCCGAGATGAGGCCCTGCACCTTGCCGATGCTCGGCATGAGGCGTCAACCAATACGGCCCTGGGTAGAGACGGACCAGCCGCATGGACGTGCCGAGCGAGGCGAGCGCCCGGCAGGGTCTGGCAGGGTGACGGCTCGATGATCGGTGTTGGTGATCAACAGATTTTAGGACTCTCTCCGGCTCCGGACATGGACTCGCTGGCATGGGACCCGGCGCAGTGGTCGTCGACCGGATTCGTGTGCAGGCCCCGACTAGTCCTGGCAACGACGTAGTTTTTTTTACAAGCACAACTTGTGTAAACTCTTGTCATGAGTCACGTCATGCGGCTCCCTCGCGTGCACCGGAGCGCCTGGAGGGAGCCGTCCTCCGGGCGCCGAACGTTCTCGAGACCGCGGTCTGCTCATCCCCAGTCCTCATGAGAAAACTGGACGCAAGGGAGTGGGTGGCAGCATGACAAGCGCCGTTAACTCGATTTTCCAAGGCGGGACGCTGGAGACCCCTCAGCCTGAGGATTGGCTGCGACGTGTGGCTGTGGGCGCCAGTCGCGATGCCGGTGGCGTGCCGGAGGAGTTCCTTGGTGACTATCTGGTGATACTTGCTGCGGCTGCGACATCCGGGCGGCGTCCGCAGCGCACTGAAATCGAGAACGTACGTGCGCTGGGTCGCCGGGCAGCCGTGGCTGGCATCTCGCCCGGGCGCGGAGCAGATCTGTACTTGTCCGCGGCGCGACGGGCATGGGCCGAGCTGCCGGCCATCGTTCGCGAGCGAGACAGCGCCGCGGTGCGGTCAGCAGCAGAGGCCGTGCTCCATGTCGTGGACGACGCCGTTGCCGCCTTCGCGGAGGGCCACACCGAAGCCAGCCGGGAGATGATCCGCCGCGAGGAAACGCTTCGCCGGGAGCTGATCGACGACCTGCTCCGCGGAGATGCTCACCTCGGTGAACTCGTAGAGCGCGCCGAGCCATTCGGACTGGATCTGACTCGAGCACATCAGGTCGCGCTGGCCGCCCCCAGCGCCCGACTACCTCGGGTTGAAGCCGCCACTAGCCTGCTGGAGCGTGTCGTCCTGGATCGGTTTGGCGACAGGGACGTCCTCGTTGCTACCAAGGAGAACCGGGTCGTCGTCATCGCGCTCGCCGACGAGCGGGCGCCCACAGAGACGACAGATCGAGCTGGCCCGTCAAGTGATCTCGGGAAGCTCATCCATGCCGAGCTGAGCCGACTACGACAGGGGTCGCCCTGGCAGGTGGCGACGGGTCGGGCGCACGTGGGTGCGTACGGCATCGCACGCTCCTACGAGGAGGCCCGCGAGGGGCTCTCGATGGCAGCTCGCATGAGATTGGCCAATCCGGTCGTCGAGATCGGGGACCTGCTCGTCTACCGGGTCCTGCTCCGTGATCAGCCTGCCATCGTCGACCTTGTCCAATCGGTCCTCGACCCACTCCGCAGTGCTCGCGGTGGAGCCCGGCCCCTGCTCGACACTCTCGAGGCATATTTCGAGACTGGGAACATTGCCACATCGGCCGCCCGGCGCCTCCACCTGTCCGTGCGCGCGGTCACCTATCGCCTGGATCGGGTCAAGACCCTGACGGGCTACGATCCCGGCAACCCCGCGCATCGTTACACCATCGAGACGGCTGTACTCGGGGCACGATTGCTTGGCTGGCCAGAGGATGACCTGCCTTCTGGAAGTGATGCGCCAAGCGCCGCCACCAACCCGCAGTGGAGCTGACGCACCACCGCTCGATCGGGGTTCGATGACATGGGCGGAGGATCGCCGCACTCGGCGACTCCACAGCTTTGATCCAGGGTGGATGTCTTGGCTGCTTGGCGGTCAGTTCGCCGATTCCGGCGCTCAGGTCTTGTTGATCAGCCTGCCAGTGTGACCGAGAGACCGATAATCGTGCCGTAGAGGATGTGCGCGATCAGGCTTACTGTCGGTGTCTGGAGGCCGTAGTTGCGTGCCATGAAACCGGGCGCCTCGAGCAACGCGATGGTGGTGATGTCGCTGAATCGGGTTCCCATCCGTGGGTGCACGAGCGGTAGGAGCACGTTGATCAGGACTGTGCCGGCGAACACGCCCTGGCCCAGCCCGAGTAGCGTCCCCAGCCACCAGTCGTGCCTGCCGAGGGCGACGAACATCGCGTAGTAGATGAGCGCAAACAGCAGTCCGAGCGCGAAGTGTGCGACGTAACCGATCGCCTTTGCTCGTGTCCGATCAATCGAGACGATGGTGCCGAGCAGGAACGGCAGATCCATACGTGTGAGGTTCAGCTCACTGGCCGTGCGCAGCACTGTGGTGAGAACGAGGGTTCCGGCGAAGCCTCCTGCGAGGACTGGCCAGATGCTCATCGCCGGCGCTCGTCTTCGATCGCGGTGGCCGCACTGATCAATGACAGGTGGCTCAGTGCCTGGGGCAGGTTGCCGAGGAAGGCGCCGGTCGCGGGATCGATCTCCTCGGCGTAGAGCCCGACGTCGTTGGCCAGCGGGACGAGTTCATCCATGAGATCGATGGCTTGCCCGACTCGGCCGTTACGAGCCAGGGCTTCGGCGAGCCAGAACGAGCAGCTGACGAAGGCGCCCTCTCCACCGGGCAACCCATCGTCTCCGGTGTATCGGTAGACGTATGGGCCGTCGCTGAGGTCACGACGCACGGCATCCACTGTGGCCTTCCAGCGCCGCGAGCGTGCCTCGCCATAGCCAGACAGCAGGCCCAACAAGACGCTGGCGTCCAGTTCGTCGGCGCCGGCGAATCGCACGTAGCTGTTCAGATCGGCGGAGAAGCAATGGCGTTCGATGAAGTGGCGGATCGCGGTGGCCTGCGTGCACCAGTGTTCGGCGTGCCGCTTCGGCAGCATGCCGCGTTCGGCAAGCCGGCCGGCCCGGTCGAGGGCAACCCAGCACATCATCTTCGACTGGGTGAAGTGCTCCGGCTCACCTCTGACCTCCCAGATGCCCGCGTCGGGCTCTCGCCACAGCTCACAAACCAATTCGGCGATTCCGACCAGCCGTCGACCTATGTCGGGGTCCAGCGGCTCGCCGGCCTTGGCGTACAGCCAGGCGGTCTGCAGCAGTTCTCCGTAGGCGTCCAACTGCAACTGGTCTGTCGCGGCGTTGCCGGCACGAACCGGCTGCGAATTGCGATAGCCGACCAGCGGGAGGGGGCGCTCGCCTGCGAAGGCACCGCCGTCAAGACGGTACAGGGGCTGCAGCCGCGGATGAGTGAGCTGGGAGGCGTGCAGCAGCCACCAGAAGTAGGCTCGGGCCTCTGGTGCGCAACCCAGGCGCAGCAGTGCGTCGAAGGTGAATGCCGCGTCCCGCACCCAGCAGAATCGATAGTCCCAGTTGCGGCCGCCACCAACCTGTTCCGGCAGCGACGTGGTCGCCGCGGCTGCGACGGCGCCAGAAGGGGCGTATACGAGCAACTTGAGGGCGAGCGCACTGCGGGCCACGGCGTCCACCCAGAGGCCGTCATAGCTGCGGGTACCGGACCAGGACCTCCAACTGGTCACGGTGCTGTCAAATCGCGTATCGAGCTCGTGAAGCGTCGGGAAGACCAGTGGCTCCTGGTTTGCCGCGCAAAGCGCGATCAGGGCCCGCGAACCAGCCGAAGTCTCGAAGCGGGCCGTCACCGAGTCATCACCTACCCGTGGTTCCCCTGCCAGTGAGGAACACACGGCCAAGGCGTCGGCCCCACAGATGGCCACCGGTACTCCGTTCCGACGGGACAACCGCGTCGGACCCACGCCGTATCCGTATCGGGGCTGAACACGCCACTCCATCGGTACTCGACCCGACACGCCCCGCACCCGGCGCTGAAGCTCGCGAAGCGGCCCCAGGTCGCGGCCGTACACGCTCATTGCGTCCAGCACCTGGGCGACACCAGCGTCGGTGTGAAAGGTCGTCTCGAGCACGTTGGTCCCTGGCAGGTATCGGCGGGTGCTCGTATAGGGAACCGTTGGTGCCAGACAGAATGCGCCACCGCGCTCCGCGTCCAGCAGGGCGGCGAAGACGCTGGGCGAGTCGAGGTTGGGGAGCGCCAGCCAGTCGATCGCGCCGTCGTCTGCGACCAACGCCACGGTCCGGCCGTCGCCGATGGCTGCGTAGGCTCGCAGGGGTGCGTAGCCGCCCTGCCGACGGCCGTTCCGCGAGCCGGCCCTACTCACAGCCGTCGACCCGGCATGACGTGCTGGTCCCGGTGTTCCGCCGATCGCGACCTTCCCTCGCCGAGCGGCGGACACCTTCTCCGCTCGCTCGGTCACCACTGCGATCTCCCAACAAGTTCAGGGAAGTGTGCTCGAACTCGCGGGATCGACGTGGCGATCGTGGGTGGCCCGACTCGTAAGTTGGTTGGCCAGCTGAGAACCGAGTTGTTCCCAGCTTGCCTCGAACTTGGCCACGGCGTCGTCTTCCAGGCTCTGAACGACGTCCTCGTAGTCGATCCCGATGGACTGTAGCCGTTCAAGCACCTGCTGCGCGTCGGCGTAGTAGCCGCGTACGGAGTCGTGTGGCACCCGGCCATGGTCGGCGACTGCCCGCAGGGTGCCCTCGGGCATCGTGTTCACCACGCCGGGGGCGACGAGCTCGACGACGTACCGCGTGTCGAGGAAGGTTGGATCCTTCGTTGAGGTCGACGCCCACAGCGGTCGTTGTGGCCGCGCCCCGGCGGCTGCAAGGTCGGTCCATCGTGGTGAGGACAGCATCCGCTCGTAGTGCTGGTAGGCCAGGCGCGCGTTCGCGATTGCGGCTCGGCCGCGTTGTTGCGCGGAGTCGACCGTGCCAAGTTTGTCCAGGCGTCTGTCCACCTCGGTGTCCAGGCGGGAGATGAAGAATGAGGCGACTGAAGCCAGCGTCGACAGGTCATGTCCGGCCCGGTGGGCGCGTTCCATACCGTCGAGGAAGGCGGCCATGACCTCGTCGTAGCGGCCCAGCGAGAAAATCAGCGTGACATTCACGCTGATCCCCTCGGCCAGGCATGCGGTGATGGCGGGCAGGCTCTGGCGAGCGGCCGGAATCTTGATGAAGAGGTTTGGACGGTCGACAGCCCACCACAACGCTCGTGCCTCGGCGATGGTTGCCTCGGTGTCGTGAGCCAGGCGGGGATCCACTTCGATCGACACTCGCCCGTCTTGACCGTCGGTTGACTCGTAGACGGTTCGGAGGATGTCGCAGGCCCATCGGACGTCGTAGGTGGTCAACGTCCGGGTCGCCTCACCCACATCGACGCCTCGCGCGGCGAGATCGCGAAGTTGTGAGTCGTAGGCGTGGCCATGAGTAATGGCGGTGGCGAAGATTGTCGGGTTCGTGGTGACCCCGACGACGCGATCTGTGGCGACCATGGCGGCCAGGCTGCCTGATGTCAGTCGTTCCCGGCTGAGATCGTCTAGCCAGATCGATACGCCTGCTTCCGTGAGGTGTTTGAGGGGATCGTTCATGTGGCGCTTTCTCGATCTTTGTCGCGCGCCCGAGAAGGGCGGCGCTCGAGGGATGCTCGCCGGTCATCGGCCGAGTCGTCATGAGCCTGCTCGGGATGCCGGATCAAATCGGCGAGGACAGTTGCCTGACTGATCTCGATCTCCTTCGTCGCGGTGAGCAGGGTCAGCGTTCGACGTCGGGCTATCTGACGCAGGTGTGCCAGCGCGGCGGCTGGCTCCGGCGCATCGAGTTCGAGCCGATACTGACCGCCGCCTGCGCTGCAGGCTTGTACCAATTCGTGCGCGGAACCTGGGAGCGACAGCGCTTGCGCTGCTTCGTGGGCGGTGCGCTCTTGGGCCTCGGTTTCGCGATCAAGATGTGGCTGATCGTTCCATACGCGTTCGCGTTCATCGCGTTCTGCGTGGTGGAAGCGGCCGCGGTTCGCAGCTCCGGCACATCGGCGGGCTTGCGCAAAGGCGTCGCGGTCGGCGGTTTTGGCTTCGTACTCTGTGCGAGCGCGCACTTGATGTTCGTCGCCAACGTATCGCCCCAAGATCTACCGGCGTGGCTCGGCTCGGTGTATCTCGGCATCTTCAGCGGGCGGGGCGTGACTGGCGGCAAGTTGAGCGCGCTGGCCGACTACGCGAACCACGAGCACTCAGCGCTGTATTACCCGTGGATCTTGTACCGCGATCACTTCTTCTTGTTGCCGCTGTCGATGTTCGGCCTCGGCGAGCTGTTGCGCGTGCCGCAACTGCGGCGCAGTCGCTTGTTGGCGATGATCGTCGGCGCGCTGGTAGCCGTGGTCGTGCTGTCCGTTCCAGCCTACAAAGAGCCTCATTACGTGCTGGCAGTTCAGCCGTTTCTGTACGCGTTTGCCGGGCTGTGCCTGGCCTCGCTGGCGCGTTCACCCGAAAAGCTGCGGCCGGCGACCAGCTCGGTGGTGCGCGTGAGCATGCTGCTGGCGGCCTTGGCGTGCGTGATCTTGGGTGTGTTGTGCGTGCTCGACGTGGTGGTGAGCGGCACGTACTGGATCGCGCATGCCTTCGGCACGAGCCTGTGTTTGGCGCTCGGCTTGCTGTGGACGCGCAAACACTTCGTAACGCGCGAGCTCGGCATGCTCAGTGCGGCGGGCTTGGCTGCGTTTGCGATCGCGTCCGCGCGTGCACCATCGGTCGCCCCCTATCGCGCCGTCGCAAAAGCGCTCGAGCCGTATCTGAGCCATGCGTCTCCCCGACAGGCGAGCTTCCTCGCGAGCGACTCGGAGATTCTGCAAGGCCACTTGTATCGCACGGGCGTGAGTCTCAAAGACCTCGAGGACAAACCCGAGCGAGCGGTCATGGATCTCGGATTGAAGGCGTTCGTGATCAGCGATCGCGAACGTGAGCTGGTCCCGGTCCAGCAATTGACGGGCTGGCTCGAGACGCACACGTGGGAAATTACATCCCATGTCGTAGCCAAAACTGGTCAAAACCCCGGATATCGGCTCTTCATCCGTTGACCTGCTCCGGACCCCTGTCCGAAGATGGGCGCGTTGCAGGAAGTCCGAGCCATGGGAGCGTTACCTCATGTCGCGGTGCCGCGAGCAGGCGCCTTTGACTCGTTCTCGCTCGTTCCGACCGCGCATGGCTGCGTTGCTCCTCCTCAAAATAGTCCCCGCTATTCCTCGTCGTCGCGCCTTGCCCTGCGCGGTCGGCCCTTCGCGATAACGAATCAAGGCCGCCCGCTCGCGGCACTGCTGAGCGGGATGTCGCTGCTCGTCGTGGGCTGCAACGGAACCGCCGCGGGTGCGGCACATATTCGTCAAGGCGATGCGATGCTTTCGGAGTCGAAGCTTCAGAAAGCCATCGGCGAGTACGAGCTTGCGCTCAAAACTTCAGCGCGCGACGAAGCCGTGTTTCGCTTGGCGGGCGCGTATGAATCGGCAGGCGAGCTCACCAAAGCCGAGAAGTTTCTGAGCGAAGCCAGCAAGAAGCTGCCGACCGATCCGGGGCTGCGCTTGTCGAAGGCGCGCATCTTGGCGGCGACCGGGCGCATGCGTCAGGCCTTCGATGAAGCTCGCAGGTTGGCGCAAACCAGTCCGGGCAACGCCGAAGCGCTGGTGATGTGCGCCACGTTCGCCACCACGCGCGAAGAAGCGCGACTCGCGGCGGACAAACTGGCGGCATGGGTGGAGCTGCAGAACCACCGTGGGGGCGGCGGTCAAACGGGGGCCGAAGCGCTGATTCCGCTCGCGCTCTTGTACGAAAAGCTCAACGAGCCCGAACGCGCCCGGCTCGCCCGCAGCCAAGCCAGTCACGGCGGTGTAAAGGATCTCGCACTGGCATTGAGCGCGGCCAACACGTACTTCAGCACCGAGCGTTTGCTCCCAGCCGAAGAGCTGTTCGATCTGGCTGCCAAGCATTCGCCCAAGCGCTCGGCGACCTGGTTGCGTTTGGCCGCCGTCCGCGTCGGTCTTCACGAGTGGAGTGCCGCCAACAATGCGCTCGCGCATCTCGATCAACGCGTGCGCCAGGAACCCGAGACGCGGCTGATCGAAGCGCGCATCCAGTTGGGACTCGGACAAGCCAGCGAGGCCGAAGCCATCATCGCGGCCGTACTCGCGAGCCCTCACGAACCCGACAGCCGGCATTCACTCGCCCAAGCCAACTACTGGTTGGGCCAAGCACGGCTCGCGCAGCGCAATCGCGCCGGCGCGGAGAAAGCCTGGTTGGAGGCGCTCGAGCTCGACCCCAACTACGCGGTGGCCCACGCGGCCTTGGCCCACGGGCCCCAGGGCGCTAGGCGCTGCGGGTGTCGGGCGGGCGCGGGCTCAGGCGCCGAAGGTGCTGGGCTGGCGGGTGAACGGGTAGGTGGCCCAGCGCAGGCGGGTCACGGCCCCGGCCGAGTCGCGCTCGACGAGCAGCAGCTCGCCCTCCTCGCGGCCGGACACCGTGCGGTAGCGGTCGACCCCGGCCGGCTCGAACACCGACGGCGGCTTGCCGGCCGGCAGGCTGTCCTTGCGGGCCTCCAGCGTGCCCTCGCGCACCGAGAAGGTGAACGAGTCGCCCTCCGACCACCAGCGCCCGACCAGCGGGGCCAGCTCGGCCGGCACCGGCGGACCGGGCCGCCACGTCTCGGCGAGCGGCGGCGACGAGTCGAGCACGGTCGTGACGAGATCCAG
>Ga0081455_10004072_pt1 | contig 16554 bp, 14 predicted proteins | sample TabmetS3T2R1_FD_70207 | JGI IMG/M metagenome (GOLD analysis project Ga0081455, IMG submission 70207) | Tabebuia heterophylla rhizosphere microbial communities from the University of Puerto Rico - S3T2R1 | ecosystem: Host-associated > Plants > Roots > Rhizosphere ... | reverse complement strand
TCGGTTACTGCATGCTGTTGAACAAGCGCCTGCAGCGGCTGAAAGCCGACGAGCAATCGCTGAAGGCGACCATCGCCGAATTGATCACCGCGACCGAGATCGCCGAACGCGCGATCGGCGGCCTCAAGGTCACAGTGCGTGAATGCGATCAGAATCTCGGCGGTCAGCTCGCGATGGCCAATGAGATGATGGAGCGGTTGCGCAAGCAGACCCTCGCCGGCGAAGGCGTGCTGCATCGGCTGTCGCGCATCGCGCTCGCCGCGCGGCCCGCCGCCGAGGAGCCGAATGAGAGCGGCGGCGGGGCGAAGTCGGTGGTTGCGGCGGCCAAGGCCTTTGCCGAACGCCGTAAGGCGGCGGGTGGCCTCGCCGCATGAAGCTGATCCGCGACATCCGTCTGATCCCGCTGGTGCTGATGGCGTTCGCCTGCTTCGGCGTCATCAAGATCGCGAGTCTGTTTCTGACGGGCGGCTATATCTTTCGCAATGACGACCCTTACAAGAAATCCTGGGCGCGCGAGACGCTGAATTTCCCGGATGGCCGGTCGCCCTCCAAATTCGACCAGGCGGCAGCCGATGTCACGGGCTCGGTGACCGCGCCGAAGAAGGAGGAGCCGGCGCCGGCAGCAGCGCCCGCGCCGGCGGTGCAGGAGCCGCCTGTGGTGACGCCGGCCGAACGCGCGGTGCTCGAACGCCTGCAGTCACGGCGCCAGGAACTCGACGCCCGCGCGCGTGAGCTCGACATCCGCGAAAGCCTGCTGAAGGCGCATGAAACGCGGATTCAGTCCAAGGTCGATGAATTGAAGGAGATCGAGGCCCGCATCACGGTCGCGACCCAGAAGAAGGACGAGGCGGAAGCGGCGCGCTTCAAGAACATCGTGACGATGTACGAAGCGATGAAGCCGAAGGATGCGGCGCGGATCTTCGACCGGCTCGACATGGCGACGCTGTTCGATGTCGCGACCAATATGAAGCCGCAGAAGCTCTCCGAGGTGCTGGCGCAGATGCAGGCGGAATCGGCCGAGCGGCTGACGGTCGAGTTGGCGCGCCGCAATAGCGGCGACAAGGCAACCTCGGTTGCGGATCTGCCGAAGATCGAAGGGCGGCCGCGATAGGCGACCACGGCGGCCGAGGAGCATCGGGGTGTCTCGACACCTCCAAGTTCAATCAATTGCTTAGCGTTAACGAGGCGTTAAACGCACGAATCTAGTGTCGCGGTTCAGAAGTTCGCTTCATTGTTTCCGCGAGTCATTCCCGAGGCCGCCGGTCCCGAGATGAGAAGGATGTCAAGGACCGCAAGCCGCGTGACCTGGTTGCGAGCCCGCGCGATGGCGGCGGCGCGCAGTCTTTGCTTGCCGCGCCTGTTGGCGTCGATCCGCGCGCTGCTGGTGTTCACCGCGCTCTATCCGTCGCCGGGTCTCGCCGACGATCCCGTGCCGGGCGAAATCATCGCGAGCAAGCCCGGCGAGTTTGCTCGCCTCGTCGTCAAGTTGCAGTCGGAAGTTGGTGCCGAGGTTCGCATCGGCGGCAACATTCTCGTCATCCAGTTCAGCAAGCCGGTCGATGTCGGGGTCGACAAACTCGCCGAGAGCTTGCCGGATTATATCGGGTCCGGCCGGGTCGATCCCGATGGTCTGGCGATCCGTCTCGCTTTGTCACGCAAGGTGACGCCGAACGTCATGGCGGCGGGAGAGCGGCTGTTCGTCGATCTGTTGCCGGAGGGCTGGGCCGGAGCGCCGCCGGGCCTGCCGCCCGACGTGGTCAAGCAGTTGGCCGATCGGGCGCGTGCGGCCGAACAGGCGCTACGTCAACAGCGGCGCGTGGCGGAGACGCAAAAGCAGCCGCCGGTGCGGGTCAAGGCGCTGAAGCAGCCGACCTTCGTGCGCTACGTGTTCGATCTGTCGTCCGGCCTCAGCGTGTCGTCGATCCTGAGCGGCGGCAAGCTGACGCTCAACTTCTCGCCGACCACGCGGTTCGATCTCGCCGACGCGCAGTTGGCCGCGTCGACCAATGTCGTTGCCGTCAGTCAGAAGCTGGACGCCTCCGGCACCACCGTGACCTTCGACCTGGTCGGCGAAGTCGACGTCCACGCCTTCCGGGATGACAAAGCCTATCTGGTCGATGTCGGGTTTGAGCCCGACACCAAGGACCGCGCGTTGCTGACCGATTCCAAGGAGGTCGCCGACGCAAAGCCGGCGAACGCGCCCGCCGAGATCGCAAAGCCGCAGCCGCCTCCAAGTGCCGCGCCGGACACACCCAAATCCAAGCCGAGCGCCGCCGAGATGCCTGTCGCAGAGCGGGAGCCGCCGATGGCGCGCACCGCCGCGAAGCCGGAGGACGCCCCGCCGCCCGTGCAGGCGCCGCCATCCATCGCAGCTTCGCCTGCCTCGGCCGCCGCACTCGTACAAATTCCGCCAGAGGACGGGAAGCCGGCTCTGACAGCACCGGCCGTCATGGCGGCCGATGGGCCGCCGGCCGCTGAACTGGCCGATGGTTGGCCGCGCGGCGATGGCGGCGACATCGCGGTCCAGGTGAAGCGCAGCGCGGGAGCGTTGCGCTTGCTGGTTCCGTTTGCGAAGCCGGCCTCGGGTGCAGCCTTCAGCCGTGGGGATTCGGTGTGGCTGGCGTTCGCCGGGGAGGGGCCGTTCGATCTGACCCGGATCGTGACCGATAGCGCCGGTTTGATCCGCAGCGCGAGCCTCGTGGACATGGTCGGCGGCCGCGCCATTCGTTTGCAATTGACCAAACCGCAATCGCTGACCGTGTCCGCTGAAGGCGCGGTGTGGGCCGTCGATCTCTCGGACGGGGCCAACACGTCGCCGCAAGCGCTCACCGCGATGCGTAACATTCCCGAAGCGGAGCGTGCCTCGGTGTCGGTTCCGATCAAGGCCCCGGGCCAGGTGTTGAAGCTGACCGATCCCGAAGCCGGCGACAGTTTCATGGTCGTCACCGCGGCGCTGCCGGCCCAGGGTTTTGTGCGGCGGCAGAACTTTGTCGACTTTTCCCTGCTGATGACCGCCCATGGCATCGTGATCCAGCCGAACGCCGATGATCTTCAGGTCGGCATCGGCGTCGATCGGGTCACGCTTGGTCGTCCCGGAGGCCTGCGGCTTTCGACCGCGGAAGCCGCACCGGAGCAGACGACCGCGCCGGTCGGGACATTGTTCGACCTCGAAACCCAGAAGGCGAACCGCGCGGCGAACTTCATCGACAGGCGCGATCAGTTGACAAACGCGGCGGCGATGTCGAGCGGCGACCAGCGCATCCCCACTCATGTCGAGTTGGCGCGCTTCTACATGGCTTATGGGCTGTATCCGGAAGCCAAAGGCGCGCTCGACGTTCCCCTTGCCGAAGCCAAACCCACCAGCGACGATGCGCTGCCGCTGGTTCTTCGCGGCGTTGCCAGCATCCTCGCCGGCAAGCCGGAGCGGGGCCTTGCCGATCTCGCCAATCCGATCGTCGGGGCCAAATATGACGCGCAATTGTGGCGCGGCGTCGCCTATGCGCGGCAGGGCAAATGGGCGGATGCGCGCGAGACCTTCAAGGGCGTCGATGCTGCGATCGGCAGCCTGCCGCCCGACCTGCAGCGCGAGGTCATCCTCGACGAGCTGCGCGCCGCGTCGGAACTGCACGACTACGCCATGGTCTCCGCGCTTCTGAACGACCTCGAATCCGTCGGCGCGTCCAGCGACCTGCTGCCGTCATTGGCGTTGATCCGCGGACGCATGGACGAGGCGCTCGGCAAGGATCGTGATGCGCTCGACGAATACAGGATCGCGGTGCAATCGGCTGATCGGCGTTCGGCGGCGGCGGCGACGGTCGACGAGATCGCGCTCCGGCAGAAGCGCCATGAGATCAGCAATGATGAGGCGCTGGCAGCGCTGGAAACGCTGTCGATGACCTGGCGCGGCGATGCCACCGAAGTCAGGACGATGCAATTGCTGGCGCGGCTCTATGTGACCGCCGGACGCTATCGGGACGCCCTGCTGGCGGCGCGGACCGCCACCAGATTGCAGGCGAATTCCGCCATCTCGCGCCGGCTGCAGGACGACGCCGCGACCCTGTTCACCGAGATCTTCCTGGCCTCGAAGGGAGATGATCTGCCGCCGGTGCAGGCGCTGGGCCTGTTTTATGAATTCAGCGAACTGACGCCGATCGGCCGTCGCGGCGACGAATTGATCCGACGGCTGGCCGAGCGGCTGGTCGCGATCGACCTGCTCGATCAGGCCGGGGAGCTTCTGCAATACCAGATCGACAATCGCCTCGATGGCGCGGCGCGCGCCCAGGTCGCCTCGCGGCTGGCGATGATCTATCTGATGAATCGCAAGCCGGAGCGGGCGATTGCGGCGTTGCGGACGAGCCGGGTCAGTGACCTCGCCGGTGAATTGCGGATGCAGCGTCTGATGATCGAGGCCAGGGCGCAAAGCGACATCGGCCGTCCCGATCTCGCGCTCGACATCGTCTCCAACCTGTCGGGGCGCGAGGTGTTGCGCTTGCGCGCCGACATCCAATGGGCCGCGCGGCGTTGGCGCGAATCCTCCGAGCAGATCGAATTGATGTATGGCACGCGCTGGCAGGATTTCCAGCCGCTGACATCAGACGAAAAGGGCGACATCATCCGCGCCGCAATCGGCTATTCGCTGGCCGCCGACCAGATCGGCACAGCGCGGTTGCGGGAGAAATATGCGGCCAAGATGGAAAACGACGACAAGGCCGCGTTCGATGCCGCGACCAATCTGTCCGAGGGTGGCGCCAAGCTAGGCGCCATCGCCAGGATGGCCGCGTCCGTCGACACGCTCGGCGGCTTCATTCGCGACATGAAGGCGCGTTTCCCGGAAGCGGTCGCAAGAGCGCCATTGCCGGATGACCGGGCCAAGGCTGATCCGTTCTCGACCGGTTCGCTGCCGAAGATCGAGGGCCTGCGGCCGGCGGCTGATGTGAAGTTGAATTGAGAGCGCTGCGTCAGAACCAACCTGGCTCCCCATCCTGAGAGCCTGACCGGAAAATCAAAATCTGACGTTTGATGAGCTCGTCATGCCCGGCCTCGTGCCGGGCATCCACGCCTTGCGTAAATATCAACGAAGAAAAACGTGGATGGCCGGGACAAGCCCGGCCATGACGGCAATCAGTTCAAGTCGCGAAGTATTTTTGAGTCAGACTTTGAGGAGCGCGGACGGCGATCGTCAGTCAGTCCGCAATGAATCTCAGCGTGCCGGCACGAGCCGACGGCTTGCCGGTGTCCTTCGAGTGATTGATGCCGTCTGCGACCGGTACCTCGGCGAAATCGAACGGGCTGACGCCCTCCAGGCACGCCACGTTGACGGCATATTGGTTCGGATTGGAGCGCCGCTGGTTGTGGGTGAATATCCCGCAGCGGGAACAGAAGAAGTGCTGCGCGACGCCGGTGTTGAAGCGGTAGCTTGTCAAGGCGTCCTCGCCCTGCAGGATCGTGATGGCCCCCATATCCGCCATGACGACGACGGCGCCCCGCATCCGGCAATAGGAGCAGTTGCAACGGAGGGCCGAATTGAGACCGTCGCTGAGCGACACCTCGAAACGCACGGCGCCGCAATGACACTGGCCAGCCCAAATCTTCTCAGCCATACTGCCTCTGTGCTTGTTGTCGGAGTCGTGATCGGATCAGTTTTGCCCGCGTGCAACGAGCAAAAACTAGTTCTATTTGATCGAGAATACCAGCACTGCGCGCGTGATGTGCCGGTCATAGAGATCGGTCACTTCTGGTACAGCGTGCTGGACCCGCACCATCCAAAGCCCGCTGTGGGTGACCTTCACGCTGGCGGTGCCGTCCGGCTTGCTCTGCGTCGTGGAGGCGTAGGTATCCGGCCGTTTTGAGAAACCGTCATAGGTGGCATTGACGGCCGCAGAGATCGGCTTGCCGTCAGCGAGAACCTTGATCCCGATCTCGTCGCCGACCTTCGCCGTCGCGGGGTTGCTCGTGAGCACGATTTCCAAGGGGTCGCCAATGACGGCATCAAACCCCGCGTGATCCGATCCGGCATTGACCAGCGTCTTGTCAAACTTGTCCATCTTGAACGCGTTGGTGGCGCCCGGCGTCTTCTTGGTCGCCGGTCTGCTGCCTTGCGGGGTCGTGGCCCATATCTGGGGCAATCGTGTCGCGGTCAGAAAGAATGGCTTGTCGGTCGGCACCTTGATGCTGCCGACATAGGATAGCGATGCTTCGTCTGGCTGGACCGGCACATCGACGCGCTGTCCTTCGAAAGCAAAGCCTGCCCTGATGTCCTCCGGAGCTTCCAGCTCCTGGCTTGCAATAAACACGTGGGACGACAGCACCGCAAAATCGAGTTGTGCGCCGGCGGCGGCGCTGAGCATACCGGGTTTGACAATCAATTCATGCGCCGCGGCGGCTTGCGACAGGGCGAGGGCGGTCGCGCCGGCTAACACAGCTGAAATGAGGGGTTTCATCGCGTTGGTGTACTCCGTTGGCGTCCGGCTTTTGCAGGTTACACCGACGCGATGAGCGATGAAAAGGACCGGCCTTGTTGTTTGACGACCGATTTTCACTCGAGCCGGAGCCCATCGCGGCGACCGCTGTTGCGGCTCGCGCCAGCTTCGGCAAGCGAGCGAGATCGCGGGTCACATCGCGCGTCGAGGAGCTGTGTTCAGGAAATCCAGGAGTTGTTGCTTGTAAAATTTGGCGATGCTCGCTGTGCCGTGCCCGCGGGTGTCCTCACCCGCTGGAATAAGGTAGAGGCGGGCGTTCTTCACGCGCTTGAGTTCGCGTTCGGTGATGCCGGTTTCCGCCGGATTACGCTCGTCGTCGGCGGAATTGATCGCTAGCACGCTTGCCTCGATCTGGTCCAGGCGGAAGGACGGATCATAGTCGCTTGACGATTCCCATTGGTAAAGGAAGTCATTGGCGTCGGCGGGAGGGCGGGCGGCCAGCCGGTCGTCGACGATTTTGTCCGCCAATGCGCGAGTCGGCGCCTGCTTTTGATAGGCGCGTGTTCCGCCATTGCTTGCGATTCCATAGAACACGTTGGCGAGGCGCAGCGACGGCGGCTGTGTCGTGTAAAATCCGTCCTTCCATTCCGGATCGCTGCGGATGGTTTCGATCATCATCCGCCGCAGCATCCAGTTGCGGCTGGCCATAGGAGTCGGTTGAGAAGCCATAGGCACCAGAGCGTCCATGAAGGCGGGATATTTTTCACCCCAGACCCATGTGTGCATGCCGCCCATGGAATTGCCGAGCACCATGCGCAGGTGACGGATGCCGAGAGCTTCGGTCACGAGGCGGTACTGAGCCTCGACCATGTCGTCATAATTGTACTTCGGAAACTTGCTTCGCAATCCGTCGGATGGCTTGGTTGACTGTCCGGCGCCGATCGCGTCCGGCAAAATGATGAAATATTTGGCGGCATCTAGTGGCTGTCCGGCACCGAACAATTCGTCCGCAAAATCCCGTGTCAGGAAGCTCGCGCCCGAGCCGCCGGTGCCGTGCAGCATCAGAACGGGCTGGCCGGTCGGCTCACCGATCGTACGATAGTGCAGGCGCAGCTCGGCCATGATCTCGCCGGTATGAAACCGGAAATCCCGGGCAGTCCAGTCGCCTTGTTTCGGTGCAGGGTAGTCCGCCGCGGCGACCGCGAAGGAGGACAGCGCGATCGCGCTGATCGTCATCATTCGCAACAGCGCTGGCGGCAAGATCATTGGTCGCTCCATTCCACCGCGCGTTAGAGCCCAGCCCGTTCAACTGCCGCCATAGCTCTGCACCAGGCTGCCGGCCACCAGCGTCCAGCCGTCGACCAGCACGAAGAAGATCAGCTTGAACGGCAGCGACACCACCACCGGCGGCAGCATCATCATGCCCATCGACATCAGCACCGAGGCGACCACGAGGTCGATGATCAGAAAGGGGAGGAACAGCAGGAAGCCGATCTCGAAGGCGCGTTTCAGCTCCGAGATCATGAAGGCCGGCACCAGGATGCGCATCGACATCGCGTCCGGCGTCGCCGGCGGCGGATCGCCCGACAAATCCATGAACAGCTTCAGATCCTTCTCACGGACGTTCTTCTGCATGAAGGCGCGCAAGGGCGCGGCGCCGCGCTCGAGCGCCTGTTCGACCGTGATCTGGTTGGCGACCAGCGGCCTCACCCCGTCATCATAGGCCTTTTGCAGCGTCGGCCCCATCACGAAGGCGGTGAGAAACAGGGCGAGCGCCGTGATCACCGTGTTGGGCGGCGCGGTCGCGGTGCCGAGCGCGGTGCGCAGCAGCGACAGCACCACCACGATCCGGGTGAAGGACGTCATCATCACCACGATCGAGGGCGCGAGCGACAGCACCGTGAGCAGCGCGATCAGTTGCACCGCGCGCTCGGTGACGCCGCCATTGCCCTGGCCGAGATTGATGCTGATGTCCTGCGCAGAAGCAGGCGCCGCCACCAGCAGGGCGGCGGTGCAGATCAGGCAGACGGTGGAAACAACTCTACGCGCGGATCGCGCCGATCTCACGAAGGTGTCTTCGAGCGGCCGAGCAGGCTCGCCATCTCTTCTTCGAGATTCTTGAACTGGGCCTTCGGCGCCGCGTTCTGATCGGGCTCGGCCGGCGCGTCGGCAGGGCGCGCGGCGCGCGGCGCGTCGGGCGCAACGGGCGGGGCGCCTTCGCCATTCGGCCGGCGGAGCGCTGCTTCGAGGCGCTGGGCCATTTCGGCGAGATTCTGATCGGCGCCGTTGGCCGGTGGCGGGGCGGCAGGGGCCGCGCGCTCGGCTGCGCGCACCGGCGGGGCCTTCGGTGCCGGCTCGGCCTGGCGGGTGCGGGCGACCAACGGTTCGCTGCGAGGCATGGAAGGTTCGCTGCGCGGTATGGCAGGCTCGTTGCGCATGGGGGGAGGGGCCGGCGCACGCGGCGGCTCCCGCATCGCGGGCTCATTGCGCATCGGCGGCTCGCGCATCGGCTCGTTGCGCACCGGCGCGTCCAGCATGTTCGCGAACGGATCGCTTGACCGTTCAATTGGCCGTTCAACCGGCCGCTCGACGGCGCGGGCACGCGGCTCCGGCGGACGCGGCGGTTGCGGACGGCGGGGCGGCTCGTCCGGGAAGGCGGTGCGGGGGGCGCGCGGCGCCTCGACCACCGGCGGCTCGCGCTCGCCGAGATCATAAGGCTCCGGCTCCGACCAGGTGTCCTGGGCGGGAATGACGGCCCGCGGCGGCGCCTGCTCGCGGGCCGGGGTCGCGCGTACGATGTTCGGCTCGACCACGATGTCGGTCGGACCGCCGATCATCAGGAGATGCTCGATGTTGTCACGGCGCACCAGCACGAGGCGGCGCCGGCCGTCGACGGCTGCGGCGTCGATCACCGCCAGCCGCGGCATGCGTCCGCGATTGGCGCTCGCGCCCAGTCGGTTGCCGGCGAAGCGGCGGGCGAGATAGGCCGCGCCGCCGATCAATGCCAGAACGAACAGAAACGCCAGAAAGAATCCCCACGGCGACTGCATCTGCGCTTGTCCCTCAAATCCTGCCTGCGCCGCCTCGCCGCATCACGGCTGTCGTGACGGAGCGAGAGACCTCAGCGGTTCAATCCGTTAATGCCGGCCGGCAACACTTGCCTGGAAGATGGCCCGGCATCTTGCCTTCGAAATCCCGTGACCCGTGGGCCGCAAGTCCACCCCGGGCCCGGGGTCACGTCTTGATGTCGGGTCGGTCTCGGCAATTCAGCGTCCCGGCAACGCCTTCTGGTCGAAGTTCCGAGCCGAATTCCTTGCCGTCTTGCCGCAACCCCCAAGCGAACCCCAAGCGAACCCAAGCGAACCCCAAGCAACGGCCCAAAGTCCCAGGCCCATCCCGGTGCTTCGGTCCCCGCCTCTTAATAAACCATTAGTGACCCGAACTGAAACGAATATCGCAGCTCGAGTCTTCAGACACTTAATTCGTTAATGCATGATTAATGGCGAAAATGCGCCGCCGGGCGGTTTTAACCAGCTGTTAACCATACACCCGGCAAGTATTGCCCAGTGGTTTGACGGCGACTCGCATGGGGCGCCGAACCGGAGCAGGGCGATGCCCATCACCGACATTCCCGCGCTCGCCGCGCTGCGCACCAAGATGCAATGGCATCAGGAGCGCCAGCGGGTCCTCGCCGAGAACATCGCCAATTCCGACACGCCGAATTTCAAGCCGAAGGACCTTGCTGAGCCGCAATTCACCGCCGCGGCTTCGGGCGCGACCGGCTCGGTGACGCTGGCGCGGACCAACCCCAACCACATGGCGCTCGGCGGCGGCGCGAGTTCGTTCGCGACCGACCGCAAGGGCAGTTACGAGACGCGGCCCGCCGGCAATGCCGTCAGCCTCGAGGACCAGATGATGAAGGTCGCGGCCAACCAGATGGATTACCAGGCCGCCACCAGCCTCTATTCCAAGAGTCTCGGCCTGTTGAAGACCGCGATCGGCAAGAAATAACGCGAAGGAGCGCTCGCCATGGATTTCCTGAAATCGATCGGCATCGCCGCATCCGGCCTGCGCGCCCAGGCCGGGCGCATGCGCGTGATCTCGGAAAACATCGCCAATGCCGATTCCACCGCGCAGACGCCGGGCGGCGATCCCTATCGCCGTCGCGTGCCGACCTTCGCCTCGCAACTCGATCGCGCGCTGGACGCCAACGTCGTGACGCTCGGCCGGGTGCAGACCGACCGCTCCGACTTCCGCACCAAATACGAGCCGGGCAGTCCGGGCGCCGACGCCAACGGCTACGTCAAATATCCGAACGTCAATCCGCTGGTCGAAATGAGCGACATGCGCGACGCCCAGCGGTCCTATGAGGCCAACCTCAACATCGTCACCGCGACGCGGCGGATGATCGAGCGCACGCTCGACATCCTGCGCGCCTGAGAAACAAAGGGAGCTGATCGATGGCATCTCCGTCCATAGCCGCCAATGCCTATGCCACGCTCGCGCGCGTGCTCGAGGCGCCCGGCGTCGGCAAGAGCGAGGGCGCTGGCTTGCAATCCTTCGCCTCGCTGCTGAAGGACACCATGGGCGGCGTGATGGACGCCGGCCGCAAGAGCGATGCGCAGACCATGGCGATGGCGTCCGGCAAGGCCAATGTCGTCGATGTCGTCACCGCGGTCGCCGACACCGAGGTTGCGGTCGAAACCCTGGTCTCGGTCCGCGACCGCGTGATCCAGGCCTATGAAGACATCATGAAGATGCCGATCTAACCGCATGATCCCGGAAAAGTGGGAACCGGTTTTCCGAACAGGATCATGCGCAGAAACATCCATGATCCCGGAAAAGTGGGAACCGGTTTTCCGAGCAGGATCATGCGCAAAAAAAATAGCGAATAGGCGACAAAAATGAATGGTGCTGAAGTTCTCGACGTGGCACGCGATGCGATCTGGACCATCGTGCTGGTGTCGTCGCCTTTGATGCTGGTCGGCCTCGTGGTCGGCGTGGTGATCTCGCTGGTGCAGGCCTTGACGCAGATCCAGGAAATGACGCTGGTGTTCGTGCCGAAGATCATCGCGATCTTCGTCACGCTCTTGCTGGCGCTGCCGTTCATGGCGGACGCCCTGCACAGCCACATGCTGCGGCTGACCGCGCGCATCGCGGGGGGATAGGGTGGGGGTTCCCGGCGAATCGCGATACCGTCATTGCGAGGAGCATTGCGACGAAGCAATCCAGTCTCGCTTACAGGCCTGGATTGCTTCGCTGACGCTCGCAATGACGCCTCGAAACCTGCGCTGCGGCCCAAACTGCCCATGACCATCAACCTCTCGATGCTGCCCGCGCTTGCCGCCGCCTTCATGCTGGTGTTTGCGCGCATCGGCACCATGGTGATGTTGTTGCCGGGGTTCGGCGAGGTCAACGTGCCGATGCGGCTGCGGCTCGGCATCGCGCTCGGCCTCACGCTGATCCTGCTGCCGCTGCATCGCGCGGCCTATCAGGTCGACCTCAGCCAGATGGCGCCGCTGCTCGTGCTGATGGTGCATGAGATCGTCATCGGCCTCGTGCTCGGCGCCACCGCCCGCGTCACGCTGTCGGCGCTGCAGGTCGCGGGTTCGATCGTCGCCCAGCAATTGGGGCTCGGCTTCGTCACCGCGGTCGATCCGACGCAAGGCCAGCAGGGCCTGATCGTCGGCAATTTCCTGACGCTGCTCGGGCTCGCCTTCATCTTCGCGACCGATTCCCACCATCTCGTGATCGCCGCCTTGAACGACAGCTACCGGCTGTTTCAGCCCGGCGAATTGCTCGCCAGCGGCGATGTCGCGGCGCTGGCGTCAACAGCGTTTTCCGCCGCCTTCCGCATCGGCGTGCAGCTGTCGGCGCCGTTTCTGGTGTTCGGCCTCGTCTTCAACATCGGGCTCGGCGTGCTCGCCCGGCTGATGCCGCAGATGCAGGTCTATTTCGTCGGCGTGCCGCTCGCGATCCTGCTCGGCTTCCTGATCATGATGGCGGTGATCGCGGCGATGATGGGCACCTTCATCGATTATTTCACCGATATCATGCGCCAGCTTGCGCCACGAGCATGATCCGGAAAAGTGGGAACCGGTTTTCCGATAAAGATCATGCTCAAAAATAGAAATGGGGAAATCTAGCCCATGGCTGAGGAAGGCGACGACAGCGAAAAGACCGAAGACCCGACCCAGAAACGTCTTGACGACGCGCTGGAGCGGGGCGATGTGGCGAAAAGCCAGGAGGTCAACACCTGGTTCATCCTGGCCGGCGCGGCGCTGATCCTGTCGTCCTTTTCCGGTTCGATCGCGGGCGCCTTGCAGAGCGCGATGCGCAACCTGATCGCCAACGCCCACGCCATCAAGACCGACGGCGGCAGCCTGCTCGTGCTGCTGTCCAATCTCGAGCACATGCTGATCTCGGTGTTCTCGGTGCCCCTGATCCTGATCGTGGTCGCCGCCATCGCCGGCAATATCATGCAGCATCGGCTGGTCTGGTCGGCGGAAGCCATCAAGCCGCGGCTGAACAAGATTTCGCCGATGAACGGCGCCAAGCGCCTGTTCGGCAAGCAGGCCTTCGCCAATCTTGCCAAGGGTATCTTCAAGCTGGTCGCGCTCGGTGCGGTCATGGCCGCGATCTTCTGGCCGCAGCGGCATCGGCTCGAGAGCCTGGTGCGGCTCGATGCGGTCGGCATCGTGCACACCACCAAGAGCCTGTCGCTGCAATTGATCGGCGCCGCCGTCGCGCTGCTCGCTGTGGTCGCGGCCGCCGATTTCTTCTTCCAGTACCGGCAATGGTTCGAGCGGCAGAAGATGTCGCTGCGGGAGATGAAGGAGGAGTTCAAGTCGAGCGAAGGCGATCCGCACGTCAAGGGCCGCATCAAGCAGTTGCGCCAGGCGCGGATGAAGAAGCGGATGATGGCGGCGGTGCCGACGGCGTCGGTCATCATCACCAACCCGACCCACTTTGCGGTGGCGCTGCGCTACGAGCAGGGCATGGCGGCGCCGATCTGCGTCGCCAAGGGCATGGACGCGATCGCGCTGAAGATCCGCGAGGTGGCCGCCAAGCACAGCATCGCCATCGTCGAGAACCCGCCGCTCGCCCGCGCGCTGCACGCCACCGTGGAGGTCGACGACGAGATCCCGGTGGAGCATTACCAGGCGGTGGCGCAGGTGATCGGCTATGTCATGCGGCTGAAGCGCGGGCTGTCGGGCCGGCGGTAGACGGCTTTGCGGCGCCGGCGCCGCATCGGACTCACCTCTCCCCACAGGGGAGAGGTGAAGTCTCTTACAGGGAGAGGTGACGTCGTCGGCGCGGTGGCGCAGGGCCCCCAAACGAAGCCTTGCGCAACCGGCCCCGATTCAGGCACTGAACGGGTGGTGGTCCCGCCACCTTTCCGGCGTTTGCGTGGTGTAGAGCTTTAAGAGAACCGCTCGGCTTCAGACGGCGTCCGGGGAGGGCCGGCCCATCTCAATGTCCATCGAATCCGAAGATTTCGCACCGCCACATCCGGCCGAGCCGCCCGCCCGCCGCGGCGGCAGCGCGCTGCTGATCTTCGGAATAGCGCTCGCCGTGGTCGGCGCCGCCACCGCCTTGATGCTGCTCGGCCGCTCGCAGGCGCAGCCATATATAATGGCTCTGTTGGCGCTGCTCGGCATGGTCGGGCTGTTCGCGCTGTTTGCCTTCGCCGCCGGCATCCTGCAATTCGCCGAGCGCTCCTCCGATGACCCCGCGATCCGCCAGGTCACTGACGGCGCCATCGACGGCATCGTCGTGACCGACGGGCGCGGCCATGTCACCTATGCCAATCCCGCTTATCTCGCGCTGACCGGCGCCGAATCGCTGCGCGATGCGCGGCCCGTGGAGCGGGTGTTCATCGGCGACCCCGAAATGTCGGAAGCGATCTTCCGCCTGGTGAAGGCCGCGCGCGAGGGCCGCCGCCAGCAGGAGGAGGTGCGGCTCGCGGGCACAGGCGGCGAGGGCCGCTGGCTCAGGATGCGGGTGCGGCCGCTGGGCGCCACCGGCCGCGCGGCCAAATCCGCGGTCTGGACCGTGGCCGACGTGACGCGCGAGCGCGCGGGCCAGGAAAACGACTTCCAGCATCTGCAGGACGCGATCGCCTATCTCGATCACGCGCCCTGCGGCTTCTTCTCCGTCAGCCCCGCCGGCACGCTGGTCTATGTCAACGCCACGCTGGCGAATTGGCTCGGTCACGACCTTGCCGACATCGGCTCGGGCGACGCCAAGCTCACCGACATCGTCTCCGGCGACGGCGCCTCGCTGTTGACCAGTATCCCCGCGGTGCCGGGCGAGTTGAAGACCGAAGTGTTCGACCTCGATTTGAAGATGCGCGGCGGCAAGTCGCTGCCGGTGCGGCTGTTCCACAGCCTCGCCTTCGGCGCCGACGGCGCGCCTGGCGCCTCGCGCACCGTCGTCATCAACCGCGCCCGCGACGAGCGCGCCGATCCGCAGCGCGCCGCCGAAGTGCGCTTCATGCGCTTCTTCGATCACACCCCGATGGCGATCGCCACCGTGGACCGTTCCGGCGCGGTGGTGCGCTTCAACGCGCGCTTTGCCAAGCTGTCGCAGAGCCTGTCGGCGACGCAGCCGCTGGGACGCGCGATCCAGGAGATTCTGGGCGACCGCGACCGCACGCAGTTGATGCAGGCGATCGCGCAGGCCGCCGAAGGCCAGAGCGACATCGCCCCGGTCGAGGCCATGCTGCAGGGCACGCCGGAGCGCTGGGTGCAGTTCTTCGTCACCGGCGTCGACGGCGAGGGCAGCGACACCGAAGTCGCCATCGTCTACCTGCTGGAGATCACCGAGCGCCGCGCGCTGCAGAACCAGATGAACCAGGCCCAGAAGATGGAGATGGTGGGCCAGCTCGCCGGCGGCATGGCGCATGATTTCAACAACGTGCTCTCGGCCATCCTGATGGCGAATGATTTCCTTTTATCCTCGCACAAGCCGACCGATCCGGCGTTCCAGGACATCATGCAGATCAAGCAGAACGCGACCCGGGCCGCCACTTTGGTGCGGCAACTGCTCGCCTTCTCGCGGCGGCAGACCCTGCGGCCGCAGGTGCTGCAGCTGGGCGACGCGCTCTCCGACCTCACCATGCTGCTGCGCCGGCTGATCGGCGAGAAGGTCAAGCTCGAGCTCGTGCATGGCCGCGACCTCTGGCCGGTCAAGGTCGACGTCTCGCAATTCGAGCAGGTGATCGTCAATCTCGCGGTCAATGCCCGCGACGCCATGCCGGATGGCGGCAAGCTCACGGTGCGCACCTCCAACGTGTCGGCTGCGGAAGCCGGGCGGCTCGCGCACAAGGGCATGCCCGCGGCGGATTACGTGATGATCGAGGTCGCCGACACCGGCACCGGCATTCCCGCTGACATCGTCGACAAGATCTTCGAGCCGTTCTTCTCCACCAAGGAGGTCGGCAAGGGCACCGGGCTCGGGCTCTCCACCGTCTATGGCATCGTCAAGCAGACCGGCGGCTTCATCTATGTCGACTCGCGCGAGGGCGGAGGCGAGCGGCCAAATGAGGGCAGCGGCACCACGTTCCGCATCTTCCTGCCGCGCCATGATGCGGCGGGCGAGGCCGACGACGTCAGCATCGTGCCGGCGCAAGGCGCGGCCAAGGAGCAGAGGCCGGCCGATCTCACCGGCCAGGGCCGCATCCTCCTGGTCGAGGACGAAGAGGGCCTGCGCGGCCTGAATGCGCGAGGGCTTCGCTCGCGCGGCTATACCGTGGTCGAGGCCGAGAACGGCCTCGCCGCGCTCGACGTGCTCGCCGAACAGGGGCCGGTCGATCTCGTGGTGTCCGACGTCGTGATGCCGGAGATGGATGGCCCGACCATGCTGAAGGAAATGCGGGCGAAGAACCCGGACGTGAAAGTGATCTTCGTCTCGGGCTATGCCGAGGATGCCTTCGACAAGAGCCTCCTTGAAAACCAGCAATTCGACTTCCTGCCGAAGCCGTTCACGCTGACCCAGCTTGTGGCTGCGGTGAAGGAGACGATGGGGAAGGGGTGAGCGACTATCTGGACTGTCAAGTTGCATTGGCATATTCGGCTCGCGCGTCGCGAGCTTTTGCGTTGAGCCTGACAAGGAGCTTACGGGCCAGGGCAAT
>Ga0081455_10004071_pt1 | contig 16555 bp, 16 predicted proteins | sample TabmetS3T2R1_FD_70207 | JGI IMG/M metagenome (GOLD analysis project Ga0081455, IMG submission 70207) | Tabebuia heterophylla rhizosphere microbial communities from the University of Puerto Rico - S3T2R1 | ecosystem: Host-associated > Plants > Roots > Rhizosphere ... | reverse complement strand
GACCGGCTTTCCCATCGCCAAGGTCGCTGCGCGGCTCGCTGTCGGCTACACGCTCGACGAGCTGTTGAACGACATCACCGGCACCACGCCGGCCTCGTTCGAGCCGACGATCGACTACGTCGTCACCAAGATGCCGCGCTTCGCCTTCGAGAAGTTCCCGGGCGCTGAGGCCCTGCTCACCACCTCGATGAAGAGCGTGGGCGAGGCGATGTCGATCGGCCGCACTTTCCAGGAATCGCTGCAGAAGGCGCTGCGCTCGATGGAGACCGGACTCACCGGCCTCAACGAGATCGAGATCAAGGGGGCGCCCGACAAGGCGGCGGTGGTCGCCGCCCTTGCGCGGCCGACGCCCGATCGCGTGCTGGTGATCGCCCAGGCTTTCCGCTGCGGCCTGTCGGTCGAGGAGGTGGCGCACGCCTCCAAGTACGAGCCGTGGTTCCTGCGCCAGATCGAGGAGCTGGTGAAGATCGAGGCCGAGGTCCGCGACCGTGGGCTGCCCGAGGATGCCAAGCGCCTGCTCGACCTCAAGAAGAAGGGCTTCTCCGACGAACGTCTGGCCGAGCTCAGCGGCCAGTCGGTCGCCCATGTTGCGATCGCGCGCCGTCGTCTCGGCATCCGCCCGGTGTTCAAGCGCATCGACACCTGCGCCGCCGAGTTCGCCTCGCGCACGCCCTATCTCTATTCGGCGTACGAAGGCGATGGCCTGCGGCCGGCCGAGTGCGAGGCCCAGCCGACCGACCGGCGCAAGGTCATCATCTTGGGCGGCGGACCCAACCGCATCGGCCAGGGCATCGAGTTCGACTATTGTTGCGTCCACGCCGTCTACGCCCTGCGCGAGGCGGGCTACGAGACCATTATGGTCAACTGCAATCCGGAGACGGTATCGACCGACTACGACACCGCCGACCGGCTCTACTTCGAGCCGCTGACGGCCGAGGACGTGATCGAGCTTGTGGAGGTCGAGCGCAGCAAGGGTGAGCTGCTCGGCCTGATCGTCCAGTTCGGCGGCCAGACCCCGCTCAAGCTTGCCAAGCCGCTCGAAGCCGCCGGCATCCCCATCCTCGGCACGTCGCCCGACGCCATCGATCTGGCGGAGGACCGCGAGCGTTTCCAGAAGCTGATCCATCAGCTGAAGCTGCGCCAGCCCAACAACGGCACGGCGACATCGGAGCACGAGGCGATCTCGGTCGCCGAGACGATCGGTTACCCCGTTGTCATCCGTCCGTCCTACGTGCTGGGCGGCCGTGCCATGCAGATCGTGTACGATCGCGATGGGCTGGAGCGCTACATGCGCGATGCCGTGAAAGTCTCCGGCGCCAATCCCGTGCTGATCGATTCTTACCTGCGCGATGCCATCGAGGTCGATGTCGATGCGCTTGCCGATCAGGACCAGAAAGTGTTCGTGGCCGGCATCATGGAGCACATCGAGGAAGCCGGCATCCACTCCGGCGACTCGGCCTGCTCACTGCCGCCTTATTCGCTGCCGCACAAGATCATGGCGGAGATCGAGCGGCAGACCGAGGCGATGGCGCGCGCGCTGAACGTGGTTGGCCTCATGAACGTGCAATACGCCGTGAAGGACGGTGAGGTCCATGTGCTGGAGGTCAATCCGCGCGCCAGCCGCACCGTGCCGTTCGTCGCCAAGGCGACCGGCCAGCCGATCGCCAAGTACGCCGCCCGCCTGATGGTCGGCGAGAAGCTGAAGTCGATCGCGATCAAGAAGGCGCGCGGCAAGCACGTCGCGGTCAAGGAAGCGGTGTTTCCGTTCGCCCGTTTCCCCGGCGTCGATGTCGTGCTCGGTCCGGAAATGCGGTCGACCGGCGAGGTCATGGGACTCGATTCGAGCTTCGGTCGCGCCTTCGCCAAGTCCCAGCTCGGCAGCGGCGGCAAAGTGCCGGTCGAGGGCGTCGTCTTCGTCTCGGTCAAGGATCAGGACAAGGCGGCGATGGTGAAGCCGGTGAAGCGGCTGGTCGATCTCGGCTTCAAGGTCGTGGCGACCGGCGGCACCGCCGACTTCCTGCGGCGGCACGGCATCGAAGCCCAGCGCGTGAACAAGGTGCTCGAGGGCCGCCCGCACGTTGTCGATTTGATGAAGGATGGCAAGGTGCAGCTCGTCTTCAACACGGTCGATGGCGCGGTCGCATTGACCGACAGTTTCACGCTGCGGCGTACCGCGTTGATGCACAAGATCGCCTATTACACTACTGTGGCCGGTGCGAAGGCGTCGGTCGAGGGCATCGCGGCGTTGCGCGAGGGGGCTCTGGACGTGTCGCCCCTGCAATCCTACTTCAAGACCGCGTTTTAGCCGCCAGCGTTTTAGCCGCCAGCCTGCGCAAAGCGCTCCCCGCAAAGCCTATGCCAATGCCACTCGGTTCGGGTGGTGCGTTGGCCGTTGACGCCGCACGATTGATTAAGGACGATTGAGCGATGGAAAGAGTTCCGATGACAGCCGAGGGGCTGAAGGGCCTCGAGGACGAGCTGAAGCAGTTGAAGAGCGTGGAGCGGCCGGCGATCATCAAGGCGATCGCGGCGGCACGCGAGCATGGCGATCTGTCGGAGAATGCCGAATACACCTCGGCGCGTGAACGCCAGGGTTTCATCGAGGGCCGCATCGCCGAGATCGAGGACATCATCTCGCGCGCGGAGGTGATCGACTTCAGCAAGCTCTCCGGAACGACTGTGAAATTCGGCGCCACCGTGAAGCTGGCCGACGAGGACACCGACGAGAAGGTGAAATACCAGATCGTCGGGCCCTACGAGGCCGACCTCGCCAAGGGCCGCATCTCCGTGACCTCGCCGATCGGCAAGGCGCTCATCGGCAAGACCGTCGGCGACACGGTCGAGGTGCAGACGCCGCGCGGCGCGCGCTCCTACGAGGTGGTGGGCGTCCAGTTCAAGTAGCGGCCGCGGCGCCGGCCAGCACGCGGCGTCGCCCGATCAGGCGCATCGCCGCGTACTGGATCAGGAACAGCACCACCTTGCTCACGATGCCCCAGATTGACATTGCAGCCGACCAGCTCACCGGGTCGAGGGTCAGGGCGAGGCCGATATTGAGCGCGGCCGAGAGGAACATCAGGCCCGCCCAGACGAAGCCGAAGAGGTAGGCGACGTCCGGCACGGTCCGGATGGCGATCGGCGGCAAATAGCGGTTCATCCAGCCCGGCCGCAGCATGTAGGCGCCGACGACGCAGTAGATCACCGTCGGCTTCAGCATCACGAAGCGCGGGTCGTTGGTCAGCAGCGTCGCCGCGCCGGAGGCCACGACCAGCCCGATGCTCAGCCACTGCATGGTGTCGATCGGCTTGCGGCGCGCCATCAGCCAGCCGATCTGCAGCATGCCAAGCCCGACACCCAGCGCCACCGCCAGGATCAGGTCCTTGGTGATCAGCAGCACGGCGAGAAACAGCAGGGTCGAGGCGAGGTCCGTGACCAGCAGACGGGCCGATCGCAGCAGGTCGTTCATGCGGGCCTCCACAGTGGCGAGTGTCGTGGGTGGGCGGCGTTAAACGGTAACGGCGTGTATTTTACGAGGCTAACGATACACACTGTTTCCCGCAAGGCCTTTCGCTCGGTGGAGCCCTTACTCGGTGGAAATTGGCACGCCCGGCAGCTGCTTGGCGGTGCGGAACACCATCATCGATTTGACATGGCTGACGTTGGGCGCCGAGGTGAGGCGGGTCGTCAGGAACTTCTGATAGTCGTCCCAGGTCTCGGCCACGATCTTGAGGAGGAAGTCGGCTTCCCCCGCCAGCATGTGGCACTCGCGCACCTCGGGCCACGTCGCGATCAGTTCCTCGAAGGCCTTCAGGTCGGCCTCGGCCTGGCTGTTGAGGCCAACCAGGGCGAACACCGATACGCTGTAGCCCAGCGCCTCGGGGCTGAGCTCCGCATGGTAGCCCTTGATGATGCCCGCCCGCTCCAGGGCCCGCACGCGCCGCAAGCAGGGCGGCGCCGATATGCCCGCGCGCTCCGCCAGCTCGACGTTGGTCATCCGTCCATTGGCCTGTAGATCATCGAGAATGCGCCGGTCGATTCGATCGAGCTTTGCGCGAGCCATCCGATATTTCCTCCGCTGGCCGCGGTCTATGCCAGAACCATGCCACGCACGCAATAAAGTTGCGAGATTCCCTTCGTCATCTGTGAACAATTGCGCCAGCCGTGAGAAGGCCCGTGCATTGCCGGGGAGGTTTGCATATATGTGGGCAGATATGCGATCGGCGGGATGCGGGACGGACATGGCAGTAACTCATCGTGGCAAAGTGCTCATTCTCGGGTCGGGGCCGGCGGGCTACACGGCCGCCATCTACGCAGCCCGGGCCAACCTCAAGCCCATGCTGGTCCAAGGCATCCAGCCCGGCGGACAGCTCACCATCACCACGGACGTCGAGAACTACCCAGGTTTCGCCGACGTGATCCAGGGCCCCTGGCTGATGGAGCAGATGCAGAAGCAGGCCGAGCATGTCGGCACCCAGCTGTTCTTCGACACGGTCGTCGATGTCGATCTCGGCCGCCGGCCGTTCGTCTGCCTCGGCGATTCGGGCGACCGCTATGAAGCCGATGCCCTGATCATCTCGACCGGCGCGACCGCCCGGTGGCTCGGCCTGCCCAGCGAGGAAACCTTCCGCGGCGGCGGCGTCTCGGCCTGCGCCACCTGCGACGGCTTCTTCTTCCGCGGCAAGGAAGTGGTGGTGGTCGGCGGCGGCAACACGGCGGTCGAGGAGGCGCTCTATCTCACCCATCACGCCTCGAAGGTGACCCTGATCCATCGCCGCGACGCCTTCCGCGCCGAGAGGATTCTGCAGGACCGCCTGTTCAAGAATCCCAAGGTGACCGTGCTTTGGGATCACACCTTGCAGGAGATCTTGGGCGAGGCCAAGCCGGCGCCGCTGGTCAAGGCGGTGCGCGTCCGCAACGTCAAGACCGGTGTCGAGCAGGAGCTGGCGACCGATGGCGTGTTCATTGCCATCGGCCATTCACCCAACACCGAGCTGTTCAAGGGCAAGCTTGCCATGGACAGCGAGGGCTATCTCATCACCAAGCCCGATTCGACCGCCACCGACGTCGAGGGTGTGTGGGCCGCCGGGGACGTGCAGGACAAGATCTTCCGGCAGGCCGTGACGGCGGCCGGCACCGGCTGCATGGCCGCCCTCGAAGCGGAGAAATGGTTGGCGCGCCAGGAAGCGCGTCTCGCGCAAGCGGCCGAATAACGGCCCCACTCGGACAGGAGGGCGCGCGCAGGGAGGAATGACATGGATTGGGACAAGCTGCGGATCTTTCAAGCCGTGGCGGACGCCGGAAGCTTTACGCACGCGGGCGAATCGCTGAAGCTCAGTCAGTCGGCGATCTCACGCCAGATCGGCGCGCTGGAAGAACAGCTGGGCGTCATGCTGTTCCATCGCCATGCGCGCGGCCTGATCCTGACCGAGCAGGGCGAACTGCTCTATCGCACGGCGCGAGACATGGCGGGCAAGGTGAACACCGCCGAGGCACTGCTACGCGCCAACCAGGACAAGCCCGCGGGACGACTCAAGATCCACGCCACCGTCGGCTTCGGCTCGACCTGGCTCACCGCGCAGATGCACGATTTCATCACGGCGTATCCCGAGATCGATGTCAGCCTGGTGCTGTCGGACAACGAGCTCGATCTCGGCATGCGCGAGGCTGATGTCGCCATCCGCATGGTGATGCCGCGCCAGCCTGGTCTGGTGCAGCGTCATCTGCTCACCGTACGCAGCCATGTCTATGCCTCGCACGGCTACATTCAGAAATACGGCAAGCCCAAGACGATCGAGGAGCTCGACCAGCATCGACTGATCATCTTCGGCGAGGATGCGCGAGCGCCTGTCCAGGACGTCAACTGGCTGCTGCGCGAGGGCAACGGTGATCAGTCGACCCGTGTCGTCGTGCTCCGGGTCAACAACACCTACGGCATCTTCCGCGCCGTCGAGTCCGGCCTGGGCATCGCTTCATTGCCGGACTATCTCGCGCGCGAATCGACCAAGATCGAGATGGTCCTCCCCGACCTGAATGTCCGCACCACCGATGTGTATTTCACCTACCCTGAGGAGCTGCGGCACTCCAAGCGCATCGCCGTATTCCGGGATTTCCTGCTGCGGAAGGTAGCCGAAACACGTTTTTGATCATCGAGATGTGCAGGACTGCATAGTCAATGAAAGGCATGCGCTCATCGCATGCCAGTTTCCGGAAATTCCCCCCTACCAATGCGGCCCATCAGGAATAGGTTGGCATCAGGTCTTCGACACGAACGGTTTCGGCTGATCGCGTTGAAACTCGGGATCCTCTAGATCCCACGTCTCCCAGACGTGAAGCCTCCCTGTTTGACTCGCCGGGCCTTTGGGCCCGGCGTCTTTTTTCGATGCGTGCGGGTTCCAGCTGTAGTCCCCGATAATCCCCTGATGTGGGACGTTCTGCCGCTGGTAGGTCGTTACGCAGGAGTCCTCCAGCGATTGATGTGGCACGCTCCCGGCACCACATGTATTTTCAGAGCCAACCAAGACGATGTTTTCCGAGGTTCGCCAAGCCATACTCCCCCTGGCTCTGCGCAAGATCACGCGCCGGGGCGATTTGGAACGTGCGGGCCTCCTGATCGAGTCGCTCGCCAAGCATTGGAGCGATTCCAAGCCCTTCGAGCTGCTGATCGTGTCGCCGGGGGCTGACACCCGTTTGCTGCGCAGCAGCCTGCCGCGCTTTCCCAACATCAACGTCTCGGTGCGGCCGGAGAGCGACTTTTTCCCGATGTTCAGCCCGTTCTACATGCTGACGGGCTGGTACCGGCAGCAGATCATCAAGCTCAAGGTGCCGGTGCTCCTGGGCTTCGAGGGCTATCTGACCCTGGACTCGGATGTCTGCTGTGTCGGCGATTTCGATGCCACCACCTTCGTGCAGGATGGCCGCGGCCTGTCACGTTGGGAGCCCAAGCTGCACCACGAATGGTGGCGCAATTCGGCGGACGTCGTTGGTTCGACTTACGACTCGAAGGCCCACGGGCTGTCGGTCACGCCCAACCTGCTGCATGGCAAGCTTGCTGCCCAGGCGCTGGAGCATCTCGGCAATGGCTCACAAGACGCCACGGCCTCCCTGCTCTACTGGAGGGCGCGCAAGCCGATCGGCGTGCCGTGGACCGAATATTCCCTCTACACCAACGTTGCCGAGGTGAAGGGCAACCTGTTCGACTACCATCTCCACTGGAACACTTGCTACGCTGCCGACGTGCATCTGTTCTCCGAGCAGTCCTGCGTGTGGGGCGCGGACGACTTCGAACGGCTGGTGAAGCTCCCCAACGGCACCAACCCTGGCGGCAAGTTCATCATTGTCCAGAGCCACGCCCGCATTCCGCTGGAACGCGTGCGCGAATACTGCCTCAGCTTCGCGAGCTGACCTTCAGCCTTCGTTGTGCTCGCCGATCTTCGGCGCAATGTCCGTTCCGCCCGCGCGCACCCCATCGAAGCTGACCGGCAGGCCGTGGAACAACGCGCTTGAGCCGGCATAGGGCTGCGCCAGCATGCCGAGTGCCGCGACCTGCGCCAGCTCCAGCACTTGCGGTACCGTGTTGAGCGGTCCGTTGGGCACGCCCAGCGCATCGAGCTTGGCCGACCAATAGGCGCGGCTCTCCTTCTTCATGATGCCGGCGATCATGCCCAGCAGCAGGTCGCGATGCTGCATGCGCTCGACATTGGTCTTGAAGCGCGGCTCGTCCGGCCATTCGGGGTGACCCAGCGCCTCGGCGAACTTGCGCCACAGCCGGTCGTTGCCGGGGCAGATCATCAGCGGCCCGTCGCTGCACTCGAACGCCTGGTAGGGCGTGAGCGACGGATGGCCGGTGCCCTGGCGCGGCGGCATGCGACCGGTCACCGAATATCCTGCGATGTGGTTGGAGGCCCACATCAGCCCGCTTTCGAACAGCGAGGTGTTGACCAGGCTGCCCTGGCCGGTCGCCGCCCGCCTGGCCAGCGCCGCCAGCACGCCGATCGCTGTCCACATGCCCGTCGACAGGTCGATGATGGAGACGCCGATGCGCGCTTCCGGCCCCGACGGATCACCATTGAGCGAGATCAGTCCCGCCACCGCCTGGATGATCGGCTCGTAACCCGGCCGGTCCCTCCACGGGCCGACATGGCCGAAGGCGCCGAGATCGGCATAGATCAGCCGCGGAAAGCGCTTGGTCAGCGCGGCACCGTCGATGCCGAACTTCGCCGGCACGTCGGCCCTGAGATTGTGCACGAAGACGTCGGCTTGGCCGATGCGCTCGATCAGCGCCTCGCGTTGCCCCTTGTCGGCGAGGTCGCAGGTGATCGATTTCTTGCCGCGATTGAGCGCGATGAAGCCCACCGCATCGCCATCGATGAAGGGCGGCCCCCATTTGCGTGCATCGTCGCCCTCCGGCCGCTCGACCTTCACGACATCGGCGCCCAGGAAAGCGAGAATCTGCCCGCAATAGGGGCCCGCGAGATTCTGCCCAAACTCGACGACCTTGATACCAGCGAGCGGATTGCTCATCGCAGGTTGCTGCCAAGGATCTCGCGCGCGATCACCATGCGCTGCACCTCGCTCGGTCCCTCGCCGACGCGGCGGATGCGCATCTCGCGGTACCAGCGCTCGAGCGGCAGGTCCTTGGTCATGCCCATGCCGCCATGGATCTGCATGGCGCGGTCGACCACGCGGCCGCCGCCCTCCGACGCCGTGAGCTTGGCGATTGCGGCCTCGGTGCGGAAGGGCAGCCCGCGGCGTGCCTTCTCGGCCGCCTCCAGGGTGAAGTGCCGAGCGGTGCGGATGTCGATCTCGTTGTCTACCAGCATCCATTGGATGGCCTGCCGGTTGGCGAGCTTCTCGCCGAAGGTCGAGCGCATCTTGGCCCATTCGATCGCCATCTCGTGCGCGGCGATGGCAATGCCGATGCAGCCCGCGGCATAGGGGATGCGCTGGCGCGTCAGCCGGTCGTTGGCGACGGCGAAGCCCTTGTTGACCTCACCCAGCACTTGATGATCCGACACCCAGCAGTCCTTGAACTCGAGCTCGGTGGCGTAGCTCGACGAGCGCAGCGTGTGCACCACGCGGCGCACATGGAAGCCCGGCGTGCCGGCATCGATGATGAAGCAGGTGATGCCGCCGCGACCCTTGGAGGCGTCGGTGCGGGCGAAGACGATACCGTACTGCGCGCGATCGGCGCCCGAGATGAAGATCTTGGCGCCGTTCAGCACCCAGCCATTGTCCTTGCGCTCGGCCTTGGTCTGGATGGCGCGCGCCGGATCACTGCCGCCCGACGGCTCGGTGAGGCCGAAGAACGGCTTCTTCTCGCCGCGCAGCGTGGGATAGAGGTAGCGTTCCTTCTGGTCCTCGTTGGCTTCGAAGATCTGGGCCAGGCCGGCGCCGCCGAACGTGCCGTAGCAGGGCACGTAGAGGCCGGCCCGGTGCTGCGCCATCTCGATCGCCAGCAGCACGCGCGTGACGATATCGATATCGGGCCCGCCGAACTCCTTGGGGATGTCGATGCCGAACAGGCCCATCGCCTTGGTCTTCTCGACCAGCCGCGCATGATCCTCCGGCGGCAGCTCGGCTGCGTCGGGATCGAGCTTGGCCTCGAGCGGAATGATCTCCTCGCGCACGTAACGGCGCACCTGGTCGATCAGCATCTGCTGTTCGGAGCTGGGTTCGAAATCCATCGGCGCTCTCTTCAATTAGGGCTGAGCCGCCCCAGGTTGGGCGGCGGGTTCTTGGCGTTGTCGGCCGGCAGGTTGCCGTGATCGGCGTTGTGCACCATCAGCAGTTCGAGCCAGCGGGTGCGGTACTGCATGTTCACTTCGACGCGGAACTGATGGCCCGGACCGCGCTCCTTGAGCTCGCGCTGCAGCTCGCTGCGCAGGCCGAAGGGCGAGCGCCCGCCCGCGTGGCCGATATAGAGGACGGTGCCTTGCGCATCGGCGATCTGGTAGACGCCGAGCTGGCCCGGCAGACGGGCCGCTTCCTCGGGCGACAGCGGTCGCCACGGCTTGTCGAGACGCAGACGGATCGCCACGCTACTTGCCCTGGAACTTTGCGGTGCGTTTTTCCAGGCGGGCCTTCATACCCTCCTGCGCGTCCTGGCTCTTCATCGCCGCCTGCACCAGCAGGTCGACGTCGTCGTGCTTGATGCCGTCGCGGAACTCGAGCTGGCGGACGGTCAGTGCCTTCATGGCCTTCAGCGACAGCGGCGCGTTGGCCGCCAGCCGATCGATCACTTTCTTGGCCTCGGCCTCGAGCTCGGCTGCCGGCACGCAGCGGGCGATCAGCCCCAGCGCATGGAGCTTGGTCGAGGGCAGGGGATCGCCCAGCAGCAGCATCTCGCGCGTCGTCACCGGCCCCAGCACTTCCATGAGCTTCTTGGCCAGGAACCAGTTGGGCGCGAGGCCAACCTGCGCCAGCGACATGCCGAAGCGTGCCTTGTCGGAGGCCACCACCAGGTCGCAATGCAGCGCCAATTCGTTGCCGCCGGCGATGGCATCTCCCTGCACGACCGCCACGACGGGCAGCGGGCAGAGCTCGATCGCGCGCAGCATCACCTCGATCCCGCTCGCCTCGCCGGCGCCCGCCGACTTGCTGCGCTCGGCCATGTCGAGGCCGGCGCAGAACACGTTACCCTTGCCGCGGATGACGACGACGCGGTCGTCTGCCGCCACCGGCGCACGCAGCGCCTCGATCATCTCGCGCAGCAGCTCGCTGTCGAGCGCATTGCGTTTTTCCGGCCGGTTCATCCAGATGGTCCTGACCGGACCGCCCTTTTCGATGATGACCTTGTTCATGCTCCTCCCTCCGGCCCTCTACTCTGGCTCTATCCCAGCGGCCTTGATCGCCTTGGTCCACCACTCGGTTTCGCTTTTGACGTAGGCCGCGAACTCGTCGAGGCCGAGCGGGGAGATCTCCATGCGACCCTGCGTCATCGCCTTGCCCGTCGCCGGATCCTTCAGCGCCTCGGCGATCGCGTCGTACAGCGCCTTCTGGATCGGCTTGGGCGTGTTGGCTGGTGCGAACACCGCAAGCCAATAGACCAGCGAATAGCCGGGCACGGTCTCGGCGATCGCCGGCAGGTCGGGCGCCACCGATGTGCGCTTGCGCCCGGTGACGCCCAGGCCACGCACGCGGCCAGCCTCGATCTGGCTCAAGGCCTGCGGCAGGTCGGGGAACATCACCTGGACCTGGCCCGACGCCACGTCGCCCAGTGCCTGCGGGCTCGCCTTGTAGGGCACGCGCTCGATCTTCACCCCGGCCATCTGATTGAACATCTCGGCCGACAGGCGCTGGCTCGCGCTCGCTTCGGAATAGTTGAGCTTGCCCGGATTCTTCTTGGCGTAGTCGATCAGCTCGGCGACGGTCTTGGCCGGCACGTCGTTGTTGACCACCAGCGCATTGACTCCGGTGACGCAGCGCATGATGGGCGCGAAGTCCTTCTCCGGATCGTAGGAGAGCTTCTTGAACAGCGCCGGGTTGGCCGCGTTGGTGGTGTTGGTGCCCATCATCAGCGTGTAGCCGTCGGCCGGCGCGGTCGCGACGGCCGAGGCGCCGAGCTGGCCGCTGGCGCCCGGCTTGTCGTCGACGATGATCGGCTGCTTCAGGATCTCCTGCAGCTTGGCGCCGAGCCCGCGCGCGGTGAGATCGGTGGCGCTGCCGGCGGCGAAGGGAACGACGATCTTGATCGGCTTGTCAGGGAAGGTCTGCGCAAAGGCTCCTCTCGAAAGAGGGACGGGCGCTGCCGCCATGGCGGCAACGCCGGTAAGCGCCGAACGGCGGTTCAACTTCACTCAAGGTCCTCCCTGATGCCTTTGCCGACGGACCTGTTTTAGCCCGAGGCAAAGGCGGGAGGCTACATGAAGAGCTTTTCCGCTTTGCGGTTGCTGTAGAGGCCGGCCACGAACTCGCCGTAGCCGTTATAGAGCTGGGTCGGAATGCGATCGTCGCTGCCCAGCGGCTTTTCCGTCTCCTGGCTCCAGCGCGGATGCGGCACCTTGGGATTGACGTTGGCCCAGAAGCCGTACTCGCTCGCCTGCAACGCCTCCCAGAACGACACGGGCCGCTTGTCGGTGAACTCCAGGCTGACGATCGACTTGACGCTCTTGAAGCCGTACTTCCACGGCGTCACGAGGCGTATCGGTGCGCCGTTCTGCTTGGCCAGCGGCTTGCCGTAGAGCCCGGTGGCAATGAAAGCGAGGTCGTTCATCGCTTCGTCCATCGTCAGCCCCTCGGTGTAGGGCCAAGGATAGGCAAGGTCACGTTGCTCGCGCATCACCGACGGCTTGCTGAGTGTCTTCATGACGACGTATTGCGCGCCACTGGTCGGCTTGCTGAGCTCGACCAGCGAGCGCAAGGGAAAGCCGCTCCACGGCACGATCATCGACCACGTCTCGACACAGCGATGGCGATAGACGCGCTCCTCGAGCGGAACCCTGGCGAGAAGGTCGTCGATGCCGATCTCGAACGGCTTCTCGACCATGCCGCTCACCTTGATCGTCCAGGGGCGAACCGTGAGCTTCTGCGCGTCGCGCCAGATGCTCTTGTCGAAGCCGAACTCGTAGTAGTTGTTGTAGGTGGTGACGAAACGCTCCTGGGTCATCGGCGTGGGCACACCGTATCTCTCCTCACGCTTGGCGGGGTAGAGCTTGGCCGAAGGGTCCTTGTCCTCGGCCAAGGCAACACCAGGGAGAGCCAGCGAGACCGCACCGAGCCCCATGGCGGCGACCAGCTCGCGGCGCCTGAGATAGATTGCCTCCGGCGTCGCCTGGTTTTCCTTCAGCTCCCAGCCGCGCTTGCGTTTGATCAGCATGATAAGCCTCCTGTCCGCCGACACTTGGGCGGGCGCAGCGGCCGGCGCAAGTCAAGCCTGCTCAAGCCGACGTGACATCATTGGAGCGCGGACCTCCAGGTCCGCATCATGATGATGAGCGGACCTGGCGGTCCGCGCTCCGGCAAGACTAAGCCGCCGTCCCGGTCACCTCCTGGACCTTGGGCCACATCTTGTCCTTCCAGCCGGCGTTGCCGGTAACGGCAAGGATGATCTTGCCGTCCTGGGCCAGGATGAAGCGCGGTGTGACATCGGGGCGTGCCTTGCCCTCCTCGCTCTCCAGAAATACCTCACGCACCCATCGGGCGTCGGTGGGCCAATATTCCTCGTTCAGCACCAGCGACAGGTTGGCTGGGTGGACGATCCGGTAGTCGAGTTTCTTGCAGGCTTCAGAGGCCACGAAGGCGGGTTCGGACTGGGCACGCCAGATCTTGCAGCCGCCTCAAAGCTCGTGGCCGACGAACACCAGCATCGGCTTGCCCGACTCGTTGCGAGCCTGGGCCTGCGCGATGCCAGTCCATGACGGTGCGGCAGCCATTGCCAGGCCACCCACCATCAGAGACCGTCTGTTGATCATGAGAACGCTCTCCCGTGGAACCATTCCACGGGCCGACTATAGGCATGCGATGGTGCCGGTGAAGCCGCAAGGCTCGTGGCTTCACCGTGTTGTGACCGCTTGCGTCAGGCCGCCGCGCGCTTCTTGGTCTCCTCCACCACGCGATCTGCGGCACGTCCGACCAGCTCCTGCAGATGGTCGAACTCGGTGCGGAAGGTGCCTACACCCTGGGTGACCGAGCGGATCTCGACAATCATGTCGGCGATCTCCGCTTCCGGCATCAGTGCCGAGACCTCGTCCCAGCCCGGCCATCCGTCGCGCGCGTCGTAGCCCAGCAGCTGGCCGCGCCGGCCCGAGATCAATCGCTGGATGCGCGAGGTCGCGTCGCTGGGCGCCGCCACCGTCACCTTGAGGATCGGCTCCAGCAGCACGGGCTTGCACTTGGGCAGGGCTTCGCTGAGCGCGATGCGGGCCGCCATCTTGAACGACATTTCCGAGCTGTCGACGGAGTGATACTGGCCGTCGTACAGCGTCACTTCGAGATCGACCACCGGCTGGCCGAGCGGACCTTCCTTCAGATACTCGATCAGGCCTTCCTCGACCGCAGGGATGAAGTTGCGGGGCACGACACCGCCCACGACCTTGTCGACGAAGCGGAAGCCCGAGCCGCGCGGCAGAGGCTTGATCTCGACCTTGATATCGGCGAACTGGCCATGACCGCCAGTCTGGCGCTTGTAGCGCGCGTGCTGCTGCGAGCCGCTTTGGATGGTCTCGCGATAGGCGACTCGCGGCATCGTGGTGTCGATCGCGATGTTGTAGCGGCCGGCGAGCTTGTCGATCGCCACCTTGAGATGCATTTCGCCCTGGCCCTTGAGCAGCAGCTCATGGGTCTCGGCGCGCGGCTCGAAGGAGAGGGACGGATCCTCCTCGGCGATCTTGTGCAGCGCCCCGGAGAGCTTGACCTCGTCGTTGCGGTTCTTGGCGGTGAGCGACAAGGCGAAGACCGACGTATCGGCCACGGGAAAGTCGGCGGTGGTAGCCGCGATGCCGGTGGCGCTCAGCAGCTGGCCCGCCGACAGCGCATCGACCTTGGCGAGGGCCACGATCTCGCCCGTCTTGGCGTCCGCCGTCTTGTCGAGGCGCTGGCCGAACGGCCTGAGCAGCGTGCCGATGCGCTGGCCGCCCAAGCTCTGGCCTTCGACAAGCGCACCCGACCAGACCCGGCAGAGCGACAGCTTGCCGGTGTGGCTCTGGTGCAGGACCTTGAAGCACTCGAGCATCGGCGTTCCATCCACGGGCAGCGCGCGTCGCGTCGCAGTCCCGGCGGCGAAGGGCGTGTCGTGACGCAGCGCCTTCAGGAGCCGGCGCACGCCGTTCTCGCGGTCGCCCGCTCCCAACAGCACGGGTGCGATCTGGTCGGAGCCGAACTCGTCGTGCAGGTCGCGATAGATCAGCGACTTTTCAGGGGCGATGTCCTCGATGAGCTGCTCGAGCAGCGTATCATCGAACTCCGACAGCGTCTCGAGCATCTCGCGTCGCGCCTCGGCCTCGCGTGGCAGGATCTCGGCCGGCATCTCGATCAGGTCGGACGCGCCACTGTTCTTGTAGCGATAGGCGCGCTCGCTGACCAAGTCGACGTAACCCACAGTCTCCTCGCTGCCGTCGGCGGCCGGGCGGCGGATCGGCACCTGGCGCAGCACGAGCTTGCGTGTCGACACGGTCTGCAGCGCCGCCAGCATGTCGCGCACGCGAACATCGGCCGAGTCGATCTTGTTGACGAAGAGAACGTGCGGGATGCGACGGTCTTCGATGTATTTCAGGAGAGGCGTCAGCACCACGACGCGCTCGGGCGACGGCTCGCAGACCACGACGGCGGCATCGCACACTGAGAGCGCGGCATACGCGTCGTGCTGGAACTCGATCGAGCCCGGTGCATCGAGAAAGGTCCATTGATCGCCGAGGTAGTCGACGGAGGCGACGTTGATCTCCGTGCCCATGCCGCGCTTGCGCGCTTCCGGGGCGCCGTCGCCGATGGAGGTGCCTGCGCGCGTGGATCCGCGCCGGCCGATGGCTCCCGTGGCGTAGAGGATGCTCTCGAGCAGGCTGGTCTTGCCCGAAAGATACGGCCCGCACAGCGCCACCACGCGGTGCGCGCCGCTGCCTGGTCTGCCTCCAGGGATTGTCTCGGATTTGATGTCGCTCATTGACAACGTCCTCCCTTCCGCGCGGTTGGCCGCGCCTGAAAGCTCCGGACGATGGTCGCTACCGAGCACGGCCGGAGCGAAGCCTTGTCGGAGAAATCGTTTCACTCCGATGACGGTGAGTCAATCCACAGGCAGGGGAAGAAAATTGCAGGAGCTGCCTTCCGGCTTGACAGGCGTCAGGGTTAGCCTGACTGTCAGGATATTCCTGACATTCAAGGAGGAGGACATGCCTGCTGGCATCAAGAAACGACGGGAGCGGGGGCCGGCGGCGTCGAGCGCCTTGTCGTTGAAGACTCTCTACTGTTCCTTCTGCTTCAAGTCGCAGCATCAAGTACGAAAGCTGGTGTCGGGGCACGCCAATATCTTCATCTGCGACGAGTGCGTGGGCTTGTGCAACGAGTTCATCGCCGGAAAGCAGCCGAAAGTCGCGAAAACATCGCCCGAGCAGTTGCCGACGGACCGCTTGCTGGAACGTCTTCAGCCGATCGAGGACACGATCCAGGGCAAAGGCAGCCAGCTGCAATGGGTGGTCGAGCTGCTGCGCTCGCGCGAGGTGAGCTGGGCGCAGATCGGCGCCGCGCTCGGCATTTCGCGCCAGTCGGCATGGGAGAGGTTCACTTGACGGGCTTCCTCCCCAGCGAAGCACATTTCAGCTTCCTCTCCCCCGTTAGGGGGAGAGGCTAGGAGAGGGGGCTACGCACGGCCTATACAACCCTCTCACTCAACCTCTCCCCCCAGTGGGGGAGAGGAGAAAATGCGCACCTGATATGGCCACGATCCTGTTCGATGGCGTGGCGTACGGCATGCTGCTGTTCGTGCTGGCCTGCGGACTCGCCGTGACGCTGGGCCTGATGAACTTCGTCAATTTGGCCCATGGCGCCTTCGCGATGGCCGGCGGCTATACGACCATCCTGCTGATGGACCGCGCCGGCGTGCCGTTTCTCGCCTGCCTGCCGGTAGCATTCC
>Ga0081455_10004070_pt1 | contig 16563 bp, 20 predicted proteins | sample TabmetS3T2R1_FD_70207 | JGI IMG/M metagenome (GOLD analysis project Ga0081455, IMG submission 70207) | Tabebuia heterophylla rhizosphere microbial communities from the University of Puerto Rico - S3T2R1 | ecosystem: Host-associated > Plants > Roots > Rhizosphere ... | reverse complement strand
TGAGTGCTCAGCGCGGCCATGGCGCACCAGTATGGAGCCTGCAAACGTCCATGTCAAATGGGCGCAGGGACCGCGACCCACGCAGCAATGCGTGGTACGGTCCGGTCCCAGGGAGGATACCAGGTCAAATCCCGCTCTCCGGAGGTGGCCAGACGGCTGGGCATCCACGGTACGGTTCTGCCGAACGACTTATTGAGCGACACAGACGTCGCAATATCCAATATCACTTGATATCACGACAAAATACTGTACATTTGTTCACTATAAGACAACCGGTTGAGGGCCATCCAGGGAGCTCAGAGAGGCTATGGAGAATCAGTATGGAGCCTGCAAACGTCCATATCAAATGTGCGCCTGGACCGCAGCCCAAGCAGAAATTACTCGAGCGGGCTCGGGACATCATCCGGCGAAAACATTACTCGATTCGTACCGAACACGCCTACCTCAACTGGATGCGACGGTATATCCTGTTCCACCACAAACGCCACCCACAGGAGATGGGACCCGCTGAGATCGAGGCGTTTCTGACCCATCTCGCCATAGCCGGCAATGTGGCCCGCTCGACGCAGAATCAGGCCTTTAACGCCTTACTGTTTCTCTACCGAGAGGTCCTCGGCATCTCGTTGGATAACGCCGGCATCAATGCCATGCGTGCCCACAAGAAGGGCACACTGCCCGTCGTGCTCACCAAAGACGAGGTCCAGCGCGTCATCGTGGCCACCACAGGCGTCTACCAATTGATCGCTAAGCTCTTGTATGGCAGCGGCTTGCGTCTGATCGAGGGGCTCCGTCTGCGCGTGCAGGATGTCGATTTCAGTCTGCACGAGGTGAGCGTGCGCGATGGGAAGGGGGAAAAGGATCGTATTACGCTGTTTCCTGAAGTTATCCATACGGCAATGCGCGACCATCTGGAGCGTGTCCGGATGCTTCACGAGCAAGACCTCGCCGCCGGCTATGGGCGGGTGTACCTGCCGCATGCGCTGGCACGCAAATACCCCAATGCCAATCGGGAATGGCGTTGGCAGTATGTGTTTCCGGCTCACCGGCTCTCGAAAGACCCGCGATCCGGCGCCATCCAACGCCATCATATCCACGAGAAGGCAGTCCAGCGGGCCGTACACATGGCCGTCAGGCACACCGGTATAGTGAAGCGAGCGACGCCGCACACGTTCCGCCACAGTTTCGCAACGCATTTGCTGATGGAAGGGTATGACATTCGCACGGTCCAGGAGTTATTGGGGCACCAAGATGTCGCCACCACGATGATCTATACGCACGTACTGCGGGAGCAGGGGTTTCAGAGGGTGAAGAGCCCACTGAACTTCTGACCGTGCGTTGCCCAACAGCGCCCGTCGGTACGCAGACGTATGCGCTAATGTGCTCGACATTTCTCAAGTAAAGCCATCTGATCCTGGTCTTGCACGTCGCCAGTTCTTGCCTTTCTGGCGCGTTTGGGCGTAAGATGCGGTAGGAACAGCAGAGGATGAGCGCTCTACACCATACTACAGAAAGGAGAGGCCAGCGATGCAGGCGGGCGTCAACACCATCGCCATACAGGGTATTGACTTGCAGGTCGTCCGCCAGGGCACAGGGCGACCGCTGCTCCTCCTCCATGGGGGCGATGGTCCGCAGGACCCTCTGCCGTTCTTCACGCGTCTGGCAGAGTGTTTCGAGGTCATTGCTCCGACGCATCCCGGCTTTGCCGGCACGGCTATCCCAGAACATTTCGACACGCTCGAAGATCTGGTCTACCTGTATCTCGATCTGCTAGATGTATTGGATCTGCACAACGTCATCCTCATGGGCATGTCTATGGGAGGCTGGGTGGCCGTTGAGATCGCTGTACGCAATACCAGCCGGCTGTCCCAGATCATCCTGGTCGATGCGGTGGGCATCAAGCCGGGAGACCGCGACACGCGGGACATTGCCGACATCTTCGGGTTACCGGCTCCTGAGGTCGCGAAGCTGTTGTTTCACGAGCCAGCCCAGGCGCTAAGCCTGAGCACCATGACAGAGGAGCAGGCCACCAGGCTCGCTGGCGATCGTATTGCCCACGCCATGTATACCTGGGAGCCCTACATGCACAATCCGCAGCTGCGGTATCGGTTGCACCGCATCAATGTGCCGACCCTGCTGCTCTGGGGCGCCAGTGATGGGGTGGTGCCCGTCGCCTACGCCGAGGCCTATCGTCAGATGATTCCTGGCGCGACGCTGGTGGTCATTCCTGAGGCCGGCCATCTGCCACACATCGAGCAGCCCAACGTGCTGCTGCAGCATGTCCTGGCGTTTGTGGCACGGTGAGGAGCACAGCTATGCAGAGCTGGTTTTTTACGGAAGATGCCTATCCCTATCTCCCTGAGGCAGATACGTACGAGTCTATTCGGGTCAACCTCCCCAACAAATACTATGACCCTGACAAGGGGGCAGACCTGTATCACATGTATCTCGACTTGTGGTGCGCGGCGGACGAGCTGGGACTGGAGGTCATGGTGAACGAGCATCACCAGACCGCCACATGTGTGGTACCGGCGGCGCCTATCATGCTGGGCATTCTGGCGCGGCAAACCAAACGGGCGCGCCTGCTCATCCTCGGCAATCCCATCGCCAACCGCTCGCAGCCATTGCGCGTGGCCGAAGAAATGGCCATGATCGACGTCATCTCACGCGGTCGCTTAGAGTGCGGGTTTGTGCGCAGTGTGCCGTATGAGGCTGCACCGGCCAATGTGCTGCCGTTCCGTGGGATGCAGCGCTTGTGGGAAGCACACGATATGATCGTTAAGGCCTGGACCACGCACGATGGGCCGTTTAGCTTCGAAGGCCGCTGGTTTCACGCGCGGCAGATCAACATCTGGCCGCGTCCTTACCAACAGCCACACCCGCCCATCTGGATTACGGTCGGCAGCGGCCGGAGCACGATCCCGGTGGCACAGCACCAATATACCGGGGCGGTGTTTCTGGCTGGCTATCCACGCATCCGTGAGATCTACGATGGCTATCGCACCGCCTACCGCACGGCCCACGGCCAGGAGGCACCACTCGACCGCCTGGCCTATGCCGCGCTGGTCTATGTTGGTGAGAATGCGCAACAGGCCCGTGCCGGGGCGGAAAAAGTGCTGTGGTACATGACGTCCAACAAAGTGCCGCAGCACTGGAGTAATCCGCCGGGCTATCATCCACCGGCGATAGCGGCCCAGATCATGCGGGGCATACGTGGCGGCGCTGGCCTCCCGCTGGCTCCCAGGTTGGATGAGCAAATGGCCCGGGGCAATGTCTTTGCCGGCACCCCGGATCAGGTGTTCGCCCAAATTAAAAACTTCTGGGAATACGCCGGAGGCTTCGGCCATTTGCTCATGATGGGCCAGGCCGGTTTTCTAACGTATGCCGAGACACTCACCTCCATGCGCCTGTTCACGCAGGAAGTGTATCCGCGTTTGCAGGAGCTGACAGCCTCCTGCGACAGCGAGAGCCTGCAGGCCCTGCGGGTCTGCCAACCAGACAAGGAGTTTGCCGATCTCGGGGCGTTTGGTGTTGAGTTCGTGCGCTAATGTGAGGAGACAGCATCCCTGTGGCTGCATCACGTATTCTCGTTGTGGGCTCGATCAATGTAGACATTGTGGCGCTGACCGAGCGTCTGCCGACCCCGGGGGAGACGGTAACGGGCGGGACGCTACTCATCAACTATGGTGGTAAGGGGGCAAATCAGGCCGTTGCGGCTCGCCGGCTCGGGGCTGACGTGCGCTTCATCGGGTGTATAGGTGAGGATACGTTTGGCCCGGAGCTGCGGCAGAGCCTGGCGGCGGAGGGGATTGGGGTACATGGGCTCACGACGCTTGCTGGGATGCATTCGGGCACTGCTGTGATCGTGGTGGATGCGGCGGGGCGTAATCAAATTGCCGTGGCCTCTGGGGCCAACCTGCACTTGACGGTAGACTGGGTGAGGCGCTTTCCTGAGGATTTCGCCTGGGCGCAGGTGGTGATCTGTCAGCTAGAAGTGCCCCTGGACACCGTCCTGTGGACGCTACGCACGGCGCGTCAGCATGGCGCCACCACGGTACTCAATCCGGCGCCAGCCCAGCCCGTGCCACCTGAGATCTGGCCTCTGGTCGACTATCTAACGCCTAATGAGGTCGAAGCAGCCCAGGTCAGCGGTCTCCCGCTCGCCACGCTGAGCGATGCCGATAATGTGGCACGCACGCTGTTGGCACGGGGGCCACGTGTCGTCATCCTCACTCTTGGGGTACAGGGAGCCTTTGTGGGTACACTTGATCACATGGTGCACATCCCGGCGTTTCCCGTCACTGTCGTCGATACGACGGCTGCTGGCGATGCATTTACCGGAGCGCTCGCAGTGGCGCTGGCTGAGGGGTGTCCGCTCGCCGGGGCTGTACGCTTTGCGAACGCTGCCGCAGGTCTGGCGTGCACCCAACGTGGGGCGCAGAACTCGCTCCCAGTCCGGACGCAGGTTGATGCCTTCCTGGCTGATACGAGACCCTAAGTTGCTGTGTCTGAGAGGGTGATGCGAGAGAGGAGGCCGGCAATGGATAACGAGCAACAACGTCAACAGACAGAGCAGAGCCAGGTTGAATCCACGCTCCTGAAGCTCCGTGAAGAGTTTCACCAGTTCATCCAAGAGTGTCGCGATTGCCAACGCGAGATCGAACCGCACTGGCAATTCTGTGCCCACTGCGGCACACGGTTGGCTACGCATTGCCCAGGTTGCGGCAATGCACTGCCACCGGCCGGAGCGCATGCTTGCCCACATTGCGGACTGGCCCTGCCGCAAGTGAGCGAGAGCAACTCGTGACAGACTGCTTTTCTTAGGAGACGAGCGCAATGCCACGCCAGGCGCTGGTACCACCCCGTATCTGGTATACCATCATGGATTCGCCTTTCGGGCCGCTATGCCTCGCTGGCGTCAAAGCCGGCCTGCTCCGTGTGGACTTTCAGCGTGGCAACCGGCCAGTACGCCCAGCTGCCGCGTGGCAGGAGGACCCTGGTCACCTGGAGACCGCAACACATCAGCTCCAGGAATATTTCCAGGGCCAGCGGCAGTCCTTTACGTTACCACTCGCCCCACCAGGTACACCGTTTCAACAGCGCGTCTGGCAGGAACTCCAACGCATACCTTTTGGTACGACGCTGACCTATGGGGAACTCGCACAGCGTCTGGGGATGCCGCAAGCAGCTCGCGCGGTAGGGCATGCCAATGGCCGGAATCCGCTCGCTATCGTGATTCCTTGTCACCGCCTCATTGGAAGCGATGGCCAGTTGCGCGGCTATGCGAGTGGTATCGCCCTGAAGCAGCGCCTCTTACAGCACGAAGGCGTACAACTCTTGCAATCCCCCCATCTCCCCTTTACAAAAAGGGGGGAGGTGAAATCCGCAGAGGTCCCTTGATCATGCACTAATTTCTCCCGCCTGGAAAAGACTGGGGCGCACGGTTCAGCTGCGTATGCAGAAAGCTGAGAAGGCGCTCTTGCAGAGCGGCAGGCATATCCTCGTAGCGCACTGTGCCTAGCGCTCGTATCGTGGCGCGATAGGTACGAAGGTACGCGAGGCAATCCGCACAGTCACGCAAGTGCTCCTGGAAGGCGCGTATGGTCTCGGGTGCCAAGGTGTCATTGACATACTCGACGAGGAGCGCTGTGACCTGTTGGCATGTCAGATCGTCAGCACTCGACCCAGAGGCACAACCAGGTGGCTTTTGCTCCATGGTGATTACACTCCTGCACGTGTTAAAGAGCCCGTAGTGCCACAGCCAACCCTGACAGTGCCAGAAGCCGCTGAAGACATCCTTACTATTTGGACGCTATGATACCCCTAAAGGATGCAGCGATTGAGGGCTGGAAGAAGACCGCACAGATCACTTGACAGGGCTCGTCCCGAGCAGACTAAAAGCGGCGGCCGCACGCAAGCATTCAGCTTCACACATGACCCTACTTAGTACGGACTCCGCCATGCGCCTCTCGTCCTCCCGTTACGTGGGTGAATATCCAAATGCTACGGCCAGCTGCCCACGCAAAAACAGGCGTGCCCGATGCAGGCGCGCTTTCACAGCCGGCACCGTGAGGCCAAGGGCCTCACCGATCTCTTTATTTGACAGGTCTTCAAAATCGCTTAAGACCAGCACTGCCTTGTCCAGGGGTTGTAGGAGTTCAATGGCCTGCCGGAGGAGCCGCTGCAACTGCGCGTCAGCCAGACGCTCCTCCAGATTCGCAGACCAGTCGACCACGGGGCGGACCAGGTGATGGCCATCGGGTCGAAACTGCGGGAGATACTCCTCCATGGCCACTTCTTTGCTGCGCTTGCGCCGCCGTAGCCTGGAGAGAGCCGCATTGGCCGTGAGGCGGAAGAGCCAGGTAGTAAACGTTGCATCGCCGCGAAACGTATGCGCCTTCGCATACACAGCCAGAAAGACTTCCTGGACGACCTCTTCCGCTTCCGCGGCATTCCCTAGGAGGCGCGTGGCCTGGTGAAACACCTTGCCACAACACTGTCGGAACAGGGCGTCAAACGCCGTTGCATCACCCGCTTGTACGCGCTGCACAAGCTCCTGCTCGGTGGCCTCAGCGTGAGGATGGCTCTGGGTGAGTTCCTCGTGCGCCATCATGGACTCCTCCCACAACTTCCCTGATGTGCCGACCGTACGATGACGTACTGTTTGCAGGCAGGTCGTCGACTCAGGTGGTGGACTGTACAGAGACCACAAAGGTCTGTCAAGGTCTTTTGCCCTGCACGTCTGTTTCAGAGCACACGATACGCACGTACTCAAAGGACGCTCTAGCCGCACGTCCGTGGGGTTTCGCAACCCTTCTAGAGCACCTCGAGAGCCTCGAGGATTATTGTTGCTCTCTAGATTGTAATCGTGTAGTGTTTTTAGCTTCTTTTTATTTAAAGGGGAACAATTCTATACACGAAGCGAAGGAGATGTTGATGATGCAGATGGTCCGGTTTCTTGTTCTCGCCATAGTCATGATGCTGTGTCTTTCCCAATCTTCCCGGTCAGCCGACCATGTCGATGGGCCAGCAGCCTCAGCAGACCCAGCAGCGGACATCACTGACGTGTTTGCCTGGATGTCGCCGGATGCCCAGCGCGTGTTTCTTATCATGAGTCTGACCCGGAATGCGATGACCGCATCGAGGTTCTCGAACAGCGTGCAGTACGTGTTCCATACCACCAGCCGGCCTAGCTTTGGGGCTCCCCCCTCGCCAGAGGTGACGATCATCTGTACCTTTAACCAGGCGCAGATTATTCAGTGCTGGGCGGGGAACGACGAGTATGTTACCGGTGATGCCAGCATCATCGATGGTATCGTCTCGGATGACGGGAAATTCCGTGTCTTCGCTGGCTTACGGAACGATGCCTTCTTCTTCAACCTGGCTGGCTTTAGAGAGACAGGCCGCATGGTCGCTAGTGCTGCAGCGAGCCTCCAATTCGATCCGGCGGGCTGTCCTCTACTCGATGCCGCGACCTCAACGGCGCTCGTCACGCAACTCGGAACGGCCCCTGGTGGCGGTCCCGCGGTGAACAATTTTGATAGGTTCAATGTCCTCGCCATCGTGATTGCGATCGACAAGTCCATTGTCACCAAGAATGGGCCCATTCTGAGCTTCTGGGGCAGTACGAACAGACCATAAGAGAAGGAAGAATCCGTGCAGCGTACCATGTATATAGTTGCTATTATGCTCTGTACCGCTGTGGTGCTGACTGGCTGCGGCTCGGACGATGATAATCCCCCTCCACCGAGTGTCGGGACAGTACAGATTGATCGTATGGGACGCGCCGGAGTGAATACGGCGCTCACCAATCCCTTCTACCGCGAAAGCGTGGCAAGCGAAGAGCTTCAGCACGAAATGATTGTGGACGATTTCAATGCGGCTAGTGATCCGTCTCAGTGGGTGGCCAGGTTCTCGTCACTTATTGCGTCCAACCTGGCCATCCTCGACAGCCTGGATCGCGTGTGTGGGAATCAAGTCCTGGCTGGCCCAGCACCGGTGCCGGGACGGTACACAACGCTCGCCGACATCCTGGCGGATGACCAGCTCTATGTGAACACGGCATCGGGAACGTGTACCCAATACCTCGCTGTAGAGGCCAATGCCATTGGGATTGTCAACACGGACTGTGGTGGACGTACCCCGCTGGAAAATACGATCGATATCACCTATTCGGTCGTGGCGGTTGGAGCCCTCACCGGTGTGACCAATGGGATCACGAGCGACGCGGATGGCACAGCCTCACTAACGGTATTCCCGTTCCTCGACCGCCCTGTACCGTAGTATGCGTCGGTATCTACGTCGCAGCGGCTGGGGCGTCCTGCTGTTGGTGTGTCTCATCACCGCGCAGGATCAGCCCCCCACTTCCCAGTCTAAGGGGGACGTCGCGGCCTTCGAGACAAAATCGCCGCTGTTGCAGGCTGAGCTACCGACGACAGATGGTGCCATAGCGTTGAGTAACCTGCAGGCGCAAATAGCCGCTGAGGAGCGCCTCGCTAGCTATGGCCCGCTCACGGTCTCACAACGCTCTGCCATTGTCGAACTGTTGATCATGCGTGGACAATTTCTTGGACGCATTGCGGATTATGAGCGTGCTGAGACGCTGGCCGAACAGCTCGTAGGTGATGCGCCAAGTGATGGCAGAGCTTTCCTGGCGCGTGCACTGGCGCGCACCACTTTGCATCGCTTCGCCGAAGCCCTGGCCGACCTCGACGAGGCCGAACGCCTCGGCGTCAATAGTGATCGTTGTGCTGCTGTGCGAGCGACCATTTTTCAGGCCAGCGGGCGTTACGACGAGGCCCTCGTCATTCGCCAGCATTTGACGCAGGCGCATCCAGATATCCGCACGCTGGGGGCCGAGGCCGCGATACGGGCTGAGCGCGGCGAGATTAACGAAGCTGAACACCTGTTTGTCCAGGCCCGACAGCAGTATCGGGACGTCTCGCCCTTTCCGGTGGTGTGGCTGTATTTCCAGCAAGGTCTTATGTGGATGTGGGAGGAGAATCTCGAGCGGGCACGGGTGGCGTTCGAGGCCGCGTGTGCCCGGCTGCCAGGATATGCGGCGGCGCAGGGGCACCTCGCCCTAGTAGAAGCGGCCCTGGCGAGGCGCGAGCGCGCTATGGCAGCCTTCCATAGGTGGATGCAGGAGGGTGGCCTGGAGCATGCCCGAGAGGGGGCTCAAGTGCCTCGCACAGGCGAGGCAGCTGCTTCAGGGAGATTCGAGCGGGCTGTGGCCCTGCTCCGGCAGCAGGCCCACAGCTCTGACGACCCGGAGTACGCGTCGCAGTTGGCGCGGCTTCTCAAGGAGGTGGGACAACTGGACGACGCACAGCACTGGCGTGAGATTGCCGCGGCACGATACGACGAACTGATGGCGCGCCACCCAGAGGCATTTGCCGACCATGCGGCCGAATTCTGGCTGACAATCGGTGGGGACGTGCAGAAGGGACACCTCCTGGCGGCAAAGAATCTCGAGCTCCGCAAGACGCCACGAGCGTACGAACTCGTGCTACAAGCCGCCGTAGCTGTCCAGGAGAGAGCGGCTGTCTGTCGTGTTGCCGAGCACTTACAGGCTGCCGATCAGATGGGGCCGCGTCTGCGTGCACTGGCCGTGCGTGCCTTGACTACCTGTCGTCGCCTGTCACCACTCTCTGAAGCTCATGAATGAAGCATCACCGACCTGGGTGAGGAGTTATACGATGCGCCAGCAGAGATGCCTCGTGATGGCTTTTTGTGCCATGCTGTGTGTGATGCATGGTGCCTATCTCGTGGCCCCGCCTACGAGCCTGGCGCATCCGTTGGGCAATTTTAGCATCAGTCGCTATGCCGGTCTGCGGATTGACCAGAATGGCATTGAACTACGCTACCTGCTCGATATGGCGGAGATCCCGACGTTCCTGGAGATGCAGGAGAGCGGTATTGTCCCAGAGATGGGGCATCCGAGCCTGCGTGGATATCTTGACCGCCAGACCGTGCGCCTGCAAGAAGGTTTGCGCGTAGAGGTGAACGGTCAGCGCCTGCCCCTCCAGGGAGTAACGAGCGAGATAGTCTTTCCCCCTGGGGCTGGTGATCTGCCGACGCTCAAGCTTGGCATCGTGTACCGGGCATCGCTTGAGGCTATGTGCGTCGATGCCCCGTGCCATCTGCACTATCGTGATAGCAATTTCCCAGGCCGGCTCGGCTGGCAGGAGGTCATTGCGGTGGCCGAGCCTGGGATCACCGTGGTCCAGAGCTCAGTGCCGGTACTAGACCGTAGCCGTGCTTTGACAGACTACCCCGCAGAGCTGCTGAGCAACCCACCGCAAGTGCTGGAAGCGGAGGTACACTTCAGGCGAGAGAGAGCCCCGCACGTGGCAGCCACAACGGCGGCACTGCCCCCCCTGACAGGCCAAACACGGGGAACCGGTACATCGGTGACCAGTCCGCGCAGCGCTTTGACAGAGCTGGTCACGACGCAGCAGCTCAGCCCTGGTATGATAGGTCTCGCGCTCATCGTTGCTGTCGGGCTTGGCGCCTTACACGCCCTCGAGCCAGGCCACGGCAAAACCGTGGTTGCCGCTTATCTGGTCGGCACTCGGGGTACGCCACGACACGCGTTGTACCTGGGTTTGATCGTGACAGCCACCCATACCGCGGGGGTGTACCTGCTCGGAGCCGTGACGCTCTATCTCTCACACTACGTCGTCCCTGAGCGGCTGTACCCCTGGCTGGGGGGCATCTCTGGCTTGATCATCACCTGCCTGGGATGTGGCCTGTTTTTGCGGCGTTATGTGGGCGCAAGCCAGGCACACACCCACGTCCACAGTCATGCTCACAATCCCTCTCACCTCTACAAGCACGCCCATGCCCACCATCATGAGACCATATATCACGACCATCCCACATCTCACGAGGTCTCACATGCGCAGCCCCCCGTAGAGGAGACAATGTCCTCCCGTGCTTTACTGGCCTTAGGCGTGACTGGCGGGATTGTCCCGTGTCCTGCTGCGCTTGTCGTCCTCCTCAGCGCCATTGCTCTACAGCGGGTGGGTTTCGGTCTGCTCTTGATCGTTGCGTTCAGTGTTGGGCTCGCTGGCGTGCTCGTGACGCTCGGTCTCTTGATGGTGTCTGCCCGGCAGGTTATCGCGCGCGTCCAAGGGGAGGGACGGCTCATAACCCGCTGGTTGCCATTGACCTCAGCGGCTGTGATCACCGTGTTTGGCCTGGTGATGATTGCCCAAGCTGTGATTACTGCCGGGCTGGTGCAGATACGGCTCTGAGTGATGCGGCAGCAGTATCCCGAGCTTCAGTGCAAGTCGACGCGACGCAGGGTCAAGGCATCAGAGGACATAATGCGCTGGATCTGCGTCGGCAGGGTAGGGAAGTCATCTGTCACTGCACTGATCAGCCGCCCGCTCAGCGCGCCGGAGGCATCGCTGGCCAGGAAGACGGCCAGGGCGGCAGCGCGTTCGAGCGAGGCACCACCGCCACTGGTGACGCGCTGTCCCAGCGCATAGAGCTGCGCATCTCCAGCCGTATACGCACTGTCGCGGAGTTCCTCCCACATCTGCGTATGAATCGAGCCGGGTCCCAGGGCATTGACCTGAATATGTGTCCCTTCCAGCTCCAGTGCCAGCGTTTCCGTGAGCCGCACGACTGCGACCTTGCTCACGCCATAGGCCGATAAATTCCGCCACGCATTGGTCGCCCCGGCCCCTGACAGGTTGATGATTTTGCCTCGGTGCTGCTTGTGCATAATCGGCAAAACAGCGCGGCAGCACAGATACGTCCCGATGAGATTCACCTGGATGGTCTGTATCCACGCCATCATGTCGTTGTCCTGCAGGGGGCCCACCGGCCCTGCCATCCCCGCATTGTTGACCAGAATGTCAATGGTCGCAAACTGCTCAATGGTCTGGCGCACCATGTCCTCCACCTGCGTTGGGTCGGAGACATCCACTGGCACAACAGAGGTGGAGGCTCCCAGGTCCTGTGCTTCCTGCGCCGTCTGTTCCAGATCACGGCGGGTGCGGGCTGCCAGGGCCAGCTTGGCACCCTCTTTGGCGTATGCTAGAGCAATCGCACGTCCAATCCCACGTCCAGCTCCCGTGATCAGTGCTACTCGGTTGTGCAATTGGCCCATGACCTATCCTTCCCTGCGCTCGTGATCTCTCTCACTCCAGAGCCCCATTGTTCCCTGAAGTATGCGCAGCTCGGAGCAGTCTTGCAAGCATGTATACATGTGGTCACTGCGGCGTCAGCATAGGCTCACGTCCAGGCATACGCTATAATGGCCCTGAGACACAACGCGGACTTTTTGTCTGGAGTGAGGGCATTATGGCCGATGAGCTGTTGTTCACGAAAGCTAACAAGATTGCCACCATTACCCTGAACCGCCCTGACCAGCTCAATACCTTTCATGATGGCATGCTGGCGGACTGGGCCGCAGCGCTGCGCGAATGTCAGGCTGACGATGCTATCAATGTAGTGGTGCTGACCGCGGCTGGCCGTGTCTTTTGTGCCGGTGGTGACCTGGGAACCATGGGCCGGCGTGATGGCAATCCGGCCTGGGAGATGGGGCACTACATTCGCCAAAACGTGCACCCGGTGGCGCGCGCCGTTGAGGCTCTGCACAAGCCTTACATGTGCGCGTTAAATGGGACCGCCACGGGAGCCGGGTTAGATATGGCCTTGATGGCGGATATCCGCTATGCCGCCCGCAGCGCGCGCTTTGCCGAAACCTACATCAAAGTTGGCCTGGTGCCGGGAGATGGCGGCGCTTTTCTTCTCCCACGCCTGGTTGGCCTGACGAAAGCGTTAGAGTTGCTGTGGAGCGGCGATTTTATCAGCGCTGAGGAAGCCGAGCGCATCGGTCTGCTCTCCAAGGTGTTTGACGATGAGAAGTTGATGGCCGAGACTTACGCCTTCGCCGAGCGCCTCGCTCATGGTCCGAGTATCGCGATCCGTTTGACCAAGCAAGCGGTCTATCAGTGCTTGCGCATGGATTTCTTGACGGCATTAGAGTCGATCACTGGTCCCATGGGCGTGGCGGCGAGTACCGAGGATCACCGCGAAGCTGTCGCCGCCTTCAAGGCCAAACGCCCACCGCAATTTAAGGGCTACTGAGACGGCATACGTAGCATGGAAGGCTAGCCCTTGTAGACCAATAGCTTATGGGTGGCATACGTACAGCGATGTACCATTTTACTGCAACCCTACTGCAACCCGCTCGCAAGGGCAGCATTCAGCGTCGCTGCGGCCTGCTTTTCGAGGTCCAGACTGACATGACTGTAGATGTCGAGCGTGATGGCAATACTGCTGTGTCCCAGCATGGTCTGCACCACTTTGGGGGACACACCTGAAGTCTGGACACATTTTATAAAGTGACGAGTAGCCAAGGCATCCGCCTCTATGCGAGTCTTGGGATATGGAAGCTCAAGACTCTACGACCACTCGTCTCGATGATTATATTATGGATATGTTGCCCTGGGCACATGGTCATCAACGCAAAGCCATCCGGGACTTTGTACAGGCCATTATTGACCAGCAAACCGGCTGTCAAGCCCAACTGGCCCGCCGCTTTGGGAATCAGGAGGCGGCGACCAAGCGCTTGTCGCGGCTGCTCCACAACGAACGGTTGGAGCCTCGGCACTTGGCTGACGCCGTCCTCCTGCAAGCCCTCGTCCAGCTCCCGGCTCCTGGCCCCGTCCGGCTGGCCATTGACTGGACGATCGAAGGGCAGCAGCCCCTGCTGGTCGTCTCGTTGATTGTGGGCCGGCGCGCCGTGCCCATCTCTTGGCGGGCTTATAACGCGGCGGTGCTCAAAGGCCGCATGCAGCGCTATGAGCTCGCGGTGATTCGACGTGCTGTGACGCGCGTCATCCGGAAGGTGGGGCGCCGTCGGGTCCGCGTGACGGCAGATCGGGGCTTCGCCGATGTGGCGCTGTTCACGCTGCTGACCGACTTGAAGGTGGCGTTCGTGATCCGCGTCAAGAAGAGCACCAAGAGCTGTATCGCAGGCGTGTGGCAAAAGCTCGACACGCTGCGCTTTGCGGGCAATACACGCCGTCGCCAGCTGGGGCATCTGCTCTATTGTGCCAGCAACCCCCAACCGCTGTGGGTGACGATGAGTCGGAAGCGGGATGCGCATGGCAAATGGGGCCTCTGGTCTTTGGTGGCCAATCGGCCCTATACAGCAGAGCAAGCCGTGGCAGAGTATGCCCATCGGCCGGGCTGCGAGGCGGGCTTTCGTGATGCGAAATGGTGGTTGGGCTTTGCCCAGGCACGGATCAAGCAGATCACGGCGTGGTCGCGCCTGTTTGCCTTGTTTGCCATAGCGCTGCTGGTCGTCGCGAGTCTGGCCACGCGGCTGTTGTTGCGGGGGAACCAGCAGGCCCGCGCCTTGCTGCGTCGAGTCGCATCGCGTCGCCGTGGCCGCTGTGAGTTGAGCTTGGTCAGTGCCATGATCAGTTTGCTCCACCAGGAGCCAGGGTTGTATGCTCACCTTGCACCTCGGATCAAGCTCAAGTTAGACGGGGCGTTAGCAAATGTGTCCTGACATCAGCCGATTTGCATGCTCGGTCAGGAGAAGAGTGGTCGTTTTTATGACCACCTTCAACGCATTGCGCGGGATGCCCCTATACCATCTCTATTTCTGCCGAATGATAGCTATATCAAGCAAGAGATCCAGTACCGTCCGGATACGGGCCAGCTATATGGTTTGGATACGAATTATGGTGCAAAGTTGTTCGTGCGCCTCAATGAGCATCATCATATGGTTATTAACATCCCAACTGGGGAGTTCCGTCCGGATCCCCACTTTTCAGAACTAATTGGAGCGGACCGGATCTTTGCTACCTTACCGACAATCCTGAGCAGCCGCCACGAGGGGGCATTACTACCAGTCGAACGGGCTCACGGGGTAGCATCGCTCTCTACCTATCCCTCTGCCCGCATCCTTAAGGTGTTCGCCGACACAGTCGGAGGTGGAAGGAACTCTGTTTAGTAAGTGAGGAGACGGATAGATTGGGGGAGACTGTGGCAATCTCTTTTTGTTGCAAGGCTGTGTAACGTGATTGGCATAGCTGACGCTGGGAACTCAGCGTTCAGTCTGAGGCATGCAGGACGCCTGGCGCTCCGCCGCTCATCCCCCACCCGCTCCGCCGCCTGCTGCTCGCGTGGTGCCAGCGCCTGGAGGTGGGGCACAGAGCAGAGGGAGCCCACAACACGCTGGCCCACGCCGAGACACGCCACCCCCCGGCGATGGCCGCGACGCGGCGCCTCAGCGTCAAGGCGAAACCCCGCGGTCGGTTGCGCGCTGCCGTGGCACGGCGTATCCTCTGACGACGAGCGCTGGCTCGGCTGGGATGCTCGTCAGCCGCGCGGGCTGGCGCACTAGGGAGAAGGTAACAGATATGGCCTATTGGCAACAGCGAGGCGTCAAGCGCTACCTGACCCGGGGTCGGAAACACCAGGGCCGCGTCCTCCGAGAGTACCTCGGCACCGGCCCGGCCGCGGAAGCCCTGTACCACGTCGAGGTGCAGGAGCGCCACCAGCGGCACGCCGCCCGAGAGGCCTGGCGCCAGACCCTGGCCGACCAGACGGCCATCGACGTCCAGGTCCAGCGCTGGTGGGCGCAGCAAAGGCTCCTGCTGCAGGCCCTCCTCTACAGCGAAGGATTCTACCGTCATGACCGCAGCCCCTGGCGCAAGCGCGCCACCCCTTGATGAACTGACTACCCTCCTCCGTCAGGCCCAGGCGGGCGACCGCCGTGTGCTCCCGGCCCTGAAAACGCATATGGACGCCCACCCGGAGTACTGGGTGCACCAGGGGAATCTGAGCCGAGAAATCCGTGACCTCCTGATCACGCAGCTGAGCGTCGGCGATCTGGCGCGGCAGGAAGCCATTACCTGCTGGTGTGCGGCCCAGGAGCAGGCGCTTGCTGGTCCCACCCCTGCCCCACTCGAAGCGCTGTTGGTGGACGAGAGCCTCACGTGTTGGCTGGACCTGGACCGGTGGCGTCTCACCAGTGTGGCCCTCGACAAGGCCCCCACCCGCGGCGATCAGCAGGCGGTGCAGCGGCGGGTCGATGCGGCCCACAATCGATGGCTCAAAGCCGTGAAAACCTTGGCGCAGATCCGCAAACTCGGCGTGCCCGTCGTGCAGATCAATGTCGCGGCGCAGCAGACGAACGTGGCGGGGTAAGGCCTCCTGACCCCCGCGGCGCTGGGCTGGCACCCGTCTCCCCCGGCGGGCGGCGCCACCCGCCCTGCACGGCACACCCGCCCACGTACCTCCATGCGTGGCCGCGTCAGGCGGGGGGGCGGTCGGCCGCGTCGGGGGCCGTGGCTGCGAGGGCTGACGCCATGGGATAATAGAGCCTCCGAATCGTGGCGATATCGTCGTCGGTGTACCGCCGCTGCCCGTTGCGATCCTTCTGCGGGTGGATCAGCCCGCGTTGTTCGAGCCGTTTCAAGGTGGTGGGGCTGATCCCCACCTGGTGGGCCGCTTCTCCAATGCGCATACGTCGTCTCCTGATGCCAGTCTCCCCCGACCTTTCTGGGTCATTCGCGGCCATTCCCGACCACG
>Ga0081455_10004069_pt1 | contig 16563 bp, 11 predicted proteins | sample TabmetS3T2R1_FD_70207 | JGI IMG/M metagenome (GOLD analysis project Ga0081455, IMG submission 70207) | Tabebuia heterophylla rhizosphere microbial communities from the University of Puerto Rico - S3T2R1 | ecosystem: Host-associated > Plants > Roots > Rhizosphere ... | reverse complement strand
TCCGGCCGCCGCGAGGGCGGTGCACAGTAGCCGGTTGAAGGTGCTTAGACCTCCGTGTCCGGAGGCCCATTCGGTGGCCAGCGTGAGGATCCGGACGGGCCGGGTCCCGACAACCGGGCCGGTGAAGGGTGCAGTGGGCGGTGTCGTGTCGCCACGCGGCTCGACGCCCACACCCTCCTGCCAGGCGTCGCCGTCCCAGCTGAGCGGGCTATCCGCCGCGGCTGCGGCGAGGAGGCGGGGTAGCAGCGCCAGTGCGGCGTCGGGGTCGGCGGCGTGCAGGCGCGCGGTCACCCCGGTGTCGCGGTTCTCGATCTCCAGGTAGACCGGTGCCCTGGCGCCTCGGGGTAGGACTCGCAGCCACTCCCGGCACTGCTGGGCGATCCGTCTGGTCTCCTCCGCCATTGCTCGCCTCAGCTGGACAAGAGCGGACGGGCCAGCGTCCTGCGGCCCTCGATCGCCGAGGTCGAGACCGATCGCCGGCTGTCCTCCTGCCGCGGCCAACCAGCCGGCCAGTTCCCGCCGCGCAAGCCGGTCGATGTTCTCGGCGAACTGGACGGTGACCGCCGTGCCGTCACTCTCGGTCATGACCCGATGATGTCATGCGACCGTGGCCGTGGTTCGATGGCCCGGTGTCCGGAAGCGACGAGCCGGTAACCGGCGGGCCGGTGTCCGGGCTCCTGTCCGGGCTGGCCCACCCCGATTCGGCGTTCCTCCTCGCGCCGACTGACGCGTCGGCATGGTCGGAGGCAGTTTCGGCGGCCCACATTCTGTTCACGGCCCGGGACTGGGCCGCGCTAGCAACCCTGTACGAGACGACGTCGCGATGGGCGCGGACCGACGGTCAAGTTGCCTCCAGCCTCAGATTCCTACTCGCCGAACGCCGAGCCGCCGAACTCTCCGGCGACCTCGGGCGATCACTGGAGGCGACCGCATACCTGGCCCAGGGCCACCGATTGGCCGCGGGATTCGTCTCAGCCGAGGTGTGGAACCGGGTTTTGCTCAGACACCCGCTCGACAGCGGGACCGCCGCCGCGCACAGCCGCGCCTGGAGAGAGCTCGCGACCATTCAGGCAATTGCTGGACGGTACGCCGAAGCCGCGAAATATAGTGATCGCGCTGTCGCCGTGTGCGAGCAATTCTCTAGCATGCCAGGTATCAGTAGGCTAAAGGTCAGGGCCCTTCTCCAAAGAGCAGACCTCGAACGTCAGCGAGGCTCCTACGAGACGGCCAAGAGCGCCATCTCCAAGGCCCGCCAGATAGCAGAAATGGATCCCGCCGACCGGCTCAGTCAGGGTCTCGTCGCCTTGCGTGAGGGCGGTCTGGCAACTGTGCTCGGACTCCCAGATCCCGCCCTGGCAGCCTTCAAGAGGGCCGAGTCGGCATTTACCGGTATCAGCGAGGTCAATCTCGGGTTGGCGCGACTACGCCAGGTGGCATGCTTTCGCGTCGCCGGCAGATTCGACGAGGCGGTGCACCTGTGCAGCAGCCTTGCCGAGCAGTACCGTGCGGGCAGGCAGAATTACCAACTGGGACAGGTTCTGCTGGAGTGGGCGGAAGTATTGCAAGAAGCGGGTGACGTCGCTGGCGTGCTGGAAATCCTGTCACAAGCCCGGCCGCTGTACGAAGGCTCGACCACCCTGGAAGCACTGCGATGGCATCGACATTCGGCTCGCGCGCTGATCGCTGCCGGTGACAGTCCGGACCGGGCGGCAGAGCACCTACGGACCGTGCTCGCGCACGCGAGCCAGCCAGGACGTGAAGACCTCACCAGGACACTGCTGGCTCTACACGACTTGCTCCGACTGCCTCCCAGCTCCGCGCTGCCCGTGGAACGGTGGTTCGCGGTCAGCCGCGCCACGCTGCTCGCCGCCGACCTGCAGCGCGGTGCGCTGACCGCGACAGAGGACCGGTGGGGCGTTCAGGCTGAGCGAGAGGAGGTGTACTCCGCAGCCGTCTTGATTCACGCTGAGGCCGGTCGAGCCGCGGAGGCGGCGCAGATCGCCGAAACCGGCCGTGCGGACCTGCTCAATCACGTCCTAACCTCGGGCAGCACCAAGCCCACCGATGCATTGACGAAGCTCCCGTTGGTGCCACCCCCCGTGGACACATCGCTGGCCGCAGCGGTGTTCGCCGTGGCTACCGAGACCGAAGAGTCGTTGCGAGTCGGCTCACCAGTCGACCGGCTGACGCTGCCGCCCCTGCCAGGCGTCCTCCCGCCGGCCGACGAACTTGACGCACTCGCCGACATCATCGTCGTCACACACCTCGGCTCCGGTACCAGCGGATGGTGGTCCTCGGTCGCAAGCCGATCACGGGGAAGCTCCTGGCAGGTGACCGTGCAACCGGCCACACCGCCGGTCAACCGGCTACTGGACAGGCTCCAACAGGGTCGACAAGTACCGGCCCGGGGACTGAGACGCAGCACCTGGGAAGAACTGAGTACGTTCCTCCTGCCCGACAACGAAATCTGGAACGGCGACCCGGACCAGCCACGTTCGGTCATCATCTGCCCCGACCCGCGGACCTGGCAATTGCCGCACGCGGCCCTGCGGCGCGGGGACAACCATCTCGTCGACGTGGCAGAACTCCGACTGGCGCCCAGCCTCCGAACGCTATGCCTGCTCCACAAACGCGCCCGCATCCGTCCGCAACCCCCGGCCGAGGTCGGGCCAGCGGTGAGCCTGCTCGACTCGGCGCTTTCCGGATACCGATCAGAACGTGTCGCACTCGACGCCTGGCCGACCGGTCATCGGCCCGTGGCAGATCTATCCGCAATGCCGTCGGGCCAGCCAACGGCAATGCTATACATCAGCGGACATGCCCACAGCCCAGGCGCGTCGACCGTGCTCGGTCCCAGCAGCATCACCATGGACCTCCTCGCCGCTCAGACACTCCCCAGCCTGCTCATCCTCAACGGATGCTGGAGCGGCGCCACCGACGGCAGATACGGGCGAGACCCGCTAAGCCTCGCAATCGGCGGGATTCTCGGCGGAGCCGATATCGTGCTGGCCGGCGTCGGCCCGGTAGGCAGCGCAGCCTCCGCCCGTGTCGGCAGCACCGTAGTCGACCTAGTCGCCGCCGGCGCGCCAACCGCGGCGGCCTTGCGACAGGCCCAACTCCAAGTCCGCGACCAGCACCCCGAACTCGGCCCCTACGAATGGGCCGGACTAAGCGCAGTAGGCGCTCTCGCTTCCTGAGAGACAGTTCCTGACGGCCTCGGCTGACCGCAGCCGTCCGGCGCGCCGCTATCCCGGGTCGCTGCAGCGGCTGATCATCAGCATGGTCCCCTCGAACTTGGAGCTGGTTGCGGCAGATGTCGCGGTCGTAGCCACGGTCGGCCAGTGGTTACCTCAAGTGGTCGGGCACAGACGTCCGTAGACCGGTGGAACGTCATGGCGCAGCAGGGTCAGTTGGGTGCAGTCGTTGCAGTTGACACCGATGGTGATCGTCGTTCCGCGGCGGTGCGTCGCCGACATCGTGGCGTACACCTTCGCCATGATTCAGAGAACACCGCCACGTCGCCAGAAGAGCCCGGCGGCGCTGGATCTAGAATCCGGATCTGATCGGCGGGAGAGTGGGGGAGAGGTAGGTGGCACGTAGAGCACCGTGTCCTGGGCATGGGGATTGGCGTGCTCGGGTGACTGCTGGGCTATTCGGTGTCGCTGGCGGGGTCTCCATCAACGTGGTTAGCGACAACGTTGGTTACCAAGCGGCCTGCGTTGCTGGCCTCGGCGGTGTTGTTCTGACTGGCAGTAGGTGGCTGCGGAGTTTGCCGTCTCAGGCGCCTTTGGTCCGCTGGACAACCAAAGTTGTGCTCGGCGCTGCGATGCTGGCGGCGACCGTCGAGGGTGCGGTGCCGAGCCTAGGGCCGTGGTGGTCTCACATGGCCGCGGCCACGGGGGTCCTACTCGCGGCGGCCATCATGCTGTTCGTAGAAGACTACCGCCGAGCAATGGGCATGCTCGTGGCCGCCACTGGGGTCCAGGTCGGGATCGCATCGATATACAGCGCAAGCTACATGCTCATAACGGTAGATCCTTCAACAGACATCGCCTACAGCAGGGCGAGTGGCGGGGTCATGTTCATCGCCGCAGCGGCGCTTGTGCTCGTCCGAGGCGAAATGAGGCCGGTTGCCGGCCTGACATTCATCGGCCTAGCCTACGTTTGTGGCCTCCTCTACAGTGTCTCTGGCATTGCAATCACCGCGTTAAGCGGCTTACTGCTCGCTAGCTCTGGTAGCTTCTTGGTTGGTCGCGCTCTCTCCCGGGTGGAGGGGGCATGTATGGGACTCGCAATGGTCGGCAGCGGCGTCAACGGGCTCTATATGACCGCCGACCTTGCCGCCGGCGTGACAGTGATTGCTCTAGGGGCCATGTTGATCGGAACGATGTTGTCAGCTCGCCGCAGCGCAGCCTCGGTCGCGACGAGGAGCGTCGTAGCCGTCGCCTATATTTGCTTCGGCGTCGCGTACGGAAGCTCTACTCATGATCCAACGACCGCCTTGATCTTCGCCGGCTTCGGAACCCTGATCATTCTCCTAGTCATCAGTGAGCTAGTCGAGGACGGCACGATAGGCGGCCTGCTGCAACTTTGGGTGAGCGCCCCCGCTGCTGAAGAGTCACTACTCAATAGACCTGGTCAAGTGAGCTGACCGGATGGCTCGATGGCTGACAGTGCGAACAATGTCCGGTCGGCGGTCGGTGCGCGCTTGTAGTGGAAGTGGATATGGTCGGGGCGTAGGCCGGTGAGTTCGCTCCAGCGGGCACCGGTCCAGACGGCGGCGATCACTTACAGACCGCGGAAACCCTAGCCATGAGGGCGGCCTGCCGCGTCACGGCGACAACGTGCTCCGGGGCTGGACCCATACCCGCTCTCGCGGCAGCAGCTGCTGGTCGCGTCTGCGGCCGCATCGGCGCCGGCGGTGGACGGGGTTCAGCCGGATTAGGCCCTCGGGGACGGCATCGTCGAGGAGGGTAGAGAACACGCACACGATCGTGCTCACCGTGCGGCGTAATAGGCAAGCAGTTGCTTGATCCACTCGGTCACCGCCAGCGGCCGGATCTCGGCTAGTTGTGTGTCGCCCCAGTGCGGCTGGATGTGGTTACGCAGATGGAGTGGTAGTTCTCCACCGGGCGGTATCCACGTCCAAGGTCATCAACCGGCCTGACACCCGCTGGCCGATGGTCTGCGGCCCCGCTCCCCGCCCGGTGTCAGGGACCGGAACGCTGGACCGAGTCCGTGCACTCGTTACCATCGCCACGGTCATCCCGCCGCGCGGATCGGCGAGCGGATGAACATCACCTCGACGAGGGTGATGCGCCGACTGCGGGGGCGAGAGGTGAGGACGCGGGGTAGAGAGACAAGATCATGATTGCCTCCCGGCGACGCGCTCAGATCCGCCCATCGCTCACCGCGCTGGTGGAACGGCCGTCCACCCAGGGGTTTCGATGAATAGGTAGGGAGCCGGGCTGTCGTCCGCCGTTCCGAAAGCAGTACAGACCGGCACACTCGATTCGAGGTGCACGTCCGGGCTGCCTCCAGTCGACTTCTTCTGAAACAGCAGTAGCGTGCCGCCTTGCCCGCTCCGGACGACGCCGGGATGGAGCAGCACGGTGCCGGTCCACTGCACACCGCCCCACCGCAGCGTGATCGTGGCCGGTTGCGTGGACCGGGTGCTCGCAGCCACCAGGGCGAAGACGTCGCCCCGGTAGCGGTCATCGAAGTGGTGATTCCACATTCGCTGCGGCGAGCAGTCCAGGGCGGACGGCCAGTCGGATCGCGCTGTCGCCCGTGGTGGCGCGACCACGTGGAGCCGAGCGTAGGCCGGATCGTTGCCCGTCCCACCCGACCGATGGGCGACCCACCACGCTCCAGCGACGAGCACGCACGCGGCAGCGACCACCGCGGCGATCGCCGACACCGCTGCCGTCCGCCGGGCCAGCTCGCGTGAAGCCGCCGCGGCATCGACCGATCCGGGCGTGATCGGTGCGGTGGCAGGTTCCGGCGTGGCGTGGAATCGCTGGATCCAGGTCTCGATGTGCTGCTCGTCCGCGCCCACAGTCTGGAGCAGATCGCTGATCTCGTCGGCCTCAGGGCTACGAGCGCCGGCGAGGATCCGATGGATCCTCATCTTGTCGTATCCGGCGCGCGCCGCCAGCCCCCGCTGTGACCACTGGCCCTTCTTCATTTCGGCATCGAGGAACCGCCCAAACTCCTGCCGCAGCTGCGCCAAATCATCACTGGTCGTCATTCCCACTCACTCTTCGTGCCCAACGACGGAACCGTCGAACCGTCTCGGCGCCTGGCTCAGAGCGGGCGTCTCAGCCTGTCTCGATCGCGCCTGAGTCAGGCAGATACACCGATACAGGGTGAGACGTGTCGCAAGCGGTCATGACCTGAGACGTACCTGGGCTCGAGTGCCGAGCTCACGACCTACGAGGGGAGACCCCGATGTACGCGATCCATGCGGTACGGCGCGTCGCGGTGCTATGCGGGGCCGGCGCGATCCTGCTGGCCGGGACCACTGCATACGCCAACGATCTGCAGCCGACCATCGCCGGCTGCGACCTCCAGGGCGGCTGCCCTGCACCGGCCGCGGCCACAGCGTCCCCGGCGGCTTCCGCGGCTATCAGCTGGGCCCAGGCCCAGACGGGCTCGACGGCCTGGGACGGCTTGTGCCTGCGCTTCGTCACCGAGGCCTACGACGCCGCCGGCATCAACATCCGCCCGCTCGGTGACAACTACAGTGCCGTCCGGTACTGGAATTCCTACGCCGGCGCCAGGTACACCGACGCCGCGCCGCCGGCCGGCGCCGTTGTCTTCTGGGACGCCGATAGTTGGAATGCCGATGGCCACGTCGCGATCAGCCTCGGCGACGGCACTGCCATCAGTAGTGAGGAGCGCTCCACCACCGGCGTGCACACGTTCGCCATCGCCGACCGGAACGCCACCAAGCCGTACCTCGGCTATGTGATCGTCGGCTGACGACAGCGGTAGCTCAATCAAGCGAGAGGCCCGAGGTCGTCCTCGGGCCTCTCGCTTGCACGCGGCAAGGCACCATCATGGTCGTACTGCGTGGCGCGTCAGCGGAGTCTGGCTGGTCTGTCGCGGCGTGAGCTGGCCGAACGGAGCGGTGTTCCCCCAGGACGCCCCCATGATCGAGTCCGGCAAACGGCCGGTGTCGACGCGTCGCCTGTTCAACGACCTGCTCCACGTGCTCGCGGTGTGAGCTTGACCCGTAGTGTGGACATCGCACATGCCTGGTAGCAAACGCCATCGCCTTCGGTCACCGTGACGACACCACCACGCTCAACGCCATCGTCTTCCGCCGCCTAGCGGTGGGCCTGCCTCGACTGCCAGGCAGGCCGTCACCCAACTCCTCACCGAGACAATGGCCGTCCTGGCCTCCAGCGATGAACTGGAGGATTTTCAGTCCCTCGCAGCCGAACTGCTTCCATCAGATGACGATGCGGGCGCGGAGCAGGAGGCTGCAGATCGCCGTCAACATCGGCGAACTAGGCGATGGCAATACCCGTAGCGAGTAGTGACAGGAGAATGAGAAGCATTAGATAGAATCCGAAGGTAATTGGGAGCAACGCCTCTTTGTGTATTCGAGTCAGCCCGAGTGTCATCTTGCCCTTAGTGCCCATGTTGTCATCTGTCCGGAATGCGGAAGCCAAACCAGGAACGGTTAATGCCCCGGAGTTGAGCACTGACAAGGGGTCGCGACTGGCGACAGCTCGTTCGATCTGGAGATCGCGATCTATGAATACTCTTTGAATTGACTTGTAGTTTGCGTCTACCAACCAGAAACCACATACGGCGCCGCCCGATGCGATCAACAGCTCGGCAGACCCCCTGGCTATGGTCGCTCCCGCTATGGCCACGCAGACCGTGACGCACCAGCCCTTGATCTGAAATAGTATGGAGTCGAGACCGCGTATACCACTTTGAATTGATGCGAGCTCTAGTTTGAGTAGCTCAAAGCGGGCATCTTCCGTGCTTGGCATACCGTTCACTGTATCTCACTCCCTCGGCGTCCGGTGCTATTCCTGCCGTTTCACGTCCTCGGTCGTCGCCGGCCTGACATCGCTAGGAGCTGATCTCGTCGGGCTAGGGAGTGGGTAACTCGAGGGGCCCTGGCCCATGCGACGCCAACTTACAGCGGTCGTAAGGGTCCGGTGACATCCCACACGAAGGAGCAGCCCGGCTGCACTCGGAAACTCCTCCGCCATCTCCAACGCACTACGGCCCACCAAGGCTCTGTTGTGCGGTGTGTTCCTGTCCGAGATCCACCACAGATCGACCCACCACAAGTGCGGCCCGAAATCGGGCCACTGTCGACGGTGCTCGGCCCAACCTGGCCGGGATGGCCCGCAACGACAAGCTGGGCAGCTACCAACAGGAGGCGTGCCCACGGCGGCAGGCTAGCGGTGATTCATCAACGGCGTCGCATGAGGGACGCCGGACGGCGACAGTGCGTCAGTGCTGGCGTCCGCGTGACGCCGACTCTCACGCCGTCGGTCCTGGAGCAAATCTGGAGCAGACGTACGCGCTGAACTGCGCTATGCTGCATTCAACGACCAGGAATGGTCGTCAGTGACCTGCGGGTTCTGTGAATTCGCAGGTCGGGCCAATATTGGCACCGCACTGGCAGTGTGGGGGTCAGGGGTTCGAGTCCCCTCAGCTCCACCCTTCGTTCTAGTTCCCCTTACCTGCATACATGCAGGTAAATTGCTCTATATGGCCAGTGTCACCGATCTTGGTTCAGTCCACTGTGGACACGGCTGGCGATTTTCTGGAGCAGAGATGGAGCAGCGGCCTGACCCCATTTGAAATGGGGTCACAACATGGAGCAGCCGACGAACCGCCGGCGCCTACACTGCGTAGTCGTCAACGGCCTCAAGAGGGCGGTCGGTAACCGGCGCGGTCCCACACGGCATCCCCAGTCCGTCCGGGGGCTCGACAGCCCCGCAAGTGGGTGACCGGCCTGGAAGGCTCGTGACCCCGTCCGGAGCGCTGGTGTGGGGGTCGGCCGGAGCCACCAACGACACGCCCTGCTGTCAGGGTTCCAGCCCAGAGCTGCAGGCCATCGCCTCCGCCGCGACGATCATCCACCGACAACCGAACAAACACACCGACACCCATCTCACGACCTACGACAGGGCGGCCGGGTCCCCGGAGCAGTGCGCGCTCATGCCGATGACAGGGTGTTGCAGACGCAATCGTCTGTCGCGGCGGGCGTGGGCGGCGAGCGGTAGTCAGCACCACGCGTGCGTAGTCCCTGCGGCCGCAGCGAGGGGTTGCGGCTCCGGGTGTTCCATGAGGAGCGCGCCATTCGGCTCGATCGTGCCTTTCGGCGGTCGGTGCGATGCGAGGCGGAGCCGTCCAGGCAAAGGCCGGCTGACCGAATCGATCGTCACGGATGCGCCAACGATCTCGCGTCAACATGGGGTGACGCCGATCTGCCGAGACGCATCGCTCGATGTGCGCGACTTGGTCAGCCACGCTGGCGTAAGGACCGCGACAGGGCTCGGCGACAGATCGCCGCGTGGCCGATCACCTGTGAACTCAGAGCACATGGAGCACCGGCGACCATCGAGGATGGCGAAGCGACGAGGGACCCGCATGAGCGGTCTACCGTCGCCACCGGCATCTTTCCGTCTTCCGTGGAGGTTGAGTTTCCCGGGGAAAGATGGTACTGCTATCGAAGGCGATGCATGTCATGTCGGTCCAGTGGAGATTTGCGGCACTCAAGTCTACGCCTCTTACATCTGTTCCTCTGAGCCTGGCCCGGCTCAGATCTGCCCCGGCGAGGTCTGCGTATCGAAGGTTCGCGCCATCTAGAACGGCCGACTCCAAGTTTGCCTGTCGAAGAATAGCGTAGTTCAGATTTGCCTCATGAAGGTCCGCCTGTGAGAACTGAGCCGCGTCGAGTTTGGCCGCTGTGAGGTCGGCGTGAGCGAGATTCGTGTGCCTGGCGTCGGCATTGCGCAAGTCAGCGTAACTGAAGTTGGCGCCGCTGAGATTCGTAAATCGGATTTGACCGTGGCGGTCAATGACCGCATCACTAAACCGGGTGCTCACCAGACTGGCGTCGACGAAGACCGCGGCCGCGAGGACTGCGCCGCTAAGATTCGCGTAGTCCAATATGCTGTGGTTTAGATTGGCGGAACGCAGGTTCGTACCAGTTAGGTCCGCGCCACCGAGATTTGAGCCATCCAGGTCGGCTCGTTCTAAATCTGCACCCCTCAAGTCGATATCGCGAAGATTCCCCCGGGCTATGTTTACACCCCGCAGATTGGTTTCAGACAGGTCGACGGGTCGCCCATTGTCGTGCTTGGCGTTTCGTCGCGCCAGGACAGCTACTGCGGCCTGTACGTCGACGCTCGGGCTATCACGTCGACTGTTTGGGGCGTGCACTCGTACGTATGCTGCCAAGACTTCAATGATGGTCGGTTGATCGACAGCCGAGTCCTTCATCAACCGCTCGAGGGAATAAATCGCCCCTAACCGCACGTCGACCGTGGACGATCCAAGCTGCTGAGTCGCCGCGCCAAATCGCTCGGTGATCTGGCCCTGTGTGGCAATGTTGAGTTGGGCCCGTGTGTCCTGAAGCGAATGTGCAGTTGCATAACTGCTCACTGCAGACGAAATCAATGCCGCCAACGCTGTCACTACGGCTGCAACAATCCCAACCTGGTCTAGCTTCCTGGCCCGAGCGCGCTGTCCGTCAGTTGGCCGCGCTCGACCGAATTTTCGGTATCCAGCGACCACCCTCGCAGAGTACGAAGGCCCCCTACGTCTACGCGCCATTGGTCGAGCTGTGTGTGTTGAGGTCGGCGAGACGGTGGCTGCCGGATGGGATGTGGATGCCGGGCAGGGGTGGGTCGAGGTGGGTGGGGTTGAGGAAGGTGTGGAGGCCGTGTTGGCCTTGGCCGAGGGCCCACAGGTAGAGCTCGGCACCGGGGACAGTGGGCCAGGCGATGGTGCCGGCTGCGGGGAAGGTGTAGCTGGCCAGTTCCGGTCGGGTGGACAGGTACTCCACCGAGCCGCCGGGGTTCCAGCCGAGTAGTTGCTCTCGGTCCAGCCACCACATGGTGTGGTCGAGGATGGCGTCGGCGTCTTCGGTGTCGTCGAAGTCCAGGGCGGCCTGGTGTACCGAGTGCGGGACGAAGACGCGGCCGTGGTCGTGGATCTCGTCGAGGTCGCCGAGGTGGATGTTCTGGCCTTGGAGCAGGCGGCGGATTTCGGTGTAGAAGACGTAGTGGGTGCGCAGGTGGTAGGTGGACAGTCGGGAGATCAGCGCGAGGAAGGTGCTCCCGCGGTCGTCGCGGCCGCGCGGGGTACGTGCCGATGCCAGGACCCCTCCTAGGTACTCCACCACCATGGCGTCCTCGGCGTACCCGCCTTCGTCGACGACCCGCAGCGCCACGCTGAGCGGCACCGCGCCATCAGCGCCGTGCTGGGCCTCCGTCTTTCGTTCGGCGTTCTCGATCACCCGGCCGACGTTGCGCAGCCGGACTTCGGTGAACCGCTGCAACGCGCGGCCGGCCTCACTGCCGGCCGGGCCCAGCAGCCGACCCAACCCGTCCACTGTCTTCTTGGCCAAGTAACCACCGATCACCGTGGCCGATACAGGTTCCACCATCGACGCCGCCTCCCACTGTCTCGAATGACCGCATGAGATGGGAGCCACCGGACCGAGAAAAGATGCAACCGACGAACATCCTCAACTGCCGCAGATCGGGCTTTACGCGACGCTCGTTGCCGGGCATGGAGGTGGCCGGGCTGGCGGCGGGTGGAGTGTCGGGGTCCGGCGGCAGGAATTATGCGACCTTTCCTGAGTACGTCTGCCGGGCGGCTTCGCCGCTGGTGCCGACCAGGGTGCCGATGGCCGACCAGGACATTCCGGATTCGCGGGCGGTGCGGATCGCTTCGATGAGGTGCCGCTCCGCCTCTGACCGCTCCTGGATGGCGGCGCGCAGCAGAACAGCAGCGCCGGGGTCGAGTTCGTCGGCGGGATTGGGTTCGTAGTTCTCGAAGCGCGCCGCCAGTTCGTCGGCGTGCTGGAGGATCTCGTCAACGGAGCGGGCCATGGTCATCACCTCAGGAACTTCTCTCGGGCGGGCATGGCGTGGACGATCACGACGGCGCTGTGCCCGTCGACGTAGCCGACTTCCAGGAGATCGCTGCCGCGCTTGAGGACGGACGGCGACAATGGGGTCCTCCACTGCCGCAAGTCAACTTGTGGCGCTGTGGAGCGCAAGTCGACGGATCGGCGCCCGCATCCAGCGCCGACTTCGCGACGGGACCCTTGGTTTACGGCGCCAGGCGGGGCCACTCGATCGCCGGGCAGTGGTCCATGATCACGTCCAGGTCGGCCTTGGCGGCGCGGTCGGCCGCGGCCTCGTCGATGACGCCCAGTTGCAGCCACACCGCGCTGGCGCCGACCGAGATTGCCTCGTCCACGTGCGCACCGGCCTGGTCGGAGCGGCGGAAGATGTCCACCACGTCGATCGGGAACGGTACGTCCGCGAGCGAGCGGTAACCCTGCTCGCCGAACACGCCCTCGCCGGCCGGGTTGATCGGGACGACCTTCTTGCCCTGCCGCTGCAGGAACCGGGCCACGCCGTACGCCGGCCTGGCCTGGTTCGTGCTCAACCCGACAACCGCCCAGGTCTGGTGTCCCAGAACCCGCCTGATGGTCTCGTCATCTCCACGCGCCATCAGTCCATCATGCGCCAGCGGGGATCAGGGCCGGCCGAGGGCTCGGTAGGTCCAGCCGGCGGCCCGCCACTGGGTGGGGTCGAGGGCGTTGCGGCCGTCCACGATGCGCCGCTTGGCCACCGCGTCGCCGAGGACCTGGGGGTCCATCTCGCGGAACTCGTTCCACTCGGTGAGCAGCAGGACCAGGTCGGCGTCCCGCGCCGCCTCGAGCGCGGAGTCGGCGTAGGTGAGCTGCGGGTGCGCCTTGCGGGCGTTGTCCATCGCGGCAGGGTCGTACACGACGACGGTGGCGCCGTGCCGGCGGATGTTCGCGGCCACGTCCAGGGCGGGCGAGTCGCGGATGTCGTCGGAGTTCGGCTTGAAGGCGGCGCCGAAGACGCACACCTTGGCGCCGTTGTACGAGCCCTGCAGCAGCTCGTACCCGAGGTCGACGACCCGGGCCCGGCGCCGCATGTTGATGTCGTCGACGTCCTTGAGGAAGGTCAGCGCCTGGTCGACGCCCAGCTCGCCGGCCCGCGCCATGAACGCCCGGATGTCCTTGGGCAGGCAGCCGCCGCCGAACCCGAGCCCGGAGCCGAGGAACTTGCGCCCGATCCGGTCGTCGTACCCCAGCGCCTCGGCGAGCTTGGTCACATCGGCGTGGGTGACCTCGCACACCTCGGCCATCGCGTTGATGAACGAGATCTTGGTGGCCAGGAAGCTGTTGGCCGCCACCTTGACCAGCTCGGCGGTGGCGAAGTCGGTGACAATGACCGGCGACCCGGTCTCGATCACCGGCGCGAACGCGGCGCGCAGCTGCTGCTCGGCCCACTCGCTGCGGACGCCGAAGACCAGCCGGTCCGGCCGCAGCGTGTCCTCGACGGCGAAGCCCTCGCGCAGGAACTCCGGGTTCCACGCCAGCTCGACGTCCTTGTTCGGCGCCAGCTCGGCCACCATGTCGGCGATTCGGGCCGCGGTGCCCGCCGGCACGGTCGACTTGCCGACCAGCAGCACCCGCCGGGTGAGCAGCGGCGCCAGCGAGCTGAACGCGGTGTCCACATAGGACACATCCGCGGCGTACTCGCCCTTCTTCTGCGGCGTACCCACGCAGATGAAGTGCACGTCGGCGAACTCGGCCGCCTCCTCGTAGGAGGTGGTGAAGCGCAGCCGGCCGGTCTCCAGGTTCTTGCGCAGCAGCTCGGCCAGGCCAGGCTCGAAGAACGGCACCTCGCCGGCGTTCAGCTTGTCGATCTTGTCGGGAAAGACGTCGACACCGATGACGTCGAAGCCCAGCTCCGTCATGCACACCGCGTGCGTGGCGCCGAGATAACCCGTGCCGATGACGCTCAGCTTCGGTCGGTCGGTCGTGGTCACCCGCGCTCCCTCTCCGTTGACGGCGATGTCCGGTCCGCCGAGAGTACGGCTTGGTCACGGCCGGCGCGTGCCGGGGTGGCTTTTGTCCAGTGCGGCCTGTCCCACAGTGAGTGCTTGATCGCATCTCGCCGTCAGCGCCCACCCGTACCCTGACGGGCTGGGAGGTAACGCCGTGAACAACTCGTCCTTCGACGTGTACAAGCTCACCGAGGAACACCAGTTCCTGCGCCAGACCGTGCGCGAGATCGCCTCGGACAAGATCGCCCCGCGGGCCGCCGAGGTGGACGAGACCGAGCAGTTCCCCTGGGACGTGTACGAGGCGTTGCGGCGCGCTGACCTGCACGCGACGCACATCCCCGAGGAGTACGGCGGGATGGGCGCGGACTCGCTGGCCACCTGCATCGTGATCGAGGAGGTGGCCCGCGCGTGCTGCTCGTCCTCGCTGATCCCGGCGGTCAACAAGCTGGGCACGGTCCCGCTGCTGCTGTCGGCCAGCGAGGAGCTGAAGCGGCAGGTGCTCCCGCCGGTGGCCCGCGGCGAGGCCATGTTTTCTTACGCTCTGAGCGAACGCGAGGCGGGATCGGACGCGGCCTCGATGCGTACCCGGGCGGTCCTGGACGGCGACCACTGGGTGCTGAACGGGACCAAGTGCTGGATCACCAACGCCGGTGTGTCCACGTACTACACGGTGATGGCGGTCACCGACGCGAGCCAGGGTGCCAACGGCATCTCCGCCTTCGTGGTGCACAAGGACGACCCGGGCTTCTCGGTCGGCACCAAGGAGCGCAAGCTCGGCATCAAGGGTTCGCCCACCTGCGAGATCCACTTCGAGGACTGCACCATCCCGGCGGACCGGATCATCGGCGAGCCCGGCACCGGCTTCAAGACCGCGTTGCGCACCCTGGACCACACCAGGCTCACCATCGGTGCGCAGGCTGTCGGCGTGGCCCAGGGCGCGCTCGACGTGGCTACGTCCTACGTCCGCGAGCGCCGCCAGTTCGGCAAGGCGATCGCCGACTTCCAGGGCGTCCAGTTCATGCTGGCCGACATGGCCATGCAGACCGAGGCCGCCCGCCAACTGGTCTACGTGGGCGCGGCCAAGGCCGAGCGCGGCGAGAAGGACCTCACCTTCGTCTCCGCCGCCGCCAAGTGCCTGGCCTCCGACACCGCCATGAAGGTCACCACCGACGCCGTCCAACTGCTCGGCGGGTACGGCTACACCCGCGACTTCCCGGTCGAGCGCATGATGCGCGACGCCAAGATCACGCAAATTTACGAGGGCACGAACCAGATCCAGCGCATGGTGATGGCCCGCCAGATGCTCCGCTGAGGCGGTGGCGGCCGGGGGTGACCGGCCGCCACCGCGGAGCGGTCAGCCGGAGGCGTCCTCAGGGCCGACGCGGCGGGCGGGCAGGGTGGGGTGGGCGTCGGTCCAGCCGAAGCCGAGGACGACCTCGTACGCGGTGACCTGGCCGGCGCGCGCCTGGTGCGGGTTGCCCGCGTCCGGGGTGGTGGTGACGGTCTCGGTGGCGAGCGGTTCGCCGGTGCGGGTGTCCAGGACCAGGCGGTCCTCGGTGCCGACGCTGCCGGCCATCGCGACCGCGTAGCCGGCGCGGCCGAGCGGGTCGCGTACCGGGCCGACCAGGCGTACGCCGGGCAGGTCGGCGAGCATCCGGAAGGCGGCCGAGCGGACCGCGGGCGTGACCGGCAGGTGCAGGACCAGGTGCGTGGCCTCCAGGAACATGTCGCTGTCGGTGCTGCTCAGGCCGGCGGCGGCGAGTGCGTGGCGCAGCCAGGCCGCCAGTTGGCGCGGGTCGGTCGGCAGCGCGGCCAGGTCGGCGAGCGTACGCGGCCTGTTGCCGAGGAACCCGGCTGAGCCGTGGCTGTCCTCGCGGGCGGCGTACGGCTGCTCGCCGGCGGCGCTCACCTGCTCCGGCGCGGCCTTGCGGTACTGCCGGCCGTAGATGGCCGCCTTCTGCCTGGCCACCTCCTGCTCGGCCGGGCTGAGCCGGCGCGCCGGGATGGTCCAGTGCGTGGGCGACCCGTCCCGCAGCCAGGCCCGCACGTCGGCATCGGTGACCGGCGCCGCGCCCAGGCGCTGCAGGATCTGCCAGGTCGGCTGGCTCGCCGCGCGGGGTAGCCACAGTTGCCTGCCGTACCGGCGGTCGATCAGGTACCCGTGCGGGGTCACGATCTGCCCGCCGGTACGGGTCGTCAGGTGCCAGTACGCCCCGGTGGCCGGCGCGTGCTCGGCGGTGGCCGCCGCGGTCAGCAGCAGCCGGTGCGCCGACAGCGCGACCGTACCCGGGCCGCCGCCCGCGGTGACCGACCCGCTGGCCGTGGTGGTGGCCGGCCCGGCCTGGTCGTTGCCGGCCGTGCTGACCAGCACCGCCCCGGCGGCGACCGCGCTGGCCGCCGCGACCGCCACGGCGGCGCGCCGGACCGGGGCGCCGGGCCGCCGCGCGGCGGGGGCGGCGGTGG
>Ga0081455_10004068_pt1 | contig 16566 bp, 10 predicted proteins | sample TabmetS3T2R1_FD_70207 | JGI IMG/M metagenome (GOLD analysis project Ga0081455, IMG submission 70207) | Tabebuia heterophylla rhizosphere microbial communities from the University of Puerto Rico - S3T2R1 | ecosystem: Host-associated > Plants > Roots > Rhizosphere ... | reverse complement strand
TCCAGAAACATCGTCTCGGTGGCGGCTGCCGGCGCGGTCTCGCGGTAGTCGATGGCCACATTCTGACCGGTCTTGCCAAGATGAATCACCATGAAGCCGCCGCCGCCGATATTGCCGGCGCGCGGATAGGTGACCGCGAGTGCGAAGCCGACCGCGACGGCGGCGTCCACGGCATTGCCCCCACGCTCCAGAATTTCGACGCCAATGCGGGCGGCGCGTTGTTCCTGCGCCACCACCATGCCGTTGCGGGCGACAAGGGTCTGCGCCGGCACGATCGTCGGCGCACGCGTAACCGCCGCGAGTTGGGCGGATGCCGTCGTGGTGGCAACTAACAGCGCAAGAAGGAGCGCGGCGCTATGGATGAGGCGGACCATAACTTGATGGCGGGGTGACCTACAAAACCGGGATGCGCGGGACAAGCCCGCGCATGACTGCGGAAATGCTACCGCGCCTGCCCGTGATAATCCACATTGGGCCGCATATCAGTGGCCGATGCCACGCGGTTGGACATATTGAAGAACCCAGCCACTGCAGAAATGTCCCAGATATCCCGGTCGGAGAATCCAACTCGCCGTAGCCGCTCCCGGTCCCCCTCCTCGAGACTCCAGGGCGAGGCCGTGAGTTCGACCGCGAAATCGAGCATAGCGCGCTGGCGCTTGTTCAGTCGGGCAACGCGATAATTCATGACCATGTGTTCGCCAAGCAGCGGGTTTCCGGAATAGTGGCGCACCGCGGCGCCGTGCGCGACAAGACAGTAGTAGCAGCGATTCTGGGACGACACCGCCACCGCAATCATCTCGCGTTCGAGCTTCGAGACGCCCGATTCCCCAAGCATCAGGTCGTTGTACATCGCGACGAATGGCTCCAGCTTCGCCATGTCGAAGGCGTAGGCGAGGAGCACATTCGGCACAAAGCCAAGCCTGTCCTGGCATTTCTTGAAATAGGCGGCCATTGCGGGAGACAGCTTCGCTGCTTCGAGGTTGAGCGCGATGACTGGAACATCGTCCGCCCTTGCAGTTGGTGGTTTGCTCGACATTGATTTCACGGCCGGTTTGGCCGGCGATGCTTTCGCGGATGCGGCTTTCCCCCCTTTGATCGCCCGCAAAACCGGTTTGCCCGATGCGGCCGCCTTGTTGACACCTTTGGCTGATTTATCGGCCCTTGGCATTTCCCGTCCTTCTGAATTTCAAGAGTAGTCCACCGCCAGCCTACAATGTTCCGGTCAGCCGCGATACGATCCGTCGGAACGGATTCCATCTTTTGGCTCATGCAGTTAATCTCTGCGGCCGCTTGTTTTGCGCCCGTCAACCGTATGTCACCAAATGATGTGTTGCTCTCGATGCGCTTGAGATGAAACCTTCAGTGCCGTGACCGATCCCTGGAGAGCGACGAGGTTCCATGGTCGCCGAGCTTCCCGCCCGTGAGGAAGAAAGCGCAGCGCGCGCCGTGATCGAAGAGGCGTGTGCGGTGCTTGCCCGCCGCCGCCTCGACACCCCGCGAACCTTCGTCGCACAGCTTTACGGCCGATCCGTGCCCGAAGACCTGCTGCGCTACGGCGCCGAAGATCTCGCCGCATTGGCCGAACGCGCATACGACTTCATGGTCGAACGGACTCCAGGCGCGCCAAAAATTCGTTGCGAAACCGTGCCGCTCACCGCGTCCGGCGGTCGTAAGGCGATTTCAGTGATCGAGATCGTCAACGATGACATGCCCTTCCTGGTCGATTCGGTAATGGGTGAGATTGCGGAACGCCATCTCGATGTGCGCCTCGTCGCGCATCCGGTCATCGGAGTGGCGCGCGAGGGCAGCAAACTGGTGACGCTCGGTGCGCCGGCTGCGCAAAAAAATCGAGAGAGTTTCATCCACCTTCATCTCCTTCAGATCGTGAATGACGCTGCCTGCAACGATCTCGTGCGAGCATTGGAGACGGTGCTCGGTGAGGTGCGGGTGGCGGTGCAGGACTGGCACGCAATGCGCGATCGCGTCATTGCGATAGTCACCGATATGAAAACCAATCCGCCGCCTTTGCCGGTTGACGAGGTCGCCGAAGCAATTCAGTTCCTGCAGTGGCTGCTGGCGGATAATTTCACTTTCCTCGGTGTGCGCGACTACCGATTCGACGGACGCTCCCTCGAGCCGGAGTTTGAGAGTGCCCTTGGCATCATGCGTGCGAGAGAGCTGCGTGTGCTCAAGCGCGGCAATGAACTGCTGGAGATCACGCCGGAGATCATGGCGTTTCTGCAGGAACCGCGTCCTCTTATCATCGCCAAGGCGAATATCCATGCCCGCGTGCATCGGAGAGTCTATCTCGACTACATCGGCGTGAAGCGCTTCGACGCGTCGGGCAATCTGGTCGGCGAGCACCGGATCGTCGGCCTTTTTACGTCCAGTGCGTATACCCGCGCCGCGCGCACCATTCCCTATCTGCGCCGCAAGATCGCGGCGGTCGAGGCGCGTGCCGGATATGACCCGAGCAGTCATTCGGGCAAGGCCCTGGCGAACGTGCTCGAGCAATATCCTCGCGACGAACTCTTCCAGATAGACGAAGAGACACTGCTTAATTTCACGCTGGCCGTGCTTCAACTTGAAGAGCGCCCTCGGGTGCGGGTCCTGGCGCGGCGCGACCGCTTTGACCGCTTTGTCTCGGCACTCGTGTTCGTGCCGCGCGAACGCTACGACAGTCATATCCGCGCGAAGATCGGCGAGTACCTGGCGCGCGCATTTCACGGACGCGTTTCTGCTTTTTATCCGTTTTTTCCCGGCGAAGGGCCGCTGGTGCGCGTGCATTTCATCATCGGTCGCTCGGGTGGAGCGGTGCCCGAGCTGGATCGCGGGACCCTCGAGCGCGAGGTATCGGCTATTATCCGCACCTGGAGCGACGGACTGAGCCGCGCGCTCGAGCTGGTCAGCCCGCCGGACAAGGCGCGTGAGCTTTTCAATCGTTACCGTGATGCGTTTTCCGAGGGTTTCCACGAGGCCTATGCGCCCACGGTTGCGGCCAGCGACATACGCGTCATCGAAGGTCTCAGTGAAGATCGGCCGCTTGGCGTCGATTTCCATCATCGCCTGGAAGAAGAGCAACGCGCCGTTGGCCTGAAAGTGTGGACTTTCGCACGGCCTTTGCCGCTGTCCGAGCGTGTGCCGATCCTGGAAAACATGGGCTTCCGGGTTGTGAACGAGCGCACCTACGAAGTTGAACCGAAGGGCAGAACGCCCGTCTGGCTCCATGACATGCTCCTGGAGCGCGCGGACGGGGAGATGATCGATCTCGACAGCGGCAAAGGCCGGCTTGAGTCGGCATTTCTCATGGTCATGCGCGGCATCGCCGAAAACGACGGCTACAACGCGTTGACTCTCCATGGCGGACTTGGCTGGCGCGACGTTGCGTTGGTCAGAACGATTTCCCGCTTCCTGCGGCAAATTGGCGTGCCGTATTCGCAGGACTACATGTGGACGACGTTGGTAAAGCATGCCGGCATTACGGCTGAAATTGTCGAACTCTTTCACGCGCGTTTTGATCCTCGTGCCGAAGAGCGCCGTCGGGAGCGCCAGAGTGAAATCACCGCGCGCATAGAAGAAGGCTTGCAGAAGGTTGAAAGTCTGGACGAAGACCGCATCCTCAGTCGTTTCGTCAATGCGATCCAATCGGCGATACGAACGAATTACTTCCAGACGGAGAATGACGGCCAGCTGAAGCCTCTGATCTCGCTCAAGTTTGAAAGCCGCAAACTCATCGACTTGCCGCTTCCGCGGCCGCTCTACGAGATCTTCGTCTATTCGCCGCGCGTTGAAGGCGTGCACCTGCGATTTGGCAAGGTCGCCCGCGGCGGCATCCGTTGGTCCGACCGGCCGCAGGATTTCCGCACCGAGATTCTCGGGCTGGTGAAGGCGCAGCAGGTCAAGAACGCAGTCATTGTACCGGTCGGCGCCAAAGGCGGCTTCGTGCCCAAGCTGATGCCAAAGAGCGCGTCGCGCGACGTCGTGCAGGCGGAAGGAGTCGCAACTTACAAGCTGTTCATTTCCGCACTGCTCGACATCACCGACAATATTGCGCCGGATGGCAAGATCATTCGACCGCCCAGCGTGGTGCACCATGACGGCGACGATCCCTACCTCGTGGTGGCGGCGGACAAGGGCACTGCGACTTTCTCCGATATTGCCAACGCCATTTCAGCCGGACACGACTTCTGGCTTGGCGACGCCTTCGCTTCCGGCGGTTCGGCCGGCTATGACCACAAAGCCATGGGCATCACTGCACGCGGCGCCTGGGAGGCGGTGAAGCGGCATTTCCGCGAAATGGACGTCGATATCGGCAAAACGCCGTTCAGCGTGGTCGGAATCGGCGATATGTCCGGTGACGTGTTCGGCAACGGGATGCTGCGTGAAGACACGATCAGGCTGCTTGCCGCGTTCGATCACCGCGATATTTTCATCGATCCCGATCCCGATCCGAAAGCGAGTTTTGCCGAGCGCAAGCGCCTGTTTCAATTGCCACGCTCGAGCTGGCAGGACTACGACAAAGTCTTGATCTCGAAGGGAGGCGGAGTCTATCCGCGCTCGTCCAAGGAAATTCGCCTGAGCGCAGAGGCGCGCGAGCTGTTCGGCGTCGCCGGATCGGTGACGCCGCAGGAATTGATCAAGGCCATTCTGAAGGCGCGGGTCGATCTTCTGTTTTTTGGCGGAATTGGCACCTATGTGCGTGCCTCGCAGGAGAGCGATGCAGCGGCCGGCGATCGCGCCAACGATGCGATCCGCGTCACCGGCGCCGATCTCAATTGCAAAGTGATAGGAGAAGGCGCCAATCTCGGCATGACGCAGCGTGGCCGCATCGAGGCTGCGCAGCGCGGCGTCCGGCTTAACACCGATGCAATTGACAATTCGGCTGGAGTGAACACGTCTGACCTTGAGGTCAATATCAAGATTGGGCTCAGCACGCCCCTGCGTGCCGGCGACCTGTCGATGGATGGGCGCAATGCGCTGCTCGCCGAGATGACTGACGAAGTGGCGCGCCTGGTCTTGCGTAACAACTATCAACAGACGCTCGCCCTCTCGCTGGCCGAGCGTCGTGGCCTGGAAGACCTCGGATTTCAGCAGCGCCTGATGCAGACGCTTGAAAAGCGCGGGGATCTCGATCGCAGCCTGGAGTTTCTGCCCGACGAACTGGCAATCGCCGAACGGCGCAAACGCAATGTCGGCCTGACGCGGCCCGAGCTCGCGGTCTTGCTCGCCTATGCAAAGCTGTCGCTTTACAGCGAGTTGCTCGACAGCAAGGTGCCGGACGACCCCTACCTCGGTCGCGAACTCGTGCGGTATTTCCCCAGGGAAATGTCGAAACGTTATCCGGACGCGTTGCACGCACACCGGCTGCGGCGCGAGATCATTGCAACCCAGCTGACGAATTCGATGATCAACCGCGGTGGGGCAACGGTGATTGTGCGCATTGCCGATCAGACGGGTGCCGCTTCGCCGGCTATCGCCTCTGCCTTTGCTGCGGTCCGCAACAGCTACAATTTGATCGAACTAAACAGCGAAATCGACGCGCTCGACAACAAGATCTCCGGCAAGGTTCAGCTCGATCTCTATGCAGCGCTGCAGGATCTCCTGCTGGATCGTCTGGTATGGTTCCTTCGCAATGTGGATCTGACCCAAGGCCTCCAAAAAATAATCGGGCGCTACCGCGAAGCCGTAACCCAGCTCGAGTCCTCGCTTGCAACTGTCCTGTCAAAATCGGCCGCTCACGCGTGGGAGGCCCGCGTGGCGGCTCTTGTCGGAGCGGGGGTGCCGGCGTCACTCGCGCAGCGCATAGGGGGTTTGCCTCTGCTCAAGGCAGCTCCTGATATCGCGCTGGTGGCGGACCGCGCCGGCAAACCTGTACCCGAAGTAGCCGCGACCTATTTCGCGACCGAGGCGTTTTTTCAACTCGACCGCGTCACCGATGCCGTCTCGACTATTACAGTGTCCGACTATTTCGATCGACTTGCCTTGGATCGGGCGCTTGATTCGATCGGCGATGCCGAGCGTCGCTTGACGGCAGCCATGGTCGGCAACGGTCGTGCGGGAGTCGACGCGGTTGAAGAATGGGTTCGGCCCAGGCACGCGGAAGTCGAGCGCATCCGCTCGGCCATTCACGAGATCGCAGGGTCGGGGCTAACGCTGTCGAAGCTATCGGTCGCGGCGAGCCTGTTGGGCGATTTGGCCCGCCACTAGCGCTGGCAGCCAGGGACACGCTTCTGTCGCTAGTGCCGGAAATGCCTGACGCCAGTGAACACCATCGCAATATTGTGTTCGTCGGCAGCCTTGATGACTTCGTCGTCGCGAACCGAGCCGCCGGGTTGAATCACCGCAGTAGCGCCGGCCTCGATCGCAACCAGCAGACCATCGGCAAACGGGAAGAAAGCGTCAGAAGCGACCACCGAGCCTTTGGTCAAAGGTGCCGGAAGCTTCATTTCGTTTGCGGCATCTTCAGCTTTCCGGGCCGCAATGCGTGCCGCGTCGACGCGGCTCATTTGTCCGGCGCCGATCCCGACGGTTGCCCGATCCTTTGCATAGACGATGGTGTTCGATTTGACGTGCTTTGCAACGCGAAACGCGAACCGAAGGTCGGCAAGCTCCGTTTCGCTCGGTATCCGCTTCGTGACGGTCTTGAGCTGCATCTCGTCCACCGCCGCATTATCGCGCGATTGCACAAGCAGGCCGCCCGCGACTGATTTCACCGTCCAGCCCTTGGCGCGCGGATCGGGGAGGCCACCGGCAACAAGCAACCGAAGGTTTTTCTTTGCCGCGACAATTCTGGCCGCTTCCTCCGTGGCTTCAGGCGCGATGATCACCTCGGTAAAAATCTCCGTGATGGCGCGTGCAGCGTCCGCGTCCAGCTTGCGGTTGAGGGCGACAATGCCGCCGAATGCAGAGGTTGCATCGCAAGCCAGCGCCTTGCGGTAGGCATCGAGCAATGTATCACCCTCGGCGACTCCGCACGGATTGGCGTGCTTGACAATCACGCAAGCGGCGGTGCGGCGCGGATCGAACTCCGCTACGCATTCATAGGCGGCATCGGTGTCGTTAATATTGTTGTAGGAGAGCTGTTTTCCTTGCAGTTGTCTGGCGGTCGCGACGCCATAGCGCTCTCCAGGCGAGCGGTAAAACGCCGCGCTTTGATGCGGGTTCTCGCCATAACGCAGAGCCTCCGCCAACCTACCCCCAAAGGCGCGATAGTCGGGGGCGTCCGTTTGCAGAGCATCGGCGAACCAGTTCGAGATCGCGGCGTCATAAGCCGCGGTGCGTGCATAGGCTTTTGCCGCCAAACTCTGTCGAAGCCCCAGGGAAACCATGCCGTCGTTCTTGGCCATTTCGCCAAGGACTTTTCCGTAGTCGGCAGCTTCCACGACAACCGTTACGTCCATGTGGTTCTTTGCGGCGGCGCGGATCATCGCGGGGCCGCCGATGTCAATGTTCTCGATGCAATCTTCGAAGGACGCTTCCTTGGCGACTGTTGCCTCGAACGGGTAGAGATTCACCACCAAAAGATCGATCGGCTTGATGTGGTGCTTTTCCATCGCCGCGACGTGCTCTTTGTTTGCCCGGACAGCGAGCAGTCCGCCGTGCACTTTCGGGTGCAGCGTCTTGACCCGACCATCCATCATCTCGGGCGAGCCTGTGACTTCCGAAACATCTGTGACGGCGAGACTGGCGTCGGTGAGCGCCTTGGCGGTGCCGCCGGTCGAAATGAGCTCGACCTTGTAACGGGCGAGCTCGGTCGCGAACGCAACCAGCCCGGCCTTATCGGAAACCGACAGCAGGGCGCGAGTTATACGGCGCGGATGGCTGCTCATGCCGCACGAGCTAGCATATCAAGCGGGCAAAAGTGTATTCGCGACCTTGTTTCCGAAAGCGGCATCCACAAGCATCGTCTCACAGCGGCAATTCCGGTTCCTGCGTGCGGTCCGGACGGGCGCCGGGGGAAGCCGGCGGCGTGTGACGGAAGCTCCAGCGCACCGCGCCGAGCTGACTCACGCGTCCATAGATCACGATCTGTGCCGTGCGGCGCGGTCCGTCCGGCCCGGCCAGGAATACGCTTTCTTCGAGCTCCACCGACTCAGCCAAGGTCGTGAAGGTCCACAGATCTCGATCGTGCAGCAAGAGGATGACGCCGCGGCCGTCGGCCAGACGGCTGGCTTTGATCGCAGGATGCAGATGAAAGCGGATGGCGAATTCGCCGGTGGCGCTGGCGTCAAACGCCTCGCCTTCGGCGGGCGTGAATATGTCCTCGCCGTCGAGGCCGTCAGGACTAAGCTGCAGCTCACGGGTGTGTACGATCCCGTAATCGGCGACATAGCCATCGTGGGAAGCGCTCAATGTTACTGCTCCCGGCTCTCTTTCAACTCGCACATCGTGTGGACCGGAAATGATGGGCGTCCCCCGAAAAAGACGCCGGATCGATAGGGACTCGAGAAAACGGCACGATGAGCGCTCGTTGACGGTAACTGTTGAATGCGCCGGCGTCGCGCGCGCGACCTGCCGCCAGTTTTCTCTGTTCACGGTCGGCAATCCGCAATTGACCACCAATCGGTGATGTTTCCATGAGAGCTCGAACGACAGACAGCCGGCATGCGCTTCCAGGCTCAAATCAACCGGTGGGGCGCGCCCGGTGTCGATCAGAAGGGCGGTCTGTCCTGCATCGATGCGCTGGTAGCCGGTGTGCGGTGCATTCGATACCGGGGTGCCTCGCGCATCATCGTATGCGAGCACAGTCGCCAGCAGATCGACGGGGGTGGGCCCCATGCCGTTGAATTGTGCGAAATTCCCATCGCCATGCCTGAAAAAACGCAACATGGGCATGACGCGATCGATCGCGTTAATGAGGGCTTGAGGGGGCTGCAGCTGGCGCGCGGCGAACAGCTGCCGCAGGGGCAGCAAGTCAGCCAACAATTCTATCAGTGCACCCGGGTTTCGGCTGATGTGTCCGCCATCGGGCAGGACTTGCCTGCGCAATTCATCGATCAGGCGGCGTACGTTCGCGCGCAGATGTCCGGACTGTCCCTGCATACAAAGCGTCGCATAGTTCAAGGCGATAACCGCCTGCAGGCGCGGCAATCCCTCACGCGATTCGTTTAGGTTGCGACGCAAATAGCGTACCTGGCGCGACAGGCTGCGGATGAACCGGCGATAAAAGCGAGCATCTGCATCCTGCAGTACAAAGGGCGCCTGACTGAGCCAGCAGATCAGACGCCGTGCAAGGATGTCCGAACGCCAGCCAATGGGGTGCCAGCCACCTTGCACGTTGATCCACTCGTCGATAAGCGAACGCGCATTAGCGCGGGTAATACCGGAATCCGCAGCGCGCAAATGCCGTAACCAGACAAAGCTCAGCAGCGTCGTGGCCCACTCGTCCGATGGTGGTGTCATCTCAAAGGGAGATCTGCGGTCGCAAATGACAACTTTGCCGGCGAAAGCGAAGCGCCCGGCGTAAATTTCACTGGCGCGGGTCGCGTCGGCGGTGCGCAAATCCTGCGGCGCAATCAACAGACGGTCGGTCTTGGTCGAGCCAAATCGCCACCGAAGCAGTGGATTCGCATTAACGCTGCTAAGTACGCTGCGAAATGCGCGGCGACCGATGAGTACGGAGAGCCTGGCCCGCTCCGCCACCGAAACCCGCATTGTCAAAGTGCTCGTCTCCTGCCGCGCGTGCGAATCCGTACGCGCAACCCACACGATAGCGAAGGGTCGCGATACGGCCAATGGCAAACCGGATCGGATCGGGGATCAGGCTGCCTTTCGCACAAGCCGCGAGGCATAAAAGCCATCGAGTCCGCCCCAGCGCGGATCCGGATCGGGCAAGTACTGCGGCAAAGTTCGCAGGGCGCCGTCGGGAGTGATGAATTCCTTGCGGCCAAAAACTTCTTGCGCTGTGATTTGGCTGCGGACGATGCGAGGATCGCGCCTGAGCAGAGCTTCGATTTGATTCTCGCCTTCCTCCGGTTCCAGCGAGCAAACGCAATAGACGAGCGTAGCGCCCGGTTTGAGGAGCTCGACCGCGCGATCAAGTAGCCGTTGCTGCAGTGACGTGAGCACCGGCAAATCAGCTTCGCTCTTGAGCCAAGGGATGTCTGGGTGACGTCGTATCGTGCCGGTGGATGAACAGGGCGCATCGAGCAACACCGCATCGAATGGCCCGGCCTGCCATTCCAGGACATCGGCTGCGACTGTTTCGGCATGCAGAGACAGGCGGGCAAGATTCTCACGAAGGCGGTTGAGCCGGGCCGGCGAGCGATCGACGGCAATAATGTTCGCCCCAGCCAGTGCGAGTTGCGCGGTCTTTCCGCCGGGTGCCGCGCACAGGTCGGCAACGTTCATTCCGCGAATATCACCGAACAGTCGAACCGGGAGGGCTGCGGCGGCGTCCTGCACCCACCATGCGCCTTCAGAAAATCCCGGCAACAGCGAGACCGCGCCGTGGGCCAATGTGCGCACTGAGCCGGTCGGCAGCACCCGGCCGCGCAGCCGGTCAGCCCAGGATTTTGAATCGCTCTTCGCGGTGAGATCAAGCGCAGGTTCATGGCCATTCGCGGCTGCAATCGCACGCGCCGTGTCCCTGCCATAGCTCTTGCTCCAGCGATTCAACAGCCATTCCGGCGTGTCGCGAAGACCATCGGGCCGCGATGGGCCACCCTGAGCCACGCGCCGCAGCACCGCATTGACAAGTCCGGCGTAACGCGCTGCGCGGCGGTCGGCTTGCGCCAGCCGCACGGACAGGTCGACGGCGGCGTGGTCCGGAACCTCGAGCCACAGAATTTGCGCGGCGCCGAGCAACAAGATCGTCTCAACACGTGGCGCGTCGGACGGAAACCCCTTTTCGAGAAATCCGCCGAGCAGATGGCGCAACGTGCCGAGCCGGCGCAGGACGGTAGCTGTCAGACGGCGGACCAAGGCGCGGTCGCGATCGGCAAGGGCGGGCAGGCCCGGATGTAAATTCTTGCCGGACAGGAGGTCGTCCAGTGCCATGCGCCGCCGCAGAACCCCGTCGAGAAGATCGGCGGCAATTCTTCGAGCGGCGAGGCCGGGAACTTCCGGCTGTGGGGAAGTGCGCGGACGCGCCATACCCGGATAGTTGCCGCTAAATTGTGTCCTCGTCGCGAAACTTCAGCGAAAAACATCAATAACGCACAGCTTTGGGTCAAAAACCCGCAGCTGCGGCAGCGGCCCGCATAAACGGCGCCTCAAGCCCCCGCTTTCGCCGCCTTTTTGTTTTGCCGGTTGTTGACCAGGTCATCGACCACGGCCGGGTCGGCCAGTGTTGAGGTATCTCCCAGGTTGCTGAATTCGTCTTCGGCGATCTTGCGAAGAATTCGGCGCATGATCTTACCTGATCGTGTTTTCGGTAGACTTGGCGCGAACTGAATCAAGTCGGGCGAGGCGATCGGACCGATCTCCTTCCGCACCCACTGCACCAGCTCCTTGCGCAGCTCCTCGCTGGGCTGCACCCCCGCCATCAAGGTGACGTAGGCGTAGATGCCCTGGCCCTTGATGTCGTGCGGATAGCCGACGACGGCGGCTTCCGAGCATTTCGGATGTGCGACGAGCGCGCTTTCGACCTCGGCTGTGCCGAGCCGGTGACCCGCGACATTGATGACATCGTCGACGCGACCGGTGATCCAGTAATAGCCGTCTTCGTCGCGGCGGCAGCCATCGCCTGTAAAGTACTTGCCCGGATAGGTCTTGAAGTAAGTATCGACGAACCGCTGATGGTCGCCGTACACCGTGCGCATCTGTCCCGGCCACGAGTCGGCAATGCAAAGATTGCCGCTTGTGGCGCCCTGCTGCACTTTACCCTCGGCGTCCACGATCACCGGCTGCACGCCAAAGAAAGGTTGCGTCGCCGAGCCTGGCTTGAGTCTGATTGCGCCGGGCAGGGGCGTGATGAGGATGCCGCCGGTCTCGGTCTGCCACCACGTATCGACGATCGGGCAACGACCTTCTCCGACAACGCGGTAGTACCACTCCCATGCCTCCGGGTTGATCGGCTCACCGACCGTACCGAGCAGCCGCAGCGATTTGCGCGACGTTTTCTTGACCGGCTCATCGCCGCCCTGCATCAACGCGCGGATGGCAGTCGGCGCGGTGTAGATGGTATTGACCTTGTGCTTGTCGCAGACCTCCCAGAAACGGGAGTTGGTCGGATAGTTGGGCACACCCTCGAACATAACCGAGATGGCGCCGTTGGAGAGTGGGCCATAGACGATGTAGCTGTGGCCGGTAACCCAGCCGACGTCGGCCGTGCACCAGTAGATCTCGCCATCGTGGTAGTCGAACACGTATTCGTGCGTGATCGACGTGTAAACAAGATAGCCACCCGACGTATGCAACACGCCTTTCGGTTTGCCGGTTGAGCCGGAGGTGTAAAGAATGAACAGCGGATCCTCTGCGTTCATTTCCTCGCAGGGGCAGTCTGCGGGAACTGTCTTCGCTATTTCATCGTAATAAATGTCGCGTCCGGATTTCATGTTGACCGGCGCATTCGTGCGCCTGACGACAATAATGGACGTTACGCCCCCGGCTTTCTCGCACGCAGCATCGGTGTTGGCTTTCAGTGGGATCTTGCGGCCCCCGCGAATGCCTTCATCGGCGGTGACAATCACGGTCGATTTGCAGTCCTCGATGCGTCCGGCAAGCGAATCGGGCGAGAAGCCGCCAAACACGACCGAATGGATGGCGCCGATGCGGGCGCATGCGAGCATCGAGATCGCCGCCTCGGGAATCATCGGCATATAGATGGTGACGCGGTCGCCTTTCTTGACGCCGCGCGCCTTGAGCACATTCGCAAAGCGGCAAACGTCTGCGTGCAACTGCTTATACGTGAGCTTCTTGTCCTCCTTCGGGTCATCGCCTTCCCAAAGGATCGCGGTCTGATCGCCCCGCCTGGCAAGATGGCGGTCAACGCAGTTGTAGCAGACGTTCAGCGTGCCATCTTCGAACCATTTGATGGACACGTTGTTGGGGTCGTAGGACGTGTTCTTGACCTTGCTGAAGGGCTTGATCCAGTCGATGCGCTTGGCCTGCTCGGCCCAGAACCCGTTCGGATCCTTGACAGATCGCGCATACAACTCCTTGTATTTGGCTTCATCGATATAGGCGCGTTTGCGCCATTCGGCCGGCACGTCATAGACCTTGTCGGACATCGACACTCCTCCCGACCCGCCCTGTTACGCGGCAGGCACTTATTCGTTTATCGGTCGCATTATGCGACGGCATTTGCGCGACCGACAAGGTGCGGATAACCCCCGGTTCCGGGAGATTCAGGCTTCAGGGCCCAAAGCCGCCGACAATAGCGCCGATAATCAGAAAAGCGCCGAGCCAGCCGACGCTATCAATCGCCGTGAGCATCGGGCGGCGGCCACTGAAGGCATTGTTTGTCGTGATCGTTGTCAGCACAAAGCCGAACCAGCATAGGGCGGCCGAGATGATGCCGGCGCGCACGCTGAACGCATTCATGTGCAAAAGGATGCCATAGAGCGCCCAGCCAACGATGATCTCGCTGATGAAAACCACGACGAAAGGTGCTCCCTTCGCCAACGCCGACTTGGCGTCTTGCTCCGCCTTGAATTGATCCAGGGTTCTGCCCTGCGCCGCCATCCAGGGCTTGCTCAGGGCGGTGTAATAAATACCGCCGAAAATCCAGGCGGCCACGGCGGCAACGAGGATTGAAACAAGATTGGCATGCGCAAGATTCATTGCCGCCTCCCTATTTCATCCCGCCCATTTTGCACACCAGCTTCCACTCCGCCTCGGTCACCGGCTGCACCGAAAGGCGCCCGTATTTGACCAAGGCCATTTCTTTAAGTTTCGGCTCGGCCTTGATGGCCGCGAGCGTTACGGTTTTGGGCAACGGCTTGTCGGCCACAGTCGTGACCGCTACCCACGGCTCGTTTTTCCCTGCCGTTGGGTCTGGGAAGGCCTCGCGAATGATCTCGCCGATCCCGATGACCTGTTTCTCGTCGCCTGTGTGATAGAAAAAGAACATGTCGCCCTTTTTCATTTCCTTGAGATACCGGCGCGCCGTGAAATTGCGCACACCGGTCCAGGCCTCACCCTTTGCGCCACGCTTGACCTGGTCATCCCACGAATATTCCTCCGGCTCCGTCTTCAGCAACCAATATGCCATGGCTTCATTCCGATCTGAGCGGCCGTGTAAGCAACGATTCGATCGCTGCATCCACGCTCATGCTTTTCGATAGCACCGCAGCGACGGCACTGGCGATCGGCATATCCACGTCTTTCTCGCGCGCCATCTCCAGAAGCACCGGCGCGGTGAAAACGCCTTCCGCCAGTTTGCCGTGCGCAGCGGTACGCGGGTCCTCGCCTTTCCCCAGGGCCACGCCGCAGGAAAAGTTGCGCGACTGCGGAGTCCCGCAGGTGAGGACTAGATCGCCAAGACCGGACAGGCCCATCAAGGTTTCGGTCTTGGCCCCGTATGCTTTGCCGAAACGGACCAGCTCGGCGAAACCGCGCGTGGTGAGCGCTGCCGAGGCGCTGGCACCCAATCCCTTTCCCGTGACGATGCCTGCGGCAATAGCGAGAACATTCTTGGTTGCACCGCCCAGCTCGACACCGCGAACATCAGTCGAGTGGTAGGGGCGAAAAGTGCCGGCGTTCAGCGCATGTGCCAGGTTGAGCGCGACCTTGGCATCCGTTGCTGCGATGGTGACCGCCGTGGGCAATCCGCGCGCGACATCGACCGCGAAGCTGGGTCCGGAGAGGATTGCGGGCAGTGCGTTCGGCGCGCATTCGGCAATGATCTCGGTCATGAATTTATGTGTGCCGTGCTCGATGCCTTTGGCGCAGACGATGAGCGGCATGTCCTTTTCGATCGAAGATGCCAGACAGGAGACCACCGACCGGACCGCCTGTGCCGGAACCACGATGAGAATCGCATCGCCGCTCGCGGTTTCTTCAAGATCGCGCGTTACCTTGATGCCGTCGTCGACGCGTATGCCGGGCAGAAAGCGGCTTTCCCGATTTTTTTCCAGTGCTTCGGCGTTCCGTTCCTCGTATTCCCAAAGCATGACCTGCCGTCCGGCACGCGCACACGTGAGCGCAAGCGCCGTTCCCCAGGCGCCGCCACCAAGCACCGCGATCCTTTGAATGCTCATGTCGTTCGCTGGTCCACTACTTGTATGCGGCTGTGCGCCGCCGCAGGCCTTCGGCGGCGGCGATCTCGTCAAGCGGCCAGCGAGCACGCGGCGCTATATTGAGCGGATCGGTGAGGCCGAGCGCGAGGCGTTCGCAGCCGGTCCACGCGATCATCGCACCGTTGTCGGTGCACAGTTCGGGTGGAGGTAGAACGAGAGTGGTGCCGACCTCAAAGGCGAGTCGATTGAGCACCTTTCTCACCGCCTGGTTCGCAACAACGCCTCCCGCTGCAACGAGCGCGGTGGGCGTTCCAAACCGCGCGCGGAAAAGCACCAGCCCGGCACGCAGCCGGTCAAATACCACATCGACGATGGCTTGCTGAAAAGACCCACAAAGGTCGGCCACGTCCTGGTCGCTAAGCGGCGCAATCTTCTCCGCTTCCAGCCGCAGCGCGGTCTTCAAACCCGACAGCGAAAAATCGGCATCCTTCCGTCCGTGCATCGGCCGCGGCAGCGTGAAGCGCATCGCGTTGCCGCGCGCGGCTTCCTTCTCGACCTGAGGCCCGCCTGGATATCCGAGGCCGAGGAGTTTTGCGGTCTTGTCGAAGGCCTCGCCTATCGCGTCGTCCTGTGTGGTGCCCAGGCGCACGTAGTTGCCAACGCCGCGAACAGCCACGATCTGGGTATGACCGCCAGACGCCAGAAACAGGCAGTAGGGAAACGCGACTCTATCAGTCAGGCGGGCGGTGAGGGCGTGAGCTTCCAGATGATTGACCGCGAGCAACGGTTTATTCTTTACGAGCGCAATCGCCTTCGCGGTGGTCAGGCCAACTATGACGCCGCCGATCAGTCCAGGGCCGGCAGCGGCGGCAACGCCGTCAATTGCATCGTAATCCCGACCGGCCTGCGTCATGGCATTGGCGATGATTGCATCGAGAACTTCTACATGCGCGCGCGCGGCGATTTCCGGCACGACGCCGCCGAACGCGGCGTGCTCGGCGCTTTGCGACAACACCACGTTGGAAAGGATCCTGCCCCGCCCGTCGTCAAAGCGTTCAACCACCGCGGCGGCGGTTTCGTCGCACGTCGTCTCGATGCCGAGGACAATCATCAGTTCCTCAATGGCTTGCGCCCGACCGGGGTGACGGCGGCTGAAATAATAGCTAGTCCTGACGCTTGGGCCGACCCCGGTCCGGCCTAGCATCGCGAGGTTACATGGCGCAATCCACAGTCTCGTTGCGCATAGGCACGCGCGGCAGCCCGTTGGCCTTGGTGCAGGCGCGCGCGGTGCGCGCGTGTCTGGCTGCGGCCATGCACATGGCCGAGGAGGAAATCGAACTCGTCGTCATTCGCACCAGCGGCGATACCATCCAGGATCGGCCACTGGCGGAAGAAGGCGGCAAAGGCCTGTTTACCAAGGAAATCGAGGAAGCGCTTCTTGCCG
>Ga0081455_10004067_pt1 | contig 16566 bp, 11 predicted proteins | sample TabmetS3T2R1_FD_70207 | JGI IMG/M metagenome (GOLD analysis project Ga0081455, IMG submission 70207) | Tabebuia heterophylla rhizosphere microbial communities from the University of Puerto Rico - S3T2R1 | ecosystem: Host-associated > Plants > Roots > Rhizosphere ... | reverse complement strand
GTTGCGAGCCGGATTCGCTCGGCGCGCCACGCATTCACGAGCGAATCGGGCTGGCCAGCGCCTTTTGCAAGAAGCGAATCGAGCTGCTGGCGAGGCCGATCGATCTCGCCACGCTCCAGGCGCAGGCGGACAGCATTGTACGTTGCAGTTCCAGATGCGGGCGACGCGGGAGAAAGGCGATCGGCTTCATCGAGGAGCGCCCCTGCAGATGGATCTTTCCCGTTCGAGTACATCAACGAAAGAGTCAGCCACGGGAGCGTATGCGTAGCTTTCCATCGATCGAGTGCGTGGGCGGCGTCGCCTTTTTCAAGAGTCTGCACCCAATCGAAGGGTTCCGGAATATTTTTTTCGGAAAGAGCCTGACTAAAACTACTGGCGCGGAGAACGTAAGCGGATTGCTGGACCGTATCCGGAGCCGGCTGCGAGAGCAAAAGCTGTTTCGATAGCGACTCCATGGCGGCGCCGGGATGCTCGATGGCCTGGAGATGCTCGACGAGACCGCGCGCCGAGGCCGATAGACTTCCCGCCGAAGAATCGCTCGCGATCTTCTCAAACTGCTGGCGGGCGAGCGGCGCGGCCGCAGTGTTTTTTTGAAGCGATACTTCGCGCAGGAGTGTTCGTCCCACCATATAGCCGCCAATGTGCCGCCAGGGAGAACTCTGATCCGAAGCGATCGCGCGAAATCTTTGCTCGGCTTCGGGAAAATCTTCGGCATAAAAATGGGCGGCGGCAATTTGATATTCGCGATCGGCGCGCACGAGCGGCGGCGCGGCGGATTGGGCGGGCTCGGGATAAATGGGCTTATCGGCACTGCAATCAGCGAACACCTGGTCTTGCGCCGCTACCCAGGCGGTGAGCGCGGGTTGTGAATGATACTGCTCGCGGCGGTCGTTGAGAGTGCGCGCGGCGGTTTGGAAAGCGTCGTCGAGGCAATTCTGATAGAAGACCATCGGCGACAAACGGCTGCTTCGAAACTGATCGACGAAGCCCGGGGCGGCCGGCGTGGTGATGGTCTTGCGCGCCTTCGACCATGCCTCCTGAGAGACGGCGTCGCTTGCGGCACAGCATTTTCCAGCTTCCATCTTCAAGCCGCTGAGAACTCGGAACGCGATCAACTCGTTTTCTTTGGTCAGCGCGGGCGTGAGCAAGCCGAGTTGGCCTTGATTGAACGCGGTTTGATTCTCCGGAACCGCGGGCGGCGTGAAGAACGGCCCGGGATCGACAGCGCAGGCAAACAGAATCGCAGCGGCGCAGAGCGCGGAGAGTAAGACCACAGCTCGAATCATTTCCAATCCTCGATTCGTTTTAGAACGCGAGCGTAGTCCGCGCTAGTCCAGGCGCGCGGATTGAATAGAAAAATGCGTTTTACTCCGGCGGGCCGCCGGATGGGCCAGGACTCGTCGGTAGACAACCCGATGGAAGAAAGACACACAGAGCTCCTTAAAGACATATCGCGCGATTCGCCGCGCCCCATGCGAAAAAACATGGGGACGGCTTCGGCGATGGGCTCACGGTCGAGCCAGCGATCTCCCGCGCACCAGGAGGCCAGCGCGGTTACGCCAATTGGCTTCGCAAGTTCCTTACGCAGCGAGGCGAGTAATTTTCTATAGAAGGCACGTTCGGAACTGCGTGCATCGAAATCGATTTGAACGCCACGGACGCCGGGTAGATTCGCGATTCTTTTGAATTCGGTGAGCCAAGGGGACATATCGGGCGCGACATGGCGCGCGGCGGATTCAATGCGCACAACCGCTAGAACGGCCGCTTCGGGCGGAAGGCTGAGGGCTTGGGTCCGCAGGCGGAAATTCGGCGATCCGTTCGCGGCAATGAAGGCAGTCGCGGCGAGAAATGCGATGCCGGTGGTTTGCCGATCGACGAAACGGAGATCTTCAGGGCGCTCCCAAGCCCACAGCATGAGCCCCGGAAGAGCGAGCGCAGGTGTTCGCGGTTTCGTGCTGCAGGAAACCAGAATCGACGCTGCAACGAGCGCCACAATTGAAGACATGCGCAATTTGGGTTTAATTGGCGGACTCGGGCCTGGCGCCACGACTCACTATTATCGCGAGCTAGCAAAGAATCAGGCAGGCGAGATGTTGGTCATCCATGCGGACATGGAGCGCGCGCTGGGCCACGTGGAGCGCGGGGACCGCGCGGGCTTGGCTGATTATTTTGCGCGGCTGATCGAGCGGCTCGCCCGGGGCGGCGCGGAAGTGGCGGCAATCTCGGCCGTTACACCGCATATTTGTATCCGCGAGCTCGAGAAGATCTCGACGCTTCCCTTAGTGAACATCATTGAGGTGATCGGGAACGAAATTCGAGCGCGCGGTTATCAGCGAGTGGCGTTGTTCGGAACGCGATTTGTCGTGGGATCGCGCCTGTTTGGCATGCTCGATGGTATCGATGTAGTTGTTCCGGAGCAGGTAGAGGCGATTCACTCGGCGTACATGCAAATCGTGGACGGCGGCGGGGAGGGACGAGCGACTTTGTCGCGTATCGCGCGGGAACTACCGGTCGATGCAATCGTGCTTGCCGGAACGGATCTTTCTCCGGTTTTCGATGAGAGTAATACGGAGTTCGCGCATATCGATAGCTCAAAGGTGCATATTGACGCGATTTTGGGAGCCCTTATTTAACTAGGCCGCGCGTTTCGTCGATGGTCAGCAATTGATTGGGCGAAAGATTTTTGAATTGCTGGCGCGCGCCGCTGGGCCATTCGATAGAGAGTGATGTGACGGTTTTGTCCTGGGCCAGGCCGAAGGTCAGTGCCAGATCGCTTTGCGAGCAGTAGCTCGATCCGCTATGCACGGTCTTCCATTGCTTGCCTAGCGCGCTTTCGATGCGCACGATCGCGCCGAGCGCACTGCGATTGGACTTTGTGCCCGTGAGATGAACGGTGAGCCAGTTATTGCGGTTCCCGCCTTGATTGGTGTAGAGAATGGCGGGGCCGTTGTTGGTGTTGATCAGAACATCGAGATCGCCATCGTGGTCGAAGTCGGCGTACGCCGCGCCGCGCGCGACGATGGGGCGGGCGAAATCGGCGCCTAGCATAGCGCTTACGTCTTCGAAGCGCCCGCGGCTTTGATTGCGGAACAGCAGCGGCGGCTCTCGGTATTGCACTTTGGGTTGGACGCGATTGATTTCGGGTTCGATGTGGCCGTTTGCGGCGAAAATATCGTCCCAGCCATCCAGATCGTAATCGAAGAAGAACGCGCCGAATGTAAGACTAAGCAGGCTCACACGACCGACGGTAGAAGACGGCGCTTCGTCGATAAAGAAGCCTTTGCCCTCGTTGTGATAAAGCCCGAGCATTTGATTGGCGAAGTTGCCTATCAACAGATGCGGGCGGCCCGAATGATCGTAGTCCCCTGCGTCGGTCCCCATGGCGCCGCGCGCCACGCCATCTTCGCCGTACGCAATGCCCGCCTGCATTCCCTCTTCGATGAATGCGCCGTTGCCGTTGTTGCGGTAGAGCTTGTTCGGTTGCGTGTCGTTCGAAATAAAAATATCCGGCCAGCCATCGTTGTTGTAATCGAGGATGGCGATGCCGAGCGCTTTCGAAGTGCTATCGCCCAGACCGGCCTTTTGCGTAACATCTTCGAATTTGCCGTTACCGAGATTGTGATACAGGCGCGAGGATTTTCCCTTGTAAGACTCGGGTGTGCAATACGATTTCGTCGCGCCGTCTAACGAGCACCACAGGTCGTTCTTCAAGTTCCAGCCAACGTAGTTAGCAATTAGTAGATCGGCCTTGCCGTCTTTGTCGTAATCGAACCAGGCGGCGCTCGTGCCGAAATCGGCGTTGTGAATGCCGCTCGCTGTTGTCACGTCACGGAAATGGCCATGGCCTTCGTTGTGAAATAAACGGTCGCCGTCGAGGGCGGTGATATAGATGTCGGGCGAACCGTCGTTATCGTAATCGGCGACGGCCACGCCCATCCCGTACATTTCAACGTCGAGCCCGCTCGCGCGCGTGATGTCCGTAAATGTGCCATTGTGATTATTGCGGTAGAGGGCCGGAACAGAACGGCGACCGCGCGGCGTAAAATCCTTGCTATTGATGAGAAGAATGTCGGGCCAGCCATCGCCATCGAGATCCGTAAAAGCGCAGCCGGAACCGAGCGTTTCCGGAAGATAGCGTTTACCCGTCGCGCCGGAATTGTGCGTGAAATGGATGCCGGCTTGTTTGGTGGAATCGGTGAACGTGAGCGCGGCTAACAAAAGGGCAAGGATGTTCATGGTGTCGAGAGCGGCACAGATTCGTGGCTGTGAATGAGTTGCCGTTCATTATTGTCCTCGGGGCTGAGCATGCGGCGGCTGGCAGTGATGGCTTGCGAGGCTTCGTCGGCCTTGAAGCGTTGGAATAACGTTTGTTCGCGAGCGGCATTGGCCGTGTCCCCTAGACCTCTATAGGAGAGCATAGCGGTATAGTGCGTTTGCACGTCTTCGGGATCGACGTCGGCCACACGCTTGCAGTATTCGATAGCTTTGGCGTATTCGCGCTTGAGGAAATAAATGCGCGCGATTTGATTGAGCGGGACACGGTCGCGCGGATATTGCGCTTCCACTCGCGCGAGCGAGGCGAGCGCGTCATCGTAGCGGCCTTCTGTTTTTTCGATCAAAGCGCGGAAATAATAGATGCGGCCGAGAGATGGGTCGAGCTTCAGAGCACGCTCGACAAACGGTTTGGCGGCCTCCGTTTCACCTTCTTGAATCAGGGCGCGCGCGACGTTTAGTGGAGCGTCGGCGTAGTTCGGCTGCGCTTCTGCCGCTTTCTTGAAGGCGAATTCCGCGCCTTTGAGATCGCCTTGCAGCAGCAAGCCAATCCCCCAATCGTTCCAGCGTTCGCGAGCGTTTTTGGATTGCGTCACGGCGTTCCAAACCGGCGTTTGTGCCGAGACAGGCAGCGCCAGTTCCGCTTCCGCAATCGTTTCGACCGGCAGGTCGGGGATCGCACCTTTTATCTGACCCGAAACGTTCGCGGGAATGTTGTGCGGATCGAAGCTGTATTCGAGGCTGTTGAAGTTCGTATTGAGAAGCGCTGGCGGCTGATTCGGCTTCGGCTCGCCGGCATAGGAGAACTGCGTGTAGTACCAGGCAAACTTGCGGTAATTCAGTTTGGCCGTGAAGTGAATGCGGCCCGTCGCATGCGGCGGTACTTTCACGAGATAGTGCGCCACGTCGGCCGCACCCGGAGGGATGAGGCGAGCGTAGAGCAGACTGCGTGCCTGCCAGGCGTTGCGTTTGTTGATGGGATTGCCTGCTTCATCGAGCTGATAAGAGCGATAGAAATGCGCGCCGGCTTCGACGGGGCCTTTCCCGTTCCGATCCACCTGGCCGCTCCAGAAAATCGGCTTGCCTGCATCGTCGCAGGCTTGGAGTTCAAGCCAGACGTCGAAGGCGTCCACCGTGCCGCCCGGGAAGAAATGTCCGATTTTACGCGTGCGGACAACAACGTCAACTTGCACGGTTTCACCGGGCTTCAGCGTAACTTGAGAGGCGTTGGCGGGCGCGGCGATTTCGCCCACGTTGCGGATGATCGCCGGAGCGCTTTGCTCGGCTTCTTCGCCGACGGCAAAGCCGGTGTTAGCCTGCTGCGTGTCATTTGGGCCGCGCACAACGGGCACCGATCGCCCTGTGCGCTCATTACCGGCGCGGCGAATCATGCGGGCATTGCGATTTTGTTCGCTGACGGGAGAGACGGCGAAAATATCGACGGTAATGAATCCCGATTTCAGGAAATTTTCGGTGGTCGAGAGCTGCTTCGCGTCTTGATTCACGAATGGCACGGCGGTATTCGCACCGGGGAAGCGATGGGAGTGCACTTTGCCATGAACATTGCCGGGATCGTGCGAATCGACCAGCGGCATGTGGCAACCGGAGCAGCGGCTGGAATCTTTTGGATAGTAAAACGAGCGCGCTCCGAGGCCGGAAACCCCGCTTGCTTGCCAATTGTCATAGTCGTTGAAACCGCGGAACCAGCGGTAGTGATTCACCGGAATATCGAGGTGGACTTTGTGGCAGGCGGAGCAAAATTCGGCGTTATCGCGCATGAACGGACGCATGAAGGTGCGGCGATGCGCTTCGGGCGCCGCGTAGGTGACAAATTTTTCGAGATTGCGAATCACCGGATTGGAACTGCTCGCGACTTCGTGCAGCGGCGGATACGCCATTGTGAAGCCGGCATTGCCGACACTGCCGTTCACGTGCGAAATCGAGTGGCACGACATGCAACTCAGCCCCGCTTGCGCTTCGGGCGTATCGATTTGTTCCTTGATGGGCCGATCGAACCGGCCATTAAAAAAGACGGCGTGGTCATGGCAGCCGGCGCACCATTTGCTCGGCTGTGTGCCGACTACAGACTGCATGTATTCAATCGATTTCCGATAGAACTGATTGTTGAATGACGCGAAGTGATGGACCGAGCTTTTCCATTGTTCGTAGATGTCGCGATGGCACTCGCCGCATTTTTGCGATTCCATGAAGAACGATGACGGGACGAGCTTGCCGTCGGCGGTATCGGCGGCCGAGGGAAAGAACGGACTCTTCGGGCCGGCGCCTTCGTCGTTCATCGAGAGCGGAACAGTCTGGGCATTCGCAATGTGATCGCCGGGATGCGGAATCCAATAGCGATAGGCAATGCCGGCTACGAGGACGAACGCCGCGGTTGCGGCCGAGATTTTGGCCCAGAAAAAGTTTTCGCGGCGCGCGAGGAAGACAGCGGCAGCGAAGATGGACAGCACAATGTGGATCCAGAGGACAAGCTTGTGATCGCGCGTATTGCCAATGATTACCAGCGCGATTCCCGTGGCGGCCGCGGCGAGTGTCCAGAGCAGGCGTTTTTCGACACGCGCGAGCAGCAGAGCGGCAATTCCGGCGACCGCGCCCAAAGCCACGTGCAAAAGAAGGTTTGCGACGTTAAAGGCGGTGGCAGTGGGGAAGGCCCAGAGCAGAGCGCTGTTGATTAAAAGAATCGCGAGCGATACGGCGCACCAAAATTTGAGACGGTTGGTCATAGCTATTCAGTGGGAGCCAGCGGGCGGATCAACCGCAAGGCCGGACGGGTGAGATAGTCGCGGATGTATTGAGCATGTTCCGGGTCGTCGGGAAAATGCTCGCCCTTCTTATATGGATAGGCGCTCATGCCGTGAAAGGGCAGAGGCAGAACGGTCTGGCTGAAAGCTGTATTTGGATCGGCATCTTTGGCCCAGCCGTCCACTAACAAAAGGAAATCGCGCGACCAACCTTTTGGCAGCGCGGGAAGATTTTCGGCCGGAAATTCGAGCGAAAGCTCATCGCCCGAGCCCATGATCACCATGCGGTCGTCGGCTTTGGTAACGAGCGGCGTGACTTCACCGTAACGGGTGTAGAAGCCCGACGTCGGATTCCAATTCGAGATGGGGCGGACGTCGTCGTAAACAAATTTTTCGGGGACACGGCGGGCCAGATCAATCACCGGGCGGGAAAAACCGCGGAAATGGACATCGGCAGATAGGGCGTTGAGCGGCGTGAGGCGCGTGCGCGGCTCGCTTGCATCATCGATCAGAAAAATATCGTCCCAATAGACACAAAGATTGGTCACGATGCGGACTTCGCGCGAAGCCGATAAGAATTTTCCTGTGAGATCGACGGCGATGGTTTTCGGTTTGCCCGAAGGAATGCCCATATCTTCGACGACCGTCTGCCAGTTACCTTGAGCGTCTTTGACTTGGAGATACGGGAAGACCAGACCCTTGCCGTTTTGCGATGCACCAAGAAAAGTGCTGCCGTCCGCCCAATCGACCCAGCCGTTGAGCACGAGCGCTGCATGATTGGAAGCGGCGGCATGGCCGAAATCGAGATCCAAATTGTGTAGCTCGGCGACTCCAGTAGTGTTGTGCGTGAAGGAATGTGTGTCAGGCGCCCGGAGCGGACGGATTTTTTCGGTTGCACCAAAGAGGCGGAACTCGGGGTAAGGCGGCGATTTGAATTTGTCGTTCGTGTAGATCTCGGTCGTTGATGGGTGATCGAGCGCGATGAGCTGAATTTGATCGAGGTAGGAAACTTCGTGCAGCTCTTCGCTGATGTGGATACGATACCGGCCGTTCACCGCGCGAAGAGCACGGCCCGGAATCTGGATGTATTCATCGTGATCGACCGGGAAATAGTTTCCATCACCGGAACTGGCGCCGAGCGGGGCAACGCCCAACACGTCGGTAATGAACTCGAATTTTTCTCCGTTCCAAGTGAAGATCATGGGGCAGGAGCCGGAGAGGCGCTGGGCTTCGGCGATGTTCAATGCACCTGGCTTCTGGCGCGGCTCATTTTGAATCAGGCCGTTGGGCCAAGTGATGCGGATCGCGTCGGCATCTGCGCGGCCATCGAGCGCGAAGGCTAGCGGAATGCCATCGTAGATTCGTTTTTCGTAGTACGGGCCGGATTTCATTTCCACTGTGGCGCCGGTGGCTGCCTTGAGATTCTTGACGCCTTGGATGCGCACCGTCATCCAGCGGCCCGCGGGCGCGCTGCGCACGGAGAGATGAATCGCGCCGTCCTCGCCGAGGCGCGCGAAATCTTCCGACTGATTAGCGGAAAAATTAGCGCGAACGGCCGAAACTGCCGGCTTCGCTTTGGGTTCAGGAACAAAACCACCCGCGCTGTTGCGCAGGGCTAGCAAATTGGGCCGATAGCTGGCCAGGTCGAGCAGGCCGTCGTGGTCGAAATCCTGCGCATCGAGACTCGTTGCGCCCGCAGGTAGCGCCGCAAGATCCGAGGCCGAAAAAACACCGTTGAGTTGGTCGAGATATAAGACGCCGGGCCGGTCGGCGTATGACACGATCACGTCGCGGGCCGCGGTATCACCGCGAATGGCTGTTACTACTGCATCCAGAGCTTGACCTTTGATGAATGGGAAGGCCTGTGTACGCTCTTCGAACTTGCCGTTACCGTTATTACGAAACAAAACCGGATTCGGCCCGAAGAGCAAGAGATCGAGATCGTAGTCGTGATCGAAATCGAGCCAAAGAGCGGCGGTCGCTTGGGTGGCGGGCAATTCCGCCGTCTTGGTGAAAACGCCTTTAGTGTTGTGGAGGAGCGTTGCACCGGTAGAAGTAAGCACGCCGAGATCGGCGAGACCGTCGTTATCGAAATCGCCAGCGGCGATGCTGCGGATATCGCGCAGATTTTCGAGACCTGTGTTTTTGCGCAGAACAGTTCCCTGCCCCAAAAGCTCGATTCGGTCGCGCGACCAGACCAGTAGATCGGCGTGGCCGCTGCCTGTGGCATCGAGCGCGAGCATCTTCGTGTCCTGCGCCCAACCTGTGCTGACGACCTTATCTTGATAGTGCGCCGATTCCGTAGCGGCGGAGGGACGCGGCTCGGGAGGATCGTAGAGCTCGGCGTAGAAGCACCATTCCATGTCTTCGGGGACAGCGGCGCCTTCACTGCGTTTTTTAGCATCTTCGAAGGCTTGCCGCTCGCGCGCAGCGGATTCTTTGTCACCGGCTCGTTGATAGAGGCTGAAGAGCTGGAAGTGCGGTCCGGCGAGATTCGGGTTCAGCTTCTCGGCTTCGAGAAATTCGGGGAGCGCGGCTTGCGTATCGCCTTGCGAGCGCAGCACAGAGCCGAGATTGTAGTGAGGCACCGGTTCCTCGGGAACCAGACGGATCATGCCTTTGAACTGCTCGATCGATTTTTCGTAATCGCCCGCGTGCTTATAAGCGATGCCGAGATTGAACCAGGTGTGCGGAAGGCTCGGATCTTGCTTTTGGGCGCGGACCAGTTCTGCCACTCCAGCCTGGGTCTGGCCCGCGTGCAGCAGCGCGAGACCATAGTTAATGCGCTCGCGGACGGAATCCGGTTTCAGCCGCAGCGCGTCACGCAATTCGGTGACGGCCTGCAGATGCGTGTCAGGATTTTCGTAGAAGGCTTTGCCGAGATTGCGATGCTGCCAGAGGAGGTCGTCGGCGTGAGGGTTATCGGCGGCCGTTAAAAGCAGAGCATACGCAACCGCGCCGAACACCAGACGTCTCCCCATCACACAAAAGGATTGTCCCATTCTATAGATGATTTCAAATGGGCGGATCAAACTTTCGGTTGACCCTGCGGGTGGCCAGCAGCCAGCGATCAGCCACCAGCTTTCAGCTATTAGCTTTCAGCTGTTAGCTATTTAGTCTCATTTTACGGAACGAAAGGCCCTGCGGGCCGGCCAACCAAGCTAGCGAAGACACGGCGCATTTTACGGAACGGAATGGCCTTCGGGATTTGGTAAGGCGTGCCCGGTGCCGTTGGCTTGTTCGGCGGCGGCTAGTTCGCGGAACATTGCCGGGCTGTGCGATTCCTCGATGGTGTGGCCTCTTTCGCGGCGGTAGTCTTCGCGGCTGGTGAAGGCGTGGTATTCCACCGGCATGCCTTGCGGGAAATGGAATTTGCGATAGACCTGCTCGATGGGGAATGCTGATGGGCGATTGAGTTTGTGGAGCACGGTGGCGTTGCCGGGACTCATGTAGGTGTGCGTGCCGTAGCGATCGGCGGTTACGGTGATGTTCTGGACGATGGTGGGGCGATCGTGACCGTCGCAGGCGGCTTTCCATTGTGCGGCTTCGCGCTCGTTGAGAAAGTCGGTGGTGCGGGCTTGGGCGATTTCGGCTTGGGCTTCGGTCTTCTTTAATTGAGAGGCCTGGCGGAGACGGCTTTCGAGATTGCGGAGGGCGCGTTGGAACGAGCGCTCGGCGGCAGTTTTATAGTGATCGGCGAGAGCGAGTTGGTGGAACTGTTCTGCGGTCCAGAGTTCGGGAGCGGGTTGGGCTTCGTAGAGGGCGGCTTCGATCTTGTTACAGGTGCGCTGGCGGCGCCAGAGGTACCAGCGGGCGAGAGCGGCGTCTTCGACCAGGAGACGGACTTGCTCGGTGGCGGGAGCGTATTCTTCGAGCAGATCGTTTAGCAACGCGTCGAAGTGCTCCTGCTTTTCGTCACCGACGATTAATTTTTCAGACGTGCCGCCGTGCGTAGTGGCGTTTTGGCTGGAGATTTCCTTGCCAGCGACCGTGACAGGTCCGGTTTGTGGATGTTTGGACATAAATTTTCGGTCCTCGTGCGCGAGTTTGGCTTATGAGGTGTGCGGGCAAAAGTGGTTTTGGCAGGTAAGTGGTTGAGAGGCCTGGAGAAATAAGTGTGTGGATTTGTGTGATCGCGCCGGCCACCCTGATGTCGAAATCAGACCGTGGGCTCCGACGTACCATTCGAAAGGAGCAAGACCATGAAATACATTTTGATGATGAACACGATGAAGGCCGACTGCGAGGGGTTTCCAGGCTGGACGAAGGAGGACATTCGGACGCATATCGCGTTTATGAAGGAGTTGAACAGTGGGCTACGCGCGGCGGGCGAATTGGCGGCGGCGGAGGGTTTGTCGTGGCCGGATCAGGCGAAGCTCGTGCGGGCCGGAAAGGACGGCAAGCCGATTACGGATGGCGTGTTTCCGGAAGGTAAGGAATTTCTTGCGGGCTTTTGGATCGTTGACGTGGAGAGCGCGGAGCGGGCCTATGAGATTGCGGCACGGGCGTCAGCGGCGCCTGGGCCACATGGGCCGTTGAACATGCCGATTGAAGTGCGGCAGGTGATGAGCGGTCCGCCGGAAGAATATGTGGCCTGAGAGGAGTTGAGAAGTTAGGAGTTGAGAAGTTAGGAGTTGAGAAGTTAGGAGTTGAGAAGTTAGGAGTTGAGAAGTTAAGAATGACGGACACTGAGCATCTGCTGCGTGACTTGACGCCGCAGGTGCTTGGGGCCGTCTTGCGTCGTTTTCGTGATTTCGCCGCGGCGGAGGATGCAGTGCAGGAGGCGCTGCTGGCTGCGTCGTTGCAATGGCCGCGCGATGGGTTGCCGGATAACCCTTTGGCCTGGTTGATTCAGGTCGCTTCGCGGCGCATGACCGATTATTTGCGCAGCGAGATCGCGCGGCGGCGGCGGGAAGCGGAAGTGGCGGTGACGGCTGAGCAGGCGGCGCCCGCTGCTGCCATGGGAGAAGACGCGGAGCAGGACGATACGCTCACGCTGCTTTTCATGTGCTGCCATGCGTCGCTCACTCCTTCTTCGGCCATTGCGCTGACGCTGCGGGCGGTGGGCGGGTTGACGACGGCGGAAATCGCGAATGCGTTTCTGGTACCCGAGGCGACGATGGCGCAGCGGATCACGCGCGCCAAGCAAACGATCAAAGCTTCGAGTGAGGCGTTTCATCCGCTCAATAGTGCAGAGCGGGCCGAACGGCTGCGCAGTGTGTTGCACGTGCTCTATTTGATTTTTAACGAGGGCTACACGAGCAGCGCGGGTCCGCAATTGCAGCGCACGGAATTATCAAGCGAGGCGATTCGATTGACGCGAGCGGTGCATCGGCTGCTGCCGGATGACGGCGAAGTGGCGGGATTGCTGGCGTTGATGCTATTGACGGACGCGCGGCGCAAGGCGCGAACGGGGCCGGACGGCGAATTGATTGCGCTGATGGAGCAGGACCGAAGTTTGTGGGATCAGAAAGAGATTGACGAAGGAGTGGCGCTGGTTAGCGCAACGCTTTCGAAGGGCTCGATCGGGATGTACCAATTGCAGGCGGCGATTGCGGCGGTGCATGACGAAGCAGTGCGGGCGACGGATACGGACTGGCCGCAGATTCTGGCGCTCTATGAGCTTTTGAAACGCATGTCCGACAACCCGATGGTGGCGCTGAACCATGCGATCGCGGCGGCGATGGTGCGCGGGCCTTCGACGGGGCTTGCACTGCTGCGGGAATTGGATGCAGACGCCCGGCTAGCGGGACATCATCGGATGGATGCGGTGCGTGCACATCTGCTCGAGATGGCGGGGGATTATGCGGCTGCGATACGACATTACCGGACGGCGGCTGGAAAGACGAATAGTATTCCGGAGAGGAATTATTTGGTGACGAAGGCGGCGCGGTTGGGGGAGAAGGGTTGAGGAGTTAGGAGTTGAGGAGTTAGGAGAGAAAAGACAGGAGACAGGAGGGACGATGGACTTTGCGCGGGTGATTGATCAGAGCACGTCTACCGCGACTATCGTCATGTCATCGGTTTGGCCGTTGGGCACATAGGCGTGGGCGGCTTGCGCGAGGCGGGATACGGCGCATTCGATAGTGCGATCGGCGCTCGATGCGGCGACGGAGATAAAGCCTTCTTCGCCGAATTCACAGCCGTTTTCTAGGCCGGCTTCGATGACGCCGTCGGAGGCTAGGAAGAGGCGGTCGCCGGGTTCGAGGATTACCGATTTCATTTCGCCGCTCCAGTGGCTCACCATGCCGAGCGGAAGAGCGGTGGATTCGAGACGCTTTACCGAGAGATCGGCGCGCAGGATCATGACTGGCTGCTGGCCGGCATTGATGTAGTCGAGGCGGCGGGTTTGTTCGTCGTAGCGCGCGAAGAAGAGCGTGGCGTATTGTTCGGCGAGCGTGGAGCGATAGAAATGTGCGTTCACGCGCGCGAGCATGGCATCCGGATCGATTGGGCCAAGCGCGCATTCAGCGCGGATGGAGGCTTGCAAACTAGCCGCGAGGAGAGCGGCTGCGACTCCTTTGCCCGAAACATCGGCGAGAACGATGCCGAGAGAATGCGGGCCGAGATCGAGGAAGTCATAGTAATCGCCGCCCAGTCGTGAGGCTGCGGAGGATGCTGCCGCATAACGTACACCGGCGAGTTGCTTCGTGTTGCGCGGGAGCATTTGCCGCTGCACGGCGGCGGCGAGGTCGAGATCGGACTCTAGCGCACGGTCAACGATGATCGGCGCCAGCGCGCCGGTTTCCGCTTCGTTTGTCTGGAATCGCAACAGTGTGCTGAGCATTGCGCCGCCTGCTTTCATTGGTATGTCGTATGAGAGAGGGCGAAATAGACATCTTTTGGAAAAATTTTCGCGGCACAGGCTCATATGATTGACTCCAGAGGATTTGTTCGATGAATAGACGCAGGGCGATGGCGGCGATGGGGCTCGCGGTTACGAATTTGTCGAAGACAGGCGGTCTAGTTGGCGTTTGGACGCTCGTAAGCTGCGAGCGCGAGATGCGCGGTGGGCGAATCGATCGACCGCTTGGAGAGAAACCGGTGGGCCGCCTTATTTACGATGCGGGCGGGCGAGTTTCGGTTCAATTGATGCGCGCGGGGAGACGCGCCGAATCAGCCAAGGCGGCGCGGACGAGTTGGGAAGCGGCCGAGATAGCGACGTGTGACGAGATTCGCGAAATGGTGGCTGGGTATTTGGCTTATTTCGGGACTTATGAAGTTGACGAGGCTACGCGGACAGTTAGTCATACGGTTTTGGGGTCGTTGATTCCGGCGTGGGTGGGGACGAATCGGAAACGGACGTATGAACTCGAAGGCGATGCGCTGCGAATGACGCTACGGCGTGGGGAGACGACGGAGCGGTATATTTGGCAGCGGGATGTTGGTTGATCAGTGAGCTGGCTGCGCGCGGCCGAGTAACTTGTCGGCCCACTGGATGAAGTATTTTCTGTTCGGCTCATCTGTGTGGCCGCCATCGTGCTGGCGCCAGGCTAGCTGGCCGTTTAGCAAACCCGTGTTTACGGGAGGCATTCGCTCGGTGCGGTAATCGTTCGAGACGCCGAGATCTTTGGCGCCGAGCAGTTTGAACACTGAGCCTGCGGCTATGGTTGCCATATAACTGCCTTGGTGATCGAGCCAGTGTGCATCGCCTTGCTCGGGCACACCGTAGCTGATGAAAGTGAGCCGGGGCGCGCATAGGGCGATGAGATCGTGCGCATCGACGGGCAGGTCGCCTGGATTCTTGCTTCCGAACGCGGCGTCCGATGCGCCGTACTTCAGGAAATTGCCGGCCATCCAGTAGTAACCGCCGCCGGTGAGATTTTCGACGGCTTCGCCGAAGTTGCGGCGGCTTAACTTGGCTCCGCCTTCGCCGGATGAGCCTATCAATCCCATGGCGAAGCGCGGCTCGAAGGCGAGAGTTACAAGCGCCGCTTTGCCATAGCGCGAGACGCCTTCGATGCCGACGTGTTTGGCGTCGACAGCGGGATCGGTTTCAAGATAATCGAGCGCGCGAGCGGCGCCCCAGGACCAGGCGCGCAGTGCGCCCCAATCTTCGGGTTTGCGCGGCTGGCCTTTGTTGACGAGACCGATGATGCCGCGCGTGAGGCCGGCGCCGTTATCGGCTTGAATGCTCGCTGGATCGATGAGCACGTAGCCCCAGCCATCGGCAATCAATTGTTGGGTGGATGGAGGGTCGCCAGCGGGCGGGCGCCCACCGAATACGGGCGGCGGCAAAGATGCGTTCACGCTATAAGCCGGATAGCGATCGAAGATTGCTTTGAGCGACGGATCCTTTTCAATGAGCAACGCTTTGACGGCGGCGTTGATCTTGTCGAGTTCTTCTTGCGGCGGCTGCGCCGGGGCGGGAAGAGCGCTGCGGGCAAACATCATGAGCACGGGCACCGGTCCTTTGGCGCGGGCAGGCACGACGAGCGTCATCTGTATATTGACATCGATAAGCGGGTAGATGCTGTTGTCGACATGCCCTACCAGCTGCTTTGCCACGACGGGCGTGAAGCCGATAAACTCATTGTCGGTAATCGTTACGGTCCAGTTTACTTTGGGTGTTTGTGCCGGCACGCGGCCATAGACCTCGCGCTCGAAGTCTTCGGCGATCTCCGGGCGCCGCTTCTGCCACCACTGATCCGCCGTCGTGACCTTGCGCCCGTCCTTCAGGGTGAGGACGTCGGGCCAGTCCGGAAACGGGTTGGCCAGGGCGGGGTCGTAGTTGGCGGCGCCCGGCTCGCCCGCGGCCGCGCGGAAGTGCCACGGCCGTACGACGGCGGCGCAGGCGACGACCGCCGCCGCGACCGCGGCGAACGTCGTACCGGGGCCGAGGTCGGCGGACGCGAACAGGCCGCCGACGGCCGCGCCGAGGAAGCCGCCGACGCTGTAGACCGCGTGGAACGACGAGATGATCGTGCGCCGGTACGCCCGCTGCACCTCGAGCGCGTTCGCGTTCATCGCCACGTTCAGCGTGCCGTGCGCGGCGCCGAACGCGAGCAGCGCCACCGCGAGCCAGGCCAGGTCGGGCACCTGCGCCGGCGTCATCAGCAGCAGCGCGTCGAGCACCGCCGCGGGCGTCATCACGACCGCGCTGCCGTACCGGTCGACCAGCCGCCCGGCCAGCTGCATGCCGAGGATCGCGCCGGCCGCGAACGCCAGCAGGCCGACGCTGAGCCGGCCGTCGCTGAGCCCGAGCCGCTGCTTCACCGCCGGGATCCGCGACGTCCAGGTGCCCAGCATCGTGCCGTACAGCAGGAACAGCACGCTCGCCGCGAGCCGGCCCCGGCGGGTCCGGCGGTCGGCACCGGGCCGGGTCACAGGTGCGGGCGGCCGGGGACGGGTCCGAAGTGGACGGTGGCGGTCGGCATCTCGAGGATCGCCGCGATCCGCAGCGCCTCGGCCTCGACCCGGTCGCGCTGCGCGGGCGAGAGCGCGGTGAACGGGTCGACCGTGACGTCCAGCCGGCGCGCGCCGCGGGTGCGGTGCCAGAGCCCGGCGAGCACACCGTCGACCAGCAGCACCGGCA
>Ga0081455_10004066_pt1 | contig 16568 bp, 17 predicted proteins | sample TabmetS3T2R1_FD_70207 | JGI IMG/M metagenome (GOLD analysis project Ga0081455, IMG submission 70207) | Tabebuia heterophylla rhizosphere microbial communities from the University of Puerto Rico - S3T2R1 | ecosystem: Host-associated > Plants > Roots > Rhizosphere ... | reverse complement strand
TGCTTCTGCAAGACGTGAAAAAATCTTTTCCACTCGGCCATGGACACGCCCTGGAGGTGCTCAACGTCACCTCCCTGGTGTTGCCGGTGGGGAGTCACACGGTCCTCAAAGGTCCCAGCGGTTCGGGGAAGACCACCCTGCTGAACCTCATTGCTGGCATTGCCTTGCCCACCTCTGGTGGGATCCAGGTCAACGGGACAGACCTGGTGCCCCTCCCAGAGCCGCAGCGTGACCGTTTTCGCGCCGCGCATATCGGGTATGTCTTCCAGACCTTTAACTTACTGGCTCCGTTCACGGCGCTGGAGAACGTCATGCTCGCCATGCGCTTCGCCCATGCCATCCCGAGGCGTGCGCAACGCCAGCGGGCCGTTGATCTCCTCTCCCAACTGGATCTCAAGACGCGTCTCTCCCACAGACCGGCGCAGCTCTCACGGGGTGAGCAGCAGCGTGTGGCTATGGCACGCGCCATGGCCAATGATCCGCCCGTGCTGCTCGCCGATGAGCCCTGCGCCAGCCTGGACGCGGCCACAGCGCAGGTGGTACTGCTGGCCTTGCACAGCATCTGTCGCGAGCGTGCCACGACCGTGCTCATTGTGGCCCATGATACCGCCGCACTCGCAGGGGCCGATCAGGTACTGGACATGCGGGAGATCAACCGTGCGACGGGCCGACCAGACGATAGGGAGCGCGCATGAGTCTCTGGACCATCGCCTGGAAATATCTGTGTGGACGCCTCCTGGCGAGTACGCTGACCGCTGTCTCTGTGGCCTTAGGCGTCAGCCTGATCCTGGCTACCTTTCTCCTGACGCGTGGCATCCGTGCCGGCTTTATTGCCGGCACGACCGACTACAGCCTGATTATTGGCGCCAAGAGTAGTCCGACCCAGCTCGTACTGGGGACCATCTTTCGCCTGGATGTGGCCACGCCGAATATTCCCTATACGGTCTACGAGCAGTTGCACGATGACGCACGCGTTGAGCAAGCGGTGCCCGTTGCCCTGGGCGATGCGTATCAGGGATTTCGCTATGTGGGGACAACGACGGACTATTTTGCCGCGGCCCCATGGCGGCGCAAAACCTTTAGCGTGGCGGCAGGACGCTTCTGGGACGATGATCCGTCTGGTCAGCCGTCCTATGAAGCCGTGCTCGGGGCCGAAGTCGCCCAAGAAACTGACCTGCAGATTGGCGATGCCTTTTATGAAGGGGAGGAGATGGCTGAGCATCCCCTCAGAGTCGTCGGTATTTTACGGCCTACACATAGTGCTGACGACCGCACGATTTTCTTCTCCCTGGCGACTTATTGGGACATGAATGAGATCGCTCGCGCCATGGCAGTCAAACCGCTCACTACCGTCCTCGTCAGGCCCAAGCGATTGTCCGACCTCCCGCACCTGTATAGAGAGTTCAACGTCAATCCCGAGACACAGGCCGCGCTCCCCAGTGCAGTGCTGCTGACCATTTTTAATCTGCTCGGCGTCGCAGAGGAGGCTCTCAGGTTTGTGTTGGGTGCCGTTGTGCTCATCGTCATGCTCTACCTGTTTGTGGCCCTGTATAGCGCCATGCTCGAGCGGCGGCGCGAGATTGCCACCATGCGGGCTTTAGGAGCACAGCGGATGACGGTCCTGATGATTGTGCTGCTGGAAGCCTGTCTCATTGCCCTCATTGGGGGGATAGTAGGACTGCTCGGTGGCCATGGTGTCGCTGTCCTGGGCGCCCATTTGCTGTCCCAACGGGGCGGCCTGGCACTGGCGCCCTTTACCGTCAGTACTGTTCACCCCCTGCTCCTGGTGGGCATCACGCTCCTGGGGGCGTGTGCGGGTTTACTGCCCGCCGTGCTGGCGTACAGGACCGAGGTGGCCGAGAACCTCGCCCCGCTGTCATAGGAGCACTGCATATGCTGCGGAGGATATCTGCTTTCAGTCTCTGCCTGTGGCTCGTTATGGGCACACTCTCGGCCTACAGTGATGAAGTGCCACGACTGACATTTGCACAATTAGTCGACTCGATTAAAGCCAATCTTGAATTGACGCAGAAAGTAAAATCCTATAATGGCAAAGAGGTCGAGATGCAGGGATTCATCATTCCCGCTGGTCCTCCGGATCTGTCGTTCTTTCTGCTGAGTCGCGTCTCAGCCATCGGCAACTACTGCTGTGAATTGTCCACGGGCCAGGACGAGACAGTGTATGTTTACACGGCGAAAGGCGTACAGCTCTTCTACGACCCGCTGCGCGTGTACAAGGTGCGTGGCCGCTTTGAGGCCGGCGTGCATACTGATCCTGCCAATGGCGTGAGCCTATTCCGTCTGTACCAGGCCCATGTCGAGGAAGCCGTCGGAGCGAAAATCATGAAAATCGAAGACACTCCTGCATCTGCGCGCTAGGCCCCGGGCTCCTGGATGATTGTCGGGCGTTATATTACCATTGGCTTTATTTTCACGCCCATGCATGCCGCCTCCATGATGCTGTTGCCCCCAGACAAGGTGCGCATGGGCGCTGGACTCATTAACATTATGCAACAGGGGATCGGCGGGACCGTGGGTCAGGAAGCGACCATCGCTGCTTATCAAGACTGTTTCATGGTGGTGACGGCCCTCTGTGTGGTGGTCATGCCCCTCGTACTGTTCCTACGACGGCAGCCCGCCGAGTAGAGATACGTCACACGGCCGGTCAGGTTTTTGCAAAAGGAACAAACCTCATGATCAAGCATTTTTCGGTTCTCTATGTTGGGCAGATTGAGCTGGAAAACGTCGGACGGGACGGCACCCCGGCGGACGCGCGGCGCTATCCGAATGAACGGCTCATCGAAAGTTTTGGCATGGCCGAAGAAGTCGCCGTGCTCATGGATGAACTGGGCTTCTATGCCCTGTGGACTGCTGAGCACCATTTTCAACACGAAGGATACGAGTGTTTTCCGAATCTCATTTTGCTTGGCACCTATCTCGCCTCACGGACGAAGCGTCTAAAATTTGGTTGCGGCTTTAACATTGTGCCCATGTGGCACCCGCTGCGCCTTGCCGAAGACTATGCTATGGCCGATATTCTCACCGGTGGCCGCGTCATTTTTGGCATTGGCCGTGGCTATCATACGCGCGAAGTGGAAACGTTTGGGGCGCCCATGCTGGACAACGCCGCCAATATGGAACTCTTTGAAGAGCAGATGGAAGTCATCTTCAAGGCGTTCAATGAGGAGTCGTTCTCCCACCAGGGGAAGCATTACACGCTGCCGCCACGGGTGCCGTATCGCGGCTATGAGCTGCGTGAAATTACCCTGGTGCCACGCCCGATCCACCGCCCGGTGGAGATCTGGCAGCCAGTAGCCAGTGGCCGCAGTATCGATTTTATGGCCAAGCATGGGATTAAAGGCATGCTGGCGCTGAACGGCGAGAAGCTCACCGACAGGATCATGCACCAATATCAAGAACTCTGCGCCAAGTATGGTCGTCAGGTGCAACTCGGGCAGGACATGTGTCTCGGCATGGGTTTTTGTATTGACGAGACGCAGCAAAAGGCCATCGAGCGTGTGCGCCCTTACCACGATGAGCGCTACAAGTGGTTCGCCACGTTTGGCTTTGTGCGCTATACCGATGAACAAGGACGCCCGTGGGGAACCCCGGGGGCGCCGGCCCGCCTGCCTAGCATCGAGGATGGCGTACAACAAAAAGCCTGGCTCTGCGGCCCACCTGAGCACTTGATTGCGCAGCTCAAAGACATCGAAGCAAAATATCCGGCGCTGGAGCACATTATGCTGCAATGGCCCGAAGGTATGCCACTACGCGAGTTCAAGGAGCAGTTGCGCCTGGTCGCACGCGAAGTGATGCCGGCGTTTACCGGGGCTACTGCCGAGTTTGGTGCTGGCAGGACAGCCTAACGCCTCGGTCCCTGGCCTCTCCCACGTGAGAGGCCAGGAGGCAAGACCTTAGAGCTGATAATAGGCCCGGAACCACGTAGCAAAACGCTGCAGGCCTGTGGCGATATCGACCTGTGGACGATATCCCAGTAGCGCTTCAGACTTGCGCAAATCGGCATACGTTATTGGCACATCACCGGGTTGGTCTGGTTGCCAATCGAGCACTGCCGTGCATCCCAGGGAAGTCTCCAGGAGATGAATGAGTTCGAGCAATGGCACAGGGTGGGAGCCTCCCAGGTTGAAAATTTCATAGGCGCTCTCGGTCATCTCCCCGTGCTGGAGCCATCCCCAGGCGCGGATAATGCCATCCACGATATCATCCACGTAGGTGTAATCACGCTGCGCAGTCCCATCGCCAAAGACAGGAATGGACTTTCCTGCCGTCATGAGCCGGGCAAACTTGTGGATGGCGAGATCGGGACGCTGATAAGGACCATACACCGTAAAAAAGCGTAGACATGCCACACGCAGATGGTACAGATGCGCATAGGTATAGCAGAGCAGCTCACCAGCGCGTTTGGTGGCAGCGTAGGGAGACACTGGCGTACTGACGTCATCGTCCTCAGCAAAGGGCACGCGCTGCCGCGCTCCATAGACCGAAGACGACGAGCCAAAGAGGAGCTGCCTGACGTGGTACGTGCGGCAACATTCCAGGAGGTTGAGCGTACCCTGGATGTTTACTTCACTGTAAGTGAGGGGGCGTTCAATAGAGGGACGCACACCGGCCATGGCGGCGAGATGGATGACCAGATCGATAGGCTGTTCCTGGAACAGACCTTGCAGCAGCTCATGGTTACGGATGTCGCCCTGTCGGCATACCATGCGTCCGGTTGTCCCCGCCATGCTCAGCAACCGACAGACATTCTCCTGCTTGACAGCCGGGGCATAAAAAGCATCGAAATTATCCAGGCACGTCACCCGATGTCCCTCGGCCCACAGACGTGCGCAGAGATGCGACCCGATAAAGCCTCCCCCGCCTGTTACCAGAATATGTGCCACCATTACCTGTCGTCCTTCTTGAGCAGGCACAAGCCGTTCGATTCGATACCCAGAGCGTGGTTGAACTTGCTGCGGAAGTTCTCAAACGCCACGATAGCCGTGAGCTCAACGACCTCCGCTGCAGTAGGAAACTCCTCCAAGAGCTGGGCAAATAGCGCCGCATCGACATCCTGGTCGCTACGGGTAATGCGCTCGGCATAGGTGAGGGCGAGCTGCTCGCGTGCAGAGAAATGTGGGCTGGTCGCATAGTGCTCAAGGTCGGCAACCTGCGCTACGCTTAGCCCTTCTTGCATCCCACGGGACGCGTTGATGTCCAGTCAGAACGGACAGCCGTTCAGGCTCGCGACCAACGTGTAGACCAGATAACGCAGGCGCGCTTCGATGTTACCAGCGTGATCGATGCCCCGCGCCAGCGCCGCTTGCCCTTCCACGATCGTCGGACAGTAGCCCAGCAACTTTATCGGATTAAGTACCATGCCAAACATGGCCTGTTGCGCTTCCATCAGCTTCCGGGTAGCCGGTGGAGCAGTCTCGATGGTCAGTTCGGGAAGTCGTGGCATTATTGGTCTCCTCAGGCAGTGACAGCGCACGCAGCTACCACGTTGCCTCGTAGTCTTCTTGCTCGGTACGCAGGCGTAAGAAGCGACACGTTCCACTCGTGCCCATTCCTACACGCTCTCTATTGAGAAAATTTCCTGACACAAGCGAGGCGATAGCAGTAGGCGGCGCGGTGATAGGTGGAGGCACTTCGAGTTCGTATTCCTTACCGGGGAGGAGTGATAGGGTAATCTCACAGGCGGAGTCGCGATAATTCCGGAGGCAGGTTTTGCGGTGTTGCGTATAGGTCGAGAGGAAGCATTCCTTGGGGTCTTTTTTGCCCTTGCGAATATCGGCTGCGCGCTCCCTTTGACACCTATCAAAACCGTACGTATCCACGATGGTATAGGGCCGACAAGCGTAAGGCGGTTCGCCATGACTGGCAGACAGCTCAAAGCGGTGACTACCTGGGAGCAGACTGATGCCTGAAGCGCCAAACTCTCTCCCGTCTGTGACGGCCCTGTTGATATAATTTGAGGCAAGCGTCACGAGCGCCACTTCTTCTTTTGGCCGTTCCAGACCGGGATAGCCTCGGACAGGGGTACACGCAACAAGCGCGCCAAATGCCCCACCTACGAGCAGCCCCAGAGCAAGCAGTACGCCCAGGCCACGCATGTGCTCCTGCCTGGTGCACCCCTTCTCGCGTTTTACCTCACCTCTCTGGACAGGACACATGCCGCAACGCTCTCAGAGTATCCGTCATCGCACGCATGCCACGTGCCACTGGTCAGCATAGATCCGTGTCATCTTTTTTTGGGGAATCAGGCGTGTAAAACGGCCATCATCGTCAGGATAGGCCACTATAGCCAGAGCAAGGGCCTCTTCAGGGGTGTCAGCAACAAATAGTTCTGCACCAGCAACGCAAATGCATTTACCACGGTGTGCGGCGTAGATCTCGGCGGTGTGCATCTCGAACCACGCCCAGTTGCGTTCAAAGCGCTCGTCTTGTGCCTGAGCCTTTTGCAGCTCAACGGGATCGGCCACCTCTTCCATGGTAATGGAGGGTTGCTTAACGGTCATATGACACGACTCCTACGCGTAGCAATACTGCCAGACCACCAACATACGCTCCGCTCGTTTCATTATACCCGGAGATGTCACAATTCAGGCCAGGTTCTCCAGCAGCCCCTTGGCCTCCTGGAGGTCAGCGGTGTCAAAGCCCTCCGTGAACCAGTCGTCGATTAGTGCCGGTAGCACGTAGGCCTCGGCGAGCAGGGCCAGACAGAGTAGCTGCGCCAGAGTCTACTCCGCGGTCAAGATGGCCGTCAGGTACAGATGTGCATGGACGTGTAGACCGTCGTGTGCGGTGTGGAAATTTATACGCTGTGCCGCGCCAAAATCTCCTGGAGTTTCTCGTACGCTTTTGGCAGGGGATCTGTGAGTAACCACTCCACATCCAGCCAGAATCCCTCTAGCACTAGTGAACGGAAAATACGGTTGTGTTCCAAAGGCACCAGCTCATAGCGCTCAGCATGCAGGCGATGAAATTCGGCACGTCGTTGCAATGGGTCAACGATCCAGTATTCAGATACACTGGCGTCGGCATAGAGCTGTTTTTTCTCTCCGTAGTCGCGCTGACGACTGTCGCGTGAAACAATCTCCACTGCAATGTCTGGACCGCCTACCATACGCCTTTCACTGACGAGGTGAAGTCGCTCAGTGCGGACAAAAGCCACATCGGGTTCAGGGGCACGGAACTGGCTGAGTTCAAAAGCGAAGCGTGAGCCATACACCTCACCTAATCCTCGGATCTCAGCGTAGCCTTGCAGGAGAAATTTGATGAAACCACCCAGTCTATCGCTGCGTCGGGTATCAGGTGAGGCCATGTAAATCACCCCGTCAATTAAATCGGCCTTCTGTCCGTCGGGCACGAGGCAATAGAACTCTTCGACCGTGACCAGATCGCTGTCAGGAGAGAGAGGAGAGAGGGGCGCAACCATAGTCATCACTCCTTGCAGGAGGAGGCATTGCCATGGCGGCATCCGCCGCGAGGAGCCGAAAGGATTGCCAGTGCTATGCACATCCTTCTTGCGACAACAACTGAGCGAGAGGCACGCTAGTCCCACCCAGCCTGCATACCAGGGCCGCATGACACCCTATTGTAGTGTATCTGATCCGTCTTGTCTTGTGTGTCTAGCTCTGTGTCGTAGCAGCATGAGAGGCCACCCAGCGGCGCTGCAACTCGACGCTCTGGCAACTCAGGCGGCTTACATGCCGGAGCAGCTCACAGTTCAGGCTAGCGCCTCCAGTAGTGCTTTAGCCTCCTGGAGATCAGCGGTGTCAAAGCCCTCGGTGAACCAGCCGTAGATGGGTGCCAATAGATAGAACATACGTAAGCCCCGCAGGGTCGGGAAAAGCTGGGGCGTCTCGCCGATCTGGTGGCATAAGACGCGCGCCCGGGTGTAGACCTGCTCCACTTCAGGGGTCGCCACGCCCTCGGTGGCCATCAACGCCGGTCCAAGGGCTATCTGCAGGTCGAGCTCCTGCTGGGCCCGCGCTGGGGTCTCGGGGAGCGTGTCCAGCAGCTCTAGGCCCGTAGTGAGGTGCCGCACCGCTTCCGGGTTGGCGAAGCGCTGGCGGGCCTGCTGCCCCGCCCGCTGCCAGTAGGCAATGGCCTGCGCTGCGCGCCCGGCCTCAGTGTAGTGCTGCGCCACCAGCTCGGGCTGCATCTCGACAACGTCGGGAAAGCGCTCCTCCAGCACCTTGGCAATCCGCTGATGGTACTGCTGCCGTGTGCTCTTGAGCAGCGACTGGTACGCCGTGTCTTGGATGAGCGCGTGCTTGAACATGTATGTGGCCTGTGGAGGTATGCCGCGCTGTGCCACCAACTCGGCCTCGACCAGCTGTGCGAGCGCTGCCTGCAGCGTCGCCTCGTCGAGCAGTGCCACGGCCTGCACCAGGTCATAGGCGAAAGTCCGTCCGATAGTAGCGCCCAGTTGCGCCACCAGTTTTGCTGCCGCGAGGCGATCCAACCGCGCCATCAGCGCGTCGTGCAGAGTGGCGGGAATCGCCAGTGGGGGCAATGAGCCTGTCAGACTGTAGCAGTCCTCCTGCTCCTGGAGCAGACCCGACTCCAGCACCACTTTGGTCAGTTCTTCCACGAACAGCGGCACGCCGTCGGTCTTGTGTACGACTTCCTCCAGTACAGCGGGGGGTAAAGCCTTGTCACCTGCTATGTGGGCGGCCAGGCGCATCACCTGGGCAGGAGTGAACCGGCGCAGGGCGAGCGCGGTGAGATGCGCTACCATAGCCCAGGGCGGGCGAAACTCCGGGCGTGCGGTTAGCACCAGACAGAGCCGGGCGCTCGCTCCCTGGTCGATAAGCAGACCCAACAGCTCCAGGGTGGAGGGATCGATCCAATGCAGGTCTTCCACGATCACCAGCACTGGCTGCCGCTTCGCTTCGGTATAGAGCCAGGTCAGCAGGGTCTCCAGGGTCTTTTGGCGCTGCCGTTGGGGCGCCAGGGTCAGGGCGGGATAGGGGGGTGGCAGTGGGAGGGAGAGCAGCGCTGCGAGCAAGGGCACAACCTCTGGCAGCGCCAGGCCAGATGCAGCCAGGGTTGTTTCCAACGTGTGGAGTTTCTCCTGGGACGTCTCCTGCTCCTGCCACTGCAGCAAGTGGTGCAGATGCACGATGACAGGGTACAGAGCACTCTGCTGGTGATAGGACGATCCGCGCCACTCAATACGGGCGTGCGGCTCATGGGCGACGTGGTCTTTCAGCACCTGTACCAGGCGTGATTTGCCAATTCCCGCCTCGCCGCTGAGCAGGACCACCTGCCCCTGCCCCTCCTTCGCCTGCTCCCAGCGCTGGTGTAAGAGTGTCACTTCTTCTTCGCGGCCCACGAAGGGCATCAACCGACTTGGGACCATCGCTTCCAGACGGCTCTGCACGCCGCTCTCGCCCAGCATGCGATACACGGACACCGGTGCTACGACACCCTTGAGGAGGTGTGTCCCCAGGTCCTGGTACGTAAAGTAGCCCTGCACTAGTTGGAAGGTGGCAGTACTCAGCACCACGGTATCTGGCGCTGCTAGCCCCTGCAGGCGAGCCGCCATGTTGGGCGAGGTGCGTATTGAGTTCCTGCATGGCTGCGACCATGCCCAGACCGGCCCGTACAGCCCGCTGCGCATCGTCTTCATGCGCCTGAGGATAGCCAAAGTAGACGAGCAGGCCATCGCCGAGATACTGTGCAATGTGCCCCTCCAGGCCCTCGATCACCATGGCGCATGCGGCCTGGTAGGCACGAATAACCTCACGCAAGTCTTCGGGGTCGAGTTGGCCTGCCAGGACCGTGGAGTCCACCAGATCGCAGAACAGCACAGTCAGCTGACGGCGCTCGGCTTCTGAGGTATAGCGCTCGCCGTGGGGGAGCACGCCCTGGGGCACGGGCGGGACAGGGCTAAGGGCAGGTTCCACAACTGGTGGTGCTGACGCGGACTGCCCCGCCCATACCAGGATGCGGCCGTTCTCGTCGCGAGCGAGTTGCTGGGCCTCGATGAGTTCGATCTTGAGGTCGTCGAGGTAGGCGTCATCCAGTCCGAAGCGTCGCGTCAAGGCGCCATATGAGATGCGGCCCTGATGCTGCAGGAGGGCGATGGTCTGCTCCAGGATATCGGCGAATTCCATCCCGATCTCTCTACCCGTGCGCGGGGTATCATCAAGCTTTATCTCGTGAGGGCCGTGGCTCACAGTCTAGGGTGATGGCATCATAGTCCGAAACAGAATAAAATATGCCTTATCCCTATGGGCAAGCCGCATGCCGCAACGCTCTCAGCGCATCAGTAAACTTTTTGACACGGCCTTCCTCCACCAGGTTTTCCGCCTTGCCTTCTTTCTTGAAGTAGCTCCCGACAATCAGCCCGTCCACTTGTGCGTATACGTGCGGCAGATTGTCTGGTGTGGCGCCGCTGCCAATGAGAATTGGCAGGGTCGTATGCTGGCGGACAATGGTAATATCTTCTAATCGCGTCGGAGCGCCGGTATAATCGCCCGATACAATGATGGCGTCGACGAGCCCACGTTCAGTTAAATCCCGGGCTTCTGTTGCCAAGCCACGGTCTGCCAATGGGGTCGCATGTTTGACGCTCGCATCAGCAAAAATGAGCACGTGCGAGCGCAGGGCGGCCTGTAGCCGCAGGGTAATATGACTGGCTCCTTCGATGATCCCTTGATCTGACACCACCGTGCCCATATGGACGTTGACGCGGATGAAATCAGCCTCGGCTGCCGTGGCGATGGCCATGGCGGCCTGGGCGTCGTTGCGCAAGGCGTTTACGCCCACGGGGACCTGCGCCATCCGCACAACCTCACGGGTTACCGCGGTGAGGGCTGCAATGCTTTCCGCCGGAAGGGCGTGCGGGTAAAAGGGCGCATCCCGGAAATTTTCGACAATGAGGCCGTCGATAGGATACTGAGCGAAGATCGCGGCTTCCGCCAGGGCCGTGTCGTAGACTTCCCGCATGCTGCCGGCATAGCGCGGAGAACCTGGCAAAGGCATGAGATGAATACAGGCAATGAGCGGTTTTGGAGAGGTGAACAGATCTCTGAATGCCATCGGTGCTCCCACACAGTTAGCGCCATTGCCTCTTATTGTACCCAATTCAGCCCAGGGGGCGGCTGGAGCTCCGGACGCTCCTCAAACAGACGGCGCCAGGCAGCGCGCCCAATGCGGTCAGCCTCCCGTACAATGGCCTCTTCGTCCATCGTGCGCACGCTGCCATCGCGCATCAGCCAGCGGCCATCGACCATGACCGCCTCCACGTCACGACCTTGCCCCTGGTGCACAAAGCAGGAGACGACCTGCAGCAGCGGTACCAGGTGCGCCTGGCGCAGATCGACCAGGATCAGGTCCGCCTTATTCCCCGGTGCGAGCCAGCCAGCGTCTGGCACACCGAGGGCCTCATAGCCGTGCCGCGTGGCCCATAGTAAAGCCTGTGCTGGCGTTGGGTTGCGACCGTCCTGCCGCCGTATACGCTCCATGAACAGGGCCGTACGCATGACTTCGACCATGTCTTCGGCCATATTATCGGTGCCAAGGGCAATGGTACAGCCATAGGCTTCCAGGTCGGCAATACGCGGGCTTAGCCCACGCCGTGCGGCAATGGCCGCATTGAAGGCAACCGTAGCACCCGAGGCGCCAAGCAGACGCTCTTCGTCAGGCGTCATACAGCGACAATGGGCGGCAATCAGGCGATCAGAGAGAAAATCACAATGGGCCAGATATTCGGTGGGGAGCATGCCGCGTTGGTCCTGCACGGCCGCGACTTCACCCCAGAGCTGGTTCAGATGCACTGTGGCCAGCACGTCAAGGCGCTCTTGCAGCTTGCGCAAATCCTGCAGCAGGGCAGGGGAGCACATGTCCGGCGCCCAGGCCGCCAGGCCAATCTGGATACGACCCTGGCCTTTGCCATGCCAACGTGTGTGGAGTTCTGCAATGCGCGCCAGCCCTTGGTCCGCTAACGCTGCATCAGCGTTAAAAGGTCCGGGCTGGCCAATCTCAGCCCCTGTCCGATCCCAGGCGCGCTCGCACAGCAGCGCCCGCAATCCACTTGCCTCTATGGCCTCAGCGTAGTGGAGTATACCGACGGCGTCTTCCAGCACCAGCGTGGTGCCACTGCGGATGGCCTCAAGCATGCCAAGCTGGCACATCACCTGGCGTTCCTCGTGGCTCAATGGGGGTAACGGCAGAGGCGCCAGGCCACCCTCAAACGGTGGAGTGTGCGAGGGCGATAAATCTTCATAGATGCCACGGGCGAGGGTGAGCCTAAAGTGGGTGTGCACGTTGGCAAAGCCTGGCATGACCGCTTTCCCACGCCCATCAATGCGCTCGGCAGCGGGATAACGCGCCAGCACCTCAGCATTGGGACCAAGGGCAGCGATGCGGTCCTCCTCAATGGCAATGGCAGCGTCATAATGGACGGTGCACTGCTCGTCCGCCGTGACAATCGTCGTGTCATGAATGATGGTCTGCATCGTGGTCACTTTCTCAGTACTATCGCGGCCGCCGCGTCAGTGCGGCGCTATGGAGCCAGAACAGGCGGATGGCGCAGGTGCCAGGCAGTAAGATTCTGGTAAGTGCGCGCCACTGCCAGGATGACATTCTCGTCGTAGGCTCGCCCCATGAACTGCACGCCAGTTGGCAGGCCTTTGTCCGAAAAGCCGTTGGGGACGGCGATAGCCGGTAGTCCGAGGCTGTTGCCAATGGCACCCATGATGTCTTTCGCCATGCCCCTAGCAGCGCTGCGAAACTCTTGATCGAGCGGGGTAGGGGGGATGGCACGCGCTGGCCCCACCAGCGCATCAAAGCCAGCGAGGACGGCGTCCGTCTGTCTGGCGATGATGCCGCGCAAGCGCAGGGCGCGGATATAGTCCTTCGCCAGCACTGCAGTACGCACATACGGGCCGTAATGGTCCTCTGGAGCGGTCAACTCCGCTACCTGGCCACTCTCAATAAACTCCTCGAAGGCACTGGCGGCTTCAGCGAACAGGATCGTGCGGGTGATTTCTTCGTAGGGCAATGCTGGCAACTCAACCTCCTCGATACTGGCAACCTGGGCCAGCACCTGGAGGGTTTGCGCAAAATTGCTGTGCACGGCCTCGTCAACGTCTGCCGTGACGCCTTTGAGCACACCGAGTCGCCAACGTTTCTCCGGGGGATCGGCAGCATAGGTAAATGGTCGGTTGGTAGTCGTCGGGTCGAGGGGATCAGGACCGGCGATAGCCTCCAACACCAGCCCGCAATCGTCGGCAGTGAGTCCCAGGGGGCCGAGCTTGTCCAGGCTCCAGCTCAGGGCCATCGCTCCATGGCGACTGACGCGGCCGTAGGTCGGACGCAACCCGGCGATGCCGCAATGGCTGGCGGGAGTCAGGATCGAACCCCAGGTTTCTGAGCCAATGGCAAACGGCACCAGCCCAGCACTCACGGCAGCGCCAGAGCCGCTGGACGATCCACCACTCCAGGTGGTGCGGTCCCAGGGATTGATCCCGGGTCCAGTGAAGGACGCATAGGGCTGGCGATAGCCCATGCCACCGGCCAGCTCGACCATGGCGAGCTTCGCCACCAAGACAGCCCCGGTCTCGGCGAGCTTGCGCACGACTGTCGCATCATAATCGAACTTCTGGTGGCGCAAAGGCGCCGCCCCCCAGGTCGTGGGAATGCCCCCGGAAGTGGCCAGCAGGTCTTTAGCACCGTAGGGGATGCCGTGCAGGGGACCTTTGTAGTGCCCGGCAGCAATGTCGCGTTCCGCTTGCCTTGCCTGCTGCAGCGCACGCTCCCGGGTGACCGTCACCACCGCGTTATACTGTGGCCCCAGGGTTTCAAGACGTGCCAGAAACGTTTCGGTCAGTTCGACGGGCGACACCTGCCGCGTCTGCACCAGGGTCATTAACTCCCGTATGGGCATGAAGACAACGGGACTCGTCACGAGGCTAGCCCTCCTGGCGATAGGGTATGCCGAGAGAGAAGGGTTCATCGCTATTGTTGAGCCTGACAGCGCGCAGCGCCGCCGCGGCCTGGCTGACACCGGCCACGCCCTTACGCACTTCCTCCAGCTCGTCTGAGGTCAAGCGGTGTCCGTAACATTGCCGGATCACGTTGAACAGTGCCTCGCTCTCTGGCGTGGTCTCGCCGGTACGCTTTAGTGCCCGGTGCAGGCGTTCTGGCGTCATTGGCAACTCTCGCGGCCTGACGCCTACGGCCCGGTAGATGGCATTCGCTATGGCCGCCGCAGGTGGCACGATGGGGACCTGCCCAACCGCGCGGATACCGTATGGGTGATCACCTGAAGGCTCTTCGACGACATTGGTGGCAATGCGTGGGACGTCCAGGCTGGTAGGCATACGGTAATCGAGCAAGTTGGCGTTCTGGAGTACCCCCTGGTCGTCAAAGGCATACCCCTCGGACAGAGCCCAGCCAATGCCCTGGGTGGCCCCGCCCTGCATTTGCCCTTCGACCTGATCCGGATTGACGCACAGGCCCACGTCTTGAAACGTCGTGTACTGGAGGAGCGTGACAGCGCCGGTGTCGCAGTCGACCTCAACATCGGCCACATGTACCGCCGCGTTCGGGGCAATCGCCACCGTACTAAAGGTCTCGCTATTGCTACCATAGCCCATCACAGGGTCCTCGCCACGTACCGTGCGCTGCGCGATGTCGGCCAGCATCATAACGCGATCAGGCGAGCCCTGTACCCAGAAGCGTTTGCGCTCGTACACAATGTCGTGTGGCGCGGCTTCCAGTGCTGCTGCGACGCGCGTTTTTAAGCGCTGTAACAGATCCTCGCTGGCTTTGAGGATGGCCTTACTAGTCACGTAGGTGATCTTATCGCCGGCGCTGGCGCCAGAATAGGCCACCATATCTGTGTCTCCCACAACTACCCTTACATCTTCCAAGTCTAATTCCAATGCTTCGGCGGCGACCATGGCGAGGCTGGTGCGTGTGGCAGATAAATCCACTGCCCCGAGCACGAGCGTCACAGAGCCGTCCGCATTCAGATTGATATGGCAGCTCGTGGTGCCGCCTGGCATGGTCCACAGGCCCAGGGCAATACCGCGTCCTTGGTGCGGGCCAGCTAATGGGGTTGTCCAGCAGGGGTGTGCCTGCACGCGCTGCAGCAGGTCGGTGAGACTCACCGAGGGTAATTGCACCCCATCGGGCATAGGGTCACCAGGACGCGAGGCATTCTTGAGGCGAAAGGCTATGGGGTCCATACCCAGAACTTCGCCGACCTCGTCCATCACCGACTCCAGGGCAAAATTCGTTGGGGTGGCGCCGGGCGCGCGATAGGCGGCCACATGCGGGGTATTCGTAACCACATCGTAGGCATCGATCTGAAGATTGGGGGTACGGTAATGCGAAAACACTCGCCGGATCGCCGAGCGCAGGGGCGCCCCAGGGAACGCACCGCCATTATAGACCAGACGCGCCTGGATGGCGGTAATGGTGCCATCGTGCCGGGCCCCAACCTTGATCGTGGACACCGTGGCACTGCCTGGCCCCGTGGCCTGCAACACTTCGGCACGGCTGAAGGTCATGCGCACCGGGAAGCCAGTGCGGCGCGACAGGGCCACACAGAGCGCCGACACCCGTACTGATTCTTTGCCACCAAAGGCGCCACCGACCTCTGTTGGCACTACACGGATTTTGCTGAGTGGGATACCCAGGACAATGGCCAGATCCTGACGCTGCGTAAACGTAGTCTGCGTGTTGGCCCAGACGATCACACTGCCGTCTGCACGTACCCAGGCAGCCTCGGAGTCTGGCTCAAGATATCCCTGATGCACGGTCTGCGTCCGAAACGTCCGCTCGATCACCACCTCGGCCTGTGCCAGGCCCCGCCCCACATACCCGCGCCCCATTTGGAGATGTTCTGCTATGTTGCTGGGCGTAGTGGCTTTGCCCGTACCAGTCTGCGTGTACAGGTCGTCGTGCAGCACCACGGCATCCGGTTGCATGGCCGCAACCGGGTCCGTCACATGGGGCAGCACTTCGTACTCGACCTCAATCAAGTCCACAGCTGCCTCAGCAATCTCGCTGGAGAGCGCGGCCACAGCCGCCACCACATGCCCGTGGAACAGCACCTTGTCGCGGGCGAGAATCTCGCGGCTGACGTAGTATTCCCGGGTCGTCGCAACGCCACCAGGGCCAGACGCGCCGAGCGTTATCTTGGGCAAGTCGTTCCCCGTGATGACGGCTTTGACGCCGGGGAGGGCGGCGGCTCTGCTCGTATCGATGTGCTTGATGCGCGCGTGGGCGTGGGGGCTGCGCAGCACTTTGCCCACCAGCATACGCGGTAGGGCGACATCCGCACCAAATTGCGCCCGCCCGGTGACCTTATCGAGGGCATCGACTTTTGGTGTCCTGCGGCCAATGACACGAAACGTTCGGGGGCTACGTGATATGTCCATGACAGTCCAGTCGTGTCTAAAAGGGTATAGCAAACAGGCAATTCTCTCGCGAAGAGTCTACTAAAGTCCAGAGAGATTTTTCCAGGTTGCGGTCAGAATTGCTGTCAACTAGAGAGCAGGGAAAGGCGCATCGTTCCTAGGGATTCTGACATACTCTGC